>Ga0207702_10000692_pt1 | contig 36484 bp, 8 predicted proteins | sample KBSCornC62_FD_184302 | JGI IMG/M metagenome (GOLD analysis project Ga0207702, IMG submission 184302) | Corn rhizosphere microbial communities from Kellogg Biological Station, Michigan, USA - KBS Corn C6-2 (SPAdes) (version 2) | ecosystem: Host-associated > Plants > Roots > Rhizosphere > Soil ... | reverse complement strand
GCCGTGCTGTCCAGCGTTTGATCTCTTCTTCCATCACAGTACTCATGGTGTTCTCCTATCAAGATAACACCTGAGCAGAAAATCACTGGGTCATTACAATACACCGTCGGATTGGCATAGGCATACATGCAGAGCCCCGATGGCCAACGCATCGGCGCGTGCCAGTTTTCCCCCACGGGGCGATCGCTTAAGCACCGGGAGTTTCCTCGGACCCCCGATGTGCACTTTTCTACGCCTTTTCAGGCTTACCTATCGGGAGAGTCATCCCTTAGCTGCGGATACTTTTCCATGAGTTCTTCAAGCCTGATTCGCTGAATGGCTTCGCCTTCAGGACAGGTTTCTTCGAATTTCGACTCGATACCCGGTTCTGGGCCCAACCACTTATCAAAGGTACGAAGCGCACGCGCGAATTCGTTGGGCGGGCAGTACTGATGATCCCTAACGTAGTGTGGTAGCAGAAAATTCGTCAAGAAATAGCCATCTCGGTCGCTGCTCGGAACTAAAATGCTCGCATTTGATCCAGCAGTCGTATCGGTACAGACATTACAACGGTGGATGCCACGCGTTCGGTGCACTGCGAATTTTCGATCCAGCGTAAGGTTGATAAGCCGTTGCACTTCGTCGATCAATGTTGCGTCTGGTCGCTTTCTTGGAAACGAAACCTTGCCATCCAGCCAGCCGACAGCTAGCACACGAAGTCCATTCACCGTGGCAAGATTTCTGAGGTCGGGAATATACATTTTTACTTATCCGTATATATCGTGCACGCCGCCCAAATGTAGCAACCGGGTTTCTCTCCAATCAAAACAGACAGATTAGTTGGTACGTCAACTGTTACACTACTCGGCATTGCATCAAAGGGCGGCAATCCAGGCTCTTTCGGGTGCAACAGAGTTGGGTCTCTAGGCACCCAATCTCCTGGCCCATAATGGCGCATTGCATCTACATCGCGCTGAAGACGCGGATCGATCTCAGCTTGTCTGCGAAGCTCATCCATGCCACCGCGTTCCAACGCTTGTCCCGAGGGCTCTTGTAGCAGATGGTTTGGCTCCGGCATGGTCAAGCGCTGATCCTCCGTCAAGCGGAATCCCTTGAACGGGTTTCGCATCTCTCCATGGCCTGCGAAGACGACAGTTGGTGGTGATGCCTTCGGCGATCCTAGGGTGCCAGCTCCGCTAGCGAGCGCCGCATCGCCGCCCGCGGTCTCTACAACGAGCTTAGCATCGGCTGCACTAAGCTGTGCAAATCTCTTGCTTAGGTTCTTTGCAAACGATTTCGCCGCCGAAGGGATGCTCGCGACGGTGAGGACCACATTCTCGGTGGCAAGCGTCGCTTTCTGCCGATTATATTCGCCCTCGAAGTAGTTGCCCTGCGCATCGAGCTCGTTTGCTCGTACGTACTGGTCATGAATCGGCGTGTAGATTTTGTCGATCGGGTGCGCAATCGTGTTGACGATTTGCTTGCCCCCGTTTCCAAGTGCATCAATGCCCTCGGTTCCGGCACCGTTGAAGTAGCCAACCGCCGACGCCTCATAGCTCGCCTTGAGGATGTTCTTTCCGAGCTGATAGACGCCAACTGCGGTATCACGCACCTCCTCCATCGTCGCCTTAAACCGCCCGTTGAAGCGCGATTCGGCAATTCCATAGTCCTTCCTCAGCGCGGCGAGTTTCGTTGGATCATCTTCCGCCGCCATCGCATTCATCAGCGCCATGCGGTCGTCCCACACCTCCCTGCCATTCGGATCGGTATAAACCGTCGGATTCGCATACGCATACAAATACCGATGCAAACTCGGCGGCTCCATCGCCTTGCCCTCTTCCGGATCCACCGTCGTGAATCTTGCGATCCGTGGGTCGTAGTAGCGGGCCTTGGCGTAGTACAGACCGCTTTCACTGTCCTTGATGTAGCCGGTGAAGCCGACGTCTTGCACGTCATAGTTCGGCAGCTCGGCGTAGGTGCCGTCTGTATTCGCGGTCATCACCGCCCCGCCGCTGCCGTTCGCATCGAACGCCTGCTGGCTGACAATTTCGCCCCAGGCGTCGTACAGGGTGCGGCTGTCGATGGCGCCGGCGCTGGTCAGGATGGCGATCGGGGTGTTCAGGGCGTCGAGCAGGTACTGGCGCGTGCGGGTACCGCCGCTGGTTTCGGTGCGGGTCAGCAGTTGCGTGGCGCTGTAGTGGTACTTCGCCAGCGGGTTGCCGGTGGTGTTGGTTTCGGCGAGCAGGCTCTGGCCGTCGTAGACGTAGTACGTCGCGGCGCCGCCGGACAGCTGCTTGGCGATGCGCAGGCCGCTCGCGTCGTAGTCGAACTGCAGCGGCAGCGCGTTGTCCGCGGTGTACAGCTCTAGCATCCGGTCGTGCGCGTCGTAGAAGAAACGCCGCGTGCTGCTGCCGTAGATCTCGCTGACCGTGTTGCCGTCGGCATCGTAGGTCAGGTCGACATGCAGTCCGGTCACGACGTCGTTGCGTGAATACAGCGCTTCGCGTTCGTTATACTGCAGCGTGGAATCGCCGATCAGGGCTCCGCTGCCGTCTCGGATCTGCTCACGCGTGCGGTTGCCGACGGCGTCGAGCACGTAGTGCGTCGTGCGAATCGGATTCGCGCCGGAGTCGGTGACGGCGATATCGGTGAGCCAATCGCTGCTGTCGTAGGTGTACGTCGTCACCTCGTCCGGGGTGGTGGCGCCGGTGAGCTGGTGCTGTGTCAGCGCGCCGTTGCCCTGCGTTTGCGTGAGGCGGTTGCCGTTCAAGTCGTACGCGTACTTCGTGTACGCCAGCGGCACGCCTTTGGCATGCTGGATGCTCGTGATGCGGCCAGCGTCGTCGTAGTCGTTCGTCGTGGTGCTGCCGTCGGGGCGCGTAATCGTGAGCACACGGCCGCTCGCCTTGTAGTCGATCTTCGTCGTGGCGTTATCCGCGGTTACGCCGACGTTGCGATTGAGGTCGTCGTAATCCCAATGCGTGATGTCGACGCCGCTTGCGTCAATCGTGCGCGTGCGATTGCCGACTTCGTCGTACGCGTACGTCAGCGCGCGGCCGTGCACGTCCGTCGACGTAGCCAGCCGATCGAAGTTGTCGTAGCTGCGCCGCGCCGTGCGCTTCGTCTGGTTCGAGTCGCTCAGCGATTCGTCGATTTCCAGGACGTTGCCGTTGCCGTCGTGCTGGTAGGTGGTGGTGAGGATTTCCGGCAGTTGTGAGGAAGGATTGGTGACCTTCTCGTCCGTCGTGCGGTTGAGCGCGTCGACGTCGTATTTGAGCCTGGCGCCGTGCGGCGTATCGAGTTCGACCAGGTTGCCGTCGGCGTCGTAAGTCCAGCCGATCGTGTCGCCGGTGCCGCCCTGCGGCGCCATGCCGTGAGAGATCGCGGGGTACTTGAGGGTGCGGCGGTGGTTGCGCTCGTCGTACTCGTAGGTCGTGGTGTTGTGGTTCGCGTCGGTCTGGCTCGTGCGGTTGCCGTTGAGGTCGTAGGCGAACGTGGTTTCATGGCCGGCATCGTCCTTGACGCTGTCCAGACGGTCGCCGGCATCGTAGTGATATGTCCAGCTCGCACCCATCGGGCGTTGCTGGGTCTTGCGCTGGCCCTCGCCGAAGTACGTGTATTTCGTCTGCTCGCCGGCAAGTTCCTCCGAGTCGAGGAAACGTCGCGGCGTGTACATATACGTCGTTGCGCGGCCGTCGGCATCGGTCGCGGTGTCGACGTCGCCCATCGGCGTGTACGTCCACTTGAGTGTCGCGCCGAGCGGCCGGTCCTCTTCGACCTTGCGCCCGGCCTTGTCGTACTTGTACGAAGTCGTGCGATTTTTCGCGTCCGTGTCGCTGTCGAGCAATCCCTTCACGTACACGCGTGTGCTCGTCGCCAGGCTGTCGCGCGTGACCTTGGTCACGCGGTTCACCTTGTCGTACTCGGTCGCCGTCGTGATGCCGCGCCGGTCGACGTGGCTGACCTCGTTGCCGAGCGCGTCGTACGTCCAGGTTTGCGAGAACGTACCGTCCGGCGTCTGCGGATCGTGTTGCGTCTTGCTGTGCAACGTGTCGTCGTATTCCCACGTCGTCGTGTTGCCGCGCTCGTCCTGTTGCGACAGCGGACGATCGACGAGGTCATACGTGTAGTTGACCTGGCTGCCCACGTCGGTCCGGGGCCGCTGCATCACCGTGCGCCTGCCGAGTTTGTCGTACGTGTAGGTGGTCGTATTGTTCCGCGCGTCCGTGTCGCCGATCAAATTGCCGTGCACGTCGTAGCTCTTGTACAGCTTGCGCGGTCCGGCCGGCACCGCCGGCAAATCCTGTTCCTTCAAGCGGTGTAAGCCGTCGTAGCTCAACGTGGTCGTGTTGCCGTTCGCGTCGGTGCGCGTCTCGACTTGGTCATCGGCGGTATACGTGAACGACTCCACGTCGTCGACGGAATCGGACGTCTTCGTGCGCCGTTCGCGTACATCGTATTCCGACTTGCGCTCGTTGCCGTTCGGCCAGACTTCGTCGACGCGGTTGCCGGCCAGATCATTCTTGTACGTCGTAGTCTGGCCATTCTCCGGCCCGATCTCCTGGATCAGCTGATCGCGCGCGTTGTAGCCGTATTGCGTGAGGTTGCCGCGCGCGTCGCTGCGGCTGGTGACGTTCTTGGTCCTGTCGTAGCCGACCGTACGCGTGTCGCCGACCGCGTCGAGTGTCGCGCTGAGCCGTCCATCGGCGTCATAGGTATAGGTCGTGACCTGATCGCCATGGCTCGGGTTCTTTACCGTCTGCGTGAACAGGCGATCGTCGTCGTAATACGTGGCGATCGTGGTACGGCCGTAAGGCGCGTCTTCCTGGACCATGCGATCGCGCGCATCGTATTGGCGTTGCGTGATGCGGCCGACCGGATCTGTGATCTTGGTCGGATTGCCGTTGCGATCGTAGTCGGTGGTTTCGTCCGCGTTGCCGGCGTCGCCCTTGCGGCTGACCAGAGTTCGCTTGTACAGCGGGTGCTCGTAACGGTATTCGGTAACGTGTGTCGCGGAATTCGGCCCGAACACCGATTCCTGGGTCAGGTGTCCGACGGCGTCATACGTATTTTTCACCAGCCGGCCGACCGGCGCGTGGACTTCCGTGCGGCGGTTCGCGGGATCGTAGATGTAATCCGTCCGATTGCTGCTGAAATCCGTTTCTTCGGTCAAATTGCCGACCAGGTCGTACTGCAGCGAACGCGAATTGCCGTCGGCGTGCAGCACCGCGACCAAACGGCCCATCTTGTCGAAATACGACGTCGTGGCGTGCCCGTTCGGATTCGTGTCCTTGCGCGTGTCGGCCGTGTCGTCGTATTCGCTGGTCGCAACGCCGCGCCCCGCCTCGGTGGTGGGATACGTCGTCGTGAGCAGGCGGTCGCGCGCGTCGTAGGTGTACGTCGTGGCATGGCCGTTGCCGTCGGTCTCGTCCGTCTTGCGTCCGCGGGCGTCGTACGTCGTCAGCGTCTTGAACCCGAGCGGCGTCTCCGCTTCGGCCGGATAGCCGTAGCTGTCGTACGACCATTTGCGCTGGTGTTTCGCGCCGTCGGTATGACTGCTGTGATCGCCGTTGGGGTCGTAGGTGTCCGACTCCGAAATGCCGCCGCGCGTGGTCTTGGCCAGATTGCCGTTCGCGTCGTACTCGAAATCGGTCTCGTTGCCCTCGCCATCGGTCGCCGTCGCGACGCGGTTGCGCACGTTCGGGGCGTTCGTGAACGCACTGCTCGGCTTGTACCTCCAGCTGCGATCGACCTGGCCGAAACCGTTGTAGATCGACTCGGAGATCTTGTTGCCGGCGCTGTCGTATCCGTACGTGGTCGTCGTGCCCAGCGCATCCGTCACGATGTGCGGCTGGAAATGATTCAAGTCCCACTCGGTCGTGGTCGTGCCGACCGGATCCTGCACCGTCTCGGCCGCGCCGTAGCGGTTCATCGCGTAATGCGTCGTGTGACCCATCGCGTCGGTGACGTCGGTGTGCACCGGCACCAGGCCGCGCGTGGTCTCAAGGTACGTGAACTGGGTCTGGCCGTGGTCCGGCTCTTCGACCTGCGTCACCAACTGCAGCGGTTCGTAATGTGTCTTCGCGCCGTCGTACAACGCGAGCCAGCCCGGAAGGTAGGTGTAGCTCCGGGTCCCGCCGTCAAGCTGATCCGTCGCCGTCATCAGCCGCCAGCCGTAGTTGTACACGCCGTTCTGGTCGGGATCCGGGGCCTGCGTCGGCGACACGCCGAAGTTCTTGTAGGTGTACGCCTGCTTGCGCTCGCCTTTGGCCGAGCCGTCGTGGCGATCGACCATCGTCAGATTCCCGTCGTTGTCGTAGCTGTAGTCGACTTGCAGCCCGTCGGGTCCTTTCGCCGCTTCCACGACCATGAACGTGTCGTCGAATGTGAAGCCCTGCTGCTGCGTGGTGACGACCTTCTGCACGTAACTCAGGTTGATCTGCCGGCCCGCGGCGTCCGTCACTTGCGTCACGTGCGCCGTGCCCTGGTTCACCTCGTACGTGAACGCGACCCGGTTGCCGTTCGTGTCCTGGATGTACGACAGCCGCGGCCCGGCCGTGTCGGTCTGGCCGAAGTGATAGCGCGTGCCGTCTTTCGCGTAGAAATCGTATTCGGCGCCGGTCTGCACCAGGATGCCGTGATAGCCGCTGAGCGCCTCGAACGTCACGACGCCGTCGGGTGTGCTGCTTACGGGCTTGAAACGCTGGCCCTGCCCGGCCGACCCGGTGACCGTGCGAGTGTCGCAATCGTCGGTCAGCACCTGCATGTCGAGGTCGGAGCTCCAGCCGCGCCCGAACCAGCCGCGCACGTCGCCCTGGTGGCTCGTATAGGTGCGCGTCAGTTTCATGCCCGGTCCGCGGCCGCCAATGGCGATGTCTTCTTCCGACAGCACGGCGCCGCCGTTGTAGAGGTTCACGCCCTTGACGAACGGATTGCCGAGCGGCAGGGAATCGTAGCGCCGCGTTTGGCGCGACGCCGGGCCCTTGAACGTTTCGGTCGTGCCGTCCGTTGCCGTCGCGACGAGCTGGTACTGGTACTCGCCCGCAGCAAGATCCGACGACAGGATCGTCGCCGTCTGCAGGCCCTGGTTCAACGCGACGTTGTCGAGCACCGTGAGCGTCGGCTGCGCAGCGACGAAGCCGCTGGCGTCCATGTTGTAGAGCGACAGCGTCACGGTAGCGTCGCGCACGAGCACGAAATCGAACTGTTTGCCGGACGAACACGAATACCCGCTCGCGCCGTCGGCGGAATCCTTCATCTCGATCTTTTTGGGGAAACGCCCCTGCACCAGCGAAAGTTCGTCCAGCACCGAGCCGACGCTGGAGTAAGGCTGGCGCGTGTTGCCGACTGTCGTGCCCCCGCTACTGCGGTGGGGCACGATGCCGTAGCCGCCGACGATGCCGGCGCCGAGAGCGATCGGCGTCTCCGGCGACTGCATGCGGAACGGCGTGCCGTCGTTGATGACGATGCGCGCGCTGTGGGTCTTCGTGTTGTCGAACCGATGGCCGCGTTCGATCTCGCCCACGAACGTACCGAGCGTGTCGGTCGGCGATGCGAGGATGTCCAGGACGTTGCCGCCTTCCAGCAGTTCAATCGTGATGGGCGAAGCGCGGTACTCGCCGGGTGCACCGGCAGTCTGCAGCGTCATCGGTGCAGCGGTCGCGCCGAACGTCGTCAACGGCACCGGACTCGGATTGACGATCGGCGCCTTGAGGTCGACGCTCCAACCCCACGTCTGCGGACCAAATCCAGTGTAGGCCGTCAGGCCACCAATCATTTTGATCGCGATCGACTCCGTGCCGAGTACGGGGCCGGGATCCGGGCCGACGTGCAGGTCCTGCAGGTATTCGCCACCGCCGACATAGCGCGTGTTTTCCAGCGTACCGTTGGTGAGATCGGGTGTGAATGTCGCTTGCGAGTTCGCTATCCACTGGTGAGTGTTGTTTGGGTCGGGCTCGAACACGTCGAAGCGCTGGGGCACGGCGGCAACCGCGTTCGGCGAGGCGGCGGCGATCGTAGCGCCGATCAGATTCGCACCGGTTCCGGACGGTACGTACAGCCACTCGATAACGGTGGGATAGAAGAAGTTGCACGATCCGACATCGAGGCGCGACTGGATCGACGTAGGCGTCGCGCCTGAACTCGTCGCCGTCACGGTCATGAGGCCGTCGCCGGCATCGGGCGGCACCAGTCCGACGAACGTTCCGCCGGGACCCGTCGTCGTCGACACACTCGGCGTGCCGCAGCCCAATTGGGTCAGCAACGAGGTGAACGCCGGGCACTGCGTACCGACGAACAACGTGGGCTGGATCTGCGTCGGGCACGAGCCTGGCGCCATCGAAACGGACGCTTGCAGCGGCGCGTTGCTGATCTCGTTGTCGTATTGGTCGACGACATCCAGCGAGTAATGGGCGAAGCCGACACCGCGCCCCAACGGAGCGAAATCGTTGTTGCCTAGGAACTTGACCTTTGCCGCCGCGCCCGGCAGCGCGTACGCCTTGTAGGGTTCGCCCGCATACAACGTACTGGCCGACGCGTTTGCTGCCACCTCGATGACATTCGCGCCGAGCAACTGCGGGTAGGTCTTGTCCGGATAAAAGCGGTAGGCGTTGAAGTCGCCGAACTTGGTATCGAGTTGCACGCTCGCGCTGGCCAAGCCGTTGCGGTTGGTTGCGACAGAAACGACGGTCGCGGTCGTGCCCCCGGCGACCAGTTTTGCGTTACCTTGCGACACGCCGAACGTGACGATAGCGCCCAGCACCGGCCGGCCGGCCGCGTCGACCACCAGTGCCCGTAGCGGCTTCGGCAGCACTGTACCGACGGGGCCTTCCTGATCTTGCGCCGACTTGTCGAGAGTGATCGAGACGCCGCTCAGCGGATCCGTATCCGGATCCTCGGCGTACGCATTCGCCAGCAAGTCCGCCAGATCCTGGAAATACCACGCATCCGGCGGCATCGCCGTCGATCCGCCCGCGAATGCGCCGGAGATGAAATATCCCGTCTCGCCCGTCGCCAGCGAGCGCACGCGCCAGACGGCGCCGGTCCAGCGTTCGTACGTCAGCGGATCGCGCGGGATGTCGACGACATAGCCTACGTTGAGCCAGGCGCCGACCGTGTCGAGCACGTCCTGCGGCTGATTGAGGCCGCTGGTCCCGGTCGCCTGGGTCAAGGTCATGATCGGTGCGTGATTGGACTGTGCGATGGCCAGGCCCTTGTCGGCGGAAATGCTGTCGACCGCCCACTGCTGCTCGAACAGCTGATGTTCCAGCACGGAACCCTGCAGGCTGGCGAGTCGGAGCCAGTCGGCCGAGGCGCTGTCGCCGGGATTCTGCGCGAACGGTTCGACCGGGCGCAGCGCAGCGTCGAGCGCGACGCCCCACCACACCAGGCGATCCGCCACGCCGTCGACTCGGTCGACTTGGTATTGGTTGATCACCAGAGCGACCGACGGCAGCGGCCGCACGACGCCGACGCCGACCAGGCGCGCGAGTTCGTCGTCGGCCTGGTCCCATGTCGCAAGGTATCGCGCGCCGAAGTTCGCCAGCACGCGCGCGGCGGCGGATTCGCTTTCGCCGGGCAGCGGGGTGCTGTCGTCCTGCAGCGGCGGCGCATCGGTCTGGCCGTCGAACACGATCGCGGCGATGCCGCCGGCGGTGACGACCTGGCTCAGGCTCGCACTGCCGGCGGGGCTGTCGAGCGTGATCTCGATGCGATGGCTGCTGCCACTTTCGAGCTCGCCGGTCGCACTCGCCGCCGGCAGGCCGGCGACGTTCAGCACCGGACGCAAATGGATCAGGTAAGGCGGCGTGTTGCCCTGCCCGCTGTTCGAATCCGCCAGGCGCCCGTCGTCGATCGAGGCCGGCTCGTAGGACAGCGTGACGCGGTGATCGGCGAGTTGCGAGACCGGGAACGTCCGGTCGAGCACGATCGGATCGGTCGCATCGCTGCCCGCGCGCACGACCACGTGCGCATGCTGGCGCAGCGCGTCCGGCAGCAGCGCGAACTCGTCCACTTCCGCTTCGATCGGATACGGCGCATCGGCCGGCAGCAGTTCGAGCGGCTCGGCCGAAACGCCGAGTTGCGCCAGCTGGTCGTCGTACGCAAGCGGCGGCGTCAGGCGCGACAAGCTGCTGCCGACCTGCGTGCGCAACAAATCGAGCGGCGATTGCGTCTGCAGCGCAGACAGGTATTGCTGCACGAACGCGTCGGCGCCGATGCCGACGCGCGCGAGCGCGCCCGCCGCCGGCGTGAACGCATGCGGTTTCAGCGCCGGCATCAGCGGCAGCCAGGTCGACTCGCCCAGATCGGCCGCGGTGCCGCGGTAGTTGACGAACGGCAGATAAGCCGAGACATACACCTGTTCGATCGCGTAGCCGCTGATTTTCCCCGCCGTGACGACGGGGCGGTTCGGTACACCGGCCGCGCCGAGCGCGAGCGCGACTTCGTCCGCGCGCACGCCGAGCATCGCGGCCAAATCCGCTGCCGGGACATCGACCGTGCCGCGCACGTAGCGTGCGGGGGCACCGCTCGCGCGCAGCAACGCGATCAACAGGCTCGCCTGATCGACGTCGTTCCCGGCCAGCGTACGCAACGTGCCGTCGGCGCCCTTCTGCGCGCCGGCGTACCACTGGGTACGCACCTGGCCGCGCACGAAATCGACGATGCGCGTGTAGTCGTAGCCGAGGCTTTTTGCCTGCGCGAGGATCGCGGCGGACAACGGCGCATCGCCGCTGCCGACGCTGTCGTCCGGAACGGGTGCGACCTCGAACGCCGACTCCGCGTAACTCGGCACGATCGTCGGCGTGGTCTGCGGATTGCGTGCGGCGAAATGCGGGCGGAACACCGGCAGCGTAGCGCCGAACACCGGCGTGGCGCTGCGGCGCGTCTCCGCGGCGAGCACGCTGGCGAGTTCACTCAGCAGCGGCACGGTTCCCGGTCCGCTCGCGGCCAGTTCCGCCGCCGCGCGTTCGGCCGCGTCGCCGATTCGCGTCACGTCTGCGAGCAGCGTGGCGCGATGCGCATCCCAGCGCTGGCGCGCAATGTCCGGCCGTTTCGGATCGGCGACCAGACGATCGATCTGTTCGATGCGTGCGTCGAGCAGCAGCTTGCGCGCGCGCAGCGCGTCGATCGACGCCGACAGCGTGCGATGCGCCGCCGTGCGTTCGGCGGAGGTCCAGGCGTTCCGGCTGGCGCCGATCGCGTGCTGCAGGTCGCGCAGGCTGGCGGCGAACTCGCCGAACGCGCTCGGCTGCGGCGCCGGCGTGTTCAGGCTTTTCGTCAGCAGTTCCGGATGCGCCAACGCTTCCGCCACCGACGGCCGCGCGTCGCGGCCCGCGAGCAGATCGTGTACGACGGCGCTCTGCCCCAGCGGCTCGGCTGTGTTGATGTTGCCTGCCACCGGTGCGCTCGCGGCCTGCGCTTTGCCGCGCGGCGCGTGAGCTGCTGCGTGCGAGCCGCTGCGCTCGGCGGCGCCCGCGGCGGCCAGCGTGACGGCACTCGCCACGGCGATCGCGCCGCAGCGGAGCGCCTGGCGCAGATGCGCGCCGAACCAATGCATCGGTGTATCGCTCGACTTCATGCGGTTACGACTCATGGCCGCTGGCTCCAGGCCGGCGGCGCGGGCCAATCGGTGGACGGTGGTGGTGATGGCATGCGCAGCCACGGTTGAGTCCATGGGGACGCGTCCGTGACATCCGGCACGACGAAACGCAGCGCGGTCCAACGGCTGTGCGTGCCGAGGTTGAGCTGCTGCAGGGCAGTGCCGACCGCGCGCATCGCGGGCGCGAGCTCGGTCGCACCGCGCCACAGCGCACGCAGGGCCCTGCCCTGCGCGCCGTAGCGCTTCTGCGACGCAAGAAGGGTTTCGAAGCCGTTGCAGAAGATGTCGTCGCCGGTCACGGCCGCGCCGGTTTCGAAATCGCCGGCGAAGATCCGGTCGTCGATGCCGCGACGGCAATTGTCGACGAACAGGGACGTCGTCGCGGAATCCAGCGTGATCCAGGTTCCTGCCGGACCAGCCGGCGGCTGCGCCAGCAGAAGCGCGGTGTAATCACCCGCCGGCAGCAGCCGGGTGGCCAGTTCGCGCGTGCCGCTGACGTCGGCGCCGGCGGCGAGATCGGCCGTGAAGTCGTCGCTCGCCAGCGCGGCACCGCCGGTCGCCGGGTGCAGTTCGATGCGCAGCGGCAGCGCGTTCAACGCCGAGTTGCCCGTGTTGTGCAGCACATACGGCACATCCAACGGCAGACCGACCGCGACCTGCGCGGCCATCGCACCGAGCTCACCGGCAATGCCGGCGGTCCGGTACGTCACCGTGATCGTCGCATCCGGACCGAGATTGCCGGCCTTGTCGGTCGCGTGCGCAGTGAACGTATTGCCGCCGGCGAGAAGCGGCACGGACGCGACGCTGAACGCACCGGACGCATCCGCCGTGGTGTCGACAGAGAACGAACCGGCGACGAAATGCAGCTTGGCCAGACCTTCGGTGTGGCCGCTCACGTCGACCGTCGCCGTGGCAAGCACCGCGCCGTCGAGTGGCGAGTCGAACGTCACCTGCGGCGGGTCGAGATCGAGCGTGAACGACACCGACGCCGCACTGTGATTGCCGGCCGCATCGGTCGCGTCGACGTCGATGCGATAGCTGCCACTCTGCGCGATCGTGCTACCCGAGGTCCACGCCTGGCCGTTGAGCTGCACGCTGCTGGTGCCTGGGTGCTCGTCGGTGATCGTGACGCCCGGAGTGACGGCGTGATTCAGGAGATCGCCGTCGGCCACGTTCGCGATCGCGATCAGCGGCGGTACCGAGTCGATCGCGAAATGCACCGGACCCGCACTGCCGGTATTGCCCGCGCCATCGAACGCGCGCAGGTCCGCGGTGTGATCGCCGTCGGCAAGCGCGATCGCGCCGGACGCGTAGCCGGCACCGGCGACACTCAGCGGGCTCCAGTCGCCAGCGTCGACACGGCCTTCGACGCCGACGATGCCGCTCAGCGTGTCGCTCGCCGTGCCCTGCAGCACGACCGGGCCGTGCAGCACGGCGCCTTCGGCCGGTGCAGTCAGCGCGACCGCAGGCGGCGTGCGGTCGACCACGCCGATCGGTTTGGTGTCGAGCACGCTCCACGCGGCGCCCTGCTGCAACTCGAGCGTCAGCGTGATTGTGCCGAGCGGCCAGCCGCTGCTGTCGAACGTCAGGCCGGTCGACCACGATTCGTTCGCGCCGAAATCGTGCGAGAGGTTTTGTGTCGCGAGCGCGTTCTGCGATGCGTCCAGCACGCGCACGCGCAGCGTCTGCGCCGGCAGCGCCGTTGCATTCGGGTTTAGCGCGAGCACGGTCACGCCGAGCGGCGTGCTGAACGGCAGTTGACTCGTCGCGGGCTGCAGCGAACCGGTCAGCGGCGCGGTCGTCCCGGGCTGGTACGTGACCGTGATTGTGGTCGGCCCGCCGCTGTTTCCCGCGGCGTCGAGCGCACTCGCGCTGAGCGCATTCGCACCGAGCGCGAGCGGCACGTTGTCGAAGCCGGCATGGCCTTGCGCATCGGCCGTCGCCGTCGCCTGGAAGTTGCCGCTGGCGAGCGTGACCTGCGCCGCCGCCTCGGTGAGCACGTCGACGTGGATCGGACCCTGGCTTACGGTGGCGCCGTCGAGCGGCGCGGTGATCGCCACCGTCGGCGGCGTGCGGTCGATGGTGAAATGCACCGAGACGAGCGTCTGGTTGCCGGCGAGATCCGCTGCATGCGCGCTCAGCACGTAGCTGCCATCCTGATCGATCGACGTGCCCGAGACATACGGCGCGCCGTTCAGGCGCACGTCGACGTGGGCCGTGTCGAGGTGCGCGTCCGTGATCGTCACCGTCGGCGCGACCGGATGGTTGAGCAGGTCGAGCTCGTGCACACCGGCGATGTCGATCTGCGGCGGCGTCGCGTCGACCGTGAACGTCCGGTCCGCGGTTTGCGCCGGATTGTTCCAGGTGTCGGTCGCGCGCACGGTCAACGTGTGCGGACCGTCCGCGAGACCGCTCAGTCCACGCGCATACGTCCCGTCGGCGCTCGCGCTGATCGCTTGCCAGGTGCCGCCGTCGACGCGCACCTGCGCGCTCGCGACCGCGGAATGCAAATCGACGATGTTCGCGTGAAACGGCACCACGGCCGGCTGCAGGTCGTTGCTCGTCGGCGTCAGCACCGTGATTTGCGGCGGCAGCAAATCGACCACGCTGAAGCCCTGCTGCGCCAGGCGACGCCACTGGCCGGCGGCGTCGCCGGGCAGGCGCGCTTCGAGGATCGCCGCGTAACCGAGCAAGGCGAGCGGCGGCGCGGTCAGCGCCATGCTGCCGCCGTGGTTGCCGCCAGCGCCGAGGTCGAACGCATCGTCCTGTTCCGTCACCGGAGTCTGGTGCGGATCGGTCACGATGCGCACGCGCGACTGCACGCCGCTGAGCGCCGCGCCGCCGACGTTGTCGACCGTGTAGTGCAGTTGCGTCGTCTCGCCCGCGATCACCGTGGTGCCCGGATCGAAGCTGAGCGAACCGGCCAGCGCGACGGTCGGCGCGCCCGACACCAGCGTGACGCTCGCGTCTGTGCTTTGGTTAAGATCCGGCGAGATCAGGCTCAAGCGCAAGGTATACACGCCGGCCGCGAGCGCGCCGGTCGACCAATTGTCGTCCCGGCCAAGCTGGTATCCCGGCACCAGCGTGCCGAGCGCCTGCTGCGTGCTCCACACCGTGTTGCCGTTCGGATCGATCGCGGCCAGTTGCAGCGTCGCGCCGGACAGCAACGCATTGCCGTCACTGAAATCGAGCGCACTGTGCAACGCGACCGGCGCGCCGAGCGTCTGCAGCGCCGGCGCCGGCAGCAGCGTGAGCTGCACGTGACGCGCGATCGCAAGCGTGAACGGGGCATCGCGTGTCGCAATGCTGTTGCCGCCACTGCCGAGCAGCTCCGCGTGCACGTGGTAATTGCCGGCAAACACACCGTGCGAGTTCCACGACAGCGGCGCGCTGAAACGCTGGCCGTAGCCGAGTGCCGCGATCCCGAGCTGGCCGAGATCGGCCACTTTCGCGTTGCCGGCATCGAGGACGCTCAGGTGCACGCTTCCGTCGAACGCGTTGCCGGGATTGGTCACGGCGACGTCCCCGCCGACGATCGCGTCCGGCGCGTACACGCTGCCGTCCAGGTTCAGTTCCAGCACCGGCGCACCGTTCGTGCTCAAGGTCAGCAGCGCTGTGGCACTGTTGTTGTTCTCGTTCGACTCGCGCAGGCCCTGCTCCGGATCGGCACTGACGCGCAGTGCGTAACTGCCTGCCTGTGTCAGCGTGCCGAGTGCGAACGTGATCGATTCCACGCCGCCACCGGCCGCCAGCGCACCCGGCGCCGCGGTCGGCGCAAGCAGACGCTGCGTGCCGTCGGGCGCGATCAGCACGGCATCGATGCTCGGCTGTGCGACGCTCGCGCTGCCGAGGTTGTGCAGGCTGACGAGGGCCGAGTAGCTCTGGCCCACGTTGCCGCTCGGCGGCAGGAACAAGATATCGCCCGGACTCAGCGCGAGATCCGGCAGATTGTCGGTTGGCGTGTCGACTTCGATCGTCGCCGACGGCACGCTGCGGTGACCGGCCTTGTCCGTCGCGATCGCGACGAAGCGATTCGGGCCGCTGGCGAGCGGCACGGCGTCGATGCAGAACCAGCCGTCGAAGTCGACGTATTCGGCGTCGCCGGAGTCGTCGCTGGCGAACAGGCGTCCCGCCGCGGTCCAGCCGAGATGCGGCAGATTTGCCGGCGCGGTCCACTGCAGGAAACCATCGTCGAGCGACCACGTGGCAAGTTCGAGCGTCGTGCTCAGCGCGACACTGCGGTTGTCCGGCGACCAGGCGAACGCGCGCGGATCCGACAGGCTGCCCAACACGGTCTCGGCTTGGGTCGCCAGCGTGTAGAGCACGATGTCGTCGAGGTTCGGGCCGCTGACGCGCGCGTAGGCCAGACGCTTGCCGTCGGGGCTGAATGCCGGCAGCGCGGCGGCGTCGACCGGCAGCACGAGCGCGATCGCGCCCGCGGCGACGTCGACGACCTGCGCCGAACCGTCGAGTGTCAGCACCAGCGCATGCAAGCCGTCCGGCGCGAACGACAGTGGCTGCGCGCCGGGAAGCATGCCCGGATCGAGCGAGCCGATCCGGCGCGGCGCAGCCGCACCGCGTGACCACAGCCAGATGCCGCTGACCGGCGCGTTGCCATTGGTGGAGTAGTCGCCGGCGATCAGCAGTGTGCTTTCGTCCGCACTGACGGCGAGTGCCGTGATCGCAAGGAACGGCGTAGCGACGTACTGCGGCGGCTGCCCGATCTCCCAGCGATACAAATCGTCTGTGTTCTGGTCCACGTAATACAGCGTCAAGCCGTGCGCGGCCCACTGCGCCAGGCGCACCGCACGATCCGACTTATACACGACCAGCGGCGGTGTGCCGATGCGCTCCACCTCGATCAGATTGCGGTAATCCATGCTGGCGAAGTGGCGTCCGTCCGGTGCCGGCAGCAGCGCGCTGCTGTTGGGCACGGTCAAATAGGCGCTATCGAAGTCGCTGAACACGTCGCCGGCGGCGATCGGCGTGCCGTCGCGCGTGAGCGAGATGTTCGCCAGGTCTTCGCTCGCGCCGCACACCAGCGTGTTGTCGGCATGCAGCACGAGCGCGTCGCTGGCCACCGTGGGGTACGTCAACAGCGGCGCCACCGGCGGCAGCAGATCGTGCGGCGTGCCGGATACCGGCGCGGTCTGGCCGCTGGCGAAGCCTTGCGCATCGACTGCCTCGACCGTGTACCAGTACGTCGTGCCGACGAGCACATCGTAGTCGAGGAAGTGCGGATCGGTCGGTTCGACAATCTTCTGGAACGGACCGTTCGCCGCCATCGCGCGGCGCAGAATGTAGTACGACACCGGACTGCCGCCACCCGGCTGCCAGGCGCTGTCGAGCGTCAGACCGTCCGGCGGCGCGGTCACGGTCAAGCCGACCGGCACGCCGGGGCCGACACCCGAAACGGTGAAGCTGAGCGTGTTCGACGGCGGCGTGCTGTTGCCGGCGGCGTCGACGCCGTACACGACGTACGCGTGTGTGCCGTTGGTCAGGCCGAGATCGGTGAATGTGCGCGCATCGCTCGCGCCGACGTTGGCCACGGCGTGTCCGTCGCGCTCCAGGCGATAGCCGACCACGGCCGGCGAATCGCTCGCGGTCCAATTCAACGTGGCCTCGTTGCCCGACAGGCTGCCCGACAGCACCACCGCGCTCGTACCCTGCGGATTGCCGACCACCGCATCCGCTTCGCTCGACGGCACGCTTTCGAATGCGAACGCGCTGAGCGCGGTGACGCGATAGGGATATGTACCGTCGATCACGGTCTCGCTGAGCGAGGTCGTGCTGAGCAACGGGCGTTCGACGATGCGCACCTCGCCCAATTGGAAGTACGCGTACGCACCGACCGGTCCGTACAGCACGACGCGCAGACGCGTGGTGCGATACGCTTTCGCCAAGGTCACGCCGTTGCTCGCCTGCGCGTCGCCGCGCACTTGCGCGACACCGATCCAGGCATGCCCCGACCAAGCCTGCACGTCGAAGTTGCCGAGCGCGAGATCGGGCGACACCCAGTCGAGTTCGAGGCTGCTCACGATGCGCGGTTGCGCCCAGTCGAACTGGATCGTATTCGTCGCGCTGGCATCGAACGGTGCAAGGAAGCCGTCGACGAACGTCTGCGGATCGCCGTCGACCAGGCGATTCGGATCCCAGCCGTTCGGATTCGTTTGCAGCGTCACGTTCGGCACTTCGCCCAGCGGCGCATCCGGCGGCACGCCATGCCCCTTGCGCAGCACGCGATAGCCGAGGAGATCCGTCTCGCTGTTCGCGTTCCAGCTCAAGGACACAGTGTGATCCGTGACGCCGGCGGACACGCCGGTCGGTGCAGCGGGCACGTTGCCGCGATCGATCCAGACGTCGGCACTGCGGCTGACATCGCCGTCGCCGTCGGTCACGCGCAGCGTCAAATGGTTGCCGCCGACTGCCAGCGCCTGCGCGGCGATCGCGATGCTGCCATCCGCTGCGGTCGGGCCGGCGGCGTTGTCGCTGCCGCCAGCATCGCCGTCGTCGTGCACCGAAATCGTGCCCGCCCGCGCGCTGCGGCCGCTGAGCGGTGCGCTCGCATCGGACACCGGCGAATACGGCGTGTCGAGCGCGATGCTGAACACGTGTGCTGTGGCGAGGCTCGACATGTCGGATTCGTTGCCGTACTTGTCGACTGCGGTCACGCTGTAGTTGTACAAGTCGTCGCTGAGTCCGACATCGTCGTACGACGGCGCAGTCAGCAGCGTGCCGTTCAACAGATAGCCACGGTACACGCGATAGCCGGCGAGATCGCTCGCCGTGCTGGCATCCCAGGAGACGTGCACGCTGCCGCCGTTGGCATGTGCGATTACATTTTTCGGCGCAGCCGGTGGCGTCAGGTCGGCGTAGATCACCCGCACTTGCGGCGGCGCCGGATCGCTTCGGCCGCCCAAGTCGGTGGCGACGGCGCGGATCTCGTACGTGTCGTACGGCGTGCCTTGTGGCGGCGTCCAGATCACACGGTACGGCGCTGACGTAAGCGCCGTGCCGAGATTGGTCCAGCTGCTCGAGCCGTACGTGCGCCAGGCGAACTGCACTTGCGCGATGTCGCTGTCCTTGGTGGTCGCAAGCACCGTGATGTTCGTATCGAAACGGGTGTCGTTGGCCGGTTGTTCGATCGTCATCGACGGCGCATGGCCGTCGATCGGCGCGAGCGTGGCCGGCGCCGACGGCGGGCTGACGTTGCCGGCCTTGTCGATGGCGTACACCACGTAGGTGTGCGTGCCATCCGGCACGGCGGCGTCGAGGTAATTGTTGTCGGCGAGCGCGTACGGGCGCAGGTCCGCCGGCAGCGAATTGCCGACCGCGCCGATCAGCACGTTGTCGCGATACAAAAGGTACCCGAGCAGATCGCTTTCGACGTTCGGGTTCCAATGCGTCTGCACGTCGCTGCCCGAAAGCACCGCGGTCAGTCCCGTCGGCGCCGCGGGCGGGCCGTTGTCGACCACGACATCGACGTCGACCGCAGCGATGTTTCCGCTGGTGTCTTCCGCTTCCAGATGCACGCGCACCGAATCTTCGTCGTGGAACTGGGGCGGCAAGGTATTCCACGAGGCCAAGCGCTGGCCCTGCACCGCCAGCGTGCCGCTCGCCAGCAGCTGCGCCGCGCCGGCGGGAACCAGCGGCTGCAGCGTCAGGCGCCACTGTTTGAAGTCGTCATGGCTGTAGGCCGTGCCGACGATGTCGTACAGGCCGCGCACGCGCTCGCCCGCCACGGGATGCGACAGCGCCACGGCCGGCGGCGTGTGGTCGATCAACAGCGTGACCACGTTGCTCGGCGCGCTCTCGTTGCCGGCGAGATCGACCGCGGTGACGTCGTAGCCCAGGCGACCTTCCGGCGCATTCGCATCGACGTAATGGATCGCGGCGAGCGGTGTGGGCGTGATGCGTGCGCCGCCGCGGTAGACGTAATAGCCGGCCAGGTCGCTCGCGCCGACCGCGTTCCAGTCGAGCACCGCGTCGCGATTGTTCTGCACGTGGCCGATCAAGCCGAGCGGAACCGGCGGCGGCTGCGTGTCGAGACGAACGGTGACCTGATCGGTGGCGGTCAGGCCGACCTTGTCCGTCACAAGCAAGCGCAACACGTAGGTGTCGTCCGGCAGTGCAAGTGTCAGCGCCGCAAGCTTGTCGTTGGTAATCGAACTCGTGCCGACGAACACGTCGGCCCATTGCCCGCCCGTCGCCTGCGCCGGCGTGGCGACGCTCAGGCGATAACTCGCCAGGTGCGCATCGCTCGCCGTGCCGTCGATTTCGAGCGCAGCGCGGATCGGCGCGTTGTTCGCCGGCGCAGCGATGTGCGCCAGCGGCGCGGTGCCGTCGACTTCGATCGCGTGCACCACGTCGGTCGTGTTGCCGGCTTGGTCCATGCCGCGCAGACGCAGGCGATAGTGCCCGTCCGCCAGATGCGGCGTCCAGGCGAGGATCTCGCCTTGCGCGATGTTCGCCGTGCCGTGCGCGAGGTCGGTCCAGGTGTCGAGCGTGTCCGGCGCGACGGACAAGGTCCAACTCGCGACGTTTGCGTCGTTCACGCTGCCGGCAATGGACGACGACGCGGCTGCCGCGACCAACGCGCCGTCCGCCGGCGCTGTCAGGGCGACGGTCGGCGGCGTGCTGTCGAGCGTGAACGCGACATCGCGCACCGTGTCGTTGCCGGCGCCGTCGTGCGCGGCGATGTGCAGCGCGTAGGCCGCTTCCGGCAGGCCGTTGAGCGCGATCAAGGTGATGTCGCCGTTTTGCGTGCCACTTTGAGTCGCGACCACGGCGCCGTCGGAACTGCGCGTCAAGCTCGCCTCGTAGCCAGTCAGGTGCGGATCGTCGACGTGGAAACGCACGCTACCCGTGGCCGGCGCGAACCCGCCTGCCGGTTGCAGCACCTGCAGGTTCGGCGGCGTATTGTCGATCGCTGCGGTCAAGTCCGCGTTTTCCGGTAGCGCGACGCCGCTCGGATCGGTGGCTGCAATGGTGACACTGTACATGCCGTCGCCCAACACGTGCCCTGCCCCGTCGGTGCCGTCCCAGGTGAAGGCGGTAATGCCGGCTGGCGCCGGGCCGCTGTACACGCTCGCGTTGTTGGCGCGGATGTCGAGATTCGCGTTGCGCAGCAGCGTGAGCTGCAAGCGCGTCCGGTCGAATTTTCCGTCGCCGTTCGGCGAGAACAGTCCCGGCTGCAATTGCGCGTCGGCGATGATCTTGGCCGGATCAAGCAGGGTCAGCGTCAGGAACGTCTGCGCCGAGTTGCCCATCAGGTCGGTCGCACTCAGGCGCAGCTGCACTGCGCCGGTGAGCGAACCGCGCGACCAGTCCTCAAGGACATCGGCCGGAACTTGCGGCTGCGTTCCGTCGGCGAGGTTGGTCCACAAATCCGGCGAAGCCGCCAGCGCGTAATCGAGCGACCAGTGCGCGAGCGCCACCGCGTCGGCGACCGAGCCGCTGATCGAGACCACGGGCGCCGAGGTCGTGGCGCCCAGTGCCGGCGCGCTGAACGCGACGACCGGCGGCGTGTTGTCGACCAGCGCGCCATAGGTGATGGACTTCGTGAACGTGCAGCCGTCGGTGGCGGTGATCGTGATGGCGTACAGCCCATCGGGTGCGGTAGACCCGTTCAGCGTGCCGTCCCAACCGAGATCGAACTGGCCCTGCACCGAATCGATCTCCGCGATCGTGGCGAGCACCGGGTTGTCCTTGACGAAATCGCCGAACGAAGTGAAATGCGCGGACGAGATCGTCTGTGCGATCTGCACCGGCTCGCCCGCCTGCAGGAAGAACGCGGCGTTGCGGTACGCGATCGAGCCGTTCGGCGCGACGCCAACGATGGGCGTCCCATCACCAGTGACTCTGATCGCGCTCCGCGGCGGACTGCGCTGGCTGAATTCGACATCGCTGTCGAGGAAGAACGTGTTGTCGCTGCAGACCGTGCCGCCGGACCAGTTGACCGCCTTGAGCCGCGCGGTGGCGAGGCCGTTGATCGCAGCCAGGTCGCCCGTCACGTTCTCGAGATTGCCATTCACAGGACGGCCGTCGAAATTGACGATTTCGCTGTAGTCGTGGCAACTCCCGTGCTGCACAGGGCCCAATGGGACGTAGTCGCCGCTCGCCCTGCAATACGGGTAGCCCAGGGGCCGCGCGCCGGCGCCGAGCATCGCGCGATAGCCGAACGTATCGGCGGAATCGACGCTGCCGCTGACAGGCAGGGAGGTACCGCCGGCTTGAGCACACACGCGTTGCCCGCTCGCCGGGTTGCTGAGCGAAACCGTGGGCGGCGTCTTGACCACGGGCAGGTCGAACGTGACGCTCGCCGTCTGCCCGCCGAACAGGCTGGTCGCTTCGAGCTTGCCCTGGTAGGTGCCCTCCGGCCAATTCGCCGTCGAGAACGTGAACTTCGGGGGGGTGATGTTCCAGTCGCCGTCGTGCACGTCCTGGTCGTACAACACCACCGGCAGATTCGTGATGCCGTCCGTGAAGGTCAGGCGGAAATGCGCAGGCAATGCCGTGTTCAACTGGGTGGCCGGATAAGGACCGGGCCCGTTCTGCTTGTGCGGACCTAGATTGATGCCCAACAGATCGCTCGGCCGTCCGTCGCAGTGGTCGGCAATGACCGGCACGGGCTGGATATCGATCGCCGGCGTCAGTCCGATGGAGCCGGAACCGTCACCACCGCATTGGATCTGGGCCGAGTCCGATACGTGGCTGTAGCCTTGCTGATCGACGGCCGTGACGTAAGCGACCTGGCCGTCGGCCGGCGCGAGGAATGTGACCAGGCCATCCTCGATGTGGTTGAACAGGACGGCGCGGTCGCCGTAGTGCAGCGTCGCAGACGCCAGGGGGCCTTCGTAGAACTCCGCGCTGTAGATCTCCGCCGTCGTCACGTTGGCTTGCAAGCATTGCGGCGGCGACAAGCCGCCGACGACGAACAACGCCTGGTTGGAATAGACGGTCGTGCCGTCGGCGTGCACGCCGCGCAGACGCGCGAGCCAGGTGCTGCCGAGCGGCAGCGTCGAGACCGGTAGCGGCACCTGCAGCTCCGGACTGGATCTCGACGGCACGCACACGCCGGGCAGCGCAGAAGGACAAGCGACGTCGGCCAGCGCGAAATTGCCCACTTCGTTCCACTGCACCGGCGAAACCTTGGCCGGAGCCAGCTCGAGCGCGACGCGCGCCAAGAGACCGGACCCGTCGAGCACGCGCAGACGCGTGTCGCTGTCGCGCTCGACGAACACCTCGAACGGCGCCGGTACCCCTGTCAAGACGAACGGCTGAGTCAAGGGCGGCGGCTGATACGCCAGCGTTTCCACAAAACTGAGATGACTCGTGTGATTGACCGCGAGCATGTCCGAAGCGATCAGCTGCTCGGGTGCATCGCCCAACACCCGCGTGGTCGAGTTGCCGGCCTTGTCCACGACGCGCAAACGGAAGCGGTGGTTGGCGTATTCGGCGAAGGACAGCGGAGTCTCGATCTGCACTTGCGGGTCGGACAGATCGTCGTTCGGACCCGCGCCGCCCAGGCTGCTGACGTCGGCGATGATCGACCAGGCGTCGCTGCCGCTCGTGGCCGATTCGATCACGGCAGTCACAAGGTTCGGCTCGCGCAAGGCGAAGCGAACCGCCGGATCGGTGGCGACCGCCGGCCAAGTGCAGCCGTGATTCTGCAACTGAGCGGGCGAGCACTGCGTGTTGAGGACCTTGTACGCCGGACTCAACGTCGCCTGCGTTTCCGGCGGCGTGCTGTCGAGCGTCACCCAAGCGGCGAAACCGTCCAGATCCACGCGGTAACGACCGTCCGGCAGCAACGCCCCGCCGTCGCTGCGGCCATCCCAATCGATTTCCTGCGGGCCGAGCTGCGAGCTGTCGTAGGTGACTGACTGCGTGCGCACGACCTGGCCGTTCGCATCGCTGATCGCAAGATCGAGCGTCACTGCACGGCGCACGTTGAACTTGATCTTGAGCAGATCCTGCACGCCGTCGCCGTTGGGCGAGAAATAGCGCGGTGCGGGCGCGAAACTGTCGATCGCGGAACTGTCGAACGACGAGCCGGTTGCGGTCGCCGTGGTGCGATTGCCGGCCTTGTCGACGACGGTGAGGCGGAAAACGAACGTGCCCGGCTGCGGCGGTACCCAGGTCAGGAACTCGTCGACGAATACCTGATCCGAACTCGCCGGAGTCAGCACCTGCCACGCAGTCGGATTTTCGAGCGGCGCCCAATCGAGCTGGTAATAGGCGAAATTGCGATCCGTGGCGACACCGGAAAGTTCGATGCCGCGACCGAACGTGCGTGCGCGCAGGGTGGCCGTGAGGTTGAGCAAGGACGAAAACACGCCCGGGCCGTACTTGGCGCGCGTCTCGTCCGGCCAGAGCTTGCCGAGCGACTTGTTCTGCTCCGGCCAGGCGCGCGGGATCAAGCCGCGCGACAGCGTCTGCACGCGCCCGTCGGCGCGCAGGCGTGCGCCGTCGGCAAGAACCAGCATCGGATAGTCCGGCGGCGGTGCGCCCGCGCACAGTTGGCGCAACGGATGCTGCGCCAGGTCGGCCGCCGCGAGCAGTGGCGTGAGCGTGCCGAGTTGCAGCACCGTCGCGCTACCGTCCGCGCCGATGCCGTAGTAATCCTGGATGCCGGGGTCGCGCACCGTTTCGAGGCCTTCGTATTGCTCCTCGTGTACGATCGTCTCGCCGAACGCCAGAAGCAGGCGCGCGAGCGACGGGTCGTAGTGCCGGCGCTCGAATCCGTTCGCGGCAAAATCGACGCTGTACAGGCACTGCGCCAGCGGCTGGTCGTCCGGCACGCTCGCCAGCACCTGCGCATCGACGCTCTCACCCGCCCCTTGCGCGCCGACATATTGGTAATTGCCGATCCGGCTCAGCGGCGGCACGTCGTAGCGCGCGAGCTGCGTGCCGTTTTCGGCGAACAGGTACGCGCTGCGGGTCTGCGCGTCCTGCACCACGAGCTGATCCTCGCGCTCGAGCCAGCCAAGACTGTAGCGGCGGACCGACGCCTGCGTGCGGCTGATTGCGGTGATCGTGTTGCGCGTGTCCGCGTCGAACAGATTGCGACGGGTGCCGGTGGCGAGGTCGACCAGGTCCACCTTTTCGTGCGCACCGTTGCGCTCATAGATCGCCAATACGGCCTGTTGCGGCGAGACGCTGCCGGAATATGCGTAGTCGCTGCCATCGGCGGCGAGCGGCGTGAGCGAACTGAACATCAGGGTCGGCTGCGCGGCATCGCGCGACGCGAAGGCCTGCAAGCCTTCGTTGCCGGTTAGCAGCACGCCGTTCGGTAGGACCTGAGTGTCGCCAATGGAGAACGGCACATCCGACACGTTGCGCAACGGCGTGACTGTGCCGCCGTGGGTGGCGACGGTAAAGAACTCGCCGCTGCGATCGGGCCCCACCACGATCGTATCGGCGTCGAAAAACCCGAGCGCCGGGACGCCGCTCAGCGTATCGATCTCGGCCAACGGCGTGACCGCGTCGGTCTGCTCGACCGACGTCGTCACGATCCAGTAGTGGCCGCCGCCGAAAAGCGCCACGGCGAGCTGGCGGCCGTCCGCACTGAATGCGTAATTCATGAAGCCGAGGTTCTGGCTCTTGGCGATGCCGAAAGCCTTGAGCCACGCGCCGGAGATGACCGGAATCGGATCCAGGAATGTCGTGTCGGTGCGGTTCAAGCCGTACGCGGCGTCTGGCGAGGGCGACCAGAAGCCGAACATCTGGTCGCGCACCGGGCTCGTGATCGGCGGAATCGACGGGCCTTGGCGTTCGTCGATCGCAGGCAGCCCGGACAGCACGCCATACGGCGAATGTACCGCTTCGAACAGCGAAGAGCTGTTGTTGTCGACCGTGACCAAGGGTCCGGCGTGACGCTGCTGGTTCGCGTCGATCGCGACCACGTGGTAGTCGCCGTCCGGCACGATGCGGCCGAGATCGTCGCGTCCGTCCCAGATCACCTGTCCGCGCAGCGCCGCGTTGAGGCTGACGTTGGTGAAATGCCGCACCGGGTATTGCGCACCGTTGAGTACGTCGATTTCGGCCGCGCCGGCGAGCGGCAGCACGAACACGATCGCCGTGTCGTCCTGTACGCCGTCGCCGTTCGGGGAAATGTAGCGCTGGCTGGCGAAGAAACTCCCGTCCTGCACATCGAATGGCAGGCTCGCGATGTTGTTGTTCTCGTTGCCTTCGCGCACCGTGTGATCGGGATCCGCGCTGGCGGTCACCAGACGCGAATCCGGCACCAATCCAAGCGTCCAGTCCCAGCTCAGCACGACCGAGTCCCCGGCCGGCAGCGTCGCGATGGTCTGGTCGGTGCCGACCGGCGTGCCAGCCGCATCGCCTTCGAGCAGGCGCACGACCACGCCGGTCGCGTCCTGGCCGCCAAGATTGCGCACCGTGACCTGCGCATGCACCGCTTGCCCGGGTACCGGCAGCGCGGGATCGAGCGCGATGTCGGCTGCACTGACCGCGACGTCCGGCAGCGTCGTCACGCGCAGCGGCGTGACGATCACGTTGTTCGTCTCGTCGGTTTCGTCGACCTGGTTGGCCGAATCGATCCAGGCGAACAAGGTCTGGTCGCCGGCAAGATCGAGATCCGGCACGTTGATCGTCACGGTCTGGTCGCTGGATCCGCTCATGCCCGACACGTTCGCGCCGCCAAGCGCCGGTGCGCCGCTGCGCGGATCGGCGGCGTACAGCGAGACGCGGAACGGCCCGGTCGCGACCGAACTCAAATTGCGCACGCTGAGCGATGCGACCAGCGGCTGGCCTTGCAGGCCGGGCGTCGGCACGAATGCGAGACTGTCCGGCACGAACGTCAGATCGGCCGAGGTCAGCGCCGCGACGGTGAAATCGAGCGTCGCACTGTTGTTGTCTTCGCGCGTCTCCGGGATCTGGTTTGCCGGATCGACCGTCACGCGCAGTTCCGCGCTGCCGGTGGCGGACGCGCGCCAGGTCAGGCGCCGGGTCACGCTTTGGCCGGCGTTGAGTTGCAACACGTTGTCGAATATCACCGTGCTGCTGCCGCCTTGCACGACTTCCGCATGCACCTGCGCCGAGGGCGCGTCGATCGTGCCGAGGTTGCGCACGGTGACGTCGAAATCCACGTTCTGTCCCACCGTCGGCGAGGTTTCGACGAGCGCCAGGTCGCTCGCGGTGACGGCAAGATCGAGCGACTGCCCGAACGGCAACACCAGGTTCACATCGTGATCGGTTTCGCTGCCTTCGGCGATCGCGTTGTCAGGGTCGACACGCACCAACAGGCGCAGCGCTGTCGGTGCAGTGACGGTGAAATCGAGACCGATGGGCGTCGCGCCGCGGCCGGGTACGTCGACTGCGGTCTGCGCCAACGCATGCGTCAGGTCGGGCAACGCATACAGCCGCACCACCGCCCCGCTGACGCCGGTCAGGCCGATGTCGTGCACGACGCCGCTGACGTGGATCGGGCTCGGCAAGGTCGAGAATGCCGACGGCGTCAACGCAAACTCCTTCGCGTTGACGACCAGGGTCGGCAGCGGCGATGGCGCGCCGACGCTCACCGTCAGCGGAATTGTGTTGTCGTCCTCGCTCGACTCCGTGACCAGCGCGGTCGCATCGAGCACGAGCGTGAGCGTGTGGCTGCCGGCCTTGCCGGACGTGTCCCAGTCCTGTGCGAGCGGCGCGCTATCGCCCGGGGCCAGCGGCGGCACGGCGAGGTCGCCGCCGATTTGCGCGGCGCCTTGCGCCGGATCGCCGTCGAACCAGCGCGCCACCGTCGCCGGAACGGCGACATTGCCGGCATTCGTCACGTTCGCCCGCAGGTTCGCCGTCTCGCCATCGTGCGGTTGCGAGGGCACGACGCTCGGCGCGCCGGACAGCGCGAGGTTGCCGCGCTGATCGTGTGCCGCGGCCAGCGCCGCGGTTGCGGTGAGATACACACTGCCGCCCCAATCGCCGGCGTTACCCTCTGCGGCGGCCACGAACGTACGCGCGCCGGCGATCGTCGGAATCGGCGCTTTGACGCGCGCGCCGAGCGCGAACGTCTCGATCGTGTCCGCGAGCGAAGCATTCGAGCCGCCGCCGATCCCGCCGTCCTGCGCCTGTTGCGTTGCGAGCCAGGTTGCCGCTGCGATGCGGTTCGAATCGAACAGCGCGTCGCCGGAGGCCCCGAGCGCACTGGAGGCGCGCAGGGTCGCCAGTACGCGACCGCGGCCACGTGCACCGGTGCCGAAACTGCCGTCCGGATTTTGGTGTTCGGCCAGCCATTCCAGCGCCGCATGCACGCCCGGTGCCGACGGATCGCGTTGCGCCAGTGCGACGGCAACCAGCGCCGTGTCGAACGTGCTTGCATTCCAGCCAGACTTGAGCGCGAAGCCGCCGCTGGTGTCCTGCGTCGCCGCCAGCAGCGATGCGCCGTCGGCGCTGTTCGTGCCGAGCTGCTGCCATGCGCGCTGATCCAGGTTTGCTGGATTCTGTGCCGCGATCCAGGCGCGCGCGGCGGCGAGTCCACTGAACCCTGCATCGAGTTCGGACAAGGCCTGCGTCGCCGCCACGGTATCGCGCAGCGCCGTTGCGGGGCGATCCGCCCAATGGCCATCGGCTTGCTGTTTCGACTCGAGCCAGCTCAGCGCCGCCTGCGGCGCGCCATGGCCGGGAGGCGAACCGGACAGAATCTGCGGCAGTCCGGTCGTTCCGGGCGAACTCTGCGTGAACACGCGAATGACCGCGCGGCCGCTGGTCATCTGCACGAATTCCTGTTCGAAACGCACGCGGAAGCGTTCCAACTGGTACAGCGTATTCGGCGACAAGGTTTCGCCGGGCCGCGTCAGCAGGATCATCGCGGCGTTGAAACTGCGCGGCGCGTTCGCCGCGCTCGGGTTGCGCGCCCCGGACGCGGCGGTGACCTGGTCGATCGTGATCGTCTCGGCCTGTCCGCCACTGTTCGCGCCGAGCGAGGGGAAGTCCGTCGCGCTGCCGTCGCCATTGCGGATCAGGGCGAACGGCGCGACTTCGGATGGCGCGGCGAACCCTGCGAGGTACATGTCGAGGGGACCGTAGCGATGGCGCACGTCGACGGCGTGGAACTTGCTGTCGGCTTGCAGCTGCCACTGCGCGCCGTACATGACCGACGCATCGCTGTCGAGGAAGTAGTTCCAGTGCGCGCTTTCCTGGCCGAGCAACGCCGTGCTGTCGTTGCCGCCGGCATCGCGGTAATGCACGTATGCGCCCCAGCGATGCATGATCTCGTGCGCGAGCGTGCCGAGCGCGAATTCGTAGCGCGGATCGCTCGGCACGTAGCTTTGGCGGCTCAGCGCCGCCATGTCGATGTAGCCCTGCAGGCGCTTGCTCGAATAGTTGGCGCTGAAATCGAAAATATCCTGGCCGATGCCAGCGACATCGTTTCGTACCGGGTTGTAGAACGCGGTCGCAATGCCCGAAGGGAATTCGAACGTGGTGAAGACGATCAGGAAATCGTATTGGTCCGGATGCTGCGCGTAGAACGCCTGCGCGATTTGCTGGCGCGGTACCGTCAAGCCGCGGTCGTACTGGCCGTCGAGCGCCATCGCGGTGATGTTGCCGTAGTCGATGCCGCTGGAAACCGCGCTCGGTCCAAGTGCGTCGAGCGGCACGGCGGGCATCTTGACCACGCACTCGCTCAGGGTCGGTGCGGCGGGAGATGCGCCGTCCCCCGGCACCAAGGTCGTGCATTCGCCGCTCGAAAACGCGAGCATCGCCAGGAATGCGGTCGTGCAAGCGCACACGCGCGAGCCAAGAGTTGCCATCATGCGGGCGCGCTCAATGCGACGGAGTGGAAGACGGTTTCGCGGTGGACTTGGCGGCTGGTCGTTGCGTCATCACCTGTGCGCGGGGCACAGCGATCGGCTGCGCGGCGTGATCGAGGGCCGCGAGCTTCGCATCGAGATCCGCCGTGTCGCCCGCGTGCAGGGGCATTTCCAGCGTGCTGCCGGCGAACGTGCGTGTGTAGCGCAAGGTGACTTCACCGCCGGCGACCTTCGTCACGCGCCACAGCGGTGCGACGTTCGCGCCGACGGCGTAGCGCTCGAGATGTCCGTCGGCGTCGCGCAACACCGCGCTTTGCACGTCGTCGGCAACGGCGACGACCGCAATCGCGTGCGTCGATGCAACCGCAGTCGGCGCCGCATCGGCCGCGTACGCGCTGCCCTGCAGCAGCGCGAGCGTGAGCTCAAACAAACCCATCGAAATCCCCTTACGGCCCCTTGCTCCGACGCAAAACGACCCAGCACGTCACGTAGCCGCGACGCGCAGGTTCTTGGTCTTGCAGGCAAACTCCCCCGGCACGATGCTCACATAGCCCATTCGAGTCGGCAAGACAGAGTCCGCTCCGCACTCACAATTAGCTGATTTTGAAGGGCTTATCGGAACCGCGTCCCGTTTGAGACGGCACGCCGTTCAGGTCCATGCGCAACGCCCGGGAAATGAAAACGTTTGCAGCGGCGCGGCGGGGTCGGCGCGGGCCGCGGTTGCACTATTCCGAGACGATCAGGCGATGGTCAGCACAACCTTGCCTGCGGCATGACCGGTGCCGACATAACGCAATGCGTCGGCGACGTCGTCCAGCGCAAAGCGCCGGTCGATTGTCGGCCGCACGGCACCTGATTCGAGCAGCTCCGCGATCGCGGCCAAGTCAGCTTGCTGGATCTTGGCCATCAGGCTCACAAACTGCTTGCCACCGGCGCGCGACATCCACCGCGCTTGCAGCAGACCTGTGACGATCTTGGCCATCGAAGTGCTTCCGCCGCCGGCGAGCACGCAGATGCCGTTCGGCTCAAGACAGCGTGCGTACTCGGACAACGTACGCGTGCCGTTGGCGACGAAAATCACGTCGTACGTTCGGGTGCCAGCGGCGAAGTCTTCGCGGGTGTAGTCGATGACTTCATCTGCGCCACAGGTCAGCGCGGTCTCCACGTTGCGCGTGCTGCACACCGCCGTCACGTGTGCACCGAAGGATTTCGCGATCTGCACCGCAAACGTGCCGACACCACCGGATGCGCCGTGCACGAGCACGCGGCTGCTCGATCCGATCTTCCCCTTGTCGCGCAAGCCCTGCAGCGCGGTCGTCGCCGCGATCGGCACGGCGGCTGCCGCTTCGAACGAGACGTTGGCGGGTTTCGCTTGCAGGCCGCGCTCGCGCGCGCAGACGAATTGCGCAAATCCGCCTTTGCCGTCCTTCGCCGTCCCGAAAACGTCGTCACCCACACGGAATCGCTTGGCATTTGCTCCCGCCGCAACCACGCGGCCCGCTATATCCGCGCCCAATTTCTCGTTCTTCGGCCGCAACAATCCGCCCATCAAGCGAATCAGGAACACGTCGGCGGTGAGAAAATGCCAATCGTAGGCATTCACCGAAGCCGCATGGACCTCCACCAGGACTTCGTCGTCGAGCGGCACGGGCGTGTCACGTTCGACGACGCGCAAGACATCGGGGGTTCCGTAGTCGGTGTACACGGCAGTGCGCATGGGATCTCCCGGCAGCGGCAGGCAGTCTAACAACGTTCGCTGACGCGTCGTAGAGCTGCAACGCTCCTGCTCGCCGCATGCACCTTTGCGTTCTTTCCGAGCTCGATCAGCACTGTGCTTGAAGCATCTTGTTTGGAATCATCGCTGGGCTGATTTTCGGCGCAGTCACGGTCGGCCTCATGCTGCGCATGCCCTTTCCGGACAAGGCAGCCGCGCTCAGCGCAGCCTTTGTCGAGCGTTTCTCGATCGGTCTCGTGATCGGCTGCGTCCAGCTGGCGTGGCCTGGCTGGCTCGTCGGGCTGACGTTCGGCGTGTTGCTGAGCGTGCCGAGCGCCCTGATTACGAGACCCTACGCGCCGATTCTCATTCGGCGGATTGATTCACGGCTGGACGTGTGATTCGTACGCGAATTCGAAATCGCTGATTCTCTGGAATAGATCTCGTAAATGTTGACGCGGCTGCGGCCATCACACGATCGACGTTCACCTTTTCTGTCGCGAACACCGCGTGCGGTCCTTCCACAGGACCTGAGCGTCTCGCGGCCGAAGCTCGAGTCCGCGCAGCAATCTCCATCCCGACGCAATTGATGTGCCCGCCGCCGCAGCGCAATTGACTCGCAAAATTCGTCCGCTCGCGAGGCTTCGTAGGCCGCACGTCACGCGCCGGGAACAACCGCGCACGCCGAATGCTTTATTCTCGTGTCGTCCGAATTTTGAATTCCCACGCTTCGCTTCATGCTGGTCGTCGACAAACTTGCAATCCTGGCCGATGCGGCGAAATACGATGCATCGTGCGCGTCGAGCGGCGCTGACCGGCGCGATTCCTCCAGGACGGGCGGAATCGGCAGCACGGGCGGCATGGGCATCTGCCACAGCTATACGCCGGACGGCCGCTGCGTTTCTCTGCTCAAGATCCTGCTGACGAACTTCTGCGTATTCGACTGCGCGTACTGCGTCAATCGCGTGTCCAGCAATGTGCCGCGCGCACGGTTCACGCCGCAGGAAGTGGTCGATCTCACGCTCGATTTCTACAAGCGCAACTACATCGAAGGCTTGTTCCTGTCGAGCGGCATCATCCGCGACAGCGACTACACGATGGAACAAGTGGTGGACGTTGCGCGCCGCCTGCGCGAGGAGCATGCGTTTGCGGGATACATCCATCTCAAGACGATTCCGAACGCGAAACCCGATCTGCTCGCTGCCGCGGGACGCTACGCGGACCGCCTAAGCATCAACGTCGAGCTGCCGACCGAAGCCGGCCTGTCGAAACTTGCGCCGCAAAAAGACGCGCAGTCGATCCGCACGTCAATGGGCGATTTGCGCTGGCGCATCGACGAAGCGCGCCAGGCGCGGAAAGAACCGAAATCGAACATCGTGCGCGCCAAGCCGCCGCGTTTCGCGCCAGCCGGGCAAAGCACGCAGATGATCGTCGGCGCGGACGCGACGAGCGATCGCGACATCCTGCGCACGAGCACGAACCTGTACGGCAACTACCGGCTGCGGCGCGTCTACTATTCGGCGTTCAGTCCGATTCCGGATGCGTCGAAACAATTGCCGCTGCAGGCGCCGCCGCTGCAGCGCGAACACCGCTTGTATCAGGCCGATTGGCTACTGCGCTTCTACGAATTCGACGTCGACGAAATCGCACCGGCGAGCGGATCCGGCCAGCTCGATCTCGACGTCGATCCGAAACTGGCCTGGGCGCTGCGCAACCCGCAGCGGTTTCCGGTCGACGTGAACAGCGCGCCGCGCGAGTCGCTGTTGCGCGTTCCGGGTTTCGGCACGCGCAATGTCGATCGGCTGCTCGCGTCGCGCCGCTACACGCGCCTGCGCATCGACGATCTCGCGCGCCTGCGCGTGCCGCTGCGCAAGGCGCTGCCGTTCATCGAACTCGCCGACCATCATCCGCGCGCGTCGCTCGACGACCCCGCGACCCTCAGGCGGCGCCTCGCGCCGAAACCGGCACAAGGAACCCTGTTCTAGTGCTGCGCGCCGAGGTCGAGCCGGAATGGAGTCTGGCGGCATGGCGCGACGCGGCGCGTGGTGCATTGCGCGCTGGCGCGGCGCCGGATGGCGTCGTATGGAACGCCGGTGCGCAAGGCGACTTGCTTGGCGGCGATTCGATCGCAATGCCCGCGGGCGCTTCCGCGCTGCGCATGCCGCGGGCATTTTTCCAACTCGCCGAAACGGTGCTTTGCCATCGCGATCCGCAACGGCACGCGCTGCTTTATCGTCTGCTGTGGCGAATCGCGCAGGGTGAGCGTCATCTGCTGTCGCTGCCGACCGACGCCGACGTGCATCGCGCTGCCGAACTCGCGGCTGCGGTGCGGCGTGACTCGCACAAGATGAAGGCGTTCGTGCGTTTTCGTGCAATCGGCACGTCGAACGACGATTTTGTCGCCTGGTTCGAGCCCTATCACTGGATCGTCGATCGCGTCGCGCCGTTTTTCGCGCGCCGCTTGGCCGGCATGCGCTGGGCGATCCTCACGCCCTACCGCAGCGTGCGCTGGGACGGCAGCGCGCTCGAATTCGGCGCCGGCGCGACGCGCGCCGACGCGCCGGCCGAGGATGCGCGCGAAGACTGGTGGCGCACGTACTACGCGAACATTTTCAATCCGGCGCGGCTGAATCCGCGCATGATGACGCAGGAGATGCCACAGAAATACTGGAAGCACCTGCCCGAAACCGCGCTACTGCCGGACCTGCTGCGCACCGCGCGCGAACGCACGCACGCGATGATCGAACGCGAGGCGGTGCCGGCGCGGCGCAAGATCCGTGCAGCGCCGGCCGTGATGCACGAAACGCACGTCGATGCCGACACGAACCTGCAACAGGTGCGCGAGTCCGCGCGCCGCTGCCGTGCCTGCCCGCTGTGGGAACCGGCCACGCAAACCGTGTTCGGCGAAGGTCCGGAGCTTGCGCGCGCGATGCTGATCGGCGAACAGCCGGGCGATCAGGAGGATCTAACCGGACGCCCGTTCGTCGGGCCGGCGGGACAGTTGCTGGACCGCGCGCTCGATGAGCTGGGCGTGGCGCGCGACGCGCTGTACCTGACGAATGCGGTCAAGCATTTCCGTTTCGAACTGCGCGGCAAGCGCCGCCTGCACAAGAATCCGGAGAAGGCCCACATCGCCGCGTGCAGGCCCTGGCTCGACGCTGAAATCGCGCGCGTGCGTCCCCAGATAGTGGTCTGTCTCGGCGCCAACGCCGCGACGGCCGTGCTCGGTTCCTCGTTTCGATTGATGAGCGAGCGCGGCCGCTGGATCACTGTCGGCGACGCGCGGCGCGTATTCGCCACGGTGCACCCGGCCTGGGTGCTGCGGCAATCGGGCGACGCCGAACGCGAATCCGCCTATCGTGGATTCGTCGACGATCTGCGGTTGCTGCAAGCGGCGCTGGCCGAAGCGGCGTGAGCGTCCGCTGGAACGGCTTTCACTTTTTATACGTTGCGCATATGTATGTATCGGATTCCTGCAACCTAGCGGACGCGGCAGCATGAAGCGCGTCGCGCTGGTCGAAGCGACGCCGTCCGGCCTGTATTGCGCCGCCGGGGATTTCTACATCGATCCGTGGCGTCCGGTGGCGCGCGCGGTGATCACGCACGGTCACGGCGATCACGCGCGCAGCGGCATGGGCGAGTATCACGGCACGGCCGACGGCTTGCCGATCCTGCGCTGGCGCCTCGGCGAGCAGGTCTATCACGCGTATGCGTACGGCGAAGCGTTCACGCTGGCCGCGGCGCGCGTGTCGCTGCATTCGGCCGGCCACGTGCTCGGTTCGGCGCAGGTGCGCATCGAGGTCGACGGCGAGGTCTGGGTCGTGTCCGGCGACTACAAGCGCCAATACGATCCGACGTGCGCACCGTTCGAGGTCGTGCCATGCGACACGTTCGTGACCGAGGCGACGTTCGGCCTGCCGGTCTACCGCTGGCCGGCGACGAGCGATGTCGCGCGCGACATCGTCGCGTGGCGCGACGCCTGCGCCGCACGCGGCGAAACCGCGATCCTGTATTGCTACGCACTCGGCAAGGCGCAGCGCGTGCTTGCGGAACTCAAGCGCTGGACCGATCGGCCCGCGTTCGTGCACGGCGCGATCGCCAACGGTGTCGACGTCTACCGGGCGGCCGGCATCGATCTGCTCGCCACGCAGGCGGTCGGCGAAACGCCGCGCGGCGCGGATTTCGCCGGCGAACTGGTGATCGCGCCGCCGTCGGCCGCGGGCAGCGCATGGCTGCGGCGTTTCCGTCGCGCGCAGCAAGGCTTCGCCTCGGGCTGGATGCGCATCCGCGGCAACCGGCGCCGACGCAACGTCGATCGCGGCTTCGTCATTTCCGACCATGCCGACTGGCCCGATCTGCTGCGCACGGTGCGCGAAACGGGCGCGACGCGCGTGATCGCGACGCACGGCAACACCGATGCGCTGGTGCGCACGCTGAACGAGCAAGGCATCGCGACCGGCACGTTCGACACGGCGTTCGGCGAGGACGACTGATGCGCCGTTTCGCCGTGCTGTATCGCGAACTGGATCAGAGTACCGCGACGCTGGACAAGCGCGCCGCGTTGATTGCGTATTTTCGAGACGCTTCCGATGCGGACGCGGCATGGGCGCTGCGCCTGTTGTCCGGCGGCAAGATCGGCGGCAGCAAGGCACGCATCGCAGCCTCCGGCGAATTGCGCGAGTGGCTTTCGGCGCACACCTCGACACCGCCGTGGCTGGTCGACGAAAGCTACGCGCAGGTCGGCGACCTGGCCGAAATGCTGACGCTGCTCTGCGACGATCCGAATGAAACGGGTGCCGATCTCAGCCTCACCGACTGGATCGAACGTCGCCTGCTCCCGGTCGCGAACGCGGATCCCGCGACGCGTCGTGCGGTCGTGATCGATGCCTGGCGCAGCCTGGCGTTCGACGAACGCCTGGTGTTCAACAAACTGCTGACCGGCGCACTGCGTGTCGGTGTCTCGCAGCGACTGGTGCAGCAAGCGCTGGCGCAGATGAGCGGCGTCGACATCGCACGGCTCGCGCAGCGCATGCTCGGCGACTGGCCGCCGACGCCGGCGTTCTATCGTGCGCTGCTCAGCGTCGAGGAATTGCCCGAGGATCGCGCGCAGCCGTTTCCGTTTTTTCTCGCGTCGCCGCTGGAAGCCGAGGTGTCGTCGCTCGGCGCGGTCGAGGACTGGCTGCTCGAATGGAAATGGGACGGCATCCGCCTGCAACTGATCCGGCGCAACGGCGACGTCGCGCTGTGGTCGCGCGGTGAGGAACGCCTGGATGGACGCTTTCCCGAGATCGAGAGCGTTGCCGCCGCGCTGCCGCGCGACGCGGTGATCGACGGCGAATTGCTCGCGTGGCGCGACGGTGCCGCTCCACTGCCCTTCCGATCGCTGCAGACACGCATCCAGCGGCGCAAACCCGGTGCGAAAAT
>Ga0207702_10000691_pt1 | contig 36484 bp, 64 predicted proteins | sample KBSCornC62_FD_184302 | JGI IMG/M metagenome (GOLD analysis project Ga0207702, IMG submission 184302) | Corn rhizosphere microbial communities from Kellogg Biological Station, Michigan, USA - KBS Corn C6-2 (SPAdes) (version 2) | ecosystem: Host-associated > Plants > Roots > Rhizosphere > Soil ... | reverse complement strand
AAAACATTTTTTTTGATATTTATATTTTTTTTAGGTTGGGGGGGATTAAGGGGGGGAGTTAAGGAAGGGTGTGGGAAACCATCAGAGGGGGGGACAAGGGGGGGAAGGATGTCCTGTGACTGTCCTGTGACTGTCCTGTGACGGTCACGTGACACACGCTTTCTTTCTGCTTGTTTTTTCTTTCTTTCTTCTTCTTTATCAATACCATCAGCTAATATTGCCAAAACACCAGCCATTTGCTCAGGGTTTAGATTTAAATTGGCTAGTTTACGTAAAGCATCCGATGATATATTCACATCACCCTCGCTTTCAATTTAAGCCCGTTAAATTCAATGAATGCAGTCAGGTCTTCAATGCTTCTGCATATGGCACATGGGATGCCCATACGTTCCATGGCATAGAAGAATAGTTTTTGAGCAGGTGATAGCTTACCTAATGTGGTTTTAAGCTCTGCAAACAATACATGCTTACCGTCATCATCTGAAAACAGTATGATGATATCTGATACACCGGCTTTCACACCCATACGCTTAAGACGATAAGCTTCTATCTTGTTACGATAACCTCCGTTAGGGATGGTGAAGTAATAGGCATTGTGTGGAAGTGCCATATCAAGATAAGAAGCTATAGCAACATGCAAATCATCTTCATCGTGCTTACGGCGTTTCTTGCCAATGGTAGGAAGTGATTTTACAATGGTGAATGAGGGTTTCATACTAAACCTCCCACGCTGGATTCTTGGTGAATTGAGGTAGCTTCTGCACCTTGTTTATGTGGTTGGCAGCACGTACTAAATCATCAAAGCGACAAGGCAACCAATTGCCATTAGTTTTAAGAAAATATTGTCCATGTTTTTCCCTTACAGACTTGCCTAGCATAGCCACAACCATGCGAGGAAATTCAGCGGGTTTATGATTAGATTCTTCTGGTAAAGGCTTGCGTTTAACTAACTTTTCATATTCTTTTGCCTTTTTCCTATGCCCTTCCCATGCCATGCTGAAATCAAGCCCATGACGATAGCAATAATTACGCAGTACATCCTCACGACGATTTACAATTTTGGATATTTCAGATAGCCGTTTACCTTGCGCAAGAAGCTCTCTTATTTGCTCTGCTTCTAATCCTTGAATAGGTACTTTACGTTCTTTACGGACAACAAGCATTATGCGTCCTCCGTCCATTTAGGGCGGCGCATGTTAGCAATAGTATTACCTTGTTTCTTTAATTCTAGCTTTACATTCTTAAGTTCAGTGGAGAGATGCACATGGTGCTTGGTAAGTATATTGATGTGCCTTCCATGGAAGGTATCTTCATCAATAAGTGATTCAATAATGTTTAAGAGATCTTGGAAGCCTTCAACCTTATGTTTGGTTAAAAGTTTTAATGTAGCCTTATTAGCTTTAGCCATTCTAGTTCCTCCCTGTAACCCGGTGCTTTGCACTCTTTGGTAAATCGTTAATATCTATATCTTGTGGTCTTAACTATTTATTAATCAACATGTAGAACCTCTAGACAAAATTTTTTTATATATCTTGACGTAATTCGGCTGTAGCTTTAGTTCGGCGATTGGATTTTTTATTAATTAAGTTATTTAAAGCAGTTTCTAATTTGTTTATGCGAGTAGTAGTTGCACCATTAGAATTACTCTTCCATCTAGTTAAAGTGGAACGCGCTATTCCCGCTTCTGTGCATAGCAAATTAAGGCTAATACCAGCCTGTGATGCTTTAGTCTCAAAATAGATAGCAGGGTTTGTAATGCTTAAATCCATATCTGAATATAATATGCGCAATCCTGCTCATGAGTCAAGTGCAATCTTGCATAATGACGTATTGTGCAACAATGCATATTATGGGCCTATGCAAAAAAAGAATTTTTATACAGATCAATCAATTCCTTTAGAGGCCATAAAGGCTTTAGCTGACAAATGTGATCTATCGCCTTCAAATCTGGCAAAAAAATCTAAGATTGCCGCCTCAACCGTTAATCGTCAAATAGCGGGCACAGCTAAAACTGGTTTTACTTATTATACTTTAAATAGTTTAGCAAAAGGAGCTGGTTTTAAATCTTATGAAGATTTTATTATTCATTGGATGGGAAATAAGAGAGAAGGTAAAAATCTTAAAAAGAGCTCTAAGCCTATAGATAGAATAGTTTATCAAGATTGCACAGATATTATACTAGAAACCATTAGCAAATATAAGCTTGAATTTAAATCTGAGAATTTAATGAACGCCAATATAACTTTGCATGATATAGTGACCAGCCTCTCTGAATTGGAAAATAGAAAGGTCTCACCTACCATTGCTTTGGCCTATGCTGTATTGATGCAACAGTAGGTTGAAATAGTTTATTTATATTCTACTTATATAATATATCTCTATCTTTATACATTTTTTATATTAGGTTCGTTATCCATTTAACAGGGAGGGCAACCAAATGGATGTTAAGAATGATAATTACGAAAATGATGAAGATTTTATTATCAAACAAGCTCAACTAATGTTTGGTCTGAAAAAAGAAAAAGAAGAAGAAAAGGTCATGATATGCATAATGTCTGGCACTATTTCCAATATCAAAAACACTTTTAAAACAATAAAGGACTTGATGGGCACCTAATGGTGCCGGGGAGTTGATAAACCTTCTCTAGAGAGGTCGCACGGGTCTTTAGTCGGGCAATGACCTGTTTTATAACCCGTGCCTCCCCGACCAAGGCCGAGGAGTGTAGTAACGTTACACAAACCGCTAGAGATAGGGTTATCAAGCCCTAGGCATACGCCTATTGCGAAAATAGGCGTAGAATTAAAGAAGTCAATTGCTAAAAGGCTTTTTTAAGTCCAGCTTGCTTCATTACAGCATTTGCTGTGTGCCTTGAGGGAATTGCACCATCAACAGTAAATGGTTTATTAGTTAGGGGGCTACACCAAATCTCATGGTCTCCCTTCCCTGCTCTTAATTTATAGCATCCGTTTTCTTTTAAAATCTTTATTACGTCAGGAGTATAGCTCTTAGGCACAATGATTTCTATTCATATGTGCAATATTCTTTATCACTAAATCATAAGGAATATCATCATTTTCCAATAATTCCATATTGGCCTCAAAGAGCTCAGGAATCATTATATCCAATTTCTTTCTTAAGCTTTCTAAGTCTAATGCATACGTTGCCAAACCAGTAAAATTGGCACTTTCCGCACACCAAACATTAGCTTCTGAATCCCAGAATGCCTCAACTATATATAATGAATTTTCCAACATAAATATCCCCTCGATAGCATTTATTATACATTGTCAACCTTTTTGTGTCCATTAATCTTTTATAAGATGTAAAACATTAAGGCTCACCCTTATGTAAATAAAAATGTGCATGATTGCTCATTTTAGTACTTGACCTGTGTGCAGGATTGCGCATATACTAACCTCATAACCAACCAATGAGGTTTTTATGGAACTAGAACATGCCGAAGCAATCTTAGCAAAAGAAGCCAAAGTAAAAAATATACTGGTTAATACCTTATCTATTTTGTGTGATGGCATGTTTTTAAATGCACAAGATTACCGTCATGCAAAAGAATCCATAAGGGAAGTGGTTGGTGAACTATTCTATGAAGAATCCAAAGAAGCCCGTGAAGCAATACGCCAGCATGAAATTGCTAGCGGCATAGCATTTAGGAAAGATACTTCCACCTATAACCCAATCAATGGGAGGGCTTAATATGGCCAAGATAGCTAAAGAAAAAAACCAAGCAGAATTAGAAATAGAAGCTTTAGCCGAAGTATTTGGCATTGCTACAACTGGTTTTGAAAAATTCTATGAAGAAACCAAAGAGAAAGCTAAAGGCAACTCCAGCACGGCTGCATCTTCTGGCTACTCCAGCAAGGCTGCATCTTCTGGCAACTATAGCACGGCTGCATCTTCTGGCAACTCCAGCACGGCTGCATCTTCTGGCTACTCCAGCAAGGCTGCATCTTCTGGCAACTATAGCACGGCTGCATCTTCTGGCAACTATAGCACGGCTGCATCTTCTGGCTACTCCAGCAAGGCTGCATCTTCTGGCTACTCCAGCACGGCTGCATCTTCTGGCGACTCCAGCACGGCTGCATCTTCTGGCTACTATAGCACGGCTGCATCTTCTGGCGACTCCAGCACGGCTGCATCTTCTGGCTACTCCAGCAAGGCTGCATCTTCTGGCGACTCCAGCAAGGCTGCATCTTCTGGCAACTATTCTGCCTGCTCAGCATTAGGCTATCGTGCTGCCGTTAAGGGAGATAAAGGAAATTTACTGATGGCGTCAGAATATATCATAAAAGATGGCAATTATATTCCAGTTGGCGGCAAAGCCGACTTAGTAGATGGCAAAAAGCTTAAGGCAAATTGTTGGTATATTGTTGAGGTTGGCGAATGGGTAGAAGTCGATTTTACAGACAATGTTTTCTCACGTGTAATATCTAATAAAAGCGGCATTAAGAAGGTAAAAACGGAAGATTGTAAGATACTTTATATCGTCAGTGATGAAAACGGTAATTCATCACATGGTTCTACCATAAAACAAGCACGAGAAGATTTATCTTTCAAGAACAGCAAGAAAAATGCTGACGAATGGAAAGGATTACCATTAACCACAGTAAAAACTCCTATTGAATGGGCAGGTGTGTATCGGGATTGCACTGGCGCTTGCACAGCAGGAATCAAACAATTTATTGCGTCAAAGGGAAAGACAAAAAAGCAATATACGCTCGAAGAGATAATGGCCGAAACCAAGGGCGCTTATGGGTATGACCAATTTGTTAAAGTTGTTGGGGGAGCGGAATAATGGAAATCAATCCCCTTACCATCATCATGATTGAGCAGCAAAACATAATTGCTAGCCAATCCGATATGGAATGCCCAGCCCCTAAACGTAATGGCAAGCTAAGAGAAATTACTAATCCCGATACTCTAGTGCGTTTGGGTTTAGTTCCTGAAAAAGAGGAGGCTTAGTTATGAGCAAATTATCACATAGCAACGAAGATACTATGCGACAAATTGAAACAGCGAGAATCTACGAAGAGTTATCTGAACATGAAGCGTTTGATATTTTTATAGAAGAAGGCCTAGACCCACTTGATGATATTAAACCCGTGCTTGGGGCATCAATTGCTAATGACTATGCGCAACACATTTATTTTACATTGAAGTAGGGGGATAATCAGATGCGTGAAATTATATGGATAACAGCATTCACCCTCCCCGCTTTCATCACCTTAATGGTCATAAGCTATATGCATGGTTCTATTGTGATGCACGAGCATATGAAGGCTGAGAACGAACAATATAAAACACATTATGAAACACTGGCAAGCAATGTGGATTGGCTAACCTTTGTAGATGCAGAAGCTAAGTATCAAGGGAGGAAGAAATGACCGCTCAAATTTTAGAAATGGAAAACTTTCTTGGCTCTCCTGAAAACCGTGTGGAGTCAGCGGTGTATGAACTGGAAGGAAAGCTGCGTGAATTGCTCCTATATCTACGCAATTATCCTGACCTAATGATTAATCAAAAAGATGACCTAATGCATTGCAGGCAATTGCTAAGGGAGATGACCATACAGGTAAATCTGGAGTCATTGATTAGGAGGGGGAGGTGAAACTCCCTGCTTACGAAGGGTTTAAATCTGGAAGGGAAAGAAACCAATATGTGCGGGAACTTATTGAAGCGTTTGAAGCATGTGAAGGATTGGAGGAATTGGAAGAACTATTACCAGAGAAAGAAGTGATTATTAGAAGGCTTAAAGCGGAATTAAAGGAAAACTTACAGCACTGGATTGATTACGAGGAATTACTAAACGAAGCGTACAACAAACATTTTTATTATTTGCAACAGAAAGAGGAGTTTACATTATGTTATTAGCATCCAAACCAAAAGAAATAGCACCTGCTGGAACCCACACCGCAATCCTATATCAGATAATAGATTTAGGTACGCAGAAAATGGAATATCAGGGGGAAATAAAAATACAGCCACGCATTCGCTTAGCATGGGAATTATGTGATGAAAGAATGTCAGATGGTAGACCCTTTTCAGTAGGCAAAGAATATACCTTTAGCGCCTATCCTAAGGCTAATTTAGTCCAGCATATCAAATCATGGACTGGGCAGGAAGTGGGTAACAATTTCCATATTGAATCATTGTTAGGTAAGGCATGCAATATATCTGTTGTGCACAATACGAAACCTGATGGTGGAATTGTAGCGGCAGTATCAGCGATTGCACCTTTAAAGAAGAATGAGAAAGCTCCCCCACAAGTAAATCCATCGTTATTATTTGAATTAGAGCCGGGCAAGTTTAGCCTAGAAATACTAGAATCATTGCCGGGTTTCTTTCAAGAAAAGATTAAATCATCACCTGAATATATTGAAGCTCTGAATGTGCTTAATTCAATAGACAATATGCCACCTGTTCCAGCTTACCTTAATGACCCAGTAGGATTTTAGGGGAGGGGATATATGTTCTTATTTAAACCTAGATATCCTGAAACACCTGGCTTCAAAGTAGCCGGCCCATCACAACAGGCAGCCAATAAGATTGAGAAGCACCAGAAGAATATGCAAATGCGTGTCTATGAATATGCATTAGCGTGTGGTGAACAGGGTTTTATTCCCGATGAGGCAGCAAAAGCATTGGGGCTTAAGATTATAACGGCTAGGGCGCGTTGTTCGGAAATGTGCACCAAGGGAAAGTTATTTAAAACAGGTATTGAACGTAAGAATGCAGATGGCTGCAATCAGGAAGTGTTAAGGGCTTTATGAAAATATCTATTAATTTAACAAAAGGAGAAACACGTGAATATTAATGAACTAACAATTGGAGAAGCTAAGGAATTAGCAAAATTATTTGGTAGTGCTTCGCAATCTACAAATTTAGGTATTAACAGTCTTGTAGGAAAGAAAGTAATAATACGTACTTTTTCTGCAGGCGTTCATTATGGAGAGTTATCTGAAAAAGATGGCAAAGAAGTTATATTAAAAAATGCACGAAGACTTTGGTATTGGAAAACCACAAATAAAGGAATTTCCTTAAGTGAGGTAGCCAATAATGGTTTAGCTAAAGATAGCAAGGTTTGTGAACCTGTAGATTTTATTTGGTTAGAAGCGGTGGAAATAATTCCCTGCACAAAAGAATCAATAAAAAACATTGAGGCGCAAGATGTCTATAAAGCATAAAATCGATGGCTATGGCTCTGGCTCTGGCGATGGCTCTGGCGATGGCTCTGGCTCTGGCTCTGGCTCTGGCTCTGGCTCTGGCTATGGCTCTGGCTATGGCTCTGGCGATGGCTCTGGCTCTGGCTATGGCTCTGGCTCTGGCGATGGCTCTGGCTATGGCTCTGGCGATGGCTCTGGCTCTGGCTCTGGCTCTGGCGATGGCTATGGCTATGGCTCTGGCTATGGCTCTGGCGATGGCCTATGGCCACTCCGGACATCATTTACCTAACCATATTAATAATGGGCTCTATAATAGTAGGCTGTGTATACGCACTGCATAAATGGGGGAAGATATGAAATGGATATGTAAATTATTTGGGCATTATTATTTAGTGAATATTGCCGAAATTGGTTGGGACAATAACGGCCATCATTATATAGCGCATTGTAAATGGTGCGAAAAAATAAAGCGAGTTAGCATATGACACAAAATAAAACCCTGCCCCAAGCAATTGCTGGATGGTTTACTTTTTACTCTTACAAAAAAGAGAGACATGGAGAGACTGCACTTGAAAAAGATGCTGAGGCCATCATCCGCGAGCAAGAAAGGCGCATTGAGTTGCTGAGGGAGGCTGCAAGATTGGCAAAACATCTCATATTCATGTTGGAGAACAATTGTGTAAATGTCGATATAGCTAGAGATGATAAGCGATTTATAGATAGCACCCTCGCCGCCACCTCACAAGATGCGGAATGGAAGGTGTAGGGGTATGAGGGTAAAAGAAAAAGCAACCGGCAGGACGTTTATATATTCAACAGATAATACGGGTAGTATTTGCGCTGAAACAGGCTCGGTATCATTAGAAGGCATTTGGTGGATTACTAGAAATGATAGAGGCGATATAATTAAAAAGGAATCAATGCAATTTTTTGCAACTATTAAGGAGTAAAAACCCATGAACAGTAACGAACGCAATAAAGAAACGTGGACGTGCGCTGATTGCTGCGTGAATCCATGTAAATGTGAAATTTATCCTAATAAAGATAACGAACGCGAGGCTTTTGAGAAATGGTTTCTAGGAGAAAATCCAACTGATACAGATAAACGCTCTATAGCTAAGGATAGATATGGGAATTATCTTTTAATGAAAACTAGAACTGATTGGATAGCATGGCAAGCCGCCAAAGCCGACTCCGCACCGAAGCTAGGAAAAGGCGTTTGGCTATGTACTAATTGCGATAATACTGAATCAAAAGAGCGTGAAGTTTGCTGTTGGAAATGCAGCAAAGGCGAAATGGTTTATCATTCTTTTGACGAATTGCGTAACTCCGCACCGAAGCTTAGCGAGGAAGAGGCTGTTGATATAATACATAAAGAATGCTCAGAAAACGGTACTTTATTTGTTTATCTCGATGCTGTGGAAATTATAAAGACACTCAAAGCAGCGGGGATGGAGTTTAGGGGAGATGGGAAATGATTCCAATATTATATAGCCGTGAGCAGGCAATAAAAGAGCTTAGAATTGGTGAGAAGGCATTTAATTCTCTCAATATACCCTACATTCCAGTAGGAAAACGAAAAAAATACCGCATGGAAGATATTCAAAATAAATTAGACCAACTAAAGCGAGAAGCAACATGTCCGTCAAAAAGCGCAAAGGCTCCCCGTACTACGCATACGACTTTACGGTCAATGGTTATAGGTTTCGAGGAAGCACTGAGACAGACGACCTCTCAATTGCAAAAGCAATAGAGGCAAAAATGAGAACAGATACTCTTATGCAAATGCATTTGGGTATCAAACAAAGCATCTCACTCAATGAGGCTCTTGGTAGGTATTGGTTGGAATATGCCCAATTTCTTAAATCTGGCAATAAGGCTATTAAATATCATTGTGAGCACATACTCAATTATATCGGGCGCGGTACTATGCTTATAGATATATCAGATGATATGATATCACGTATGAAAGCAACACTAAGAACTAAAATGGGCGATAGTACAGTAAATAGGGTTTTATCAACACTTAGGAAGCTTCTAAATAAGGCTAGGCATGAATGGGATTATAGTGTTGCTGATTTGAGCTTTAAAAAACATATGCTAATTGAGCCGGAAGCTCGCACAAGGTGGATAACAACTAAAGAAGCTGATTTACTTATTGAGAAAGCAGCACAGCATTTAAAAGCCCCATTGCGATTTGCATTATTAACAGGAGTTAGGCTTACCAATATTACTAACCTTAAATGGGAAGATATAGATTTTTACTCAGGCGTAATCAGATTTAGCATTAAAAGTAATATACCAGGAGGCAAATCATTAGAGCTACCTATGGTAAAAGAATTGCGTGATTTATTGATGCAGCAAAAGCCACAAACTAGTGGTTATGTATTTCTTAGATACTTTAGTGAAAAATCGGGACGCAAACCAGAACCTGTAAAAAAGTTTAGGCGTTCATTTAAACATGCATGTAAAGAAGCTGGAATTACTAACTTCCGATTCCATGATTTAAGGCACACAGCAGCAAGCTGGATGATACAAAAAGGAGTGCCCATAGATTTGGTGCAAGACCTTCTAGGGCATACCCAAATCGAAACAACAAAGAAATATGCCCATAGGGATAATGCTGAAAAACGCACCGCATTGGAAACATTAGCCACGTCACAAATACGGCACACTAAGCAAAAAAGGAGATTAGCATAATGACTAACCTATTGTATTTTATGGTCGGGGCGACAGGATTTGAACCTGCGACCCCCAGTCCCCCAGAAAGGTTTTCCTTTCATTTTGTATATAATATATCAATAGCTTATAAGAATATCATTAAATTGATATGCCCTAAAAAAGGGCTGTTTTTAGCCACTGTGTTTTTAATGACGTCACAAATACGGCACACTATATGAATATAGTTTTTGCACTCTATTTTCTTTTACAAATTCCCGTAAAGGGATTTCTATACCGTGCCCGTGGGATGCATCATGATGCACTTACCACCCAAGAGGCTAGGATATTGTTTTGGGCATTACCATGGGGACTAGATGCGGCAATTATTGCATCCCATTTAGTAGATAATCCTCTAACCATAATGACTGTTGCAATAATGTCAGTGGTATTTGGGTGGGTAGCCACCTTAATTAGGCATTCAGCTTGGCAAAGCCCTTCATGGCATAACTATGTATGCATGGGGATTGTTACTATTTTGATGTTAGAGACAATGCTAATACCATTAGAATTTATGGAAAATAAATTATTTGTGTTTCCTTATTTTGGCCTTCTTGGAATAGTTGCAAGCTGGCTAGGCTATAGCAAATATGTAGCAAATAAAACCCTAACCCTATTTGGCATTACATGGTGCAGACCTGTTGCTGTGGGTGGTAGTGAGTTTGAGGAACTATTTATCGGTATATTAGCTTTTGGTGTCCCTATTTGTCTAATGGGGTTGTGGGTAATATTCTTTATGTAAGGAGTGTTTTCTATGGGTAATCCGTTCCAGATGTCTAACGCACAAGTAGCATTACTAGCCCTTGAGGAAGAGGTTAGGCATTGGGAAAGGGTAATGTGGAAGGGAGAGCATAAGGATGCAGATGAGTTTCATAAACGCAGGAATTTAAGAGATATGGCAAAACAAGTATTAGGGGGAGAGCGTGGAAGATAAGAAACCCAGCAGATACATGATGACGGTAGCAAGCGTTATACTGGCCGTATGCGTATTAACACCATTGGCCTTGATTAAAATAACCAGCGATTCAATGAAGAGGGATAGGGGATTATGAGGGCAAATAAAGAATTTAGTGAATATGTTAAATGCACATCATTTAATATATCTCTTTCAAAGAATCACTGTGATTTTCTTCTTCTTTTGTTAAATTTAAATGAGAACTTAGGAAGATTCCCCATGGCTGTAGTTGCTATAAAAGGTTTAGTACGTAGAGGGCTTGTAGTTCATCATGAATATCCAGAAATTAGGGCAAAAAAAATTGGAGAATATACTGGAATATTTAAAGGAGATAGGCCTGCATATACACTCACTAAAGCAGGTTATCATGTAGCAAAATTAATTCAAATAGCTGAAGCAGTATGACACAAAATAAAACCCTACCCCAAGCAATTGCTGAGTTGGAAGAAGAGTTGTTACATAATTATGGGCGAGAAAAAGGTTGGGTGCGTAGTGATATAGCCTTACCAGTAATCCGTGAGCAAGACAGGCGCATTGAGTTGCTACATGGATATTTAAGATTCGGGTATACATTGCATAATGTTAAATCACTTCATGAACTTATTGATAAAGCCCTCGCCGCTACCTCACAAGATGCGGAATGGAAGGTGTAGAATGACAAGTGTTATTGCTAATAAAGTAAGGGATTATACGCCGGGTACACCTTCACATCTTAGTCTCTATATGGGTGATTTTATATGTTCATGTGGACATACTGAAAAACTATACGGTTATCATAGCGAGAAAATTACCGTAAAACATATTTGTTCATTTTTAATAGGAAGCAAAACCCATGACCAATAACGAACGCGAGGCTTTTGAAAGATTTATGTCAGAAGAGCTAGGAAAGGATATTACACTTTATGAGCCAGGTATTTATGACTTTGAATACATGAATGAAGCATATCGTATATGGCAAGCCGCAAAAGCCGACTCCTCACCGAAGCTGAGCGAGGAAGATGCCGCTAAAATTATTAATGATGTAATCTGGGGTGAAGAGCATGATTTTATTGATGACAGCAGGTTAGCAATCAAAGCACTCGCAGCAGCGGGGGTGGAGTTTAAGAAATGATTTGTAAAAAATGTAATAGCGAAATGAAGTTTGCAAGCATAGTGGGTGATAGTCCACTAGCTGTAAAACTAGGAACGGAAATACCAACAACTACCTATATCTGTGAGCACTGTAAAATGAACACGTTAAATCAAAAGGCTTTGGAAGCTGCCAGAGAAAAATATGAAAATTATTTTTCTTATGCTGATTATATAACATGCGAGGGGATGGAGCAGGCAATCCAAGCCTATCTACAATCCATACGCGAGCAGGAAAAACAGTGTGAACATGATTGGCGCGAATTATGCGGAGCAGAAGAATGTAGTAAATGTGGGGTTATTGTATCTTAGCATACTTAAAAAGGTGTTTTGTAATCATTGTTTTATCTGCACTATTTGTTGGGAATAACCCCACCTGACAGAAATAACCATTCTGCTATTATAGGTAGTCCATTCCATAAGGAGGGACTATGCAAATACCACTTACCAATTATAAAAGCTGTTACGTTGATATGGAAGATACGCAACTTTCTGAAGAGGAAGCTTGCGAATTTACTAAACAATTAAAAACTAAAAATGAAATTGAGAAAAAGAACTGGCCTAAGCCAAAACATACTCATTTTATTGGAGGAATGTGCTGATTACTTGCTTACCACCCTTACATAATCTGCAAGAGCAGAATGGCGAAGAGTGCAATCATTAAGCTTGGCAGTATTATCAAAAAGCAACTGAACAATATCACCCATATTCGCATTTTGTTTTAATGCTCCCGGTGCTTCACAAGCTGCCAATAGGTCTTCATTTGGTAGGACTGGCTTTGCCGGTGCGTAATTCTTCATAGGACTGCACGACATCAGGGGTAGCATGGCAATTCCTATAAGCAGCATTCTTAGCAATTTCATTAGCCAATCTCCTATTTAATGCATTACTCTTCTGTCGCTCCTGCTCTGCTTGTTTCTGGTAATCATCAGATTTCTTCTTGGCAGCTTCCAACTCTGCGACATGCTGCTGCGCCACTTCCAAATCACTTTGTTTCTGGAAGTTATCCCATTTAGCCTGTACATGGGTTCCACCATTTAAATAACCAACGCTGTAAATAGAGACCACCAACAATAGGAGAGCAATGGGTTTCCAATAGGATTTGAGATAATCAAGGGCAATTAACCACATTACTCGTCATCCTTCTTTTTCTGGAGATATTTTTCCACATTTTCATGGGCTGAATTTGCACCAAATAATGATGCAATAGCACCGCTTATGGACATGGCATGCGGTTCGCCCTTATTCCATACCCACCATGCTTCGAATGCTAAAATCATCAATGCAGTAGTTTTTAAGATGGATTTTGCACTAATACGAAATTTCATTTGATTTCCAAGGTAAAGTAATTGGGTAATAAACCCCGCAATTTATCAATAGTGACAAAGGAATTTAATACTGCTGGATTACCATCAATATTCCCTACTGAATTGCCTACCAGTATGCACCCTAGGCTATCCTCTACGGTATTGCCGGTATGTATCAAAATAGCACTTCTACCCGGTACATTGGTTATTTCCCATGTATCTGGATGTGCATCGCTATTATGCGGTATTACTTTATATGTGCCTTCTGGAATGCAGCTTTCATGTGGTATATTATCTTTCCATGGAAGTTCTAACGTATAACAATAGAGCTCATTATCAGAGTCTAATAATTGGCCTAATGTACAATCCTGCCCCATGCTGTAGCGGTTAAGAATGTAAGTTTCAGTCATTTTTGTGTACCTGCCTTATTACTAGCATTGCTATAGATAAACTGTTCATCACGGCTTATACGCGATTCCGCAGCATCTTGACGGCGCTCTAACGATTCCCATCGCTTCTCATTTTCTTCCCTGGGGACAACTTCCTTAACCTTGTCTATAAGAAAATCCATTTTGACATTTATTTTTGCGGTGTCAGTTTCAAGCACAATAATAGTCCAGCCCGTCCACGCCATGAGGGCCATGACCATGAAAGCAATAATTGTCTGCACCTGCTTGCTAAGATTAAAATTGTCATTTCTTTCCACTAAAATTCCAATTCACTGAGCGACTGTAGAGGTATATTAATAATGATTTCTATTTGCCCCTCAAACCGGGCTTTATGCAGCATATCTTCCATAGCAATGCCTGCAATTAATCCAAATATAACGCAGATTAAAACCTGCATATTTAATAGAGTGCGCATTTTAACGTAGGAATACATGGAGTAACTTTTCCTTTAATGTGTCATAGAACATAGGAATACCAGCGCTTAAACTAATTGCACCCATAAGAAATCCTCCCCATCGAAGTCTGATTGTGTCGTAATATGCAACGCGGATTTTGAGGTTATGAATCTCTTCCCTGTCGTTACGGCGCTGCTCTTCTAATATAGTTATTCTGTGTTCGATACTTGCCATGGCTGATAAGACCTAATATTTTAGCGTTATTTATTGTGAGCAATACTCCGTTATTACTACGTAAGTTTTACCATTCAGAAATTGGAATTGAAATGTTGGCCCTATTACTAGCTTCTTTATGAATTATAGACACACGAACCAAAGATATTCGTTGTATTAGTGAAGTTAGTATCAACTATTTGTGTAATTCCTGTCGTACTGTCGGCGCGTAACAAAAGAGTTGTGCTATTAGTTAAAATGTACGCATTGTTAGGCCACGATGAACCATTTGCATTTAATACCAGTTTTCCTGCCGAATTGGTGCTTGCAGCGACTGGAAGACCACTTATTAATGCAGCACCAGTAGATGAACCCTTACTAGTAATGGTAAGACTAAATGTTACAAATACCATATTACCTATTTGGTTATAGGTTCCTACTTGTGAGCCATATGTAATGCCTACAGAAGCGCCACCAAAACTTAATACTGGCGTCCATGAACCTTGCACATATGTGTTAAGAACACTTCCAGAGCCAAATTTAATACTAGTAGATGATGCAACTCCCAAGGTTGGTGTTACCATAGTAGGGTTGTTTAAAGTGGCTGTATTTAATATAGGGCTGGTAAGTGTTTTATTAGTTAATGTCTGTACAGCCGTTAAACCTACTAGCTGCTCTTGGATATTAGCTTGGTCATAAACTGACTTGCTCATATCGCCAGTGGAATTTATGGCTGTAATGTTATCAGTAGTACTTATGGTGTTTCCTAAGGCATCCGTAACCACAATCTTATAGAACCCGCTTAACCAAATAGTTGCCCTACCAGCACTATCCAAAACAACTGGATTAGGAGCAGGTGTAGTACCTGATGAGTCAGTATAACTGTTTTGCGGCGTTGTTGTGCCTGCTGCATAGGTATAAACCTTGCCACCTGCCAAAGGTGCACCGTTTGAGTCTGCAAAATAGCTATAGGGCGCGCCTAAGGGTTGTGCCACGTGTTCACTCCATTAATTAGTTGATTATTAGTTAATTTGTGTTAATTTCTTCCGCCCTTGGGAAGGATGACTAATGAAAGTCTATAGAACGTCTGATTATGAGTTACTGCCGCCTGGTAGTTCTAAATGGGTAAGGCTTCGCAAATCCAAAGTTTGGTTGGTTTTAACGATAGTAATACTGATAATAAGAGCATTTACGGTTTAATTTGACTCATATATGCTTTTGCTTGCGCAGGGGGCATTGCCATAATTTCTTTCAAGGTTGGCATAGGTGCACCCTGAATAGCTTGCTGAGACGTAGCCTCAATCGTAGGCTTGGTATATTTCTCAATACTTGGCCTTACTTGTTCCACAAGTCCATTCAATACCGCATTTGCTTGATTGTTTTTTAAACCAGTTCTAAGACCTCTTGCGGCCATAGATGAGGCATTGCTAATGATAGAACCTGGTATTCCACCTATGGCTGCGCCTGCTATAGCATTTAACCTGCTACCAAGAATACCTAGTAAGTCATCCGCTTTTCCGCTATTTGCTGCCTTAGCTATCATCTTTTGTACTTCAGGCGGATATTGTCTCATTTTTCCTTCGTTCAACATAAGGTTTCTAAAACCCGTTTTCATTGACGTAGAAGGATTATCCATTGCATTAGCGCGAGTGATAATTTTCTCAATATCACCCATTTTTGCCTGAGTTGACCATAAGGGGATTGCGTGTTGAGTTAAGGCTTCAAGGCCTTGTGCACCACCTGTTATATCACCAGGCTGTAAATTATCTGGTTGGATTAAAGAGCGTATTTTATCTTGTGCATCGCTTATGATGCGCCCTTTATTAGTGTTACCAGAAACATAGGCTTGAGCGGCTTTATCGCCTAACGTGCTATCAATTTGCTGATAATCCCTCATAGTTAATGGGCTGCCCTTGAGGTCTCTATATTCACTTAGAGCTTTATTAATATCTGCATTTTCAGAAGTAAGTACTTTGCCTGCAATTGGCTTCTGCTGAGCATCATCTAATACATTTAAAACCTTATCCGTAAGTTGTGGCGCTAATGTTGTGCCTGAATCTTCAACTGCTTTATAAGCATTCTGTGAAGCTTGTTTTACCATATCACGGGTAATAGGTTCATTAGAAGCAATGGGCAAATCTGGGTATTTAACGGCATGGGCATCTGCCAACCCTTCTATTCCCGTGCCAGCATCTAAAGCTGCATTCTTAGCTATCTCAACACCTTTTTGAATAGGAGCCATCGTAATTAAATTACCTACAGCTTTTGCATCGTCTGATACTTCTTGCAGGGCATTTTGCGCATGCGGGCTGTTCATCAAATAATCCCCAATACTTTTACCTACATCGGCATTGGCCAATTTATTGATTCCAGTATTATACAAAGATTGTACACCTTGCGCTGCTTGACCAATTGTATTGTTTATTGGCTGTGTCACAGATTGTGGCAAAGCATTATATCCAGACCTAATTGCTTCCCCGGCAGGTGCTAATTCAGCGTTTAATGCATTAGATGATATTTGTATTGCGGAGCTTAAGGGATTTAGGTCTTGTTTCTTGAGTATATCAGCACCTTTATTTAAACTCGCCATTACATCGCTACCCGTGCGTGATAAATAATTATCGCTTTCAGGTTGCTTTAATGCTGCGAATTTTTCCCATGGCTCTTGAGATGGCTGAGTATTAGATGCTTGAGCATACTGTTCCCAAGGTTCCATTATTTTACTTTCTTCCAGTTGTTTTTATCTGCTGGGTCACCGCCATTAAATAAATATGTTCCACTAGGGCTTGCCATTGTTTGACCAATTTTAGGAGTAGAGGTAACAGCAGATGTATTAGTGCTCATTGTATTAGCAACAGGATTGATTGCCGCTTGTGCTTCAGGTGATAACATCCTTTTTGCAAAATCTGTTTTTCCTGTTGCATTTTGGTATTGTTGTTCAATACCACCAAGCTGTCCCTTCATTAAGGTTTTATAGGTATCAATAACGCCATGTAACTGCTCAGGACTCGAAGCGGCACTTATTTGTTTTTGTGCGTTCTCTCTATCACCTACACCGCCTCCAGCACCCACAATTGCCTTTATAATTTCATCAGCTACTATTTGTTTGGCTGCCTCAAAATTAGTAGGAGCCGGAACACCTAGTTGTGTTTGCACAGTATTTCCTACCGCATTAATTGCCTTGGTATCGCCGTTGTTAAGCGCATCAGCAAGGTTTGAGAGTGTATCCAAATGCGCAAGACCTACATTAAAGGATTTGATAGCTTGAGCGGTTTTACTATTTGGGTTAGTGAACTGCTGCATAGCTGTATAACGATTAGCGTCATATGTTGGGTCAACTTGATACACTGCATTGGCTATCTTTTGCATGCCTGGATTTTTAGCTAATGCATAGGGGCTTGGGAAAGGTTGATTACCATCAGCAATAGCTTTTATTTGTGCAATAGGTGCATTAGGGTTTTGTCTCTTAAGTTCCGCAAGAAATTCATCACCCTGCAAGCTATTTAAATCTTTTGGAGGTGATGTAGGTGCGCTATATTTATTTCCTTCAAATTGTGCCATTGCAGGAGCGATTTTACCAGGAATATCCATAGGATTAACTAATGAATCAGGATTTAAACCCGTTTTCTGAGCTACAAATGCAGTATATGCATCAGGGTTATTTCCGTCTCCAGCAGGAGCCCATGTGCTTATAATATTCCTTAGAGTGGCAGGTTTATCACCCATTGCCTGGCTTTTACCTGTGGCTTTTAAAGTAAGGTCATGAATCATTGCATTCATGCCATCTTCAGGTGTTGCAAACTGCTGAAAACCACTTGAAGCACCTATAGGTCTCATATTTCCTGGGTTATTTATTGGTGCTCCCGCTGGTGCCGCTGGTATACCATTTGGTGCTACATTTCCTGGTGCTATAGCGGTTGTTGCAGGAGGTGCGCCCCATCCACCACTAGCATTATATTCATCCGCTACGTTATGGCGTTGGGTTTCTGCTAACTTGGAGTTTTCTAAAGCCAATGTTGCTCTGTCTTTTGCATCCAGTAATTGATTCTGTGTAGTCTTAACCCAATTAGGGTCGTAATTAGCTGGAAGGGTAGATGGGTCTATGCCAAATCTTTGAACAGCCTGTTGTTTAGCAGCTTGATAGGTTGAATCATCGTTTACACCGCCTAGTAATTGCAGAGCACCCGTAGTTTTAGCTTGTTGGAGTTGAAAATTTTGTAATTGGTTTTGTGTATCTGCACTTTGTAATTGTTGCTGTTCCAATGCCTTCTTTAACTGAAAATCTTGGTCTGCACGATTATAATCAGCAAAGGTCTTAATGTTATTAAATACATTTGGGTCAATTGGCATAATAATTCCTTATGCGTATAATGGTTGGCCGTTTTGTCCATAACCAACAAGACGTTTAGCCCCACTTCCATTTAGCAAACTAGATAAGGATTGGTTTAGAATATTGGAGCTTTGTATGCCTGATGCTGCTTGAGCATTACCTGTGGATTGGTCAATATTGCCAAGATTAGTCGCTGCTGTTTGTCCTGTTCCAGATTGACCAGCCAACATGCCATATTGCTGCTGTTTGCTTTGAAGGTCTCGAGTGTAAGCATTGTTATAAGTAGTATCTGCCAAGCCTTGGCCATAATCCTGAGCAGCTTTAAGTGCTGCACCAGAAAAGTAATTGCCTTTAGCAGCCTGTTGCCTATCCAATGCTTGGTTGCCCTGTTGTAATTGGAATTGATAGCCTGGGTCATTTTGTAAATCAGCAGCGGTAAATGGTGTTGTTAATGAGCCATAACCAGCAGAAGTAGTATTACCACTTGTACCTAGCAAATCAGATAAGCGAGAGTTAGCGGCCTGACCACTAGCTAAATAAGGTGAAAGAACATCAGATGCTTTTTGATTAGCTGCTAGTAAGTCCTTTTGAGCTTGGTTATTAGCATATAAGCTATTAGCTGCACCGCCTAGAGCTGCTACACCATTTAATCCGCCGAAACTTGACAGTCCACCACCCGTACTAATATTCCCAACTGATGAAAGGCTTGGTAAGGCGGTAGTACTACCAAGTATGCTGCCACTACTACCAGTTCCTGATAAACCATTGGAAAAATCACTTATACCTGAACCAGTACCACCGCCAGTTCCATTTAATGAGCTATTAAATACAGAACCTAAAGCTGTCCCCGTTCCCGGAGCAGAACCGCTTCCACTAAGTAAATTACTAAACAATCCAGAACCACCAGAAACACCAGGTGTTGAGCCTAATGCGTTTCCTACAACTGAACCTTCACTTGGATTTGCTAAGCCAAGAGTATTACCTAATTGAGTTCCACCTATTAGCTGAGAAGCACCTCCATTTGCTAGATAGCCACCTGCGCCACCTAAGGCGCCACCTTTTAATGCCCCTCCTAGACCGCCTCCACCTAATGCACCACCCGCTGCTCCACCTAATCCCCCCCCAAGCGCACCACCTAAGGCAGTAGTGGCACCTGCAGCATCCAAAAGACCAGGTATACCAAGTGCTGCTCCTGCCCCAGGAAGCAAAAAGCTTCCAGCAACAGGTAATGCAATAGACGCGATTTGCTTAAGTGTACTACCCATTTTAGACCTCTATTTGATTATTGTGGTTGTTTGTGTTAAAATTAAGTCTCTGCATTCCTCAAATCGGAGAAATTCATGAAGATATTTGCATTATTTGCTTTATTGATATTGACTAGCTGCTCTTCTAAGGTTGGCTATCACCCTCAGGTCACAAATAATGTAAGCCAAGAAAAGTATGAATCCGATAGGCAATATTGTATGAAGTTTGCGACTTACCAAGTCGGTGAAAATAACAATGCTCTAATTGGTGGTGTATTTGGTGTTGTAGGTTCAGCTATTTCTGCTTCGTCTCAATCTGAGACACTTGAAGAAAGAAATAAGAAATTGATTTCATTTATTGACCAATGTATGACCGCAAAAGGCTACGATGTTATAAAAGACAAAGACTAATCATTTAGGGAGGCTAATATGAAACGCTTAATTGTAACTTCTAGTTTTGTTATTTCTTTAGTTATTGCTTCAGTTGCATATGCTCAAGCAACCTGCACTACTTATGCTAACGGCCAAGTTGTGTGTGTTCCATCTGGCGGTCAACCTAGCCAATATCGCTAATATAATTCCTTTTCCAACAAACTATGTGTCTTTACATAGCCGTGTTGTTTTAGTTTTCTCTCAAACCCAATGCGGCTATTAAAGAACATTTGAGAACAGCCTTGGTCTCTTCCCCATTGTTCAATGATAGGGAGTAATTCAACCCATTCCTCTAATCCTTCACCTGTACACATATCAATTGCACAGCATTTCTTGCGGGGAAATATACCTATTTCAGTAATGACAATTGCTCGTAATGTTTTATCTGATTTCACTAACCAAAGTTGTTTCTTGCTTGTAATTATATCTTCGTAGTAATCCATAGCTAAGTAGCGGCAATTATTATAAACACAAGCTTCTGCAATTAACGGTCTAACCTGTTCCCAAACTGAATTTAATTGCTCTGGCAAAATACCTTGCAAATAATTCATCAGTGTTTAAGGGCTGTAATTATTTCAGGTAGCCTTAAGGCGATGAACATAAATGCTAAGTATATCCATAATTTAAGGGGAGTATTTTCAGCTTTAATCATAAAATCCTTCCATTTTATCTGGAATTTGCTATTCTTCATCTGAGTCTTTCAGTTGTGTTGATTGATTCCGTGCCTCTGGGGATTGCCGTCCCGCAGGGGTTTTTTTATGATGCCTCTACCATTCCAACAATAGTCAATGGAACGGTTACTGCTGACCAAGAAGGAGGATATATGTTATTGCTAGATTTATCACACATGCCTGCATTTGTGCCTAGTAAGCCAGACACTGCTAAACATGCGCCATTTCCACTCATAACTAGCGGAAAGTTATTAATATAAGTCGTTCCAGCAGTAGCAGATGTGCTCGTACCCGGAGTTATCGTTACATTAAAATAAGCTAATGCTTGCCCAAATTGGTAAAATTTTCCTGTTATTGTTGGTGTCCCAACCGTTGTAAGATTAGTAAATGTTGGTGTCCATACGGTTCCAGTATCTCCAGTATAAATATTGCTAAAAAACAACACCCATGGCAAGGTAGCAATACCCCTATTATCAATCAGAGGATTATATATTGGCGGTGCTTCTACTGAACTCATTTCAAATAGCTCCCTATCAATACGCGCTTAACCGGGTCAGTAATACGAATCTTAAAAGTACATATAAACCTTATGCCAAGCCTTCTAAATACAGCCCTTGTCATATATTTGCCTACAGCTCCAAATGATGTCGTATAGCTATTGGAATAGGTTTTGCCACCATCACTACTAATCCACAAAGTAATCTGGGGATTAACCGCTGGTGCTACCTGATTGCCCACACCCGTTTCCATGGCTATTTCCAATTGGTTGAATTTTATCCGCGTATCTTCTTGGCTTAAATGTGTATAGACACGTTCCGATGAAATCTCGTCACCATCATCGCTATATAAATCCAAACTCATTTTATATATTTTACCATTTAACCGGCTACCAACTAATTGCTGGTTAAAGGCATACATTCCGCATGAGCCTAAATGAGGTTCATATACACCAAAGGAATTGAGGTAAGCCCTTTCATGCCATTGCTGTGTAGAAATGTCATAGACAAGCGTGGTATTCATTCCTCCACCCGTAATTACATAGAATGGATGGCCTTCTTCTTGGTATGTATAAGCACGTAGCGTAGAGGGTGTAGGTGCTTTTTGAATCAGGAGTTCAATGGGGTTTGTAGATATGCGTAGAGGTGTAAATCCCTGTGTACGAAACACAATGCCTGAACCGATATTATCCTGCCCTACCCAAAAAAGTGAGTTATCTACTGCTATTGCGGTATGCGGCGCAAGAATACCTGTTTCCATTTTTGCTCCCGATATACGGGCAAATGGGAAAGATGCGGCTCCGTTATTGCTCCAAATTTCTGTTGTTTTTGAACCTAATAGCCACAACTGTCCAACTGAGTTATATACCCTAAGTAGGTTATCAGGGCTTGATTCAGCAGTAGCAAAATCCAACGCAGCCCATGACGTACCGTCATATAAGGCAGATATGAAGAACTTGCCGCTGTTATTGACGTTAGCCGCAAAGTATCCATCAATGAAAGTTATTGTTCCAACAGAAGGTAAATCAGGGTCAGTTACCTGAACAAATACATTGGTAGTATAGGTAAATATATAGATGCTATTGCCATCACATATGCCTAATTGCAGTCCATTTTCATCTATAGAAACAATGCCAGAAGGTGTACTTAATGTGCCTTGAAGGGTAGTTGTCCCGTTAGAAAGCACCTCATATAAGCCTGAGTTTGAGACTACAAATGCCCTACCATTAGCAGCAGCAAATGCACCACGTATTGGCCCTATGCCAGCTGTAGCAAATAAAGATAATCCAGGTGTTCCATATAATGCTGAAACTTCCCTGCCCTTTTCATCCAATACCGGAAAAAGGTTAATTGTCCTTTGAGCATCGAAAGGGATTGACCGTTGTTGCGAAGATGGGCCAACAAGCCCAATCTTTGTCATGATACAATCTCAGAAAATAGGATTAACTCCTGTTCTATTCTGACCTTTATAGCTTCAGCCAGTGTATTGAAATATCCAAGATGGATATTAATATTGTCTTTTTTAATGTAGGCGCGCCATTTATTGACTCTCTTATACCAATTTACGCCCCTAATTCCTGAGGAATTATTACTCTGAATATTCTTGTTAAAATTATTTAAGCTTTTACTCGCACTTCGTAAGTTACATTTCCTGTTATCTAATTTATCTCTATTTATGTGGTCTGTTTCTAAACCATCAGGCGTATTATTTATAAAACGGTGCATATAAATCGTTTTATATTTGCCATTCACCTTTCCGTGTCTAACTGCATACCCTAGTGTTACCGTCCAATTATATTGATTCAGCAACTCATAATCCTCGTTATCTACTAAAATAGGAATGTTTTTGGTGGATAAAATAATAGCCATTAAGACCACCAACCGCTGTAGATATTTCCTTCCCTCACATTAGAAGGAAGTAATGGCATAGAATTATTGACTGAGGTCGATAGCTTTATGAGGCCTTTTGATTCCTTCGCCATTGCGATTACGGACGCAGGAACTTCAACCCCATATTCAGAAGCTAAATCAATTGCGAGATTGCTTTTTAATGCCTTGTTCCATCCGGGTGGAAGTATTACAGTAGATGTTAGGGATGAAAGATTAGATAAGGGCTTATTGCTTTGAAGAGTAAGAGTTCCACCTTGGGGAACATAATAAATACGCATAGTTCCAAGGGGATATCCGTTATCATAAGTAAGTAATTGCGGAATCGGACTTGCAATTGATTTAAGTGGTATTTCGGTCTGATATTCTTCTAGGGAAATAATATCCAGCGAGTAGTCAATACCCCCTACCCTTACAACAGCGCTTGCTATATCAATCGGACGAGAAGTGTTAAAGTCACCGCCAATACCGATAGTATAAGAAGCTGCTGAAGTAAGAGGGAAGCTTTCGAGTGTGTAGGCATAAGTCAATAAGTCTTCGTTTGACCAACTGTCTAGCATGTCATTAAGCGCAGTTAAGCCATCGTTGGCTTCATCTGCTGTAAGAACTTCTGACTTAAAGGTAACACCTATAAGTCTTGCCGCTCTATTAATGATATCCAATGCAGTTGTTGTCATAACTAGCTACCAATTTTAGTAGAAGCGACACCACTTTCAGGAGATACTAGAAAAATCACATATGTTTCTGAGCCAGCATCTATTGGTGAAGCGGTGTTATTAGAAAATGTAATGGCAAGCGTATTGGCAGCACTTATACGTGCACCTACAATACCTAAACCAGCGGTTGCTGTTGGCTTCATAACTACAGGCAAATGATATGTAGCAGCGCCATTTAGCGTAAATGTTTGTTCGGCAGTTGTATTGGCTGCAACACTTGCAGGGTCAATAACAAGGGAAACAAGGTGCATTGCACGGATGTTCCCCATAATAATTCCAGCGGTCATAGTATTTTCCTTTAAAAGTTGAGGGCAATAAAAAAGGCCGCTAAAAGCGACCCGACCTACTGCCCTCTAGTTGATGGGCTACGCTGTGATACGGCATGACCATTCAGGACGAGTAGCAGCAATGCCACCCAAGAAGTCGATACGTGTAATCATGCGGCGTTTGAGAACGTCAAATGCACGTACGATAGCAACCGTAAATCCTTTGTAAGTAGCCTGTTCAGCAAATTCGACTGCTGTTGGCATTACAAGAGGAACAGAAACCATGCGGAAAGCATCTGTGTGAAATGCAAGATTTTGCGTATAACCAGTAGAAGCATTACCAACGATTGTCACAACGTCACCAGAAGTTGGCAGTGAGCTGATATTCTGGAGTGACTTACCAGTAGCTGCATCATAGATAGTTGGGCTAATTGCAACACCTGTATAAGCAGTACCAGAAGCCGTGTTATCAGCTGTTACTACAAACTGTTGCAAGAAGTTCTGCGTTGCCTTGGTAATAGGATGAACAGCATAACGGCCAGCGATTGTAAATATATCGCCTTGTTTCAACGTACCACCGCTTGTACCTGTCAAAGCAATCGTAGAAGCACCATTAACAGACGTTGTTGCTACAGTGAAAGAACCTGTTTGCGTACCACGAGTATGAACTGGAAGCAGGTTATTGCTGAGATAGGTAAACCCATCAGCTATACCCATTGCACCTTCTTTATACTGTTTTGCAACTTCAGCAGCACTTTGGAATAGACCTTTACGAGCTACAACAGCAGACTGGCTTGCAATTGGGTCAAGCAATGCATAACGCTGTGACATAGGAGCCAAGAACTGGCTCATCTGTGCAGTAGCGCTCATCATTGTGTTGGTATCAAATACAGTAGAACCTGCCGTACCTACAGAATTGTAAGTTGCATTTACTGCACGTGTTAACATTACGGATTCAACGTTTTGTGCGATAGAATGAATAGCAGGTTTAATTGCACGGTTATAAACCTGTGAAAGGTCAATAGTTGATGCAAGTTCCTGTGAATCAAGCGCGATAGCATTGGAAGAGATAATATCCAAAGCCAATGGCGTTTTTTCTTCCACAAAATCCTGGATAGAGCTTGTGATGTCGAAAGAAGTCGTTGGGATAAAACGAGCAGGTTTGGAGATATAAATAGTATCACCAGCGCTGTAACCATTTTTTCCTTTGTAGTCTGTTTCATCTGCTTTGCTGATAGATTTTGCAAATTGCAAGTTATCTACGAGTTCGGCTGCCGCTGCTTTGGCAAGAATGCCAACGGCGGCTTTTACGGTATTAATAGCATTAGACATAATTTTAATCCTTTGGTTTCATGAGATTGAGTGCTTCCCGAGGCGTGTAATCCTCAAGACGCTTACCCGCAGGAACCGAGCCGCGAGATGCGGGTAACGGTGTGGGGGCTTTTGTTTTGGGTTTGGAGGGGGCTTTGGCTTGAGCCATGCCAATTTCCATCGCTGCTCTTGCAGGCGACATCGCCATAAGCGCTTCGAGTTTTCCTTCTTTAGCCAGATTATAAAACGCCAATGGCGCGTTATCGGCTTCTAGGAAAAGACGTTGCAACTCAGGTGAAAATTCATCAGCTATATCGGAGTATTCTTGAACAATTGCCAATGCATCAGGTGTTTCCTTAATGAAATCCTGTGCTTTCGTTGAAACATATTGTTCGCGCTCAGCTACCCATGCTTTCTCTTGCTGGGTACGATGAGTTTCTTGTTGTTTGCCATTATATTCAGCAAACTGTTTTTCAATCTTATAAGCTGTTCGTGCTTCCAAATATTCGGCGTAATTATTGAAATCCGTTTCTTTGGGGCCATCATCAGCTTTAGATTGATTAGGTTGCTTTGGTGCAGATTGTTCACGGTACTTATTAAGTTCCGCCATCAACTGTTCACGTTCAGCAGTTAGTTTACCGATTTTTCTCTCGCGTCGGTTAATCGCGTTAACTGCCTTCTTAGGAAATTGCTCCTCTCTGGTTTCATCACCGGACTCATTGGTCTCGGTATTTTCTTCAGCAGGTAATTCCTGAGTGGCTTCTTCTGGGGTAGGCACGTTTTCTTGTGGTAGTTGTGCATCAGTTTGTGGCTGTGCTTCAGCAGTGGCAGCCGCAATAGCAGCGCCAATATGGTCTGTTGTCATAGATAATCCTGGATTTGGGGGAAGTGGACGCTGCAAAGAGCAAGCGTATCAGCAGGGTATTCCTGTGATTTAATCAGGCAGCAATTTGCGCCTTATTTGGTAATTAAAGACCTATGGATAATCTTCCGCCGCCAGAACCACCTCCGCCACCTAAACTAATAGTGGCATAAGGGCCTGTGCCGTTGGCATTGCGGCTACGTACTTTAAATGTCTCAGGTAATGCCATGTTGGCTATTGTATAAGTTTGCGGTGATGAAACACCTGTTACAGGTGCACCATTGTTCTGAACATAATCAAAAGAGGTAACACCTACTTCAGATGTAGTTGCACCTACTGAAACACCTGTACCTGTAGGAGATATGGTTAAATTAGGTTTAGTGCCTGGATATACGGCAAGTGTAATATTGGCTGGATTAGATAACCCACCACCATTAGTCACGGACAAGGTATTGGTTTGGGCGGTTGAAGGGGTATAGCTAAATGTTACGGGATTTGTTCCATTAAGCGTTACAGTTGTTGGGCTAAAAGTCCCACTGCCTCCGCTGGTTGCAGGTGTTACAACTGCTGATGTCGAACCATTAGCTTGTAGGGTATACGTTTGTGCTACGCCGTCTTGTCCACTCGTAGGACCTGTAAAGGTATAAGACGTAGCTGCACTTGAACTCACTGTGTAAGCTATGCCTGATGGGTTAGTTATGGCTGGGCTTGACGTTGTACTAATTGTATGCGGGCTACCAACTAAAGAAGTAGGCGTATAGGTAAACGTTTGTGAAGTTGATGAGTTGCTAAACGTAAGTGATGTAGGACTAAATGTACCTGCACCCGTAGAAGCCGGGGTTATTGTACCCGTATAAAGTCCGCTAGGTGTTACCGTGAAGTTGGTAGATGCAACGTTTACAACACCACTAGAAGGGCCTGTCAAAGAATAAGATGTAGCAGCTACTGCTCCACCCACTAAGCCGCTAAATGAATCCGCGCTATAAGAGCCAAACCCATATGCAAATCCTGTTGTTACTTCTGTTACAGGAGGTGTGAGAGGAGCTAGATATCCTAATTGGAACGCTTTTATAATAGCACCGCCCGTCACATTGGGATGTAGCCCATCTGCGAATTTTGTGCCGTCAAATGCGCCACCCGTAGGCCAAGTAGCACCGCCTAATTGCATAGCGTCTACGTCACGGTAGAACACATTAGGGTCAGGATTGGGCGATTGACCTGAAATAGTACCTGCATTGAAAGCAGCAACAGTATCGCTATAACCACCAGCACCTTTATTATATTGATTAATATAGGCGTACGTATGGCCACTCATAGGGAGTATGCCCTCAACGTTAATAGCGCAGGTTGCCCAGCCACCGCCCTTAGCGCGTATCTGTTTAATTATTGAAGCTAGGTAACCACTTAATGTCGCGACAGAAGGAGGAGAACCTGTATTAATATCATTTATACCGCCACGTATCATAATCCCAGCGTACGGGACGGAACCATTAGTGAGTGACGATATAAGATTAGGTGTTGTTGATATAGTGGCCATGGAAATGCCATCAACACCACAATTAAGAACCGCTCTATTTAGAGTCTGAGAAATCAGCTCAGTCTCCATTAACCAGCAATAAATGCCAAGAGGATAATCTTGGGCTACGATACTATCGCCTAGAGTATTTAAATATTGCGCCCTCGTAAGAGCTGTCGATGTTGTAGTAAGGTCAATGCCAGTACCGCCTGATGTCATAATTCCCGAGATGAGAGCCCCAGCATTTTCACCTTGGAAAACTATTTCATAAATTTGCGAAGTAGTAGAAAGACCGTTAGCTAATAACTGCCATGGCCCATAAACACCAAATCCCGTATTTGGAAAATTAAGAGTAGCTAAATGTGTTGGTACACCACTACTGCCATTGAGTGGCAATGATTGTAAATGTATATAGCTATTAGATGCCATATATCCACGCAAATATATAGCTGAGAATGACCCCTTAAGCCGTATTTTTCCGCCCGCATAACCACCAAGCCCTAAGTTATAAGTAGCCCATGAAGCGCTGTCAGAACCTGGCTGTACAGAAATCTGTCCTTCTAGGCCAACTATACCCACTAGATTTGTGGGGCCGGTAAAGGCACTATCGGGTGCGTAAATCTGTGCTGGGTTATATCCAGTAACAGCTGATACGGAAGGTGTTGTTGACGCTCCTGATAATTGCACTAAAGCATCACTCTGTACAATCTGATTACCAAACCCTGTATATGATAGTCTCAACCAATAGGTTGTTGCGGGGGTTAGGCCAGTAAAATAATTAATAGTCTGGACAGTGGTGACATTACTAGTAAGCGTAGGAGTATTGGTATTAATAACTGTACCGCTTGTATCCATAAGCGTCGCAACAACAGACCCAGTAGTACCATATAGACCGCCATTTAGGCCTACTGTGTCAGCACCAGTAAAGAAAAAATCAAATGTACAATTATTACCATTGGTATGAACTTGAAAACCTGTGTTCATTGCTGTAGCAGTTAGCAAATTGCCGAACTGGGTAATAGCTGAGTTATTCCACGCTAATTGTAATGTTGCCATGCTTTATAACCCACTAATGCTAAACCATTTATTATTTGCAGTACCACCACCGCCGCCACCTCCTGGCGCTTTAAAAACAGCTATTTCGGATGCGCCAGTAGTAACGGCGTTGAATGTCCAAGAAGGGTTTCTGGCTGTAGCAGTTGTTTGAATTTGATATGCCATTGCTCCAAACCAATTTCCACCACCGCCTGCAATTTGGTCTGTTATGGTAAAGCTTGAATCTATAACAGCCGAAGCGACTGAGTTATTTGCGCCTGTGAAAGTAACTAATAGGGCATTATTAGCTGAGGGAGTTACGCTACCAGGCTGTGAGTTAAGTGAAGTAGAAAATCCTGCGCCGTTTTGAACATCTAATGGTGAAGATGTTGCAACGCCACTATATGCAGATACGCATATAGGGGAATAAATACTTACCCCTGTATATGTAAAAGTATGACCGGAACCAACAATGGGATTTGCACAATAGAATATTTGACTGTCAGGATTTTGCCCTGTTTGTGCTGTAAGCGGTGTCCAGGTGTTACCCTTAGAATCAGTTAGCGCACCAGGTGAGCTAGGATTATACCATGCGACGCCCACAATAAGCAAATTAGCACCAGTAGTATTTATTGCGCTAGTAGTACCGCCGGGCGCACCAAGATTAGCCCCTATATTTGCTACTAATGTAATGGCCATTTCTTACCTCGTACCAATAAGGGTAAATGGTAAGAGGCCAGTAAGTGATGATGGGCTTGTGGTTACAAAAGTTATAGTATTACCAACCGCTACTGTGTTGGCGGCCGTTGCAGTGGGGCTAGCGGGGGTTGAAGTAAGTGACAAAGAAGATAATCCGGTAACAGGTGTACCATTAATTTGCAGGGAGCCAGTGGCCGTGCCCCCAACGGTACCGATATTTTTAAGGCTATTGATAGTAAATGCATAAGCAGCATACTGAACAAGTGTAATGGTTTGTGCGGTTGTAACCGTGTCACCAAGATAAGACCCGCCAACGGATGTACCTGGCAATCCGCCATTTGCAGCAGGTAAAACACCCGTGACCCCCGTAGTGAGTGGAAGACCCGTGGCATTGGTAAGCGTCGCACTAGCCGGTGTGCCAAGTACGGGAGCGGTAAATGTCTGCGTACCTGTCCAAGTATTAGCTTGGGAGAGTAATGCAGTCTGACTTGCAATAGGCGTAATAAATACGTCTTTAGTGCCAGCAGAAAAAGATACAGCCGCCCCGCCATTGCTAGACTCAATAGGCGTTGTGCGTGTAAGGGTGTTAGTGCCTGAGTATGTACCAAGCCCTGTTTCCCATTCATCAGCCCCTTGATTGGCAATGCCATAATAACACGTATCATTGACCGACATAACGGATGAAAACGCCTGAAAAGAAGATAAATGCCCAAGAAGCGTTAAAGGGCCAGTACCCGTCGTAGTAGAGGTTTCATGTACCCTATCATGTTTTACAAATGCCATTACAATGTTCCTTTAGATATGAATAATTTAATAGAGAGCAACTAAATTGGTTGCCACTGTTCCTGTCGCGTTAACGCGCGTGGTCATCACTGGAAGAATACCAATAGGAACATTTGAAAATGTAATTGCAGTTCCTTCATTGTTAATGGCTACAATGTCTCCTGAAGAACCAACGTAAATCGCCCTGCAAATCCCATTAGCAAAATTGACTGTATCACTTGGTGTAATCGCTACATAATCAGTAGCAGGGCATGCATAATCTGATTTTGGGTTATTGATTAGAGTTGCCATTTTGTGCCTCAGGTTGCTGGTTTAATTGTGGTGAAATTGCGGGAGTAATTGCGGATTGAAATAAATCACGTGCTAGTTGGTTATCGGCTGCCTGTTCATCTAAGTGATGTTCCATAAGCTGTGATTGTGTGTCAGCAGCAGGGCCGTATTGGAGTTCAACTTGGCGAGCTTTAATATCTAGGTCTTTATTCTTAAGAAGAAGCTCATCACGTTTAAGCTGATATTCAGTATTTTTATTATCAAGCTGCTGTTTCATAGTGCCCATTTCTTGAGCGCCTTGCTGGATGATTTGTTCTAATTGCTGAATCTTTTGGCTAAGCTGAACGACTTGCGGGTCTTGCTGCATATTGTCGTCTTGCAATTGAGGCGGTAGCATTTTCTTTAATCGTGCTGCCATTGCTTGAGCACCAGGCATATCCATTGATTTAAATAGGATATCACCACCAATTTGCATTAGTTGTGGGTCTTGTTTGAATGCCTCTTGCAGGAATGCTGCTTCTTCCTGACGACGTGTTGTATAGCTTGCACCTGTGGTCACACGAACACGGTAACTGCCCTTGGTTAAATCATATGCTTGTTTCTGACCTGGTTGTAACGGAGCACCATTAATGCCCACCATTTCCACATCAGCTTCATCGTTTAGTGTCTGAATAATTCTTGGAGTATCGTAAATGGTTGGTATCATTCCGATAACAATCTCGCCCATATGCCCATAGGAACGGCGGACATTATCTGGGTAATGGAATGTCGCTATGTCACCACTTCTATCCAGTGCCTGTAATGCTACACCCGATGCATCACCTTCGCGTTTACCAAGGCCAGCATTGTAAATGCCCATGGATTCTTTGATATCTTCTTTAGCCCCAGCCATTGCGTTAATAACGCCGGTAGGAACTTGGGCAGGCTGTAACCTAGTAGGCTGTGGTGCTGGATCACCATTTAAATCTTTCTGGTCATATTCCAGAATCATTTCTTCGCCAGGCTTTTGCCATTGATTGCGTTCATTAGCTAATGTGCCACGAACAGCCATAATTGGCGCAACAGGTGCCATGGAAAGAATTTGTGATTCCTTGCCAGCCCAATGGTTCAACCTGCGCTGTGCATCTCTTGCATTGCGAATTAGGCTGCTTACTTTACGCTTACCATTAACCCAGGTCACTTCGCCGTAAATAGGCACAAGTGGGATATAAAACCCAGGGAAGGTTGTTTCGTTTAGAATGTCAGTACCAGAGCATTTATAGCGTCTGATGATTATATCATTGTCGTTTTCACCTGATTTCTCACGGATGAATATCTCAGCAAGTACAATGCTTTCTTTCTTTTCATTATCAACTTCTGGCTCAGTGAAAGAAATAAACTGCTTTCCCGGATAAAGCCTGTCGAAATCCGCTTTGTTTATCGGTTCAAGTGAAATAGCACCATTAGCATCACGGCCATCATATTCAACAGATGCAGGGTCAAGGTAATTGCTTAATGGGTCAGGAACCATTTTAAATATGATTTCCTGCACTTCACCATCTTCTTTGGTAAACTGATGGTCAACGCGCATAAAACCGATTGCGCATTTAACCGCATACTCAGCAGCGGTATCAACCACCTCATCAGCATGTGAGCAATCCTCAATGCTACGAAATAATCCAGCAATGATTTCACCTGTTTCAATATCTGCATCCGCTACAGGTAATGCTTTAAGGCTAGGTACATTCTGCCTAATATCATTGGTTACTTGGTGAACATATTGCGGTAGTTCATTGATAACTAATGCCGGTGAACCTATAGGAGGTGCACGGTAAGCATCATCCCAACCAGAACCCCAATGGGTAGCCCTGTCACCAACATACATTAGCAAATCAATCTTTGATTCGCGGTAGTTATCTTCCCAATAGTTTTTATATTGGTCGAACATTTTAAGGGCGGCATCTATCGTTAACGTAGGCTTGCTAGCCTCGTTTTCAGTAGATTCGTTGTCTTGCATGGTATTCCTATTGTGCCCAGAATGAAACGGGCGCTTGATATGTTGGTTTTGGCCTTATAACTGGCCGTTTATAATGTTGGGCAAAGCACAGGAATGCATCTGAACCATGTGACCAGTCATCATGTTCAGGCTCTTTACCTGTCTTGCCAGTTTCCGGGTCTTTCTTGTAAGCATAATGCCTTAAGCATTGCAGGCCATCAGCCGTCTTTTCCCTATCGAATAAACATTGGGGGAATATGGCGCGTGCTGCATCTATACCTAATGCCTTCTTGGGAATACGAGGCACAACATGTACACTCTTACCTAAGCTACTATTATTCTGAACTGCTTTTAACAGTTGTTGTTTAATGGTGGATTGAGCTGCTAATTGTTCGTGGTCTGCATCATGGGGCAAATAATGCTCACCATAATTATAATCTTTACTGGCTAATACATCAATGTAGTGAGCCATCTTGTGACCGCTTGCTTGGTAGTAATCCAATACGCGAAACTCTAAACCTACAATCTGGATAAACCAAATTGCCGTTGCATCGCTTTGGCCCAAATCCCAATAGGTATTGATAGGTATGCCTGCTTGTGGTGCAACACGTGTAATGCGCTGTTCTTGGGTAGCTTGCCTTAATTCATTGGCAAAGATTGCACCGTCAACTGACTCTTTACACTTACCTTCCCAAACATTCTCGTATTCAACTGGGTTCTTACGGAATAAGTCATCCTTCTCTTCACGCATTACATCAGTGAACCAAGGATTATCTTTCCAGCTTATATCTATTACAAATGAACTGGTAGGAGGGTCAGCAACAAAGCGTTGGTAAGTAGGGTCATCTTCCAATTCAGGATTAAAACTAATCCAAATCTCTGAACCTTCTTTACGAATGGTAGGTATTAAAATCTTCCATGAGTAATTAGATACGTTCTTTGCTTCTTCTACCCAGCATATGTCACAACCCTCAAATGACTTAATGGATTCTACGGTATGACTGGCTAAACCTGAGAAGCTAATGGATGTACCATTACGACCACGTATTTCAGTGGCTAGTATTTCATAAAACTGGCTAAGGCCAAGCATTTTAATCTGGTCGCTGAGTAGCGTGTGTACAGATTGCTTTATGGATTTCTGTACCTCACGTGCACATAATATCCTAAGTGGCTTCTGTGCGCCTAATATAAGCAATGCGCGTGCTATTCCCCATGATTTAGCCCCTCCCCGTCCGCCATATAATATTTTATAGCGTTTGGGTTCGAACAAACACTGAAGTTTGTCCGGGAACTGTATGTTCATATGTGATTATTTAGGGTTTAACAAAGCTTACGGTTAAACTCATATCCACTGGATTAGTGCCATTCTGCCCACCCAGATTAATATCCTGTTTATCAGAATATCTAGCAGGGTCTTTCTTTGCAGCACTCCATTTATACACATCAACCTTTAAACGGCTGCGTTGTATATTCTCGCCCTTTACATAAGGCTTACCATCTTCAGTGAAGCCTATATCTAGGCTATCATCTTCAGCAGTTTCAATAGCTTTCTCAGCAAATGCCTCTGCACTTATACGTTGGCTTCGCGCGTATTGGTTACGCTGTGCTTCTGTTGAATAATTCTCCAACCAAAACCATATATGATTTCTTGCCTTACCAATCTGTGAAGCAGCCTTACGTGTAGTAGAACCATCAGCTATTAGTTCGCAGTATTCATCAAACTGTTCTGTGGTTAAATATTCTGGGGAAATGTTTCCCATAGTATCCTCAATGCCAAACGCTTTCGCTTTACTTGGCTAATGTTGTTTTACAATCGCAACCAATACAATCCATTTGGTATATTGGTTCTTGTCTTTCGTTATATGTAGTTTCAATAAGTTTTAGTTCTCTTGATTTGCACCCAATATTTATTAAATTATCTATGACAGGTTGCGTATTTTCCAAAGTTGTTAGGATATATTTATGATAAGTCATAATTAATTATTTGGATATGGTTTGAATTTCTTCAATAAAGACTTCTTTAAACTCCTAACTTTACTATTTTTTTTATAAAGTGTTTTGGGGTCATCAGGTCGCTTTTCTAGCAGCAGAGTCTCTAGTTTATCTTTAAAACCACCCTCTAATAATTTCTGTATTTCTGATAATTCCTCATTAGTCCATTCAGATGCTGGCTTAGAAAGAATCGCACCAATATACGAACCAAAATTACTCATAAAAAAACCCGCACGGATGTTTAAACCAATGCGGGCACAAGTTCGGTATAACAGGGGGGCTGTATACTTGTACTAATTTTAAGGGGTAAGAAGTAATTATGAAATATGCTGCGAGTCCAAAAATATAAATGGCCAATAAGGGTGTTTGGCAAATTTTAGACATGATTCGGGTGACGCAACAATCATAGTTTTGCATAATCTGATAAATTGTCAATAGCGAATTATACATTATCTTCTGGCCTGCATTCAGGTAAGTTGTCTAATATGTTTTTAGCTAGGTCTATAGAGTTTCTAATAGAGCTTATAAGTTTAGTGGCTAATGGTATATTCCCCCTATTCCTATCATCAAATATAACCCATAAGCATATGTTTGATTGGTAAGGTAATAGTCCAGTAAGTAGGGCTACAAATGGGTCATGCTTAGGTAGTTTAGAGGTATCAATATCATCACCTATGGTGAAGTTCTTTAAGTGCCCAAACTTTAGAACTGCCCAGGCACTAAGTACTGCACGTTCAATGCGTTTGCAGGTATGCACATCATCACGAGATAAGAGGTTTTGGCCTTTTTCATCAAGTATTTTTGATAGTTGATTAGGGAAGAATGCAGTCAGTGATTCGTAGTAGCCAGTTTCGTTAATTATCACATCACCCTTAGCCGCCCTAAACGCATTAACAACCTGGTAGGGCTCTTCCTTTTCAGTCTTTGGGTTATACCATTTGGTTGGCAGATATTGGCTTTCATCATGGCCTTCTGCGTTGAGTTTATTCATGATACTTCCCTGTTTTTGTTATTTCTATGTTTTCATAGTCACGCATGTATTTCCGTTCTGTAGGTGTTAGATACTCTCCCCTATCCTTCGCTTGGCATAAGGCAATGAAAACTGCTTTGGATAATGGCTCTTCAGGTGGATTAATAATCTTCAGCAAATCAGATGGTGTTGGAATATCGTTATGTGTAAGCACGTAGGTTTTCATGGCATCTAGGATTTTATCCATTGGAGTTCCATCCATTAACCACATGAAACCTTCCACCAGTGTTTCTAGGTTGGCGGCGGTCTTACCGTATTGCTTCTGTAATTCGCATACTTGAGCCAGTGCCATTGTCAATTGCATTTTGTCTTGCTGCTTCTGCGCTGAACTTAGCAATGAGTCGCTCTGCCTCACTTTGGTAGGTAGGCTTTGCAGTGTAGGTTGGTTTTGATAAATTCCCATTTCCATTCTGATTTTCCTGTTTAATTTCAAAAAGTCCTGTGTAGCCACGAAGTACCGATTGGTTTAAAACATCCGTCGGGTCATGGCCAAGATTTGAGAGTTGCCTGAGTTTCTTGACAGCAAGCTCCAAGGCATGAACCGTGTTTGCAGCGTTCTTCCTCCTCCTCGTTTCCATCCAAGCGTTCCATGGCTGCTCTGGAATGTCCTCAGGCCTGACAAAA
>Ga0207702_10000690_pt1 | contig 36486 bp, 42 predicted proteins | sample KBSCornC62_FD_184302 | JGI IMG/M metagenome (GOLD analysis project Ga0207702, IMG submission 184302) | Corn rhizosphere microbial communities from Kellogg Biological Station, Michigan, USA - KBS Corn C6-2 (SPAdes) (version 2) | ecosystem: Host-associated > Plants > Roots > Rhizosphere > Soil ... | reverse complement strand
CAACACCACGTAAAGCTCGCTGATCGCGGCGGCGTGGGCGAGGAAGAGCGGGTTAGGCTCGCGCCGCTCTCCCCCGCGCGGCGGCGGTCCTCCTTCGGCGATCGCCTCGCCCTTCCGCGTCGGCCACAGATGATGTGGCGCCGATCCGCGTTCCCGATAGGGGCGAGTGCGCCCGATCAGGCCGAGCTTGGCGAGGCGGGCAGTCCGATAGCGAAGCGTTCGTGGCGGGATCTCGGGCGACAGCAGACTGGCGAGCTGGGTCTGGGTCAGGACCCGGAGGAAGGAGAGGAGATCGAGAATCCGGCGGTCGAGGTCAGAGAGCTTCGCGCTGGCCGCGAGAGAGCGAGCGCGGGTCGGGCGAATGCCACGAGGAGAAGAAGAGCTACCGGCCATCACCGATCTCCGACTTGGGTGGTAGAGACTCGGGCGCGTTTGACCCGCCCCCATTCCGCGCCCTGATGCCGAATCCTCGGGTTCCGGCCTTGCCAATCGTGGTGTGGGCGATTGGCAAGGACTGGAGGCAGCGCCCAGCCCTCCCATACGGGCTCGGCGTCGGTTCGGCTCTCGACGGAGAAAGGCATCTACCTCTCTGTCGTTCGAGCCGACCGAATCCGGCCAAATCTTTAGAAAACGTCCTCGGTTCCTCCACACTCAAACAGGGGAGGAAGGCCCGAAACTGGCCCCCTGTTTTCGGCATTGCGATTTCGCGCCTCATACCTCTCTGTCGTTGGAGGCGCGGAAATCCGCCAACTTTTTTCGCCGGCCGATGGAGAGACGATGGGGCCATCACCTATACAGGGCGCCGAGCCCCGAAAGTGGACAGCCTTTTTGGACGAAGAGTCGATCCCTGCCTCATGCCCCTTTCATCAACTGAGGCAGTGATCTGTCCCCGCTAAGTTCCGTCCCGAGGCTCCTCCTCCCCCGCCAGGCTTTCCATCGTTTTGCGGTCTTCTTCAAGCTGCCGCTTGAGACGCTGCTGGAACTCGGGATCAGTTCGGCGGCTGGCGATGTGCTCGGCGATAGCCGCGCGGACCGCGTCCGACAACGGCACATCTTTGGTTCGGGCGATGGCGGCGAGTTTGGCCGCCATCTTTTCGGCGAGTCGGAGGCTGATCGCTTTGTTTTTCATCAGGCCTACCCTTCCCTCGGGGGCCGGGAAGAGACGACGAAGCTCCCCGGCCTGCCCGGAGCGGGCACGACCCACTCGATGCCCGCGAGCAGCCCCCCGGCGCCGATGCCGAGCGCCGAGGCGAGCTTGACCAGGGTGTCGGCCCGGGGCAGCCGCTGCCCCCTCTCCACGAAGCCGATCTCGGCGTAGTGCAGCGAGCAGCGGGCCGCCAGCTCTTCCTGGGAGTAGCCGGCACGGCGGCGGGCCATGAACAGGTTCCGGCCCAACTGCTCGGCGGCTGCCCCGTCCCTCCTTCTGCCGTCCATCAGACTTCGGCCAGCGCGTAGTAGTTGACCGCGGCCCGGGTCGCCAGCACGAGGTCGCCGACCCGGTGGAGCAGGCCACCGCAGACCAGGCCCCTCACCGCCCGCTCGACCCGTTCGCGCTCGATCACATCGGCCGAAGCGACGGTGCGCTCGCGGATCAGCTCCTCAAGCGTGAACGCTTCCGGGCAGAGAAACAGCACCTCTCTCAGCACAGCCGCCTGGTCGCGTTCGTCCTGATCGGCGCCCCTCGCGACGCGCTCACCGACGCCGCGAATATCCTTGTCGTGCATGGGAGCTAATACCTCCTGTGCCATGCCCCCGGCTGTTCAAGCAGCGCGGGGGCGCTTTTCGTATGCAGAACGAGACAGTAGCGGGACCAGATTCAAAGTGCAAGCACTACAGAGCAAGTAGCTATTTCCTCCGACCCTTGTGAAAGCGTCCTGCCCCATGAGCCCGTCCGGCAGTCCTCAGGTCGCCCTCGGCGCCGCGATCAAAGCGCTGCGGGAGAAGAAGGAGATGAAGCAGCAGACCCTCGCCGAGGCCGCTGGAATCGGTGTCGCCCATCTGTCGAAGATCGAACGCGGCCGAGGCAACCCGACCTGGAGCACGGTGGTGGCCCTCGCCGAGGCGCTGGACCTATCGGTCGTTGAGGTTGCTCGGCGTTTCGAGAAGCTCAGGTAGCCCCAGCGGAGGCCTCCGAGGTCTCCAAGGCGAGCTGCGCACCGGCGTGCTCGACCCAGTCGGCCGCTAGAGCCGCGCCATCATCACCGCTCCCCCGGGCGGATTTGATCGCTGCCTCGCGGGCAGCGGTATCGCCTTCGATCAACGCCCGCTGTAGCGCAAGAAGCGGCTCGACGCCAGCCTGCTTAACGTCCAAGAGGCACTCCTCGGGGGCGCGGCCCGGGACGTGGAATAGGAGCGATGCCCAGCCCGTCAGGGTCTCCAAGCCTGCCTCAACCTTGTCCAACCGCTTGAGTGCGGCGTTCACCTCACCTTCGCGCATTGCAACATTGGCGAGGTTCCAGTCGGTGACCCAACCGTCTGCCTGACCGATGCGCTGGGCCTCTTCGAGAGCCGCACGCGCCTCCCCAAGGCGCGCCTCATCGAAGCTCTTTAGAAAGCCCAAACGACTGAGACTGCCGCTCAACTCGCCACCCCGCTCCAAGTCAGTCTGATCGCCCGCTCGGATCACCTCAATCGACTCCTCACAGGTCCGAATCGCTCTCTCCAGCCCGGCTGCCTCCGTGCCCTCACGCCAAGCTTTGAAGAGTTGGTGGACCGCTTCGATTGCAACGTAGGGACGAAGGATGCCGAGGACCTTGCGAGCGCTCGCCCCAGAGACCACCGCCGAATCGACGCCTCGCCAACTCAAGCCAGTGGCCTCAATCAGGGGCCGCCAATGTTCAATCGTCTCCTGCAACGCCTCACTGACGGGTGCATCGGAAACCTCTGCAGGTACCTGCCAGAGTTCCATGAACTCAAGCTCACCGCGTCCGTAGTTGATCGAGGAGCAAACCAGTGCAACCCGGACCTCGTCGGAGGCGACGAGTTCGGGGATCTTCTTATTGGCCTCGACCCCCCAGGGCATTACTTCGACTTCGGAGCGAACGAAGCGGGTGACGTCATGCGAAACGGAAAGGTTGCGGATCGCTGGGCGAGGCGAGCGACTGCCAACGCCGCGATCAGAAGCCGCGATCGTAAACCCGAGAGGGACGGCATTCGGGACCGCCCCCCGTGCCTTCCGCATCAGCTTCTGGGCGAGCGGCTGGCCCACTACGTGTAGGAATTTCTGTCCGAAAGCCCGCTCGCTGGAGTTCCCAATCCGCGCCCTTGCCTTGTACTTCAGAAGAACCGCGGCGGGCCGGCCGCCAACGATGGCAAAGCTTTCTCCATCCGGGCAGACCGTGATGACACCATTCGCTTCCAAGTCGGCGAGGTCAGACCTCACCCGCTCTTCCTCTTGGCCCAGATGGCTGGTGATGTCCTCGGGCCTACGCCCCTCTGGGATCATGCGGCCACTCGAATCCTTCAGGAGGCGGTGTATGGCGACCTCACGGACGGTGAGACGGGAGAGAGAGGCGAGTTCAAGCGCACCCGGGACCTGCTCCTCAGGCAGGCACTCGATCGCCTGCGCACCGTCCCGGAGCGCCTCCCCCTCGCCGGTACGAAGGGCAAGGTTGGGAATCACCCGGTCGAGGAGGCGTGGGGTGAGCGCATAAGCATCCTGCTCTCCGCGCTCGCAGCTCAACCAAAGGTGGTCAGCGACAACCATCAACTCATGCGGGTTCCCTGCGGTCAAATTCAAAAGGTCGAGGACGAAACCGAGATCGCCACCTTTTACATATTCACAGCCGGAGGGCAAGGGCGCCCGAAGCGCTGCGAGGATCTTGGGCGGCCCGTAGAAGGGCTCAAGCCAGACTGGCTCAAGACGCTCAAGACACCTCGATGCCGCCTCGCTGAAATGCCCGGCGACAGCGGGAAGCCCGGTCATCAACAATGAGTAGAAGCCGACAGAGTCGAGCACGTCGACGATCTCCTCAGTGAGACCAACGTCCTCCGTTAGCGGTGAGGCGTCATCGATGCAGATCAGGAACGCCTCGAAGCCCGCGTCACGGGCGAGGCCGGCGAGAACCCCGAGGTCGCGCTCTAGAACGGCGCGATCAACATCAGCTTTCGGATCGGCGGCGAGGATCAGGGCACTCGAGAGGATGTCGTCCCGTCCGGCGGGCGACGTGTTCCGTAGATAAACCCGATCGCGCCATGCCCGGTACCAGTTCGCCTCAAGTCCGCTCGCCGCCGAAAGCGTCTCGGCGACAGCGGTGAGCAAGTGACGGACGAACTCCCCGCGTGCGACTGCGACCCCATCGCCTCCGCGCAGCTTGACGACAAGACGACCGCGCTCCTCGGCCGCCCGCCGAGATACCTCAGCGAGAACGCTGGTCCGGCCCGAGTGCGGGTCGCCGATCAAAATCGCGTGGCGGTTCTGACCCCCCTCCCCCGGCGCCGCGATCTGAAGTCCCAGCTCGATTTCTCGACGCCGGAGCGCTAAGAGCGCACGATCACGAACGAGCGTGCCAACCGGATAGGGACTCTCGGATCCAGGCGAGCTCATGGACCTAGTCTCCGACGGCCTCCGTCGCGCTCGCTTGGGCGACGAGATCAAGCGTCACACCCAGAGGCCGGGCCAGCGCATCTAGAGTCTCCGTCGTCGGGTTGCTTTCCCCGCGCTCAATCCGCGAGATGTCTGCCTGGTCAACTCCGGATGCACTCCCCAGCTCCTTCTGGGTCAATCCCGCAGCCAAGCGTTGCTGCAAGAGGCGCGTGCCGATCCGATAGCGCGCCCGCGCGGCCTCTAGTTCTTGCCTCTCCTCAGGATTAGCAGCGTGCTCGATTTCCTGGACGAAGTCCTCGAATCGATCTGACATGGGAGCACCTCCGGTGTGGGACATATATGGGTTATAGACCATATAACGGACGGGGTCAAGGAGTCACCCACGTCTACGCCTACCAGTCTGGTTCCGGGTCCTGCGAAGCTTGAAGCTCCTAAGCCGTTTGCGAGCGGTCTCGATCTCGCGCTGCTGACGTCGGTCGCTGGGCGCAGCGCCCTTGTCGTAGCCGCCTAGGAGCAGCACGATCCTCTCTCCATAGGCGTGACAAAAGATCCGTAATAGCACTGGCCCGCCTCCCTTGCCTCTGGCCTCCTGCCCGACCTTTGATCGGATCACGTCCTCGTCGTGCCGGATGCGAAACTCGAAAAGGCCTTCCCCTAGATGCTTGCCGTACTCCGTCTTGCAGACCTCGGGACCAAGATCGGTTAATACAAACTCAATCGCTGCGATCGCCGCCGCCCGCTTCGGCGGTGGCAGCGCCCTAAGCCACTCCCGTGCTTGCTGCCGGCCATCCTCCTCGGAGAAGAACTGGATGTTCCAGGCCATCACCGCCAGCGTATTCATCCCTCCGGGCGGCTGTATTGGACATGGGACTTTAGGCACGCCTTGTGGCCAGCGGCGTTAGTATCCCGTCTTACTTAACTATCTATTGAAGCCCTTCATCGCCGCGACCATGCCGACCATCAGCAGTGAGACGAGTAGGATCAGGCCGACGTACTCGACCGTCCCCTGGCCCGTCTCCCCCGCCAGCCGCTGGATCTCCCGCGCCCGCCAGTGGATCTGGGCGTGCAGGTAGCCGAACACCTTGTAGAGCATCGATTGCCTCCCTTTGAAGTGGATTGAGAGGCGGATGCTCGGCGGCCGGGGCGCACGGAACAAGGCATGGGAGTGCCAATTGCCGCGCTGCTCTGCACGGAAAGTGTGACCTCTGGGATCCTCGCCCTATCCCAGACCGGGCTACCGCTGCACCTCGCCCCTTTCCAACGCTTTGACCACCGCCGCGGTGCGGGTCGGGGCTTCGAGCTTTTCCATTGCGTTGCGGACGTGGGTGCGCACGGTCTCCGGCGAGAGGACGAGGCGCTTGGCGATCTGCTCTCCCGTCAGGCCCTCGGCGAGGAGGCCGAGGATCTCGGACTCGCGGCTGCTCAGCGCCTTGACCTTCACGCCGCCGTTGCCGTTGCCCTGCCGGAAGCTCGGGTCGAAGAAGCGGCCACCGCGCGACACCTCTCGCAGCGCCTCGACCAGGACCGACAGCCCGGCAGGCTTGGCGACCAGCCCGCTGGCGCTCGGCGCGGTAGGCGGCCTCGAGCAGGTTCGGGTCCCGCAGTCCGGTGTAGATGACGCATCTGGAGCCGACACCGTTGCTGCTGATCCGCCGCACCAGCTCGGTCCCCCGCTCGTCGGGCAGGTCCACGCCGACCACCGCCAGGTCCGGCCGCCGCTCGCGGATCACCTCCTCGCCGCGCGCTGCCGTCGTCGCGCGGCCGAGAACGTTGAATCCACGGCGTTCGAGGAGCACCGCGAGCCCGTCCCGCAAGGCCTCGTGCTGCTCGACCAGGACCAAAGACGGATTCCCGCTGGCCTCCTCCATCGCTTCCCTCCCGCTTCGGTGGCAACGACCGACTGGATGGCCATTACCCAGGAAGTTTTTGACAGAAACGCACGGGCGCTACCGGAACGCCTGGATGCCCGTGACGGCCCCGCCGATGACGAGCGCGTGGACGTCCGCCGTCCCCTCGTAGGTGACCACCGACTCGAGGTTGTTCATGTGCCGGATCACCGGATACTCGAGGGTGACGCCGTTGGCGCCCAAGACCTGGCGGGCGCTCCGCGCCACCTCCAGCGCGCCGTTGACGTTGCCGAGCTTGCCGAGACTGACGTGCTCGGGCCGCAGCGTCCCGGCGTCCTTCATCCGCCCCAGATGCATCGCCACCAGGGTCGCGCGGTTCACCTCCAGCACCATCTGCGCCAGCTTCTGCTGCTGGATCTGGAAAGAGGCGATCGGGCGGTCGAACTGGGTCCGCTCGAGCGCATACTCGAGCGCCGCTTCGTAGCAAGCCCGCCCGGCGCCGGCCGCGCCCCAGACGATCCCGTAGCGGGCCTCGTTGAGGCAGGAGAGCGGCCCTTTCAGGGAGCTCACCTCCGGCAGCACCGCGTCGGCGGGCAGTCGCACGTCGTCGAGCAGCAGCTCGGAAGTGATCGAGGCCCGCAGCGAAAGCTTCTTGTGGATGTCCTGGGTGGTGAATCCCTTCGTCCCTTTCGGGACGAGGAAGCCGCGCACGCCCTCGTCGGTCTGCGCCCAGACGACCGCGACCTCGGAAGCCGAGCCGTTGGTGATCCACATCTTCTGCCCGTGCAGGACCCAGTCGGAGCCGTCACGCCGCGCCCGCGTCCGCATCGAGCCGGGGTCCGAGCCCGCGTCGGGCTCGGTGAGGCCGAAGCAGCCGAGCGCCTCCCCTGCGGCCATCCGCGGCAACCACTCCTGTTTCTGCTCCTCGGAGCCCCAGCGCCAGATCGCGTACATCGCCAGCGAGCCCTGGACCGAGACGAGGCTGCGGATGCCGCTGTCGCCGGCCTCCAGCTCCATGCAAGCGAGGCCGTAGGCGGTGCCGCTTGCCCCCGCGCAGCCGTAACCCTCCAGGTGCATCCCCAGGACGCCGAGCTTGCCGAGTTCGGGCGCCAGCTCCCCCACCGGCACGTTCGCCTGCTCGAACCACTCCCCCACGTTCGGCACGACCTTGTCGCGGACCCAGGCGCGGACGGTGTCGCGGATGTCGCGCTCCTCGTCGGAGAGCAGCGCGTCGAGGGCGAGGTAGTCGGCGGGCTTGATCGGCGGCGCGGCGGTGGTCGATGACATGTGGCGTCCTTAAGTTCTCGGTGTTTCGTGGGTGGCGGGTTGCGGGGTCCTAGGATCGTGAACTAATGGCCGACTCGGCGCTGCGGCGACTGCGCATCCTCGACTTCTCGCGGGTCCTCGCCGGCCCGCTGGCGACGATGACCCTGGCCGATCTCGGGGCCGAGGTGACCAAGGTCGAGCGGCCGGGCGGCGGCGACGACACCCGCTCCTGGGGGCCGCCCCACGACGCCGCGGGCGAGGCGACCTACTTCCAGGCGGTCAACCGCAACAAGCGCAGCCTCTTCCTCGACCTCGGCGACGCCGGCGACCTCGCCGAGGCGCAGCGGCTGGCGCTGGAGAGCGACGTCGTCGTCGAGAACTTCCGGCCGGGGGTGATGGCGAAGCTGGGTCTCGACTACGAGAGCCTCGCCGGCGAGAACCCCGGCCTTGTCTACTGCTCGATCACCGGGTTCGGCGGCGCCGGCGCCGGCGCCGAGCTGCCGGGGTACGACCTGCTGGTGCAGGCGCTCGGCGGCCTGATGAGCGTCACCGGCGAGCCCGAGGGCGAGCCGCTGAAGGTCGGGGTGGCGCTGGTCGACGTGATCGCCGGCCTCTACGCCGCGGTCGGCATCCTCGCGGCGCTCCAGCACCGCCGCGAGAGCGGCGAGGGGCAGCTGGTCGAGGTCGACCTCCTCTCCGCCGTCCTCGCCGGTCTCGTCAACCAGTCCTCCGCCTACACGGTCGCCGGCGTCGTCCCCGGGCGGATGGGCAACCGCCATCCCAGCATTGCCCCTTATGAACTGCTGCGCTGCGGCGAGGGCGAGCTGGTCCTGGCCGTCGGCAACGACCGCCAGTTCGGCGAGCTCTGCGAGGCGATCGGCGAGCCGACCCTGGCCGATGACGAGCGCTTCGCTACCAACCCAGCCCGGGTGGCGAACCGGGCGGAACTCCAGCTCCGGCTCGAACGGGCGCTGGTGGCGCGTCCCGCCGGCGAGTGGGTCGAGCTGCTGCGCGCCCGTCGCGTCCCCGCCGGGGTCGTCAACGACGTCGGCGCCGCCTTCGAGTTCGCCGCGGAGATCGGGCTCGACCCGATCGTCGCGATCCCCCGCGAGGTCGGCGACCCGGTGCGCCTCCCCCGCAATCCGATCCGGCTCTCGAAGACCCCGGCGAGCTATCGCCTGCCACCGCCGCGGTTACCCTGACGTCGGTGCGGGTCCTCGTCGTCACCAACTTCATGCCGGATGCCGACGCGCCGCAGCGCGGGCGCTGGGTCCGCGACCAGGTCGACCAGGTGCGGCAGCGCGGCATCGAGGTAGACCTTTTCGAATTCGCCCGCGGCCGCAGCGAGTACCTGCCGGCGATGCGGCGGCTGCGGGCGCTGCTGCGGCGGGAGCGCTTCGACCTCGTCCACGCCCATTACGGGCTGGCGGGCTGGGTGGCGCGGCTGGCCGGGGCGCGGCCGCTCGTCGTCACCTTCCACGGCACCGACGTCCGCCACCACCTGGTCGGGCACCTCTCGCGCCGGCTCGCCTGGCGGGCCGACCTCGTCGCCGGAGTCTCGCGGGCGCTGTTCAAGGACGAGGACGGGCGGCCCGGCCTCCCTGCCGTGCCCGGCTCGGCGGTCCTGCCCTGCGGTCCCGACCTGAGCCGCTTCGCCCCGCAGCCGCGGGCCGAGTCCCGGCGGGCGCTCGGGCTCGCCCCCGAGGGGCGCTTCCTCTTCTTCCCCGCCAACCCGGCACGGCCGGAGAAGCGCCACGACCGTGCCGCCGCGCTCGCCGCCGCCTGCGAGGCCGATCTGCTGACCGGCGGTGGAATCGAGCCCGAGCAGATGCCGCTCTGGATCAACGCCGCCGACGCTGTCCTCGTAACCTCCGACTACGAGGGCTTCGGGATGGCCACGGTCGAGGCGCTGGCCTGCGAAGTCCCCGTCCTCTCAACCCCTGTCGGCATCGCCCCCTACGCCCTCGGCGGGATCGACGGTTGCCTCAGCGCAGAGTTCGACGTCTCTACATGGAGCGCGGTCGCGACTCGCCACCTTGAAGCCGCCGACCCACGCGTGTCCGGCGCCGCCCGGGCGGCGACCCTCTCGGCCGCGGCGATGGCGGAGCGGGCGATCGAGGCCTACCGCGCAGTGCTGGCGGAGCAGTAATAGATTGAGTGCGGATGAACGCTGAACCCAGTCCAGCTGACGACAACCTCGAGGGCCGGATCCGCGAGGCGGAGCGGCGGCTGGAGGAGGCGGCGACGCTGGCCGCCGAGGCCGAGCGCCGCGCCGAAGAGGAGATCCAGGCCCTGGAAGCCGACCTCGAGCGCGAGCGCGGCGAGAAGGAGCAGGCGCTCGCCGCGGCCGAGCAGCGACTCGGCGAGATCGAGGCGCAGGTCGCGGCGGCCGAGCAGCGGGTCGAGGCGGCCGAGGGCCGCGCCGCGGCCGTCGAGGCCACGGTCGCCGACGAGCTGGCCCGGGCACGGGAGAGCGCAGCTAAGTGGCTGCAGGAGCAGCTCGACGGGCTGCGGCGAGAGGCCGAGGGGCAATAGCGTCATCAACAGGGTCATCGTCCGCAGGGGCAACGGCTGAGTTTGACGTCGCCGTTGTCGGCGGCGGGGCCGCCGGCCTCTGGAGCGCGCTGCGGGCGGCCGAGCTCGGCGCCCGGGTCTGTCTCGTCTCCCGCACGCCGCTGCGTGAGAGCGCCAGCTTCTGGGCGCAGGGCGGGCTCGCCGCGGCGCTCGAACCCGACGACTCCCCCGACCTCCACGCCGCCGACACGATCGCCGCCGGCCGCGGCCTCTGCCGCACCGCGGCGGTGCGGGCCCTGGTCGAGGAGGCGCCTGCCGTCGTCCGCGACCTGATCGCCCGCGGCGTCGTCTTCGACCTCGACCACGAGGGGCGGCTGGCGCTCGGCCTCGAGGGCGGCCACACCCACCGCCGCATCGTCCACGCCGGCGGCAGCCAGACCGGCCGCGAGATCACCTCGAAGCTGGCGGAGATGGTGGCGGCGCAGGAGCGGATCGAGGTGATGGAGCGGACCTCGGCGCTGGCGCTCTGGAGCGACGGCGAGCGCTGCCACGGCGTCGTCGCCGGCGAGGGCCTGGTCGGCGCCGCGGCGACCGTCCTCGCTACCGGCGGCGCCGCGGCGCTGTGGCGGCGGACGACCAACCCGCGCGGGGCGATCGGCGCCGGCCCGGTCCTCGCCTCCCTCGCCGGCGCCGACCTCGCCGACCTCGAGTTCTGCCAGTTCCACCCGACCGCGCTGGCGATCCCCGGCAGCGCCCACGACGGGGCCCTGATCACCGAGGCGATCCGCGGCGAGGGGGCGAAGCTGCTCGGCGCAGACGGCGAGCGCTTCACCGACGAGCTGGCCCCGCGCGACGCGGTGACGGCGGCGATCCTCGAGCAGATGCGCGTCGACGGCAAGCCCTCGGTCGACCTCGACCTGCGCGAGATCGACCCGGCCCGGTTCCCCAACGTCTTCGCCTCGCTCGCCAGGGCGGGACTCGACCCGCGGGCAGAGCCGGTGCCGGTCGCCCCCGCCGCTCACTACACGATGGGCGGGATCGCGGTGGACATCGACGGCCGCTCCTCCCTGCCCGGCCTCTACGCCGTCGGCGAGTGCTCCTGCACCGGCCTGCACGGCGCCAACCGCCTCGCCTCGAACTCGCTCAGCGAGTGCTTCGTCTTCGCCGGCCGCGCCGCCGCGGCGGCGCTCGGCGAGGAAGCGGCGGCCTCACGGCCCGAGCCGCCCGCGTGGCGCTTCGACCCGCCGAGCGACGAGACCCGCGACGCGGTCTGGCGCTACGCCGGCCCGATGCGCAACCCCGACGATCTCGCCCGGCTGATCTCCAACCCCTATCCGCTGGCGCGAGCGCTCGCCGCCAGCGCCTTGCGCCGGCGCGAGTCCCGCGGCGGCCAGCTGCGCCGCGACTGCCCCGGCATCAACCCACGCCTCGACGGCATCCACGTCGTCGTCTCCCCCGATGGCAATGTCCGCGAGGAAATGTGGCTTTAAGGCTGTCTGACCAAGTAGAGCAAGGACGCAGGGAGCGTGGCGTGCTCTGCACGCGAGCGACTGAGGACGCCGCCATGCGCCGCGTCAGACGGCTTTAAATGTTGCTCGGGGTCGACGTCGGCGGCACCTTCACCGATGCGGTCCTGCTCGATGGCAGCGCCGTCCATACCGCCAAGGTGCCGACGACGACGCGGGAGGAGCAAGCCGGGGTGATGCGGGCGGTCGAGGAGGTGCTCCGACGGGCAGGCGCTGCGTCAAGCGACGTCGACGTCTTCGCCCACGGGATGACCGTCGGCACCAACGCGCTGCTGGAGGAACGCGGGGCGCGGACGGCGCTGGTCGCGACGCGCGGCTTCGCCGACCTGCTCGAGATCGGCCGTCAAAACCGTCCCCACCTCTACCGCCTCTGCGCGCCGAAGCCGGCGCCGCTGGTTGCCGAGGACCTGCGCTTCGAGGCAGCGGAGCGGATCGGGCCGCAGGGGGTGGTCGAACCGCTCGCCGACGAGGAGCCGGAGCGGCTGGCGGCGGCGATCGCGGCTTCCGGCGCCGAAGCAGTAGCGGTCTGTCTCCTCTTCTCCTACCTCGACCCGAGCCACGAGCGGCGGATAGCGACCCGGCTGCGGGAGCGCCTTCCCGGCGTCCACGTCTCCGCCTCGCACGAGGTCCTACCCCGCTTCCGCGAGTACGAGCGCTGCTCGACCACGGTCATCGACGCCTACCTGAGCCCGCTGCTCGGCCGCTACCTCGGCCGGCTCGGGGAGGCCGCTGCCGAGGCGGGGCTGACGCAGCCGCTGGTGATGCGCTCCTCCGGCGGCGTCGCCCCGGCCGAGGAGGCCGGCCGCGCGGGTGCCTGGAGCGTGCTCTCCGGCCCGGCCGGCGGCGCCGTCGGCGCCGGGCTGCTGGCCCAGCTGAGCGGGGACGGCAATGCGCTCGGCTTCGACATGGGCGGCACCTCCTGCGACGTTTGCGTGGTCGAGGACGGCGAGGTTCGGCGCACCGACTCGCGGAAGGTCGAGGGGCGGCCGATCCAGCTGCCGATGGTCGACGTCCACACCGTCGGCGCCGGCGGCGGCTCGATCGGCCGGCGCGACGCGGGCGGCGCCCTGCGGGTCGGCCCCCGCTCCGCCGGCGCCGACCCCGGCCCCGCCTGTTACGGCCGCGGCGGCACCGAGCCGACGGTCACCGACGCCGACCTCCTGCTCGGACGCCTCGACGGGGGCTCCGAGCTGGCGGGCGGTGTCCCCCTCGACGCCGAGGCCGCCGAACGGGCGATCACCGGGCTCGGCCGCTCCCTCGGCCTCGACCCGCTGCAGACCGCCGACGGCATCCTCCGCGTCGCCGACCAGGAGATGGTACGGGCACTGCGGGTGGTGACGGTCGAGCGCGGCGTCGATCCGCGCGGCTTCGCGCTGCTCCCTTTCGGCGGCGCCGGGCCGATGCACGCGGCGGCGATCGCCGCCGAGCTGGGGATCGAGACGATCCTCTGCCCGCGCGCCGGCGGCGTCCTCTCCGCCCTCGGCCTCTGCGCCTCCGAGCGGCGGCGCGACACGGCGCGGACGGTGATGCTGAGCGGCGAGGAGATGACGGCGGACCGGATCGCCGACGAGGTGGGCGCGATGATCGCGGAGACCAGGACCGGTCTTGAAGCGGAGGCCGAGGCGCGGGTCGTCTACCAGCTCCGCTACGCCGGTCAGGCCTTCGAGTTGCCGGTCCCCGGTCCGGTCGATCCCGACCCCGCCGAGCTGGTCGAGGGGTTCGAGCGCGCCCACCAGGAGCGCTACGGCCACCGCGATTCCGAGGGAGAGGTCGTGCTCGTCGACATCGACCTGGCCCTCGTCGTGCCCGGGCCGAAGCCGCGGCCCGCGGCCGCGAACCGGAGCGCCCCCGAGCTAAGCTCGCGCCGCGTCCACTTCGACGGTGAGTGGATCGAGACCCCCGTCCTCCGCGGCGAGCCGACCGGGGACAGCGAAACCGAAGGGCCGGTCGTCTTCGAGCTGCCCGAGGCCACCTTCGTCATCCCGCCCGGCTGGCACACGCGCGTCGACCGCCACGGCACGATCATCGCGCGGTTCCTTACGGACGAAACGCGTCCGAAAGGAATCACGGGATGAACTCGATGGACCCGATCTCGCTCCAGGTGCTGGTCGGCGGCCTGCGCGCCGCCTGCGACGAGATGGGCGCAACGCTGATCCGCGCCGCCTACTCGGCCAACATCAAGGAGCGGCACGACTGCTCGACCGCGCTCTTCGACGCCACCGGCGAGCTGGTGATGCAGGCCGAGCACATTCCCGTCCACCTCGGCTCGATGCCCGACGCGGTCGCCGCGGTCCTCGACCGGGAGCAGCGGCCGGGCCTGAGCTGGATCCTCAACGACCCCTACCGCGGCGGCACCCACCTGCCGGACATCACCCTCGTCACCCCCGTCTTCGCCGGCCGGGAGCTGCTCGGCTTCGCCGCCAGCCGCGCCCACCACGCCGACGTCGGCGGACCGACCCCCGGCGGCATGCCGGCCTTCTCGAAGACGCTTCACGAAGAGGGCGTGGTGATCCCGCCGACGACGGCGACCGAGGAGGCGCTCGCGCATCTCGCCTCGCAGATGCGGATGCCGCGTCAGCGCCTCGCCGACCTGCGCGCGCAGCAGGCTGCCAACCGGATCGGCGAGCAGCGCCTCGGCGAGCTGCGCGAGCGCCTCGGTACGCAAGCACTGCGTGAGGGAATGGCTGAGATCCTCGCCTATGCGGAGCGCCGCACCCGCGCCGCCCTCACCGAGCTGCCGGACGGGACTTATGAGTCCGAAGACGTGCTCGAGGCCGACTGGGACGGCCGGGAGCGCGACCTGCTGCTGCGCCTGAAGGCGACGATCGCCGGCGACTCCCTCCGCCTCGACTTCACCGGCACCGACGACCAGGTAGAGGGCAACCTCAACTGTCCGCTCTCGGTGACCAAGTCGGCGGCCTTCTTCGCGGTCCGCGTCCTCACCGATCCCGAAGGCCCGCCTTCGGCCGGCGCCCACCGGCCGATCGAGGTCCACGCCCTGCCGGGCTCGCTCCTCAACGCCCGCCCCCCCGCCGCGGTCGCCGCCGGCAACGTCGAGACCTCCAGCCGCGTCGCCGACCTCGTCCTCGCCGCGGTCTCGCAGGCGAGGCCGGGACCGGCCCAAGGGCAGGGCACGATGAATAACCTGACCCTGGCGAACGATGAGTTCACCTACTACGAGACGCTCGGCGGCGGCCAGGGCGCCTGCCCCGGTGCCGACGGCCCCAGCGCGATACACGTCGCCATGTCCAACACGCTGAACACTCCGACCGAGGCGCTGGAGAGCGAATTCCCGCTGCGGGTCCGGGAGCTGTCGCTTCGCCGCGGCAGCGGCGGCGAGGGCACCCGCCACGGAGGCGACGGGATCGCCCGCGAGATCGAAGCGCTGGCGCCGATGCGCTTCTCGCTGATCGGCGAGCGCCGACGGCACCCCCCGCGCGGCCGCGAGGGCGGCGGAGACGGCGCTCCAGGGCGGAATTTTCTCAACCGGCGACCGCTCCCGGGCAAGGCCGCCGGCGAGATGGCCATCGGCGACCGGTTGCGGATCGAAACTCCGGGCGGCGGCGGGCGCTCGTAGGCCCTTCCTATGTGACATCGGCCACGCTGAACGGCCCAAATCGGGATATTTCGGGGGTTTTTAGTTGAAATTTCGCTGCACCTCTCTAGAATGCGCGCCCTCGGGCGGGTGCAGACGGCCTGTACAGCGGGCCGAACACGGATGCCCAGCCCCAGTCAGACACGAACTTACGAACTACCGACCTTCGCAGGACTACTTCAATGCCGATCGCTCTAAAGGAATGGGCAGTAACCGTTCGCGCTCTCGCCGAGGGCGAGCAGCTGCTGACGATGCGCAAGGGCGGCATCCGCGAGGAGAACAAGCACTTCGAGCTCGAGCACGAGCGCTTCTTCCTCTACCCGACCTTCGACCACCAGCGGAACGACCTGGTCCGCGAGTCCCACCACCCGGAGCTGCGCCGCGCGCTCGAGGAGGGTGTCTGGCCCGACGAGGAGCCGCCGCCGAAGGCGCTGCTCCAGGACGGCGGCATCCCCCAGCCCGACCGCGTCCGCCTGCGCGCCTGGGCCGAGGTCGTCGACCATGTGACGATCAACGACCGCCGCACGCTGGACTCCCTGTCGCCTTATTACATCTGGACCCCCGACTACGCGGAAAAGCGGCTCGCCTGGAAGCGACGCCACCCGCTGCATGTGCTGCTGCTGCGGGTCCACCGGATCCCGCGCCCGGTCACGGTGCGGGTCCGCGACGAGTACCACGGCTGCCGGTCCTGGGTCGAGATCGACCGCGACCTGCCCTTCGAGGGCACCCCGGTGATGGCCGACGAAGAGTTCGACCGCGCTCGTTCCGAGATCATGGAACGTTGCGGCGCAGTTGAGCCGGCACTCGTCTGAACGCCTCTGACCGACGCATCTCAGCGTCCTCGTCGCTCATGTGCAGAGCACACTCGCGCCTGCGTCCTCGATCTGCTTGGTCAGACGCCTTCAGCCGAGCACCGGTCAACCCTCCACGACAGCTACTAACCTCGCACCATGTCCTGGATCGAGACTGAGTCGCTGAGCTTCACCGCCAGACACGACTCCGACGACTCCTCCTACGCGGAGCGGACCCTGGACCGGCTAGAGCACCTGCGGCTGCGCCTCGAAGACCGTTTCGACGCGATCCCGGAGGAGGTGACGGTCGTCGTCCACACCAACCCGCTTTGGCTGACCGCCGCCCATCCCTTCCTTCCCGCCGCCCGCTGGTCGGCCGCCCCCGCCGGCCGCCGCTACCTCGCCGGCTGGCCGATGTCGACCGAGCTGCACGTCCTCAACGACACACACATGGAACGCCGCGCGGGCGGCGAGGACTCCTGTGAAGCCCTCCTGGGCACCGCCGAGCGCCTCTACGCCCAGATGGTGATCGCCCACAACAACACCGACCTGCCGCCGTCTTGGACCCCCCGCCGCTTCGCCCGCTACCTGCGCTGGGCCTGGCTGGTCGAAGGCGGCGCCCAGTACTTCTCCCGCCAGGTCGGCCTCTACCGCGCCGCGACGATCCGCCGCCTGCGCGAGAGCGCTCGCCCCTCCTTCCCGCCCTCGCGCCGCGACGCCGTCATCCTCGGCGGCACGATCTTCGACCTGCTCGAGAACGAGCGCGGTCCCGAGGCCTGCGAGCGCCTGGTCGCCAAACTCCTCCCCCAGGGCCCCGAGGTCCAGCTCGAAGACGCCTTCGACGCCCGCTTCCGCGAGATCGAGGACGCCTGGCGCGACTACCTCCGCGAGATGGTCCGCGGCCCGGTCGCGGTCAGGTAGCTCAGACCACTTCGTAGAGCAGGTAGACGAGGAGGAAGGCGCCGACGAGGGCGACGCCGATCCAGAAGGCGAGCTTCGCGGGCGGGACGGCGCCGGTTTCGCCGCGGGCGAGGCGGCGCTGCTCTTCCAGCTCGGCGCGCTCGTCGTCCTCGCTCTCGATCATCGTTTCGGCGAGCACCTCGCGCGCCCGCTTCGCCGCGCTCTCGTTGACCATCACGTCGCGCGGGCCGCTGGCGAGGAAGTCCGGGTTGTCGAAGCCGAAGCTGCGCTTCAGCACGCTCGGGATGCCGGCCTCGGCCAGCAGGCCCTGGAGCATTTCCGCCTCGACCTGGTTGCGGGCATAGGCGACCTTGACGAGCTTGCCGTCACCGCCGCCACCGCCACCGCCGCCCTCGTCGCCGCCGTTGCCACCGCCGCCGCCGTGGGCGCCGCGCTGGTGGCCACTCTTGGGCCTATGCGACGTCGAGGTCGACATCGGCGATCTTCAGGTCGGCCAGATCGAAGGCTTTGACATCGGGGGCGTCTTCGTCGGCGAGCGAGACGATCACGTAGACCTGTTCGGGCCACATCATCGCCTCGTTGACGTCGGTCTGCGAGGGATAGGCGGCGCTGCGCGTGTGCGAGTGGTAGATCCCGATCAGCTCCTCGCCCCCGCCTTCGATCTCTTTCAGCGCGTCGAACTGGCCCTGCGGGTCCATCTCGTACCGCAGCGGACTCGCGGCCGCGTTCTCCACCCGCACCACCTGGGTCGCCTCCCCACCGCGCCCGCCGATCATTCCGCAGCACTCGTTCGGCAGATCCTCGCGCGCGTGCGCGACCATCTCGTCGATCAGGGCCTGGGAGATCTTCATCAACCCAGGACTCTAGGCCCAGCTACCACCAAACCGTCGAATCGAGGTTTTCGATCTCCTCGATCGGTTTGGTGTAGACGCCGGAGGAGAGGTACTTCCAGCCGTCGTCGGGGATGATGAAGACGACGTTGCCGCCGTCGAGCTCGCCGGCGATGCGGTTGGCGATGTAGGCGATCGCGCCGGCCGAGACGCCGGCGAAGACGCCCTCCTCCTGGAGCAGCTTCTTGGTCCAGACGATCGCGTCGCGGTTGGAGACCATGATCTTGCGGTCGAGCAGGGAGAGGTCGATGATCGGCGGGATGAAGCCGTCGTCGAGGGAGCGCAGCCCCTGGACGAGCTCGCCCTGTTTGGGCTCGGAGGCGACGATCAGCGTCTCCGGGTTGGCCTCCTTGAGGCGGCGGCCGTTGCCCATCAGGGTGCCGCCGGTGCCGAGGCCGCCGACGAAGGCGGTGACCTCGTCGAGCTCGTCGAGGATCTCGACCGCGGTGCCGTTGTAGTGGGCGAGCGGGTTGGCCTCGTTGCCATACTGGTAGGGCATGTAGTAGCCGGGCTCCTCGGCCATCTCCAGCGCCACCTCGACGGCGCCGTTGGAGCCCTTGGCTCCCTCCGAGTAGACGATCTCCGCCCCGTACATGCGCAGCAGCTCGGTCCGCTCCTCGGTGACGTTGTCGGGCATCACCACCTTCAGCGGGTAGCCCTTGCGGCGGCAGATCATCGCCAGGGCGATGCCGGTGTTGCCGGAGGTCGGTTCGAGGATCGTCTGCCCTGGTTTAATCGCCCCCTCGGCCTCGGCGGCCTCGATCATCGATTTCGCCACCCGGTCCTTGACCGAACCGGTCGGGTTGTGCCCCTCGAGCTTCGCGTAGATCCGCACCGCGGGCTTCGGCGAGAGCCGCGGCAGCTCGACCAGCGGCGTGTTGCCGATCGACTCGACGATGTCGCCGAAGCGCCCGCCGCAGGGTTTGTTGAGTAGCTCGTCTCGCATGGCCCGGCCCGTTACTTCAGAAAGTGTAGCGAGGGTTGGGCCACCCGCCGCCCGGATTCGGAAGCGCCTGCACTGGGCATGGGAAGGTCGAACTTGTATGTTCGGCACGTTCGGCAAACCTTTCACCGGAGGGAATCGAATGAGAAAGACCCGGTTGGCCGCGTTCTTCGCAGTCCTCCTGCTCGTACTCGCTTCAGCCGCGGTAGCCGGCTGCGGCGGAGGCAGCGACACCACCAGCAGCGGAGGGAGCGGTGGCGAAAGCGGTGGCGGCGAACCGCTTACCGTCGGTTCCGACATCCCCTACCCGCCGTTCGAGCAAGGGAAAGCAGGCAACTACACCGGCTTCGACATCGAACTGATCGAAGCGATCGGGGAAAAGATCGGGCGCAAACCGGAAGTTCAGGACACCTCGTTCGAAACGATCTTCCGCGACGTCCAGCAGGGCAAGTTCGACGCCGCGATCTCAGCGGCGACGATCACCGAAGAACGCGAGAAGGCGGTCGACTTCTCGAACCCCTACTACCTCTCCGAACAGGCCCTCCTGGTCGCCGAAGGCAGTCCCTTCAAAGAATTGAAGGAACTCGAAGGCAAAACGGTCGGCGTGCAGCAGGGCACGACCGGACAGGAACTGGCCAAGGAAGAAATCGGCGGCGCCGAAATCCGGCCCTTCCCGGAAGGCCCGGACGCGGTCAACGCCCTCAAGTCCGGGACCGTCGAAGCCGTGGTGATCGACGCGCCGGTGGCCGAGAACGCGGTCGAAAAATCCGGTGGCGTCGAAATCGCCGAAAAAATCCCGACCGAAGAAGATTATGGAATCGCCGTGGCACAGGGCGAAACCGAACTGCTCGAAGAAATCAACAAGGGCCTGGAAGAAGTGGAGAAAGACGGGACCTACACGAAGATCTTCAAAAAGTGGTTCCGCGCCCCGCCGCCGAAGGCGGTCTTCTCCGCCACGCACGAAGCGGAATGAGGATCGTCTGATTTGAGAACCGCTGGAAGGGGCGCCATGATGGCGCCTCTTCCTTTTCTACGGGGAGCAAGGGCGCCAGCAGGAGCGAGAGATGAGCGAATTCTTCCACCAGTACTTCGATTTCACGATCATGGGGGATCACTTCAGTGAAATCCTCGAAGGCTTCCTGCGCAACCTCCTCCTCTTCGCCGTCGCCGTCGTCCTCGCCCTGATCTTCGGCCTCTTCCTCGCGCTGCTGCGCCAGCTCCCCGGTAAAAAGTTCATGCCGCTGCGCGGGATCACGATCGCCTACATCGACGTCTTCCGCGCGATCCCCCTGCTGATCATCCTCTTCCTCATCTCCGGCGGCGTCCCCTACCTCAACTTCCTGCCGAAAGACATCCGCATTCCCCATTGGTTCGGCCAGCCCGACCCCTTCTGGTACGCGGTCGTGGCATTGACCCTGGTCTACGGGGCCTACATGGCCGAGGTCTACCGCGCGGGCATCGAAGCCGTGCCCGGCGGTCAGGTCGAGGCCGCTCGCTCACTCGGGATGAACCACGGCCAGACGATGCGCCACATCGTCGTCCCGCAGGCGGTGACGAAGATCCCGGCGCCGATGCTGAACGAAATGATCTCGCTGCTCAAGGACACCACCCTGGCCAGCGTCATCGCCTACTCCGAGTCCCTCCTCCTCGGCCGCGAAGTCCTGGCGGAAACCTTCAACAGCTCGGCGGTGATGCTCTCCGGGCTGATGTTCCTGGTCGTCGTCCTGCCGATGGCGAGGTTGGTCGACTACCTGATCAAGCGCAACCAGGGCAAGATCACCCGCGGCGCTCACATGGAGGTGGCGTGATGGCGGAGGCGATGATCCGTCTGGACGGCGTCTGCAAACGCTTCGGCAAGCTCGAAGTCCTGAAAGGAGTCGACATCGAGATCGGCCGCGGCGAGGTCGTCTGCGTCCTCGGCCCGAGCGGCTCGGGCAAGAGCACGCTGCTGCGCTGCGTCAACCTGCTGGCGCCGCCGGAGGAGGGCGAGATCTTCCTCGAAGGCCACGACATCTGCAAGGGGCCCGGCTCGGGCACCGGCGAAGAAAGTTGGGAGCTCGACTTCGTCCGCCAGCGGGTCGGGATGGTCTTCCAGCAGTTCAACCTCTTCCCCCACAAGACCGCGTTGGAGAACGTCACCCTGGCGCAGGAGAAAGTGCTCGGGCGCTCCAAGCAAGAGGCGCGCGCGAAAGCGACCGAGCTGCTCGAGCGGGTCGGCCTCGGCGACCGCCTCGACCAGTACCCGGAAACGCTCTCCGGCGGTCAGCAGCAGCGGGTGGCAATCGCCCGGGCGCTGGCGATGGATCCGCATGTGATGCTCTTCGACGAGGTGACGAGCGCGCTCGATCCCGAGCTCGTCAAGGAAGTGCTCGACACGATGCGCGAGCTGGCCGCGGAAGGGATGACGATGATCGTCGTCACCCATGAGCTCGGCTTCGCCCGCGAGGTCGCCGACCGGGTGATCTTCATGGACGGCGGTGTGATCGTCGAGGAAGGCCCAGCCGGGGAGGTTCTGGAGAACCCGAAGGAAGAGCGCACTAAGCAGTTTCTGGGCCTGGTTCTCGATCGCTGAGACGTCGAAATCAAAGCCTGCCAAGGGTGCAGGGAGCGTGGCGTGCTCTACACGCGAGCGACCGAGGACGCCGAGGGGCGCCGATTTGCAGTCGTCTCAGCCGCCGGCCATCGCCGGCAGGATGACGACCGTGTCGCCGGCTTTGACGGCGGTGTCGAGACCGTCGAGCACCCGCACGTCCTCGTCGTTGAGGTAGACGTTGACGTAGCGGTTGAGCTCGCCGTCCTCGCCGAACAGCTGCTCCTGGGTCTCAGGGTAGTCGCCGGTCAAGGACCGCAGGACCTCGCCGACGTTGCCGCCCTCGGCCTCGACCTCACCCTGTCCACCCGTTTTCGGGCGCAGCACCGGGGGGATGCGAACCGTTGCCATAAGACGCGGCATCCTATCTAGGCCGCGAAAACCAAGCAGGTCGGGGGACGCAGGGAGCGCGGTGAGGGAGCGCACTTTTTGTGCGTGACCCGATCCGAGCGACCGAGGACCCCGAGATGCGCCGGTTTGCAGCGACCTAGCGGTCGCCGCCGGCGCCGGCGCAGAAAGCGTCGTAGTCGGGGAACTTGCCCATCTCCGACTCCGGGATCTCCTCGGCGTGCTCGCCGCAGATCGGGCAGTCGGGATCGCGGCGGACCTTCAGCTCGGTGAACCTCGTGCCGAGCGCCTCGTAGAGGAGCAGGCGGCCGACCAGCGGCTCGCCTTTGCCGAGGACGAGCTTGATCACCTCGTTGGCCTGCAGCGTGCCCATCGTCCCGGCCATCACCCCGAGCACGCCGTTGGCGGAGCAGCTCGGCGCCAGCTCGGCCGGCGGCGGGGTCGGGTAGAGACAGCGGTAGCAGGGCCCCTGGTAGGGGACGAAGGTCGAGATCTGCCCGTCGAAGCCGAGGATCGAGGCGGAGACAACCGGCTTGCGCAGCCGTACCGAGGCGTCGTTCAGCAGGTAGCGGGTCGGGAAGTTGTCGGCACCGTCGACGACGATGTCGTACTCGGAGATGACGTCGAGGATGTTGCTCGCGTCGAGGCGGCCGTTGTGCTCGACGACCTCGACGTCGGGGTTCAGGCCTTCGATGAAGATCCGGGCTGAGGCGGTCTTCGCCATCCCGATCCGTTCGGTGTTGTGGATCACCTGGCGCTGCAGGTTGGAGGCGTCGACGACGTCGTCGTCGACGAGGCCGATCGTGCCGACACCGGCCGCGGCCAGGTAGAGCGCGGTCGGGGCGCCGAGCCCGCCGGCGCCGAGCAGCAGCACCTTCGCGTTCAGCAGCTTCACCTGGCCGTCGACCCCGACCTCGGGCAGCAGCGTGTGGCGCGAGTAGCGCTCGCGCTGCTCGGGGGTCATCCCCGAGGGCGAGACGACCGGCAGACCCTGCTCCTGCCACTGGAGGATGCCGCCGCTCATCGAGGCGACGTTTTCGTAGCCGAGCTGCTGCAGCTGGGCGGCGGCGATCGCGGAGCGGTTGCCGGAGCGGCAGTAGAGGATCGTGCGGGCGGACTTGTCCGGCGCCGCGGTTCCGATTTCGTCGCCGAGCAGGCCAGGCGGCACCAGCTTGCCCCCGTCGAGGTGAGCCTCCTGGTACTCGTGGGGCTCGCGGGTGTCGATCAGGACGACGTCGCCGGCCTCGATCTCCTCTGCCGCCTCGAAGGGTTCGATCTCCTCGATCGTCTGCACGCGCTCGGTGTCGATAGCCATTTGAAGTAAATCCCCTGAAATCGGATCAGCTTTTACTTCAAAAAGTATAGCTGCCTTTGGCAAGCGGCTCCAAGATGCTCCAAAACCGCTTGAGAAAAGGCAGCGACCCCGTGGAAGGGTCCCGGGGTCGCTGCCTATCGATCGGCTGAACGAGTGCTGTGCTTAGAGGCTGGGACGCATCTGGCGCAGGCGGCGGACCCGCTCCTCGATCGGGGGGTGGGTGGAGAAGAGGCCGGCGATGCCCTTGCCCTTGAACGGCCTGACGATGTAGAGCGGCTCGGCGGCCTGGTTGACCTGCATCGGGATCGCTTCGGCCCCTTGCTCGAGCCGCAGCAGCGCGCTCGCCAGCGACTCGGGGTTGCCACAGATTTCGGCGCCGCCGGCGTCGGCGGCGAACTCGCGCTGGCGCGAGATCGCGAGCTGGATAATGCTGGCGGCGATCGGGGCCAGGATGACCATCCCGAGCGCGGCGACGATGCCCAGCGGGCCGTTGTCCTCGTCGCCGCCGAACCACATGAGCATGTAGGCGAGGTAGGTGATCGCGGCGCCGATCGCCGAGGCGACCGACTGGATCAGGATGTCGCGGTTGCGGACATGGGTGAGCTCGTGGGCGAGGACGCCCCGCAACTCGTCCTCGGAGAGCAGCTTGGTGATCCCGCGGGTGACCGCCACCGCCGAATGCTTCGGGTTGCGCCCCGTCGCGAAGGCGTTCGGCTGGTCCTGGGGGATCATGTAGAGGCGCGGCATCGGCAGGTCGGCGCGGGTCGTCAGTTCCCGCACGATCTGGTAGAGCCGCGGCGCTTCGGCCTCGTCGATCGGCTGTGCACGGCTCATCGCCAGCGCCATTTTGTCGCTGAAGAAGTAGCTGAAGAAGTTGATCGCGAGCGCCATGAAGAGGAAGAGCGTCGCGGTCCCGGCACCGCCGATCGCAAAGCCGATGGCGACGAGCAGGCCGCCCAGCGAGGCCATCAGGATCGTGGTGCGGAGGGTGGCGCTCCAGGTGGAATGCTTGGTGGTGGTCATCGCGTAAGTCGCTCCTCAGTCGGTTGGTCGCAGAAGTATGCGACGAAAGCACGAAATCTCCTATAGGTGCCAGCCCCCTTTAAGGTCCGAAAGAACCCCCAGGCCACCTCCCTGCCGAACTGCATCAAATTCTGGCGCTGACAGGCCCAAAATTTGATTCAGTTCGCTGAGACTTAGGGTGAGACGATGACGCTTGTGGTGATCGGGCTTGCGCTCGTCGTCTTGGCGCTGGCGGTTGCGCTGGTGCGGGAGCGGCGGCGGCTACGGCCGCTCGAGGATTTGGTCGAGGCGATGGAGAAGGTCGACCTCTCGAGCCCGCGGCCTCTCCTCCCCGCCTCGATCGACGGCGTCGGAGAGACCGAGGAGGTGGAGCGGATCGAGCTCGCCTTCCTGCGGATGATGCGGCGGCTGGAAGCCGAGAGGCGGCGGGCCGGGTCGGCGGCGCTGCGGGCGCAGGAGGAGGAGCGGGCGCGGGTCGCCCGCGATCTCCACGACGAGGTCAACCAGTCGCTGACGGGACTGCTGCTGCGCCTGGAGGCTGCGCGCGAGGCAGCGCCGCCGGAGCTGGAGGACGAACTGGCGGAGACGAAAGCGCTGGCCAACCAGGCGATGGGCGAGCTGCTCTCCCTGGCGCGGCAGCTGCGACCGACTGCGCTCGACGACCTCGGGTTGGCGGCGGCGATCGAAGGCCAGGTCGGGCGCCTCGGCGGCGAGATCGAGACCAGTCTCGAGATCGATGGCGACTTCTCCGATCTTGGCGGCGACGCCCAACTCGTCGTCTACCGCGTCGCCCAGGAGGCGCTCTCCAATGCCGCCCGCCACAGCGCCGCCCAGCGCGTCGAGGTGCGCCTGCGGCGCACCGAGGCCGGCGGCGTCCTGCTCGAAGTCAGCGACGACGGCCGCGGCTTCGCCTTCGACGAGTCCGAGCGCGGCCTCGGCATCGGCGGCATGCGCGAGCGCGCCCTCCTGATCGGCGCCGACCTGACCATCGAGTCAAGACCCGGCCGCGGCACCACCGTCCGCCTCGACGTCCCAAACTGAATGCCGACGGGACGAAAACCGCTTATATAGATCGGCTTTCGTCCCGTCGGCAAGACTGTCTGACATGCGCGTGCTGATTGCTGACGACCATGGGATCGTTCGCTCTGGCCTGCGGCTGCTATTGGAGCGGCAGCCGGACATCGAGGTCGTGGCTGAGGCGGCCGATGGGGCCGAGGCGCGGGAGCTTGCGGTGCGGGAGCGGCCGGACCTGGCGATCCTCGACGTGAAAATGCCGAAGCTGACCGGACTGCAGGCGACGCGGGAGATCAAGCAACAGGCGCCGGAGGTCGCGGTCCTGATCCTCTCGATGCACGACGACGAGCGCTACCTGTTCGAGGCGCTGAAGGCCGGCGCCTCCGGCTACGTGCTGAAGGCGCAGGCGGACACCGACCTGCTGGCGGCGATCCGGGCGGTCGAGCGGGGCGAGCCGTTCCTCACCCCCGAGGCGCAGCGGACCCTGATCAAGGACGTGCTCGAGCGCGGCTCCAGCGGCGAAGAGGAGCTGACGCCGCGCGAGGAGGAGATCGTCAAGCTCGTCGCCGAGGCGCACACGACGAAGGAGATCGCCGAGGTCCTCCACCTCTCCGAGAAGACGGTCGAGAACCATCGCGCCAATGCGATGCGCAAGCTCGGCATGCGCGACCGGGTCGAGCTGGTCCGCTACGCGATCCGCCGCGGCCTGATCGAGCCGTGATTTCGCCGACGGGACGAAAACCGCTTAGGTGGAGCGGTTTTCGTCCCGTCGGCAGGCGGTTGTCGACATAACCGACCGCTTCGGTAGGATTTAACCCGATGCTGTTTTCGACCAAAGCCGAGTACGGAGTTCGCTTGATGGTCGAGCTCGGGCGCCAGCCCGGCTCGCAGCCCGTCAGCCTGGGCTCGGTCGCCGAAGCCGAGAACCTGCCGCTCTCCTACCTGGAGCACCTGGTGGCGAAACTGCGCAAGGCGGGGCTCGTCACCTCGACCCGCGGCGCCCACGGTGGCTACCGGCTGGCCAAGCCCGCCGCGGAGATCAAGATGAACGCGGTGGTCGAGGCGCTGGAAGGGCAGATCGCGCCGATGGAGTGCTTCCACGACACGCCGGAAGGCAAAGTCCTCTGCTCGCACGAGTCCGACGGCGACAGCGCCTGCTCGACCAAGCTCTTGTGGATGCGGGTGCAGGGCGGCGTCACCAAGGCGCTCGCCGGCACCACCCTGGCGGAGCTGGTCGAGTTCTCGACCAAGAGCGAGCCGACCCGCGAAGCGGTCCTCGGCAGCGTCGCGTAAGAACCGCGCCCGGCGCCACGCAAACAACTTCAACCTGAAAACCCAGAAACGGAGCGAAATTGGCTGAGCTGGAGATCCGCAACCTGCATGTGGAGGTCGAGGACAAGAAGATCCTCAAAGGCCTCGACCTCGACGTCGAGAAGGGCAAGGTCCACGCCCTGATGGGTCCGAACGGCTCCGGCAAGTCGACGCTCGCCAACGTGATCATGGGCCACCCGGCGCTCGAGGTGACCGAGGGCACGATCGTCTTCAAGGGCGAGGACATCACCGACGCCGACCCGGAGACCCGCAGCCAGGCCGGCCTCTTCATGGCCTTCCAGTACCCCGTCGCGATCCCTGGCGTCTCGGTCTCCAAGTACCTGCGGATGATCATCAACGCCCAGCGCGAGGCCCGCGGCGAAGAGCAGATCAAGATCAAAGACTTCGCCCGCACCGCCCAGGAGGCGATGGAGCTGGCGAGCATCCCCAAAGACTTCTCCAGCCGCTACCTCAACGACGGCTTCTCCGGCGGCGAGAAGAAGCGGATGGAGCTGCTGCAGCTGGCGCTGCTGCGGCCGGAGATCGCGATCCTCGACGAGACCGACTCCGGCCTCGACATCGACGCGCTGCGGATCGTCGCGGAGGGCGTCAACAAGTTCGCCGGGCCCGAGATGGGCGTCCTCATCATCACCCACTACCAGCGCATCCTCCACATGGTCAAACCGGACTCGGTCCACGTCATGTACCAGGGCCGGATCGTCAAAGAAGGCGGGCCGGAGCTGGTCGGCGTGCTGGAGGAGAAGGGCTACGGCTGGATCAAAGAGGAGGTCGAGGCAGGCGCAGCCGCCTGACCTCGGAAGCAGATGGAGCCCGTGACCGCCAAGAGCCCCGCGGCTCCGCTCGACGTGGAGAAGATCCGCAGCGCCTTCCCGGCGCTCGAGCGCGAGGTCCACGGCCAGCCGGTCGCCTACCTCGACAGCGGCGCCAGCTCCCAGCGGGTGCTGGCCTCGATCCAGTCGGTCGACCGCTACGAGCGGCGCCACCATTCCAACGTCCATCGCGGCTCCCACACCCTCTCGGCCGAGGCGACCGAAGCCTACGAGGGGGCGCGGGCAACCGTGGCCGACCACATCGGCGCCGCCGACCGGCGCGAGGTCGTCTTCGTCCGCAACGCGACCGAGGCGATCAACCTCGTCGCGCGGGCCTGGGGTGACGCCAACGTCGGCGCGGGCGACCGCATCCTGCTCACCGAGATGGAGCACCACTCGAACATCGTCCCCTGGCAGCAGATGGCCGAACGGGCGGGAGCAGAAATCGACTGGGCGCCCGTCGACGACGACGGGCTGCTCGACATGGACGCCTTCGCGGCGCTGCTGGCGCGCGGGCCGAAGCTGGTCGCGGTGACGCACGTCTCCAACGTGCTTGGGACCGAGAACCCGATCGCCGAGATCGCTCGCCTGGCGCACGACGCCGGGGCCCTGGTCCTCTGCGACGGCGCCCAAGCGGCGCCGAAGCTGCCGCTCGACATGGCCGAGCTCGGCGTCGACTTCTACGCGATCACCGGCCACAAGCTCTATGCGCCGACCGGGATCGGCGCCCTCTGGACCAAGCTCGACCTGCTGCGCTCGATGCCGCCCTTCCTCGGCGGCGGCTCGATGATCCGCAAGGTCACCAAGGAGGGCACGACCTACGCCGACCCGCCCGCCCGCTTCGAGGCGGGGACCCCGGCGATCGCCCAGGCGATCGGGATGGCATCGGCGATGCGCTGGCTCGACATGGTCGGAATGGACGCGGTACGCGAGCACGAGGAGCAGATCGCCGACTACGCGCTCGAGCGCGTCGCGGAGGTGCCCGGCCTGCGCGTCTTCGGCCCGCCCCGCGGCCCCGGCCGTCTCGGCCCCGTCTCCTTCGAGATCGAGGGCATCCACGCCCACGACGTCTCCGAGATCCTCGACCGCCACGGCGTCGCCGTCCGCGCCGGCCACCACTGCGCCCAGCCGCTGATGGACCGCCTCGAGATCGCCGCCACCGCCCGCGCCAGCTTCGGCGTCTACACGACGACCGAGGAGATCGACCGCCTCCTCGACGGCCTCGAAGACGCGCGTAAGGTGTTCGGTATCTGATGGACGAGCTCTACCGCGACCAGATCCTCGAGCACTACAAGCGGCCGCACAACTTCGGCCACCTCGAGCACCCCGACCTCGAGTTCGAGGACACCAACCCGTTCTGCGGGGACGAGCAGCATGTGACGATCAAGCTCGACGGGGACGACAAGGTTGCGGCGGTCGCCTTCGAGGGCAAGGGCTGCGCGATCTCGACCGCCGCCACCTCGCTGCTGACGGACGAGCTGGTCGGGATGAGCCGCGAGGAGCTGCTGCGGCTGCCGAAAGACTTCGTCCTCGAGCTGCTCGGGATCGAGATCTCGGCGACGCGGATGAAGTGCGCGATGCTCGGGCTGAAGATCGTCAAGAGCGCCTCCCTCGGCAAGCCCGCCGAATGGGAGGACGAGGGCGAGGCCGGCGACCCGTCCGAAGCGGTCGCCGACCTCGGCCAGCTCTAGCGAGACCGCAAAAACCCGGCGTCAACACGGGTTTTTGCGGTCTCGCGCTCTTATTTGCCTTCTTCGGCCATCCGGGCCCGCAGCTCCTCACCTGGGGCCATCACGTTGAAGGAGGCGCCGAAGGGGTCTTTGACGGTTGCCATCCGGCCCGGCTCGATGTCCATCGGGCCGAAGAGGAGCTCGCCGCCGCCGGTCTTCACCTTCTCCACCGCCGCGTCGGTGTCCTCGGTGCCGAAGTAGACGCTCCAGTGCGGCGGGACCTCGTCCGGCATGCGGCCGCGCATGTCGAGCATGCCACCGACCTGGCTGCCGTCGACCAGCCACTCGGTATAGGTGCCGCCGTCCTTCATCTCGAGGTCGTTCGGCTCCCAGCCGAAGATGGCGCTGTAGAAGGCCTTCGCCCCCTCGGGGTTGCGGGTGCAGAGCTCGTTCCAGCCGACGGTGCCCGGCTCGTTGACGAGCCCAGCACCGGCGAAGTCGGCCGGCTCCCACATCCCGAAGAAGGCGCCCTCGGGATCGGTGAAGAGCGCCAGACGGCCGTAGTTGGCGACCGCCATCGGCTCGGCGATCATCGTGCCGTCGTTTTCCTGCACGGCGCGGCCGATCGCCTCGATGTCGTCGACCGAGACGTAGGTGCTCCAGGCGGGTGGCTGGCCCTGCTCCATCAAAGGCATCACCCCGGCGACGTCCTTGCCGTTCTTGATCGCGCGGCGGTAGCCGCCCATCGAGCCGGAATCCGCCCGCTCGGGCACCTCCCAGCCGAACAGCTCGCCGTAGAAGCGCGCCGCGCCCTCGACGTCCGGCGTCCCGAGGTCGACCCAGCAGGGGGTTCCCGGCTCGTAACTGGTCCTCTCGCTCATCTCCGCTCCTCTCTTGGAAGGTCGCACCGATCAGACCACACTCGCGGCGCAAATTCATCGCTTCCGTGTGAATCTCCGGGACGTGTCTGACTTGAAGCCCCATATAGGACGCCTGAAGTCAGACACGTCGGGTGGGCCGGGTGGCCTGTCCCGCTAAAATCCGACCTTGGAAGTAGGATTAAGTCTCAAGCCGCACGAGCGGCCTGATTGCAGGCACACCCCACGCAGGAGCACAACCTCTTGAGCGACACCGCAGGAACCAAGATCTCGGTCTGTCCGGCAGCCGAGCTGCCGCCGGGCGGCATGCACCTGGTCGAGCACGAGGGGGCGAAAATCGGCGTCTTCAACTGCGACGGCGCCTACTACGCGATCGAGGATCGCTGCTCCCACGACAACGGGCCGCTCGCCGAGGGCGAGTTCGACGTCGCCAGCTGCACCGTCGAGTGCCCGCGCCACGGCTCTCTCTTCGACCTCACCACCGGCAGGCCGAAGACGCTCCCCGCTTTCCAGCCCGTCCAGACGTTCCCGGTTGCGATCGAGGACGACACCATCACTTTGGAGGTCAACTGACATGGCAACGCCCGAGGTTCTCGCCGAGAAACGCGAGCTGGCCGGCATCAACGCCGACTACAAAGAGAAGTTCGGCTTCAACGATCCCGAGGCGGGCTACGCCTACAAAGCTCCGAAGGGGCTGACCCGCGAGATCGTCGAAACGATCTCCGACTTCAAGGAAGAGCCGCAGTGGATGCGGGACTTCCGGCTGAAGGCGCTGGAGCATTTCGAACAGCGCCCGACCCCGAAATGGGGCGGCGACCTCGACCAGATCGACTTCGACGACATCCACTATTTCGTCCGCGCCTCGGACAAGAACAGCCGCGACTGGAGCGAGGTCCCCGAGGACATCAAAAACACCTTCGACCGGCTGGGGATCCCCGAGGCCGAGCGCAAATTCCTCGCCGGAGTCGGCGCCCAGTACGAGTCCGAGGTCGTCTACCACCAGGTGAACGAGAAGCTCGAGGCCCAGGGCGTGATCTTCACCGACATGGACACCGCCCTGCGCGAGCACGAGGACCTGGTGCGCGAGCACTGGGCGACGATCATCCCGCCGAACGACAACAAACTGGCGGCGCTGAACAGCGCGGTCTGGTCGGGCGGCTCCTTCGTCTACGTGCCGGCCGGGGTCAAGGTCGAGATGCCGCTGCAGGCCTACTTCCGGATCAACACCGAGAACATGGGCCAGTTCGAGCGGACGCTGATCATCTGCGAGGAGGGCGCCGACGTCCACTACATCGAGGGCTGCACGGCGCCGGTCTACTCCAGCGACTCTCTGCACTCCGCGGTGGTCGAGATCGTCGCCAAGAAGAGCTCGCGGGTCCGCTACACGACCGTCCAGAACTGGTCGCAGAACGTCTTCAACCTCGTCACCAAGCGCGCGGTCGCCCACGAGAAGGCGACGATGGAGTGGGTCGACTGCAACCTCGGCTCGAAACTGACGATGAAGTACCCGTCGATCTACCTGCTGGGCCCCGAAGCCCACGGCGAGATCCTCTCGATCGCCTTCGCCGGCGACGGCCAGCACCAGGACGCCGGCGGCAAGATCATCCACGGGGCGCCGCGCACCTCGTCGTCAATCTTCTCGAAGTCGATCTCCAAGGACGGCGGCCGGGCGACCTACCGCGGCCTGCTGGAAATCGCCGACGGGGCGAGCGAGTCGCGCTCAAAGGTCGTCTGCGACGCGCTGCTCCTCGACGAGGACTCGCGCTCTGACACCTACCCGACGATCCGCATCGACGAGAACGACGCCGACGTCGGCCACGAGGCGACCGTGTCCAAGATCGGCGACGAGCAGCTCTTCTACCTGCAGAGCCGCGGCCTCGACGAGGAGGAGGCCTCGAAGATGATCGTCAACGGCTTCATCGAGCCGGTCACCAAAGAGCTGCCGATGGAGTACGCGGTCGAGTTGAACCGGCTGATCGAGTTGCAGATGGAGGGCTCGATCGGATGATTTGGCGGAACGAGGACGCCGCTGGCTGCGTCCTCGGGTGGGGGTCGTGCAGAGCACTGCCCCCCACCACTGCGTCCTTGCCAGCGACTCCCTCGTCCACCCCAAATCACCGATCGAAGAGCTGATGACTTCCATTCAAACCCTCCCTCCGCTTCCCGACTCCAAGACGAAGGGGTGGGAATTCACCGACATCTCTGCGCTGGACTTCGACGCCTACGAGGCAACCGAGGCGGTGCCGGTGATCGCGGGCGGCGACGGAGCGACGGTGGTGGATCTCGCAGATGCGGCCGATGCCCATCCGGATCTGATCGACAGGCTCGGGACCCTCGTACCGGCCGACGACCCGTTCGTCGCCCGCAACGAGGCGGCGCCCCGCAACGGGGTGCTCGTCCACGTGCCGGCGGGCGTCGCCTTGAGCGAGCCAATTCAGATCGAGGTCCCGGTCGACACCGCGGGCGCCGCCGTCAACTGGCGGACGCTGGTCGTCGTCGAGGACGGCGCCGAGGCCGAGGTCTGGGAGCACTGGTCCTCGCCAAGCGACGAGGTCGACGCGATCCTCAACTCGGTCGTCGAGCTGAGCGTCGGACAGGCCGCCACCCTGCGCTACGTCAACACCCAGGACATTTCCGAGAAGTCGTGGATCTTCGCCACCCAGCGCGCCGAAGTGCAGCGCGACGGCCGGCTCGATTGGGCCGCCCTCGGCTTCGGCTCGGCCAACGGCAAGGTGCGAATGGAGACGAAGCTCGCCGGGCCAGGCTCCGAGGCGCGAGTGACCGGCGGCTACGCCGGCGGCGCCGGTCAGCACCTCGACTTCGACACCCTGCAGGAGCACGCGGCTCCGAACACCAACTCCGACCTCGCCTTCCGCGGCGTCCTCGCCGCCGGCGCGACGGCGGTCTGGCGCGGGATGATCAAGGTCGACCCGGGCGCGCAGCAGACCGACGCCTTCCAGGAGAGCCGCAACCTCCTGCTCTCTCCCGAGGCCCACGCCGACGCGATCCCCGGCCTCGAGATCCTCGCCGACGACGTCCGCTGCACCCACGCCGCCGCGGTCGCCCAGGTCGACAAGGACCAGCTCTTCTACCTCACCTCCCGCGGCATCAACGACGAGGACGCGAAGGCCCTGATCATCGAAGGCTTCCTCGAGTCCCTGGTCGAACGCCTCGCCGAGGGCCCCGTGCGCGACAGCATCTCCGAAGCGCTGGAGACCCGCCTCGCCGAGATCCTGTAGCGCTTGGTGAATTTTCCGGCGCCAGCGGTGGAAAATTCACCACCGGCTACTGGCCGTCACATCCGTCTGACCTCGCAGCGATGCTTATCGCGGTGAAGGAGGACGTGCTTGAGCAGATTGTTGAGGACTACCTCAACTTCAAGGGCTACTTCACGATTCACAACGTCCCCTTTCATCCCGACAAGGGACGGATCGATTACGACTCCAAAAATGACTCTGTCCCTTCGGACATAGACGTCATCGGGATCAACCCGAAAATGCGAGGCACCAAGCGGGTGATTGCCGTCACCTGTAAGTCCTGGCAGGGCGGGTTCCATGCCGAGAGGTTGCTCGCTCAGCTGCGGGGGGAAAAGAAAAACCCCAAGCGGGAGATCTGGCGGCATTTCCGGGAGCTCTCCAAACCGAAGTGGAGCGAGGCCTTCCGACGGGAGGTAGAGGAGCGAACCGGTGCCAAGACCTTTACCTACAAGATCGCGGTCACTCGACTCATCGGCGACGACAGCGGGTGGATTACCGACGAGAAAATCGCCGAGAACCTGCCGGGCTGTCCGGTGGGGTTCCTGCAGATGGAAGAGATGTGGAAGGCGATCCTCGCCGGCCTGACCGAACGCCCAGCGCCGAGCGAGCTGGGACGGCTGGCGCAGCTGCTGAAGGCTGCGCGCCTGACGGATTAGTCGTCCCGGCCGGCCCGCCGCTGGGCGATCGTGTTGCGGACGATCGCGGCGACGACGATCAGGATCGGGATCACGTAGAGGGTCCAGAGGTAGTGGCCTACGTGGGCTAGGGGCAGCATCCTTCTCCCCTACCCGTTCGCGACCGAGAGCAGGTAGAGGCCGAAGCAGGTGAAGGCGACCATCACCGCCAGCATCCAGTACTGGGAGGCGGTGGCCTTGCGGTAGTCGGGCCAGTAGACGAGGGCACGGTCGTGGGCGAGCATCAGGCCGATCACGTGGCCGATGACGAGGGCGGCGACTTGGACGTACCAGATGGCGTTGGCGCTGAGGAGCTTGTAGTCGACTTCGTTGGCGACGGTGCCGAAGAGGTCGGTGTGGCCGGTGCCGAGGGGGTCGGAGAGCAGGTAGCCGAACTGGGCCTGCTCCTGAAAGACGAAGAAGCTGAAGTAGTGGGCGACCAGGTAGGCGAGGGCGATCGGGATCAGGGTGTGGGCGAATCCGGTCCGCAGCTGCTTGAAGGAGGGGGCGCCGGGGACCGTGCGCATGCCGCGGACGCCGAGCAGGTAGATCGCGCCGACGGCGGCGAAGGTGGCGAGCATGAAGATCGTGTCGGTGAGGCGCAGGGCGGTGGTCAGCGCCAGTCCCCGGTCGCCGAACCAGATGAAGACCTTTTCGATCGCGTCCTTAAAGGCGCCGTCCTGGGCGCCGTCGAAGCTGGTCGCGGCGATCGAGGCGATGACCACGGCGGCCGAGCCGGGCACGGTCGCCCAGCTGGTCGCGGCGGAAAAGGGGCGGCGCCGGTAGATCCTGCCCTCGCGGGCGCCGAAGATCCCGAGCCGGCCGAACATCCCGAAGTAGACGGAGAAGGCCTCACCACGCTCGCACCACTTCTCGACCCCGAAGACGGCCATCATCGCCAGCGTGTAGACGCTGTAGACGAGGGCGGCGACGGCGACCGCGTGGGGTTCGATGTCAACCGAAACGATGCTGGTGCGGCCGTAGACGACCTCGATCCAGACGAACGCGAAGAGACCGACGGCGGCGGGCCAGCGGCCGAGGCGCTCGGGGTAGGCGAGGTGCGCTGGGCGCTGGCCGGCTGCCGCCGTGAAAGCGCCGCCGGCGGCCCGGCCGACAGCGCGCCAGGGGTTGAAGGGGCGAAAAAGGTCACCGAAGATCGCCGAGAAGAACGGGAAGCCGAGCCAGCAGGTGACGAAGATGAAGGTGAGGGCGAAGTTCCGGTCCGGAGCTTCGGTCCCGCGCAGGCCGGCGTAGACCGCGACACCGAGCAGGAAGACGCCGATCGCGCCGCAGAGGACCTGGGCGGGCAGGCTCAGCAGCGCCGCGGAGAAGCGTTCGCCTAGCGGCCGGCGGTGCTCGTCCTCCAACTGCGGCTTGCGCCAGGCGGCCGAGAGGGCGAAGAAGGAGACGATGAGGACGATCGAGGCCGCCCACGCGAACAGCCAGGCAGGGATCGGAAGATCCTGCCTGGATGCCAGCGCGTGAGCGACGGGGAGGGTCAAGGTTCGACCTTGAGGTCGATGATCTGTTCCTTGTGGCCCTCGAGCTCGGCCTCGAACTCGCCTTCGATTTCAGCCGGGAGGTCGTAGGTGACGGTGCCGCCGCCCTTCGGGACCTCCTTGGCGACGTCGTAGCCGTGCAGGTGAACCTCTTCTTCGAAGGGAACCTTGACCTTGAAGTGGATCTGGTCGCCCTTGCGGTAAACGAGTTCCTGGATCCCCCCGACCGGGTGGCCTTCTTTGTCAACGACGATCGTCGGCACCTTGCCGGCGTCGGTGCTGCTGCTGGAGTCGCTGCCGCCGCTGCTGAGGACGATCAGCCCGACCACGGCGACCACCACCAGGGCAGCGCCGATCAGCGCAGTTCTCGTGTTCATCTTTCGCTCCTTCCGCGCGCAGGCGCGCGCGACGCAAGTTGGTTGTTCCTTTTGGGCGCAGAGCGACCGAAAGGAACAGACGACGGCTTCGGCTAGGCCGAGAGCGGCGGCGGGCGCTGGGCGTGCCCAAGGGCGATGAGGAGGCCGCCGCCGGGGGCGAAGGAGCGAGGCGGCTTGGGCAGGGCGGAGCGGCGTACGGAGGCGCGGGCCCCCCGCGCGGCATTCGTGATCCGCTCGGAGAGGCGGACGATCGCCTCGCAGCCAGGGTAACGCCCGAACAGCAGGGTCAGCAGCAGAGCCAGCAACGGCAGCGCCGGCAGCAGGAATGTGATCAGCTGACCCACGTCGGCGAGGATACTGTCCCGCTTCAACCCAGCCTAAATGCGACCCGAACGCGACAACATCGCCGCCCCCGACCTGCCCGCCAACCTCACCTGGGTCGGGACCGAACCGGAGTCGATGCCGGCGCTGACCGCCGGCGGACCGGCGCTCGTCCATTTCGTCGAATACGCGCAGCTGAACAGCGTCCGCACCCTCCCCTACCTGATCGAGTGGCGGCGGCGCTACCGCGAGGCGGGCCTGAGCGTGATCGCGGTGCAGGCGCCGCGCTTCCCCTTCGCCGCCGAGCGTGGCAACGTCGCCGCCGGCCTGGCCGAGCTCGGCGTGGAGTTCCCGGTAGCAATCGACACCGAGCATGACCTCTGGGCCGCCTACGGCTGCAGCGGCTGGCCGAGCCTCTTCCTCTGGAGTCTCGGCGGCGCCCTCGCCTGGGCCCACTTCGGCGAGGGCGAATACCGGGCGACCGAGGAAGCAATCCAGGCCGAGCTGCGGGAGATCGACGCGCTGCAGGAGCTGCCGGAG
>Ga0207702_10000684_pt1 | contig 36825 bp, 54 predicted proteins | sample KBSCornC62_FD_184302 | JGI IMG/M metagenome (GOLD analysis project Ga0207702, IMG submission 184302) | Corn rhizosphere microbial communities from Kellogg Biological Station, Michigan, USA - KBS Corn C6-2 (SPAdes) (version 2) | ecosystem: Host-associated > Plants > Roots > Rhizosphere > Soil ... | reverse complement strand
CCGAGGGTTTTCATTTTCCCTCGGCCTCTTTGACCTGGTTATTGGCTTGTCCAGTAACGACGTGAAAGTAAAAGGGAGAAACGTTTCATGGCAAAAGCAGCGGTAATTAAACAGGCCGGCACCGATAGGATGGTGACTGCAAAAGAGCAGGCTGAAAAAAAAGCCTCGCAGTCAATTTTGAGAAAATCCGTGTTTACAAAGCTTTCGGACATTTTAGCCGAAAGCAATTTCTATCAAAGAAATCATCCAATTCCCGGCGCAGTAAAAGCGTTTGTTGATTGGAAAATGCATTATGTGGATCTTTATTACCCACATGCAAAATTGAGCGAAGGAACCATCGCCCCCCTGTTTATCGATTTTCCTCGCTCAGACTTAGAAGTTGAGACTTGTAAAAAGAAAAAAGAATTTATGCGCGAACAAAAGCTTCGTTACACCTACATTGCCCTAGGCTTTGGAGAACAAGAAGCGCGCGAAATTTTGGAGAGTTAAGCCTTGTCTTGGGATACAGCCGTTTCAGACATTCGAATGCTCTTAAGTGACGGTCCGACCGACAAACTTATGTGGCGAAAACAAGTATTGGGTCAACTTGATGGAACCAATACGAAGTTTAAAACGTTTGAGTTTCGACGAGTCACCGATTTTACGGTTGCTCCAACCGATGCGACCGGCGTGTTTGTTGACGACGCTTTACAAACCGTAACTGCGGACGATCTTGTAAGCGGTGGGTTTACTCTTTCAGCGGCACCGACTAATGGGCAAACGATCACGGCAACGTATTATGTTCAATGGTTTACCGACGCTGAGCTGACACAATTTGTAACATCGGCTGCCGAATGGTCTGGCTACGTTGACTCGTTTACGAGTGTGCCTGAAGGATTAAGACCAGCGTCGAAGGAATACGCAGCATCACAGGCATTTCAAAAGTTGTCGCTTCGCTTCGCCATGAATTTGGCCGAAACTTATCAGCTTTACGATGCTCCAGATCAAAAACGATTCGATCCGGTTAAGGCGTATGCCGACATCGCAAAACAAAAAATGGATCTGGCTTTTAGACTGAGAGACGATTTTTATAAAAATCGTCAGGGTCAGGCATTGGCTCCGAGATCGGGTGTCGTGCGCGGGCGCGTGAGAGACGTGGCGCCTAAGCGATGAGTGACAATATCAAGCTTGATATTTCGCTTGATGGGATAACAAATAAACTCAACGGGATGCTTTCAAGAGCTAACCTCGTTGATGGGTGGCTAAACAGGGTTGCATACCCTCAAATCATTCAACACCAAAGACAACGTTGGATGACTGAAGGGGCAAGTGAAGGGGAACAATGGAAACCGCTAAATCCAAAGTATCGATTAAGGAAGTTGAGTCAGTTTCGGGATTATCCCGGAGCCGGAACAAAGATGCTGATCGCTACCGGGAAATTGGTGGACTCGATCACGGGCGACAACAAAACCGATCACTACAAAATGGTAAGCGGCAAGCGCCTCGAGATGGGAACAAAAGTCTCTTACGCGAAGTACGTGGACGAGACGAGAAATTTCACAAGACTAAGCGATCAAACGATTGAGGATTTAAAAGCCCAACTTAGGGCTTATTTGGGTGGGAATTAAGTGACTCCGCAGCTGTCAGAAATCACCAGAGACCTGGTGCTAAATCAGATCAAGACCAACATCGCAAGTGAGCTTGCGCTTGTACGGTCTGATCGCGCGGACGTAAAACTAAATCTCATTCCGCCAAAGTCTTATTTCATATTTGATGGCGCGCACACATATCAATTGCCGGCAATTTTCTTGGTCGTTGACTCTGGAGAAATCCCAGAGGATCGCACCGGCGCGAACTTCGTAAACGCCACGATGAAACTTTATTGCTCGGCCGTGGTCGAGGCGAGCGGCGAAGAATCGCTCACGATCTTATGTGATCGATATCAAGCTGCGTTATTTAGATTGTTACATCAATGCACTATTAACGACACGACAGTAAATGTGAAACTATATGTCCGGGTGGTGAGGTTTCGGTTTTCTGAGATCTACACAAAATCGAGGAAACAAGAAAACGTGGCGAACTTTCGAAAAGAGGTCGCCCTTGAATTAGAAGTTAAACATTTCGAAAATCCTACGAGCTAGGGGGGAAAATGCCAACGGGTGGAACAAGTCCAGTAGTGACCACATCGAATTTAGATATCGGACCATGTCAGGTTCTTTTTAACAGCGTTGATTTGGGCGCGACTTTAAAAAACGTCACGATCAAATTCAAATACGAGAAAACGCCTCTGATGGCCGATCAGTACGGAAAAACAATCCTTGATATGGCAATTAGCGGTATGGACGTAACCGTCGAAACCGAGATTGCTGAAACAAGAGATAAATCAAAGTTTTCAGCCATCTTTCCGTCGGCACTTCTTGGTGGCACAAGCCCTCACCAATACATCGACTTTAAAGATCAAACGGCTCTTCGCCAATTGTCTTTGGCGCAAACTCTTTTGCTTCATCCGTTGGTTGATGCATCAAGCGCTCACGACAACGAGTGGTATTTCTTTAAAGCGTTGCCTTTAGAAGATTCGACTTATGTGTTTGGTCCAACCGAGCAGGCTGTTTTGAAAGTTACTTGGAGAATCTTGCTTGATACTTCAGTAACACCGGCTCGTATGTTTAGAGCAGGGGATCATAGCCTTTGATCGGTAAATTTTGGCCTAAAAAGGCAAAAGAAATTAAGCCAGATGTGAAGCCGGTGGCGGACTTGGACGCAATCATTGCGGAGCCAATTCCGTTTCGGTTTAAGGGCAAAATTCATCTCATTAAACCAATTGAGCTTGAGGAATATTTAAAATTCGCCAACGCTCAATCGGACCTTATGCAAACAAGCGAAGAGGACGGGTCTTTGCCGGCTAAGATTTTAGCCGAAAAGTATCACCGAGTAATCTCTGCCGTTTGCGACACGATTTCATTAGATGACGTTTTATCCATGAGCCAAGCGCAAGTCGCAGCTCTTTATCAGCTTGTTATCGATGCCATTACGGGCCAAGTGGACAAGGGTGACGGAAAAAAAAAACGACTGAAGATTCCAATATACGAATACGCGCAAGCGTCCTCATTGAAGAGTGCTGCGCAACATTCGGTTGGACGCCCCAACAAACTTTGAAAATGCCTGCCATGCAGGTGTTTTCAATTCTTAGGGCGTCTAGGGAACGACGTCTTAGGGAGCGGGCCGATTACATGTTGGATATGCAAAGGGTCGTTATGGTCTCAAGGGGTAACGAAGAGTACTTCTCAAAGCTCAGAGACTATTTTCTTCAAATGCGTGATCTTTATTCGCCACCCGAAGAAATCCAAGACCGACCAAAATACAATGACGATGAAAAAAGCTGGCATGTACCTTGGGAGCAAGCAACCCAAGTGATGATGCAACAATTGGCCGTAAAGAAGAGGCTAGAAACGTATGGCTGACGACATTACCAAGGTCGTATTAGACCTCGACAATTCTGAGTTTGTTTCGAAGCTTAAAGAATCTTTAGGGCTAATGGATAAATTTGGCTCTGGCGAGAATCTAAAAAGTCTCGTTGAAACATTAACGACGGCCGGTGAAATTTTAGGTGTCGTTGCGGCGGCAGGACTTGCGGTTAAGGCGGCGGTGGATTTTACCACTGAGGCCGAAAAAATAAATCAGATTAATAATTCATTTATGGCCCTGGCAAAATCGGTTGGTTTGTCGGGCACAGAATTAAAAGAAAAGCTCTTAACTGCGACAAAAGGTCTAATCGACGACACAGATCTTTTAGAAGCGGCCAACAAAGCCATCATCATGATGGGCGATAACGCCAATCGTATTCCAGAGATTATGGAGCTCGCGAGAAAAGCGACCGTTGTCTTTGGCGGCTCAATTACTGAGAACTTTAACAATCTCTCAATGGCTCTTCAAAACGGAAACACCAGAATGCTTAGGCATTATGGTCTTGTCGTTGATAGCACAAAAGCTCAAGACGCTTATGCGAAATCATTGGGCGTTTCGCGTGATTATTTAGACGATGCCGGCAAACGCCTGGCCGTTATGAACGCAGCACTTGAGGCGGGTGAAGAAAAGTTTAAAAACATCGATGAAAACTCTCTCCAGGCTACCAATGGATTAAAGCGCATTTCAAACGCCATGCATGACATTGGCGAGGTTGCGCTTCACGTTTGGGACGTCGTGTTTGGTCCGGCGGTTAAAGCCGGCATCAATGCATTAGCCGACATTTTTGGTAAAATCGCAACGCAAGCCAAATCGTGGTTTGGAACTCAAGCGCAACAACTTGAGGCCAATCATGAGCTTTTAGAACAGCACAAAAAGAGCCTAGAATCTATCATCACTTACTACGAGGCTCATCCCGCACTCGGTATGGGTGAGGCCGCCGCAAAAGCCAGAAAAGAGCTCGAAGAAGTTAATCAGCAGTTGGCGAAAAACAACTCCGAGACTGAAAAGAAAATTGCGCTAGAAAAGCAATCGGCCGATGCGCAAAAAGGTGGCGGATCCGTTGATACGGAAAAACTTTTACGTGATCGCCAAAAGTTCGAAGAGGAACTGGCAAAGCTTCATAAAGCTCGCATTGATTCAGACCTAAAAGCTGAGACCGATGCCGATACGGCCGAAATGATGGTGCATCAGCAATCAACGGCCATTCAAGCGCAAGCCGATGCTCAGTGGGCGCAAAAAAGAAAACAAATGATCGATTTAGGCCTTACTGACTCTCAGCAAATGGAAAAGGCCAGAGTCGACATTTATCAAAAGGCCAATAATCAAATCTTAGAAAACGAGAGAAAGGTAAATCAAGAGCGCCTCAATGCGCTTAAGAACTTAGAGCTCGCGAATCAAAACTCGGTCAAAGGTATCACAGCCGCATTTAAATCCGAGGGCGAGGCCGCGAAGCAAAACTTTAACAACATGTCAAAGTTTGGGCACACGGCCTTTAATGCGATCGGCTCAAACGCAAAAGACGCCTTTGTTGCCTTGGGCAATGGATCTAAGAACGCAGCCGATGCTTTGCGCGGTTTTTTCTTTGGCGCAATCGGCGACATTGCCGAGCAACAAGGTGAGATCATGCTCCTAATGGGGCTATGGCCGCCAAACCCGGTTGCAATCGCTGCCGGTGGCGCGCTCATCGCGCTTGGTGCCGCTTTAAAAAGTATGGGAACAGGTTCATCGGGTGGTGTATCGGCCGGCGGGGGTGGTGGTGCTTCGGCATCGGCCGCCGATACATCATCGACTATTGACTCAAGCGCTCAAACAACGGCCGCAACACAGGCAGCTAAAAAGACCGTGTCGATTAACATTCAGGGCAATTACTTTGAAACCGATCAAACTCGAACTAGGCTTATGGACATTATCCGTCAGTCGGGAGACCAAACGGACTTCCAACTTAAACAGATTGGGCAACCGTAATGGCTTTAAGATCAAAATCGTTGTTTCTTTATGGCTTCGAAGTTACGGTCAACAACCAGTATATCCCGTTTAAAAACTCGTCTGGCGGGTCGGTAATCAACGCATCGATTGCGACTGGATTTTATTCGCTAACGAGTTTGATTGCAGCCATTCAAACCGCAATGAATCTTTCAGACCCGACAAACACCTATACGGTAACGGCCGATCGGTCGTTTTCATCGGGCACACAAAATCGTGTTTCGATTGCGACAAGCGGGACTTATTTGTCGCTTCTTTTTTCGTCAGGATCTTTGGCGTCTGCCTCTGTTCGCGATTTGATTGGGTTTGCGCACACCGATCGAACTGGCGCGACAACGTATCAGGGAACAATTTCGGCCGGCACCGCGCTGCAAACCGACTGGTATGGGAAAAACTATAAGCCACCCGCATCGACTTTAAAAAATATTGGTGCTGTTAATATTTCTGCAAAAGGAATTAAAGAGGCCATCACGTGGTCGATCATGCAATTTATCGAAGTCGAATTTGAGAACGAAGCGCAAGCAAAAGTCTTGGCTTATTGGCCGCAGCTTATTCAGTGGATGATTCAACAAAGGCCTTTTGATTTTACGCCCGAGACTTCAAGTCCATCGACCGTTTACTCGGTGACCTTGGATAAAACTGGCGACGATGGACAAGGGCTTGCAATGTCGATGAAAGAATTGGTTCCAGATAGACCGTTTATGTTCACAACGGGTCAACTTACGTTTCGGGTGATACCGACTTAAAAATGAATATTGGGGGGAAAGCATGAGACAATTTTTTTTGAGTGGGAGTGTGGTTCGATCACGGATGACCGCCAGTATTCTCCTTTTTACCTTCTGGATGGCCACACTTCCGCTCTCCATAGCTCAAGTCACCGACGGTCAACCAGTAAACGCGTCAAACACCAACGGTGCTTTTCTTTTTAAAAACCTAGACGACACGGCTTTAAATCAACTGACTCTTAACGGCTCTGATCCGGCGAGCGGCTCATCGATCGTTAATATTCAACGAGAGTTTAATTCGCTTTCAAGTTTTACCGGCAAACCAATTAATCAAACCTATAATTACACACCGTCATGGACGAATAACGACGTTGGAACATCGACCGATTCGCTAAAAGTTCGCATCGACGATATTACGGCAAAGTTTAACGCAACGCTTGGGCATATGCACACGGGTGCGGCCGGTGATGCGCCACAAATTTCAATCACCAATGGAACGACCGGAATTTTATCGGTCTCGCGCGGCGGGACCGGAACAAACGCTTTAACAAACTTCGCAGTCCTTTTAGGTAACGGAACAACGACCGTAGCGTATGCAACACCTGGAAGTGCTCCGGCCGCTTTAGTTTCAAACGGCTCTGGATCGAACCCATCGTTTCAAACATTGCCGGTGGGTGGCGGCGGAACCGGTTTAACGACACTTACAAACCATGGTGTTTTGCTTGGGCAAAGTACTTCGGCAGTTGCCTCTGCTTCGCCTGGGTCATCAACATTTCCGCTCGTATCAAATGGCGCGTCCGCTGACCCATCGTTTCAGGTTTTGCCGATCGCGGGTGGCGGAACTGGACAAACGACTGCGAATGCCGCTTTAAATGCTCTCTTGCCATCACAAACTGGCAACGCAAACAAAGTTTTGGTCACCGATGGATCTAATACGAGCTGGGGAAATGCATCGGGCGGAGGAGGCGGAGCTCTACAATGGATTGAGGGATTTAACTCTCCAATTCCGACAATCGACAATCTTGTTCGTGTTTATAATTTTAGCGCGACATTGGGACAAGTTTTAGTCGCTCAAGTAAAAATACCAACGAGCTATACTGCTGGAAATCAGATTAAATTAATTATGCCGTGCTATTCATCTGATAGTTCGGGAAATACTTTTTTGATTCAAACTATATCAAATTTAGTTAGACCTGGAACGGATGCCGCAAGCATTCAAACGAACTTTAGAACATCAACGAACACCGCAATCACGACCGGTGCCGGAACCGTGAATGTTCCGCAAAATATTACTTTTGATTTAACAAGCGCGACTGGAACTATAAACTCAGTTTCGGTTGCGGCGAATAATTATTTGATCGTTAACCTAACGAGAAGTCTCGTTGATACGTCAACGTCGGACGTTTCATGTTTGGTTTACGGAGCGGAAGTCACGTTTAACTAGGTGGGGATTTTAAATGAAAAACATTTTTAATTTATTTCTGATTTTTTCGGTATTGCTGTTTTCGAATTTTGCCCTAGCGGCTTTAACAGAGCCAGAGCGAGCGGAAATTCCATATCAAAATTTACTTAAAGATAAAAACCCAGGATTTGAAAACTCGACGGCCGGTTGGACCGCCTCTGGCGGAACGCTTGCGATGGTAAGCTCCGGCACTAATTTTATGGGCATTGGGAATGGAAATGCCACGTGGGACTCTAGCGCCGCCGCTCAGACTTTAACATCTAGGTCTGTTACGATCGCGAATGGATATGCCGGCACCAATGGTCTTTGGCGATGTAAGGTTATGAATTTAAGTGGTGCAACTACCACGATGGGAACGTGGGACGGAACGACTCTTGCTAATACAATTGCGATCGACCCTGGAACAATTGCAAAATATGTTGAGATTGCCGCACCGTTTGGCGCGGGCGCAACAACTACGGCCATTCGATTTACCTCGGTTGCATCAAATGAACCATTGATTTCGATCGATGATTGTTACATCGGTCCAAACTTTAATTTGTCATCAAGCAATCCAATTAGCGAAATAGCCACATATACTCCGACATTCACTGGATTTGGCACTGTATCGACTCAAAAATTTACTTGGCGTCGTGTTGGTAGTTTCGTTGAAATTAATGGTCACTTCGTTGTTGGAACGCCGACGGCCGTAACGGCTCAAATTAGTTTGCCGAATAACATAACGATCGACACTACTAACACGACTGGCTCTGGCAACGATAATTTTGGAATAATTCAAAGATCAAATAATACTAGTATTAGTTTCCCATCGACGAGCACGGGTCCTTATGCAATCACATATTCGTCAGGAACATCTACTAGCACGATGCAAGTTTCAACGTCCTCTGTGAGTGGAAGCACCTATGCACTAGCGCTCGGAAATGGAATTTCTACTAGCGGCGATCATTTAACAATCAACGCCCGAATTCCTGTTTCAGGTTGGTCTGCTGCAAGCGCGGTTCGCGCGGACAATTCCGATTTTGATTGGGCTTCTTATACTCCGACGTTAACAAATTTTGGAACGAGTCCGACCGTCATTTTGTCTAAATATAGAAGAATCGGCGACACCATGGAAATTATGGGTGTTGTTACTGTTGGCTCGTCGGTTTCTGGAGTTCAATCAATTAGCCTACCAACCGGCTCTACGATTGATTCAACCAAAATGAATTCGTCGAATTACGGTATTGTTGGACAATCAACGGAAGACACCCAAGGAACAGTAATTTTTCCTATCGCAGAGGGCGGACAGACTGCTTTCGGATTTGGATTTTTTGGAAGCGGGTCAACTCAATTGGCACCCCAAGCGGTTGGAATTTCGAGTAAAAATTTAGTTTACAGCGTTAAGTTTCCAATTTCTGGGTGGACTACTTCAAATCGAGCACCACTTCTCGTCGGTTCGGTGACTTCGAATACGCAGGGGCTTGAGAGAATTGAGCGGGCGCACTTTGGAGGATCAGGATCTCAAACAAGCCCAAGCGCGTGCTCAAGCTCACCGTGCACGATTTATAGTCAAAGTGGATCATGGCTTAGTTCAGTTACTCGAAATTCAACTGGTGATTATACTCTAAATATTGCATCTGGAATGTTTTCGGACATTCCGACATGCACATTTATTAGAGGTAAAACCGGATCAGCAAATTTTGGTTTTGTTCCCGCCTATGTCGGCACACCATCGTCAACTTCAATAGAGGTTAATACTCGCGATTTAACAAATGCAAACTCAGATTCTGAAGTTTACGTACAATGTATGGGCCCACGTTGAGGTAAAAATTGAGTTCACTTACTCCACCACCCAGCAATTTTCTGAATTACAACTCATACGCGTCTAAGCAATTAGCCGTGGTGGTGGACATTGAAGGTCTTGATTACCTGACCTCAACGCCGATCGGCCGATCGATTAAATACGGCGATCCTGTTACCTATGGTGAGGCTGGAATTTATTACGGCGGACTTTTATTACAAGGATCGGTTGCCGGCGATCGAGGGCAACAAATGCTTCTCGATCTCAATAACAGTTCGATCACGATTTCTCAAAAGCTAGAGCCTGAGCAAGGTCGAGCCAGTATCTCGACTCTTCAAATGTCGTTTATCGATAAAGATAGCTACATGACTCAAGCGATTAGCCCTGGAGTTTTAATCGATGAGATTTTAGGTAAAGAAGTAAAGATTTGGGTTGGCTATGCGCAAACCGCGTTCCCAGAGGACTATTATTTAGTCTGGCGCGGAAGGGTTGCTCAAACGGTTCCAAAAATTGGAACTGTGATGCTTCAATTCACGGACCCAAACATTGTCCGTCGCCAGCAGATTTTTAATCTCGGTCAAACAACTTTGTTTGGCGCGATCACCGATACAGACACCACAATTAACGTCACACTCAATAATGATTTTTCTGAAAAGATCGCCGGTCCATCTGGTGCATACGATCAAAACATCAAGTGTTATTTAAAAATTGAAGATGAGTTTATTGAATATCAACAAACGGGTCATGAATCTGACGGCTATGGAACAGATCAATTCTTACATGTCGTGCGTGGCGCGAGAGGAACAACGGCAGCGGCGCACGCGGATCAAGCTCAAGTAGACGGCTACATTGAACTCTCTGGTCACTCAATAGACATGGCCCTAAAGCTCATGCTTTCAGGATGGAACGGACCTTATCTAACTGGCGAAAAGGTAAACTCGTTTGTTGCAACGGGTGACTCGACAAACCCTCTCGTTTCAAACGGACTTGTTTTACCAAACAGTGTTGATGCGGTAAGAGACTTAGGTCTTGCGATTGGTGATTATTTAACGATTTCTGGTGCAACGGATCCTGCAAACGATGGAACGTGTACGGTCATTGGTTTTGAAAACTCGTTCGGTCAACAAAACAAAATTATTCTAACGAGCAAAACGTTTACAACGGAGCTTACAACATCGGCTGTTTTTTCGGCCCGATCACAATTTGATGTTTGGCCAGACTCTTGCGGATCAAGGCTTCCTGGGTGGGAGGTTGATGTTGCAGGTTTTGTTTATTACCGAAACACTTATCTAGAAGATGGAACCAACTCTTATCGATTTCTATTGTCGGCAAGTGATGCTGACTCTGGGAAAACGTTTATTGAAAACCAAATCCTTTTGCCTCTCGGAGCTTACTCTTTGACTAGGCAGGGAAAAATCTCAATGGGTTACACGAAACCACCCATTGCGGATGATCGAACAACTACGCTAGACAATACAAACGTTTTAAACCCTCAATCGATTACGCTCACTCGAGGACTTAACATTCGAAAATTCTTTAACGAAATCGATTGGACGTATGACTATGACGATACGGGCACAGCTTTATCTCAGAGAAATACGATCGACACTGACTCGTTAAATTTGATTGGGATTTCATCAATCCTTCCGATTGATTCAAAAGGCGCAAGGTCGGACTTGAATTTCGATCAAATCGTGACTCGTCGAGAGACGAATATTTTTGCTCGCTATGCCAACGGATCTCAGCTGATTGATTTGGAAGTTAATTTTGGAACTGGGTGTTTAATTGAAGTCGGCGACGTTGTTATTTTAGATGACAGCGGAAACCTTCAAATTCCAAATCTTGCGTCAGGCATTAGAAACATCGGCATTCAACTTTTTGAAGTCATCAATCGATCGATCGACATAAAATCAGGTCGCGTTCAACTTCAGTTACAAGGAGGAACGGGCGCCGAGGTTACCGATCGATATGCGACAATCTCGCCATCAAGTCTTTTAACCGCGGCCTCAACACCCGATCGAATTGTTATTCAAGACTCATTCGGCGCCATTTATCCAGGGCAAGAATATAAAAAATGGCAGCAGTATGTTGGTTTAAAGGTTTGGATTCACTCGCCAGACTACACGACACGTTCACAAATCGTAACGTTCGCAGGATTTGATCCGTCTAATAAATACGCGATGATCTTAAGTCCGAGTCTTAGTTTCACGCCTCAGGCGGGCGACATTTTAGATATCGATCCGTACCCAACAAATACCGACTACACGGATCAAGCATTGTATAAAGTTGTTCATGCATTTTTAGATCCATCCGTTGCGGTAGCAAGTGGAACGTCAAACACGGTCTTTGATGTTGGAAGCGGCGATGCTTCGAAATTCAAAATCGGCATGCCGATCTTGGTTCATGACTTGACGTATTCGAACTTAAGTCCTGAAGTCACAATCACGGATGTTACCGGAACGACTATCACAGTTGGAACGTCTTTAGGATTTACGCCTGATAACACAATGACAGTTGAATTAATCGGCTTTGCCGATTTCAATACAAGTGTAGGATCTGGCAGACCATATCGCTTTGTTTAAGGGGGAATATTTCTATGAGTGATGTACCTGATGATTCAAACCCGGTGCAGCTTCAGGCCACACAATTTAGAGCTCCAGTTTCAGAGGCGCTTGCTCAAAACATGGGTGGCGCGATCAATTTTCTTTTAAAAAGAAATTTAAAATTCCTGGAATTTACTACTCCTGGCGCAACTACACTTACCGTTCCATCTGGAGTAACCCAAATGTTACTGGGTGGGGTTGGCGGTGGTGGCGGTGGCGGTGGCGGCGTTAGCGGTGGATTGAGTGCAGGCGGTGGCGAAGGTGTCCGAATGTCTTATCGCCTTGTCACTGTTACTCCTGGAGCCATTATATCAATAACGATCGGATCTGGCGGAAATGGCGGATCGGTTAGCGGTAGTGGAAGCTCTGGTTCAACTGGTGGAACAACTTCTTTTGGTACGACTAATTTCTTAGGTGGTGCTGGTGGCGGCCCTCCAAACGGTACAACTGGTGGTGCGGGCGGATCTTCTGGCGTTGGCCCTGCTGGCGGTAACGGTAGCATCACAAACGGATCGGCCGGACAATCCAACCAATCATTCCCCGGTGGTGCCGGTGGAACTGGATCGAGCGGCAGCGCAGGTGGCGGTGGCGGAGGAGGTGGTTTCGGTGGTGCCGGTGGTGCGGGCGGATCTTCTGGAGGCAATGGCGCGGCCGGCACTGGATATGGTGCTGGTGGCGGTGGCGGAGGAAACGGCGGCAAAGGTGGCGATGGTTATTTAATTGCCATGTATTTCGGACAATAAAATGACCGACAAATTCGATTATTTTATCAACCGAACGGATCGCGAACTTCAGGCGATTAACAAGAAAATCGATACGCATCACATTACGACGCAAGATAAGATGGACAAAATAAAGCAGGAAATTTCAAAAGAAATTAAAGAGTTAAACTCTTGGAAGTGGATTTCATTTGGGATTTATTTAGCCGTGTCATCGATTGCGGGTGGCGCGATGGGACTTTTAGCGATTTGGGTTGAATACAGAAAATAAGTTTAGTCTTATTTCTGCCAGGGGGAATACATGAAATCGGAAACAGCTGTTGTTCGCGGTCCTAAGATTTTACCAAACGTAATTATCCCGGACGCTTTAAAGGCGGCTTTGAAGTACACATTTGTGAATGAGGGCGGCTATTCGGATGTCCCGGGTGACACAGGCGGCGCGACCTCTCGTTTCGGAGTCATTATCAGCGAGTTATCTCGATGGCGCGAGTATCCAGTTTCAAAGCAAGAAGTTAGAGACATGCCAGAAGAAGAAGCGAATCAGATTTATTACTTTTGGTATTGGAAACCTTTGGGCCTTGATTTTGTTAAATTCGAAAATGTTTCATGTGCAATTTTTGATATCGGCGTTGTTCGCGGTATCGGATACCCGCCAAAACAGATTCAAAAAATTTGTAACGCTCACGGAAATCATTTAGCAGTTGACGGTCATATTGGACCGTTAACATTACAAGCCTTAAACTCAATCGATTCGGCAGTTTTTATTAGAGATTTTTCCGCGCGAGTCGAGGCTGGATTTCGATCTATCGTTGCTAGTAATTCGACTCAATCAAAGTTTCTTAAAGGCTGGATTAATCGTGCAAGACGTCTTCTAACGTTAATTGGAAAATAAATATGACGACTGAATGGCAAAATTATTTGGTTTGAGGACTAATGTATAGGTAGCCTAGTATTTTGGCTCTAAATGATAGAACATTTTAATTAAACCGCTCACTGGGGGGAAATTCATGCGCGGATTATTTATCTTAGGTTTTATGGTGTTTTCTAGCATCGCTATGGCTCAAGCCGTTGCGACACCGACATATTTTGATAGCACGCTTACGTGGTTGGCGGCGAATGTCGCGATGATCGCAAGCGGCGTAGGTGTGATCGAAGTTGTGCTTCGGTTGTTTCCAAGCCTTAAGCCATTGTCGGTTCTCATTCCAGTTCAATACGCTCTTGATGGAGTAGCCAAAATTCTAACATTTGTATCGGCAAATATTTTGGCTCCGATGATTAGCGCATTCAACGTTAGCTCTTTAAAATAAAGACTTTGGGGATCAGAAATGGTCCCCAATTTTTTAAAATGATGAATTCAGATCCAAAGAAAAAATGGAACGACATGGATTGGTTTATGCTGATTTTTATCGCAGCAGCCATTCTTTATTTTATTGTCGGAACCACTGGATGCGCCACCCAACCAACATCAACCACAGCGCCCGAGACAAATTATGAATTGACCTTGTCTGGCACACTAGATGGTCAATCATTTCAAGGTGTCGCAGTTGGAAACTCTGGACCATCGCATACGATCTCAATTTCAAGCAGTGACGACATCCCTTACGTGATTGGGCAAACCTGCCATCGCTTTGAAAAGCATGAAAAAGTAATTGAGCAAGGCTGGATTTCAGAGCTTAAGCAATGGAAGTATGATTACAAACAATCGCCTACGATTGAGGATACCGGAGATTGCCCGCTTTTTGTGTGTGCATACTCGTCAACGGTTGGCGCGCCACCTGTTCAATGCGCGTTCATTGATTTTAAAAACCCAAAATATCAACATGCGGCCGAAAACATTTGTAACGGTGTTGACGGTAACGCAACCGGAACGCTCGTTTGTCACACCAAAGTCGGGCTCATTGAGCGAATCAGGTTTGATGAACCAATGCGGGTGGCGGGGCCCATCGCAAACCCTCAAGCGTCGGATGGCAGCACTTATCAAATACCAGATCAGTGCCAGGGAAAGTTCATCGATTCCAACAACCAGTTGTTTGAATACATCATGCCATCAAAGCAATGCTATCTTGTTTTTTACGCGATCAAACCGCCATTTAAGCGAACGAAATTCACGGCACTTCCGTACAGCAAACCTCTAATGACGACTGGAGCTCAGTAATGTGGGCCGCAATTTTAGCGCTTTTCCCGACAATTGCGGGATGGATCAATCAAATCATTGGTTATTTTCAGGCTCAAAAACAGGCTCAAGATAATCAAAACTCGGCCGTTAATCAGGCAATAGACGAGCACAACACCGACGGCGCGCAATCGGTGGCCGATCAACAATCCTCCGACCTTCAAAATCAAGAGATCGATCGCGAAATCGACGCAATCAAAAACGCTCAACCCATTCAAGTCACGCAACCAAAGGACACCAAATGATTAAGCACACACTCAAGGTTGTTCCACACGGCTACATCCAATCAGGCCAAGCCGTTATCACGGCTGATGAAAAAACGGGCATCGTGGATCTTTCAGCTACTGAAGTTGTAGGAATCGCTTTTTTCTCGAAAACTATTTCTCAAATGAAAGAGTTTAAGCTGATTGATCCAAACCTTCTATTGAGCGCTAGCATCCATCCCGGGATGAGTTTGTCTGTGGGTGGTGTGTCGCTCGACGTTCAAGAAAATGGCCTCGTAAATGTCAAATACGCAAACGGAGCCGATCATTTAGAAGGCACAGCAGGTCTTGATCTCAAAGGTCACTTCTTTGAGATTCTGTTTGTGCACTTGACTGGTCAGCTTGACGGCTATGACGTCGAGCTAGAATTGGTTAGCGAAAACGATTAAACGGCCTCTTTCACTTGAGGTAGCTCACAGCTAATCCCGGCAAGCTTTACGGTCATCAAAAGATGGCCGACAAGCATCTCGAGATTGTTAACCCTATTCACAATGAGCTTTGCGTCATTTGACTCGAGAGTAATTGGACGCCCAGCTGCCGAAACTTGGTCAATCTTGGACAAAACCTGATCTGTTTTCATCAAGCCTCCTAGTTGATAATCAATCTCAAATTGTGCTTAATGTCAAATTTGTTTAGAACGGCAAATACCCCGATTCAACAAGTATGGTGTTAATCTCCGATTTCCATCTAACGGCATCGTCCTCAAAAATCATCTTTGTACATGTCGGAATGACCTCGTCGTAGAGACAATTTTTAAACGTGTGAAGCGGCAGGGATTTCATAAAAGTCTGACAACTTGAGCATGCGAGCTCTTTTTTAGTTAAAAAGATTTCTCTCCATAACCCTTTCCAACGTCTAGGTCTACGCTCTTTTGGATGAACAATATTGTAGGCTGCTACAATGTTCGCATCCGTGCACGACGCCAAATGAATCAATCCATTATCAAAGCCCAAAACAACCTTAGCGTGTTTCATTATGTAAGCCGCTTCCATCAATGTCGTTTTATCGCGCATGTCGACGCCCTGATCGTAGTTACAACCATCGGGAAATGAAACCTCAACGCCGCCAGGAATAGATTTCTTTCCTAAGAACACAGGGGTAAGGCCGAGTTTTTTTACATAATCGATGATAGGGTTCCAAAACTCTCCAGGTACCGTTCGAACTGGAGTGACGCCGCCGGTTGTAAACACGGCGTAATTATCAATCGGCTTTTGATTGTGAACGAAAAGAGGATTTCCGGGCATGTGAGAAAAATCCAATGTTGGATAAAAATCTCCTCCCTCGGGTGGTGGAGTTTGATTCACAAAATAAGAAAAGCCCAAATCAACCAAATGAGACCCGGTTCCATTTAAAAGTTGATGCCCGGCAGACCTTCCGCCAATCGAAACGGCGGGCCCCCGAAACACAGTTCTGGGCTCAACCATTTCGTTAATAAGCTCAGTCGCCCCAACTTTCCATCTCGGCAAATGCTCGCGCATGCAGTTCTCTGCAAACTCACAAAAAAACTGCGGAACCCAAATTCGCCCCTTAATCCATGGACAATGTTTCGCAAGCCAAAGCATCGCGGGCATATAGCAAATAAAATCGCCAATGCCGGCCCCGGCAAAAACGAAATTGTATTTTACAACCGCAAGTTTCGTTCCCGGTCTAAACTCAGGCTCACCAACAACGACCGTTTCATAGTCGTCACCGATCATTTGCTTTATTGCATCGAACAACTCTAAAGCGCCGCGAACTTGATTTTCAGACACAAAAACTCCTAGCTATAAAAGATGCGAATGAGAAAAAACAAAATTGTTACGCTAATAAATATTGCCGTCAAAGCCATAGTCTCAGCTTCGTTTTTTGGTTCACGGTTTTCTGACATACGCCTGCGATCCTACGGTTGGAAAGACGTCAATTCCACGAGGTTTAAAAAATTCATCAACAGCTTTTTTGGCGCCAGGACACGTCGGCGCATTATAATCGTCAAAAACGATAATCCCGTCTCTGTTTAATCGCTGCCAAAAAAACAGGAGACTTTTGAAAACAGAGTCGTAAACATCACAATCGAGATGAACAAAACTAAAGGTTTCTTTGTGCGCTGCAATTGCTGTGTTGCGAGGAAATACTCCAGGACAAATGACGACGTCGTCTCGCTCTTTAAAAAGATTCATCACATGATAAATGGACGCATCGCCGAAATCACCAACCTTATGATGATCAACGCCCTCTTTGGAATACGGCATGCCCGTAAAGGTATCAAACAGGTAAACAGTTTTTCTTAAATTTGAATACAGGCGAAGCAAGTAAGCAGTGCCGCCTTTGTAAACGCCGACCTCGGCAATTTCACCTGGCACGTCATACGTGTCGGTTAGAAGATCGTAGAGGCATTGCAAACGTTCTTTGTCTACTATTGTGTTTTTTGTTATTTCGGGTGGGAAATTCATTTTTGCTCCTTCAACTTCTCAAGCTCAGCGAGCAATTCATCAATCTCTTCTTTAGCGGCGGAGAGTTCTTTTTCTTGCGCTTCAATTAGCTTCGCAGTGAACTCATCAACATTTGCGCTCTTTCGCCCTTGCTCATAGCCGAAGTCGGCACCGGCTTTATATGCATGAATTTCCAAAGCTGCAGACAGACCAAATTTTTTCACGTCTGCCTTATCTAAATGTTCAAGCTTTGAATTAATTCGATGTAGCTCGGCCGCTTCATCGCGCAGTTTTTGCCAGTCGTCGGTCATTCTGGGATCTCACTTTTAAAAATCCATTTAGGCACTTTGCGATTTGGAACTTCTTTGCCTGCCCAAACTTCTATCTGCTTCATTGCCAGCCAAAATTGTTTAAATAAAATCCATCTAGTTCGCCAGATACCAAAGATCCTCCAGTGCCTCTCTATATCCGGCACAGCGTTTGAGTAAATACGCCAACCGACCTTGCCGTCGTTATCATTAAACGTGACTGAAATTGCTTCGTTCCACTTGCTCACTCCCGATCTCCCTTCAGGCAGGCTTGTTCCCTGGGATCGTATGGCCAAATCGTAAGATACATCTGCTCGTCACGGCTCATCAGTTTTCTCATATCTTCTTTGGATAAAACGTCACTTGCCATGACGGGACGGCCATCTTTTTCTGGCCAAGTAATCCAATAACTTCGAAGCAAATGAGCGTGCCCTGGCCATATGTTGGAAACCACGCGAACCTTTGTTCAATGTAGTAGATGTAGCCATTAGCTGAATTGGTTTGCCAAACTGCTTTCATTTCTCCCCCTCGGAAAGCGTGGCGCGGGCTTCGTCATGCGCTTCGATATATTTCATAGGTAATATTTGGCCGCGATAAACGTATTTGAATGCCTCGAACAAATTGGCCAACTTAGTCTTATAACTTTCAGCTATATTCCTAAGCGAAACAATTTCGATGCGTTTTTTGTCGATATCGCTTTGCATTTTCTGCGTGATCTCATGTTGAGCTTTTAAAAACCCAGTTAGCTTGGAGTTTTCAGCTTTTGCAGCCTCAATTTCTTCTAAGCCATAAAGTTCTTTTACGATCTTAAGTTGATCGTTCGCCTGCGCGAGCTCTTTTTGGAGTTGGGCATTTTCCCGTTTATATTGATCAACTCGAGCGGTTTCGCTCACACACTGCTCAACGCGCATCTTCGCAATTAAATTCGCCTCATCCAACTCAGCATCGAGTTTTTTGTATTCAGGCTCGGGAACGAACCATTCGCCATCAATCTTTTTTCTTGTGTATGCCTCACTCATGCTCACCTCTTTGTTTTGCGATTGCGTCGGCTTCAATAATTATATGCTTCCATCTCCTGCCACTGCACAAATCGGATACAGTTGTTAACGCTAAACCAAATTCGCGGGCCAAACTCGTTCTAGTTTCGCCTTTAATCAAGCATCGACTTTTTATATCTCTCGCCTGATCATCTGTCATTTTTGCGCAACCGTTTTTCTCACCACTTTGATGAGTTCCATGAGCTTTTTTGTGCGAATGATTTTCTTTTCTAGTAACCCATTTTAAATTATCCAGTCGATTGTCTGATCTAACACCGTTCAAGTGGGCAGCTTCGCATCCTTTTGGGCATGGACCGACGAACGTTTCCAAAACCAAGCGATGAACCGATGTTTCTTGCCGTGCCATTTGAACACGCATATATCCATTTTCCCAAGAGAACTGCTTTAATATTTTTGGCTCTGAATAAGGCTTACAATTACCGCGCAGTTTAAGCGAACGCACTCGTCCTAAATTTGAAACCTGATGATGTCCTTCATGTCCAGAGACGTCTTTCCAAATCTCTCGCTCTTTTTCGTTCAAATGTTTCACATATACCTCATCCATTGTTTCACAAATGCGCGAAGCAAAAAGAATCCAATAATGACAGCCGCTGTGAATGCGAATGGCGTCCACCACGGAAGCGCCTGTTCAATATATTGGCGCAAATCCCACAGACTCATTTTTCCATCTCTTTTACTTTGCTTTCGAGTGAAGCGAGTGTTTTTGCAATCAGCGGCTGCGTCTTGTTGTCCAAATATTCCAACGCCTCCACGCATTTCAAAAGCTCTGCAAACAAGGGAGAGAGGCGGGCGTTTTCAAAGCGTGCGCCATCAATATGGCCAACATTGTATGCCGACGAATTCGAAAATGTTAGAACAGCAATTGGAACGCCGGCTGGCATTGATTTCTTGTCGCTGTTTCTCATCACTTTGCGCAGTCGGTCTGATAATTCACTCACCGCTCGCCTCCACGGGGACAGAACCCCAACCCAATATTTCATTAGGGGAAATTCGAAATAGTTTACAAAAAGTCATTAGCTCTGTAACAGAAATTTCTCTCTGGCCATTCTCAATTGCTGAAATGGCTGTTCTCGGAACACCTAAAACTTTCGCTACAATTTCTTGTTCCATGTAAACAGAAGATCGAAGTTTTTTGAGCTTCTTGCCAATATTGGAAATGCCGATGTTTTTCATGTCTCCATCCCAATTTCCTTTAGCTTTTGTTTAGTGCGCTTGAGCGACTCATCAGAAAATCGATAGCCTATTTTTCTAATTTCATCTTTTGTTGAGTTCCAATGCATCCAATACCATTCACATGCCTCGCTCTGATCAGCGATGATGTCGATGAGTGATTCGACGAATTCATTATCTTTGTGCGGCAAAATGTCGTGCCACTTATCCAAAAGCTTTTGCTTGAGCGCGGTCATTTCTGATCCTTTGGTTTCAAATACTCTTTTTCAAGCTCTTCCATCGCGTTCATGACAGCCAAAATTGTATGTCCGGCTACATTGCAAGACTTGTGGATCAAGTGAACGATAGCCTTGTCGTTTAGACGACCAGAGCGCATTTTTTTGATTCCAGCAGAGATTTCAACAATCGAGTCAGCAATTATCTCAACCGGAATTTCGTCAGCATTTTCTCTTTGTACAATTTTTGTCTTTTTCATCTCAATCACCCTTCCTTTCGAGCAAACGTTTGGCTTCATCGGCAATATCAGCTGCGATGATTCCAAGCTTGAGATTTGAAACATTCATATCGTTTGAAGCTTTAATTAATTTCTTGAGCAAACTCTCGCTGGTTGTTTTCTCAATTTCCTCAACGCAGATCAGGAGCGCGCGTTTTGTGTATTGCTCTTGTTGGCGATCAGTCCATGCTGGAATCTTGTCGTCGTCCGTATACACAACCTTCGCCCGCTCGCGGAGGAGGGAATTGGCTTTGGCGAGGGAGATGAAATCAATCGAAAGAATCGGTTGCCCAATTCGACCAGTGTTTTTCGTGAATTCGCAATCCTCAGATTTAAAGAAATCCATTATTTACCAACCGGACAATGAATTTTGCTGATTGGAAAGACAAAATCCATGTAGCGAAGCTCACAGTCGCCGCCGCTAGCTCGAATCGCCCAGATGAACATTGATGCAATTAAATAAACAATTAAAATTTCGAGTAAAAACTCCTTCATTCTATCTCCTTAAAAAAATCCCACGCCCGCGCACTTATTTGACCCGCATCCACGGGCGTGAGACTCCCTCACCGCTTTCGCGGCAAAAATCAAATTTAATTTCCTGGTGCAAATTTATTCTTATCCGCATCCGCTTGTTTCATACGAAGGTAATCGTCGCCGTATTGAACCAAATCTTTTATGTTTTCAGACGGTTTCTCGACGCCCTTTGCCCAATCGACCATGAATCTAACGTCAGCGATTTTAAGTTGGCTAAGCCTCATTCCTTTATATTTTTTGCCAACGAGTATCGTGTAGTCTCCTGGATTAAACGCAGTCGATGTTTGCTGACCATATCCAGTGTCAACATCGTCGTGACGTGGTCCTACATCGCTCGACTGATTACTTCTAGCTTTCATTTCTTGCCGATTTTTTTCTTGAACTTTTTGAGCGATATCATCGGCGAAGTTTTTTATTTCTTTTTTTGGTGTTTCAGAAACTAAATCACCTGCAACTATTTCTTTTTCCAAGGCCTGTCTTCGTTCTCGGGCTTTAATAAATTCTTCTGGTTCAGATTGACTAGGAGGATCTTGCTCGAGAGCTTTGTCTAAATCATCAGGATTTGTTTGATTTTCGACAGGTCCTTTGTATAGCCAATCGCGAATTAGCGCGCCGGTATCCTTGGATACAAAATCAATTTTCCCATCGAACAGTCCAGTCCTGTCTTTTGATACAATAAATTGATGATCCATTCCAATGTCGAAAACGGTTGTAAATTCATATTCAATGCCTTCACGTTGAACTGGAGCTAAACCAACTTTTCTAGGCACAGATTTTCCCTTGTCGTTGGTTTCAATTACATATTCTTGTTTTGATCTCATTGTTACAATGATGTGAATCGGTGCGTGCAAAATCCAAGATTTGAATTTTTCTTGTAGCTTTGTAATTTGCCCCCAATTGTTGAATGAACTTCCGCCCCTAGAATCAAGTTGTTCTTTTCTCTCGAGCAAACCACCTTGTCCAGCCCAAGCATGAGAAGCAGAATCGATAATTAAACAATCGTATTTCTCATCAACCGCAAGTTTGATATCAGCCAAATATTTTTCAATTGTGTACGGTGGCGACATTTGCGAAACGTCATAAGCCCATCCGTCAAATTTATCGATGTAAAGGCTTGCTGAATTGTTTTCGGTATCAATCACAGCACATCGACCATCCTTGCCAACTAGTCCATAGGCTAACAATAATGCAGAAAAAGTTTTGCCAGATCCGGCCGGACCAGTTATTGCTATTTTGGCCTTGGCCATGGATTTTGATGCGGGCTTAAATGCCATCTTGAATCTCCTTGGGTGTTTCAATTACTATTTCGTTTCTATTGTTTTTGATTTCATCCCAATGCTTAAGCTTGATTTGAAGCTGATCGATCATGCGCATCCAATAGTTTTTATTAGAACGCACTCGCTCATACTCGATCAATGCGTGAGTGTATTTTTTCTTCGCATGCTCTAATCGAGCAAGCACATCGTTTTTGGATTGGAATACTATTTTAGCCCCCATATCAACGTGATTAATTGAATGGGCGTAAGGTGACAACTAAAAAGATTGCGTTAATTTAAAAAAGCCAAGCCGCTGATGACCAATGAATTACTTCAAAGTATCCGCACCAACGGCCTGGCCAAACCTTACAAGCGTCTAGCAAACCCATCTCAGAAGCCACACAACACACCCTTCGGAGGCTATCATCTTCATCGACAAGCCCGGCTTTCGCCGCCGCTTGGGGTTTAAATCATCAATGCACTTACGGGAACACTGATGAAACCATTCGGACTTAACTCAAATATGTAATTCTAGGCTCGGCCGTGACAACACAATTCTTTTGATTGCCGTGATGAAATGTAATTTTCTTTTTCGATATCACGTTGCCAACGTTACCTTCAGAGTCGCGCACCTTCATATATGTTTTCTCTTCTTTATATGATTCGGCTAACTGACCACACTTGAGGCATATCGTTTTTACTTTTGGTTTTTTCATTTTTCACCAACCTGATTAAGGGCCACAAGAAGCTCTCTCTTTGCCGCTTCTACATTCGGAATTGGTTCGAGCAAGTAACTCATTGCCATGTGGCATGCAGTATTGAATGTGCCGTGCGCATTTACACATTTAACAATGAATTCACCATCAGCACGCGAAAGAGCATGATAATCGACAACTGATAATAAACACCTTCGTCCTTCCGGATCGTTCAATGACGAAATGTTGTTGTCCTCGTGAAGCATCCATGGCGTTGGCAAATGATCGTCGAGTTCATTCATCTAACGCCTCCCAAACAGTTTGAAAAATAATGATCGCCCGAGTCCCAAAACCGATAAATCTTGCAACCGTCCTTTTCGAATAAAAATTTAACCTCGTAATCGCTCGGGTTGTGTGTCGCGACGTCGATCGGCTTACTGCATGCGCATAAGGCTAAGATCAAAATCACAAGCTTCATAATCGCTCGATTATTGGATCGTCGCTCAGTGCATTTTGAATCATACGCGCCAAGTTAACCTGATCCATTTTGCAAACAAGTTCGCCCGCATCTTTATTACAAGCCTCGTATTTGGACCAAAGATGTTTGCCCGTTTTTTCTCCATAAAGCTGGCAAAATTCATATTCGACCATGGAGTTAATTGTTTGAATTGTCGCCCTGACAATCGGCTCAAAACTCAGGGCATCAAGAGATAGTCCAATAGGTTTTGGTATTGGTTTGGGTGGTAAAGTATTTTTCAAGTGCTCGTTATCAAATTGATAGTCTTTCATCCAAAAATCTCCGGTTCGCCTAAAAGTTTGCAAAGCTGCTTTTTAATTTCGAAACACGCACTATCCACGAGTTTTTCAACAAACCCTTGCTCGTTTTCAAGAGTTTTGAATTCAAACCGAATCGGAAAATAAATGTATCTTCCGTTAGGTGCGACCATTTGAATTGAACCAATGACCTGACCCTTAACTACCGCCGTATCGAATTTATGCTGATAGCCAGAAAACGGTTCACTCAATCCCGAACCCCTTTGATTGTTATGCAATTAAAGTAGTTGTTTAAACGTATTCGATTGAAACGTAAAGAACATTGTAAATTTGACTTAAATCTTAGCCCGGCTGGGTGTTAGGTTCGAGCTCAAATCCATCATAATTATTACAGGATGAATTTTATGAAACGATTGTTCAGGAAGAACAATCGTAAGCGTTGACTCCAACGCAGCGGACGCAGTTCGCCCACTACGGCTTAATTTTAATAGAATCGAAGTGGTGTCGTCTCTATAGCCTCAACGTTTGCGAAACGTCATCTTGGCTTCCCTGAGTCGACAAGGCTAGTATCGCCTCTCTGTCCGCATGATTTCTCACACGGCTCTGGATCTCCCCTTGCAGGTTCCCCTTCGATCCATCCGACGCCACGCCTTGATTGCTAAACTATTACGTGGCTCCGGCTAAAATACGACTTGGCTAGATCAATGATTTTAATGTACTTATTGATTTAGCTGATTTCGCAAAAAGAAGCTTATAGATAAGGCCCTGGCAAACGCAACGTTTACGGGGCCTTCGTCTTTTTGAGTCATACGATTTTTTCGCTATCTCTAATTAAACGACACTTCACATCTTGGTAACGTACAGCGACATATATATAGTCATTAAAAACGCGTCATTTCGATACGACACGTCATTTTATTCTTTCCTTAGTAGTACAACAGTAGTACTATGTATTTATAGGGAGATGAAACGATGAAACTCACGATCAAAGGCAAAATCTTCAACGCCGAATACATCAAACGTCTCGAAGCGATGGGTTTTAAAGTAACGATGGTGTTGGAGTAGATATGAAAATGAGACGAGCAAAGTATCTATTCACAGCATCGATAGTGATCATCACCTTGTTCAGAATGTTTTATGGGATTGGGATTTATTTAAGTGAATTAACCTCGCCAAAGCTACCTCAAGTAGAAAAGGCGATTAACGCAATCGAACCAAAAGACCGATAGGTCAAAGGGGAGGATACTATGAAAACGAAACTATTAATCACGATCGCAGCACTTGTTTTATCAGCATGCGGACAATCAAAAGAGGGCACTACCAATCATGGCGTAACCGTAACGGCGAGCCAGATCAAAGGCGTTGAAAACTCGTCAATCAGCATTGATTTGTCGACATGCACAATGCCAGCCGGTCAACCGTTTTTAAATTACGCATGTACGAGTTCATTATGCACCCAAGGTTGCGGTGACGACGGTATCACATGCAAAGGTGACACATATACGCTTACGTGTAATGTCGGCGGTGTCTCTTGCTTCGTAAACGGAGGCAACGGCCAATGGTACTCGGTTGACTCGTGGGCATCTGTTTACGGCAAACCAGGTTGCTTGAATTTATGAGCTCGCGAATCGCTGAGATCGAATGTAAGCGCAAGAACTTGATTCTTGCGCTGAAATTCAACATGATCAGTTGGTTTCAGTTCCTAGATGACTGGAGAAAGCTTTACGACGAGGTGGACTATGTCACGCAAAAAAAAATCAAAACAACCGCCACCATATCAACAACGCCTAGATCCGGACAAAGTTCAAAAGGCTAAAGACCTAGGAATTGATGTGCCCGATTTGTTTCGAAAGACGCTAGATAAAGCTTTAAACACCGAGAGATGTCCAACTTGTCGTAGACCAATCAAGAGGACTAGCCGCCTTCGGGGCTAGTCCTACATCACTCGGGTTAATACCGAGAGTTAGTTGACATGAAACGAGCTATCATTAAATTGGTTGCATGCAAAACGACACACCAATTTTAAAACTTCTAAGACTCGAACAAGGCCTCACTCAAACTCAATTAGCCAAAAAACTAAAAGTTCGAACTCAGTTCATTTCAAATGTTGAGCGAAATATTTCGAATTTCCCAGTGACCAAGATCAAACGATGCGCCCAAGTGTTAGGCGTTGATCCAGAAGTTTTCATCAAGATGAACATCGAAAGACATGAGTCATTGATCAGGAAACGCCTAAAAATGCCTAAAACTCAATCTTAGTCCTGAAAGTATTGGATTTTTAAAATCTATCAGTAACAATCAATCATGGCGGAAAAAAACTTAGGTGGTCGTCCAAGAAAACCCTTCGACCTCAGCAAAGCTGAAAAAGATGCGGCGGACTTTTGCACGGCCGAAGAAATAGCGGCACTTCAAAGCATCAGCGTTGACACTTTGGAGCTACGCATTAAAGAGGCTGGATACTCAGGATTTACGGAATTCTTTAAAAAGTACTCAGCGCCGGCCAGACAATCGCTTCGTCGCAAACAATACAAGCTCGCACAAAAAGGCAACGTCGCTCTTTTAATTTGGCTTGGTAAGCAATACCTAGAGCAAACAGATCGTATGGACACAAACAATACTAATCTAAATGCGAACGTCGATTTCAAAATTGGGTTTGAGGACGAAACGACGCCAGATGAACCAACAAAAGAATAATTCGGTCAGCCTCACATTTCCTCGCCGAACGCGCCCGCAGCGCGCCTACCTCGAATCATTGGCGCGTTTCAATGTTGCTGTGTGGGGCCGGCAATCGGGAAAGACGACAAGCGGTGGTTGGAAGCTTGTTAAAAATCCGCTCAATAATCGAATGGGTGGACAATATTGGCACGTGCTTCAAACTCACATGGCTGCCGAAGAGGCGTTCAATAGGTATGTGAGACTTTTCCCAAAAGACTCATGGCCATATCTTTGGGCAAAAAAACCGAACGAGTCTGAGAAAACGGTTTTTCTAACTGGTTATAGAAATGTTCATTTCAAGTCTGGCGAAAACTATCAGGACCTTCGGGTTGCAACCCTTGATGGCGCAATCATAGATGAGTGTAGACAGCAGTCAAAAGAGCTCTGGACGCAAGTTATTAGGCCGATGCTTGCAAGGCGCAAAGGTTGGTGCGATTTCTTTTCGACACCCGCCGGGTACGATTGGTTTTATGATCTTGCGGAACACGCCAAACTTAATTCGAAAGAGTGGGGATTGTTTCATGCACCATCAACTGAAGCCTGGTGGTGGACGCCTGAAGAGATCGCCTCGACAAAAGCTGAAATGTCGGAGCCAGAGTTCGCGCAAGAAATTCTGGCAGAATTCAGAGATCTTACCGCCGGCCGTGTTTATCCGTCCTTCGGCGATCATAACCGAGCAAATGGATCACCGTTTGCTGCAGGCAAACCGTTCTCGCCATACCTACCGATCGTTCTCGGTGCCGATTTCAACTTAAGCCCAATGTCATGGAACCTAGGTCAAACCGCATCAAACAAATGGCATTGGTTTCAAGAGATTCATCTAACAGGATCACACACGATGGAAGCGGCCGAAGTATTGGTGTCGCGCATGCAGCAACTAGAGGCCATGGGACACAAAAGCAACCCGCAATTAATCATTTGCGGCGATGCGACGGGCAAAGCCACCCAAAGGTCTAGCAACCAATCCGACTACGACATTATCAAGATCAAACTCAAACAAGCCGGCATCACCTTTCGCGATGAGACGCCTGAGTCAAACCCATCGATCAAGGACCGCGTGAACGCTGTAAACACAAAATGTAAGGCAGCCAACGGTGATGTGGAAATGTTTGTGGATTTCGATAACTGCCCGTTTCTAGTTAAAGACTTGCAGCGCGTTGTTTGGAAAAACGGTGCCGATGCTGTGATTGATTCGGGCAAGCAAAAGGATTTAGGTCACCAATCTGACGGAATTGGTTATGCGATCCATCGGTTAACGCCAATGAAGGGCGTAAAAGAGATTGGCAAAATGCGAATTATTCAGCGAAGATTATGACTGCTGTTCAAACTCCGAATTGTTGTGGTTGGGGCTCATGAGAAATCATGGGCTCTAATTTTATTGTCTAGCGCAATGTTGACATGACAATTGTGTTTGGATCGAATTGCGGGTGGGGGAATTTATGTACTGGCTCAAATATCTTGTTGTTATCGTCATCGAATATTTTATCAATCTCGCCAAGGGCGCTTGGTTCATCGTTTTTTCTCCAATTGAGTTCAACGAATTTCTGACCGAGTGGCGTCGATTTAAAGACCATATTCGCGATAATGACGAGCGCCTGCAGTCGGCAGCGATGATGGGTTTGAATCTTCGTCAAAGACGGCGATTGGGGATAAGATAAAATGATCCTAATTGGAGATTGCTTAGAGCGACTGAAAGAGCTTAATGAGAACAGCGTTGATGCTATTGTTACTGATCCGCCATATGGTTTGAAGTTCATGAACAAAGGATGGGATTACGATGTACCTTCTATTGAAACTTGGCGTGCTGTATTTCGTGTACTTAAACCAGGTGGTCATTTACTCAGCTTTGGTGGAACTCGTACTTATCATCGGATGGTTGTTTCGATCGAAGATGCTGGGTTTGAAATTCGCGATCAAATCCAATGGCTTTATGGGAGTGGCTTCCCAAAATCACTCGACATCTCAAAAGCGATTGATAAGAAGTTCGGCGCGAAGAGAGAAGTGATTGGAACAGTCGAGCATCATGACATTCGAAACGGTTCGCTTATCGGCAAATCTGGCAAAGTTGAAACGCAAATCACCAAACCATCAACGCCAGAAGCCTACCGCTACAAAGGCTGGGGCACGGCGCTTAAACCAGCGAATGAGCCAATCTGCCTTGCAAGAAAGCCTTTAGAGAAAGGCCTCACCGTCGCAGAGAACGTTCTCAAATGGGGCGTTGGCGGATTGAACATTGATGAGTCGAGGATAGGTAATGACGTTACCGGCTGGGAAGGGCGAGCAAACAAACGATTTGAATTCAGCGGAGACGGAAAGCATCAGCCAGAACAAATGAATGCCGGAGAAGCTCGGCCCGTGCAAGGCCGCTGGCCATCAAACGTCATCTTAGGCTGTGATTGCGAAGGCGCAGAGCATGGCCAATTGTGCGCTGTTCAAATGCTTGATGAGCAGAGTGGCGTGGCAAAACCAAAAGCACGTCGCGAAGGTAAGCGCGGCGGCAATGGTTTTGGCTTTTTTGACGACGACAAAAGCGCAAATGAAAATGGAGTTTGGCCGGAAGATGCTGGCGGCGGCGCATCCCGCTTTTTCTATGTGGCGAAAGCATCAAAGCGTGAACGCAATGCAGGCTTAGAGGGAATGCCTGAGAAAGAATTGCGATCAGCTGGCGGCACAACTTCATCTGGCAAGCCAACGATGGAAGGGCGTGATCGTTTCGGTTCTGTGCAAGCGAACAATCACCCAACCGTCAAGCCCATCAAACTCATGGAATATTTGATCAAGCTTGTTACACCTCCAGGCGGCGTTGTGCTTGATCCATTCATGGGAAGCGGATCGACCGGAGTTGCCGCTTTCAAAAACAATTTCAAATTCATCGGCATCGAAATGAGCGAAGAATATGCGGCGATTGCTCAAAAAAGAATCAATCATGCAAAAGTTTAGTTTCGAAATTCAGGGCCTGCCATCAACGACCAATTCATCAGGACGCAAACATTGGGCCGTAAAGGTAAAAGAGGTTCGTCTATGGCATGCGAAAGTCATGATGGAGCTCGCGAAACTAAGAGTCGGAGTCTATGGCGATTTCCAACCACTACATAAAGCAAAGATCACGTTCACTCGTTTCTCGGCTCGCGAGTGTGACTTCGATGGTCTCGTTTCAAGCTTTAAGTCCGTATCAGATGCTCTTGTCAAAGGTGGAGTGATTGTTGATGATAGGCCATCGGTTGTTGGCTATCCCACTTATCGTTGGGAATATGCCTCAAGAAATGAAGGCAAGATAAAGGTCGAAGTCGAAAAGGTTGAGGTCTTAGAGTGAAGAAAAAACTCCACCGCATGGACGATGTGCCAGCCTATCGCAAGTGGGTTAAAGCCAGAGACAAGGCTTTAGAAGAGCTTCATACAAAATCACAGCTAGAAACATCCGACGAGCTAAGACGCTTGCTTGGTCAGATCTTACTCATGTCGAGCGCTTACTATCATCAATCCAAAACAACGATGCACATTTTAGGCTCACACCGTCCGATCGATCATTTAGACCAATCGATCAAGATTGAATTTCAACGATCAACCACCCGACTCTTTCAAATCCTGACAAAACTAAAAGTGAACTCGTTTGTACTCGCCAAGAGCTCGCAGGCCGAGATCATAGCCCAGTTGTTAAGAAGAAAAATCGAGGCTAGGCTTTCAAAAGCGGATGTTCAAAAAGTGATACTCCGCGATTCACTTGCCGGTGGTCCAGCTCTTCATCGTCTCGAACTCTACATGGACCGTCTACGTCGAAAGATTCTAAACGCTGTACAACTCTCGTCGCTTCACGCGGCCGACGCTGAAGAGTTTCTTTATGATGTTATCAGATCATTTCCAAAGCGTAGGGTTGTAAAACAACCGCGCAGAATCTTAAAGCCAAAGCTCATGGAAGCGGATCAATCAATCGGTAGCGGCGCATCCGTTTCGATCGACAACATCGATGAAGATTCTTGGCAATCAATGCTTGATGATTACTTGTCAGATCCGACCATGCAGTATCGTCAGCCCGAGTATGTAGTGAATCTCGACATTACTGATCCGACCGTTCAAAAGGATGGCGAACAAGTTTGGTATGCATGGGAATTCGAACAAGACATGATGAACGAGTTTGTTCAATCGGTTAGGGACGGCGAGATTGATGCGGCTAACGATAACGGCATTACGGACTTTGTCGTAATCGCGATTATTGACGACAACACATGCGAAGGATGTTGTGGCGAATACGGATGCGTAGATTTTGACGGTTTGCTTGTAAGTGAAGTCGAAAGCATGACCGACGGACAATACTCTAGCGCTCCGTATCATTTCCGTTGCAGGTGCACTTGCGCTCCCGCAACATCAGAAATTCCAGAAAAGCCGGACGATGGTGGCATCGAGTTTGATGATTGGTTAATGAGCAGCTAGTATCTCAAGTGTTTGGGTGGGGGATTAATGATCAACGGGGATAAGTTTCTTAACGACAATGACGACGTCAGTGCGTCTAAAAGCAAGAATGCTCGCATTAGTGTTTTAAAAAATGGCCTTGTCTTTGATGAAAAGAAATACGAGTACAAAGAAGATTTCGTTCCAGCTAACACTTCAAACCCGCTTGAGATTCACACCACCACAGAGCTCGTTGAGCATTTAAAAAAGAACCCAGCCACCCAATTAGAAGCAAGAATCTTAGGTCACGGTCCTCAAGGTAAAGCGCTCCTTAAAATGGATCGCAAAACGTTTTTAGAATCTACAGGGGCCAAATACACAAAAAAGCTTCGCGAAGCCGCAAATAAGTTTGTCGAGTGGGATAGCTTCGATAACACTTCAGATGATTGGTATGACGGCGGTCGCATCGGGAAAGACTTTACGCCAATCATTGGCGGCCCATTTGATAAGCAGCTTTATTATCGCGACTACCTAAGGATGATCGCAACGAGCTTTTATGCTTACCACCACGATCCAGTCGCAAGATCTCTTGTTGGCATCATGACCGATTTTACGATCGGTCGCGGTTTTACGCTTCACACGGATAATCCAAAGGCTCAATTGCTTTGGAACGCCTTTTCGGCCGCGAACGATCTTCACACGCAAGTGGAGCACGCAAGTCAGGAAATATCGGCTTACGGCGAGATCATGTGGTGGTGGCTTCCACAAAACAACGCAAGGATTTCATTTAACCCGGTTGCAGGCGAAAAGATTCCAAAGGCCATCCTTCCTCGCATCCGCCTCATTGATCCATCAAACATCGCTGAGATCATTACTGTTCCAGAAGATCCAATCAAAGGCGTGATCGCCTATGTTTGGCTTGCGCCGACGCAATACCAAATGTGGACGAAAGATAATCAGCCGTCGACCAAGTTCATTTACACACAAATCCCTGCCGAACAGATTATGCATTACCGCGTTAACGCTATGTCGAACGAAAAGCGTGGTCGGTCTGATTACTTTCCGGCACTAGGCTATATGAAACGTCTTCGCGATTCGGTTAACTATTCCGTGATCGCACAACAAAAAGCGGCCGCATGGTGCATCGATACGACCGTTCGAGGTAACGATGCAGACATTCAAACCTATATCGATGAACAAACATCTCTTGGCCCAATTCCACCGGCAGGATCTGAATTCGTTCACACAGAAGCGATTAAGCGCGAGTATTTATCAAACCAAGCCGGTCGAACAGGTGAAAGCCCGACGTTTGACTGGTGTTTGAACATGGCGTGCATGGCTGCCGGAGTTCCGGTTTCATATCTTGGAACTCATTTATCGGGTGGTTCGACAAGAGCGTCGGCACTTGTATCGACTGAGCCTGTGGCTAAAAAGTTTGAACGTCGTCGTCTTGTTTACGATCGAATGCTAAGAGGGATGTTTGATCGTTTAATGCGCATGTTTGGCATCGATGCTGAATGCGAGATCATTTTCCCAGAGCTTATTACGCAAGATAGGTCAGCGAAACTAAAAGACCTTTCTATGGCTCAAAGGAACGGATGGATCTCACCATCTCGCGCCGCAGAGATCGCAGCAAAAGAGTTTGATATCAAAGACTTTGATTACGACCAAGAGATTGGGAAAATCAAAAGCGAAGATGATGAGTTGGGAATTAGCCTAACCCCTGGACAAACGAACCCATTGACGACGCCTGCAAAAACTGGACAAACTAGTGATGTTAAGGCTTCGGGGCTTCCGTCTGACGAAAAGAAAAACATCAAGAATAATTTGAGGCAGCTTTGATCAAACGTATCAACATGAACACGACGATTGAGGATCTGCAGGCAAATCCTAATGCTTACGGTGTTCCGACATTTGAACAGTTTTGTCGCGAGCGCGAAAAGTGGATGGGCCGCTATGATGATTCAATGGCGACATTGTCTCAAGGGCCAACACAGTTCAGAAAAGATCTTCAGAAGATTATTTATCAAATTCACGGCGTTCCGCTAAATAGCGAAGAAGAAGTCGAAAAGGCTTTGGCTGATCATGGCTACACTCTCGCAGACATTGATCTCGAAAAGCGTGATTCGAAATTAAAAAAGACCATCAACATGCATCCAAAAGGCGGGGGCAAGTATGACATTGTTGTCAATTTTCTTCCGTAATCGCTTTAAAGAATCATCTCAACCACCCAAAAATACAGTCGTTAATGATCCAGTCGACGGCGGCTTTAAAACCACATTTTGGTTTTGGGGCGCGGCCGATCGGATTGCGAAAGCGATTGATAAGAAACAACCGTCCTACACGATGGCCGATAAGCTCTTGGGCAAACATTTAAAGGTCAGCAAAAAACAAAAGCAGGCCGATAGCGCCTCAAGCAATCCTACTTTTGCAGTGGCTAAGAAAAAAGAAACGGACATTAAGTTAACTGCCCGAGTGTTTCGCGAAGCCAAAGCTTTGAAGTCAGGCCTCCCCACAGAGTTTGACGTCGTCATTATCGAAGAGGGTTTAGGGAACTTCGGTGACGCGTTTTACTACACAAAAGAGGCGCTTGAATCAGCAGTTAAACTGTTTGAAGGCGAGAAATGCTTTGTTGACCACCCGGCAAGGGACGAAGAAGAAAATCGGCCCGAGCGTTCAACTAGGGACATTATCGGTCATTTCGAAGGCGTAAAGACCGAGATGAATGACGGCGGTTGTACTGTTCTAACATCCACCCTTGACGTGTTGAATGTTCCGAAAACAGAATTACAAAGAGCTCAAATGGCCCGCGCGGTTGAAAATAAACAAAAATTTCCTGAAAAGGAATTTATCGGTTTATCTATCAATGCCGGTGGCGATAGCGAAGAAAAAAGCATCGATGATGTAATGGCGATGGCGCCCGAGGGTGCAAAGCCAAAACTTCAAGAGGCTAAAGAACAAGGTATCGATACTGTTCGGGTGGTAAGTTTAATCACATCAGTTGTGTCGTGTGATTTGGTCACGGCGGCCGGTGCGGGTGGAAAAATTCTAAATATCATCGAGGGAGAAAAAACCGATGGCAAAAAAGAAAGAAAATAAAAAAGAAGAGATGGAAAAAAAAGAGGGCCACAAAGAAGATGAGTGCAAACAATCGCACCATGAGGATGAGTCTGAAAGCCATCATGAGGACGAGTCTGAATCTCATGAGGCGGACGAAGATGCTGATTCATCTGGCGATCACGCCGATGAAGAGCAAGACATTCAATTGATCAAAAAAATGCTCAAAGATTATTTGGGTGACGATCACGAAGGCATGGACGACGAATCTAAAGAGGCCATGCATTCACTCGCTAAAGAAGCGTATGAAGGTCATAAAGAAATGGGCAAATCTAGTGAAGAGGCGTTCAAACACGCTGGCGAAGCTGTAAAGCTTGCGCATCACATGGCTCAAAAACAAAGTAAAACTGAATCTGAAGATCAAGGTGATCCAGAACAGGTTAAAGATAAAGCGGCTCCTAAAAAAGCAGCGAAACCAGATCCAAAAGATGATGATGGTTCGGATGATAAAGCCGAAGGCCATAAAGAATCGAAACGTGAACAGTTATTGGCTAAGAAGTTGTTAGAGGCGGAAGGCCGTCTAGCGGCTTTAGAGAGCAAGGCTAAAAAAGCTGAAGTGACGGAATATGTCGACAAAAAGCTTAAAGAGTCTGGTCAGCCAAATGCGATCACTAAACGATTTCTTGAGGCTGCAGGCGAACTTAAAACCAAAAAGGATTTCGACTCACGTTGGGGTATCTTTTTGGAAGGTGTGAAAAACACTCGCACTGAAATTGATTGGACCGCAATCAGTGAAAAATCATCATTCCAAGAAGACGGTTCTAAAACCCACACTTCAAAACTCGATTTCTCGGGTTGCGTTGAAGAGTAATTCAGTCATTTAGGGGGAAATCAAAATGGCAGGAGTTAATAACGTAAAAAGAAAGGTAGCTACCAACACGGTTGTCGCTGACATCCAAAAGTTGGTTGCTGCTACTACTTCATTTAACCAAGGTGATTTGTTGTTCATGGATACAACAAACCACATCGTTGCACCGCTTGTTGGCGAAACTGACGGCGTGACATTCCTTGGTATCGCGCCCGTTACAATCGTTAACGGTAAGTATCCAGCTAGCTATGTAACAAGCGTTGACGCTTCAGTTGGTATCCCATCAATTCCGGGTCCTACATTCGGTGACGAATACAGTGTGATCTTGAAATCTGGTGATACTCTAGTTTCTGGCCAAGTTGTTTATGCAGATCCAGCGACTGGAACTCGTAACGTTCAAGCGTCGGGCACAAAAATTATCGGTGTTTACACTGGTCAAGAAGGTGCTTCGATCACTGGCGACGGAACTAAGGAAGTTACTTGTAAAATTGGCGCCCGTTATCCTGGCGACACATTGAAGTTTTAATTAGGGGGCAAAGACTATGGAACAAAAACAAAGAGACGAAATGCTTCAAAAGTTCGATGCCTACCTTGCTGGTCGCGCATCGACAAATACGAAACTAGAAGAGAACAACAAAAAGATTCAAAAGCATATGCTTGAAAATGCTGAAATGAAGGCTTTCCGCAGCACTGCGAAAGCTCGTTACGGCATTGATCCAATGACTGATTCAGAAAAATTCCCTGTAATGAAAGAGGGTTTTTCTTGGAAGAAATTCCGCGGTCAATTGAACGAGCAATTGCGCGAAGCTGATTCTGAGTCGGCTTTTCAAACCTTCTTGGTTGCAGGACTCCTTCAAAACATCATCGGCATGTATAACCTTGTCGCAGTTTCTTATAAAGACTGGGCAACCGTTACACCAACTAACCTTAAAGAAACTCCTTACGCAGCATTGCAAGGTTTGAGTTTCCCACGCGAAGTTGGCGCTCAGATGCCTTATCCAGAAGTACGTGCGGCTGGCTACGACGGCAAACTCGTCGCTCGCAAATACGGTTCTATGTACTCAGTTGAGGAAGAGCTTCTCGAGGACGATCAAACTGGTCAATTCAAGCAACAAGCTGGAATGCTCGGCGAGTACCTTGCGATTTTGACTGAAGTTTTGGTTTACGGAAAATTGCAATCCGTTGCTAACACTTCATATGCTGGTTTCAACGTTCCAGTATCTGAAACAAAACCGTCGACAGAAGCAAACTGGCCATGGGCTCAAAGCTCAGCACCGTTTGTTGGTGGTGGTTATAACCGTCCTGCTACATACACAGCACTCACTCAAGCGGGTGTACAAGCTGGTATCGAAGCATTGATGGTTCAAAAGAACCTTTTGGGCATCACAATGATGGTAAATCCAAAGAGACTTTTGATTTCGCCAGTTAATCGTTTTGATGCAGCCGTTCTTTTGAACTCTGCTTACTATCCATCTGGTGCGGCATCGGCCGGCGCAGTTGGTGGCGCGTTTGCGATCAACCCGATCCAAGGTATCTTGGATGTATCGGTTACTCGCTTTATGCCTGATAACTCAGGTGTTGTTGGCGGCCTTAGCAAAGCTTGGTTCATCGTTGATGATTCTAAGCCTTGGTTCCAGGTTGCTATGCGCACTCCAGTTAGCGTTCAAACAGAGGCTCCAAACTCTGGTGCAAACTTCGAGCGCGATGTACATCGCTTCAAAGCAAGCACTCGTATGAATGCTGACGTTATCGATCCACGCTTCGCATGGCGCGGTAACGACGGAAGCGTCTAATAGCCCAATTCGTGGCCGAGGGTTTTCATTTTCCCTCGGCCTCTTTGACCTGGTTATTGGCTTGTCCAGTAACGACGTGAAAGTAAAAGGGAGAAACGTTTCATGGCAAAAGCAGCGGTAATTAAACAGGCCGGCACCGATCGGATGGTGACTGCAAA
>Ga0207702_10000682_pt1 | contig 36842 bp, 33 predicted proteins | sample KBSCornC62_FD_184302 | JGI IMG/M metagenome (GOLD analysis project Ga0207702, IMG submission 184302) | Corn rhizosphere microbial communities from Kellogg Biological Station, Michigan, USA - KBS Corn C6-2 (SPAdes) (version 2) | ecosystem: Host-associated > Plants > Roots > Rhizosphere > Soil ... | reverse complement strand
TTGCGGGGATCCTGGAGAATCTTGGCGCGGAACTCGGCGCGTTCTTCGGCGGTGGACTTGGGTCCCATCAGCATGCCGTAACCGCCCGCCTCGTTCGTCGCTTTCACCACCAACTCGTCAAGGTGGTCGAGCATATATTGCTGGTCCGCTTTTTCATTTCCGAGGTAAGTCGGGACGCTTCCGAGGATGGGTTCTTGATCCAAATAGTAGTTAATCATCTTTGGCACGAACGCATAGATCGCTTTGTCGTCGGCGACCCCGGTGCCAATCGAATTTGCGAGCGAGACATTCCCCGCACGGTAGGCGTTGACGAGGCCTGGGACGCCCAGCGCGGAGTCGCGGCGAAAAACGGTCGGGTCGAGAAAGTCATCGTCGATGCGGCGATAGATCACGTGCACGGGCCGTAGCCCCTTCGTGGTGCGCATAAAAACGTGCTGATCTTTGACCAAAAGGTCGCGACCTTCGACGATCTCGATGCCCATTTGGCGCGCCAAATACGTGTGTTCAAAATAAGCGGAGTTGTAAGCTCCCGGCGTCAGCAGCACCACGGTCGGATCGGACACGCCGGACGGCGCGACGTGTTCGAGCAGCTTGAACAGTTCACTTGGATAATGTTCGACCGGACGAACCCCGATGCTCTCGAAACTGTGCGGAAAGGTGCGTTTGAGCGCGTGCCGATTTTCCAGCAGATAACTCACACCCGACGGGCAGCGCCCGTTGTCTTCGAGGACCAAATATTTTCCGTCCCGATCGCGAATGATATCGGTACCGCAGATATGAATATATATATCGCGCGGCACTTTGCAGCCGACGAATTCACGACGAAAGTGTTTTGCCGAGAGAACATATTCCGGCGGGATCGTGCCGTCGCGGAGGATATGTTGGTCATGATAGACGTCGTGGAGGAAAAGATTGAGAGCCGTGATGCGTTGAATGAGGCCAGCTTCGATCTGTTCCCATTCGCGTGCCGGAATGATTCGCGGCATGAGGTCGAAAGGAAAAACACGCTCGGCGCCCTGTTCGTCGCCGTAGACATTGAACGTGATGCCTTGATGGAGAAACGATAGGTCCACCGCTCGACGTTTTTCGTCAAATTCATCGCGCCCGAGTTGGTTGAAACGCTCCATAAATCGAGCGTAGTGAGGACGCACCGTCCCGTCCGGGAGCAGCATTTCGTCAAAAAAATCCGGACTCTCGTAGGGACGAAATAAATCCACACCGGGGACAGACGGCGCGACCAGCGTGCGTGAGACGGACATACCGCCTATCTAGCAGGAGGCGTGCGAGGTAACGGGAACGGATGAATAATTTTTCTGCAGATCGCAAAGCGCCCGCGGTGGAACGAGTTACTTACACCGCGAACCAGCACGAGATGCTACCTAGCGGAGCGGCGCTCGTATGAACGCCGGGGGTCGGCGTTGCGACAGCTTGGGTCCACGTTCTCACGAACGCGGCTCCGTCTTACGATTTAGTGCGCTGGGCCCCACCGCCGCGTGACGGGATAATAAATAAACAAAGGCCGGCCCACCACATTGGCTTTCGGTACTGGCCCCCAGACACGGCTATCATCACTATTATAAGAGTTGTCGCCCATCGCGAAGTAACCGGCAATCGGCACCGTGGTCTTCTCGCCTTCAGTTAAAGAAGCCATGTAGGAGTAGCCGCGATACGGTGGGACTTTATTCTGATTCCAGTCGAAAGCCTTCGCTCCCGTGATTGGAGCACCGTTCCGATACAGATAGGGAGAGCGGACCTCGAGAGTGTCGCCAGGCAAACCAACCAGGCGTTTGATAAAATATTCATCGCGACCAATGCGCTCGATTCCGTCGGTGCGGAACACGAAGCCATCGCCTACCTTCGGCGGAAAAAAGTGATAACTCAGACGATCGACGAAGAGTTGATCGCCAGTGAGAATATCAAATGAGATCAACGGCTTTCCTTCCACCGCTTCACGGTCGAGCGTCAGCATCCGCGTGAAGTCCGTTAACCGCATCGCATGTTGACCAGCTTGGTTAAACTGCTCCTCGGTCCAGCCGATGGATTTATAAAACGCCTCGTCGAATTCGAAGTCCGCTGGGACGGAAATTTTATATTCACGGCGCTCGACGTAGATCGAAAATACCTTCGTATCCGTGGGAATGACCAACCACTTCCGCCCGCGTCCCTTTTGATAGAAGACATGCGCGCCGCCGTTCACGTCCATGAAAACGCGCACCGCAACACGACCCGAGTTTTGCGGAACGATTTCATAATGTTGTGCGCCGAGAAGAATGAACCGCACCGCTTTGCCGATTGGTCCCGGCGCCTTTGATGGATCGGGATACGCCTCGGGGGTCATGCCATAATACGTTGGCCACATCGAGTTCGTCGGAATCTTGAAGGGCTGCACGAAGTACGTGCGCAACCCGATGATCACGATCGCAGCAACAAGGAGAAATTCGACGTATTCCTGGAGCGTCGATTTCGGATAAAATGTTCCACCGGTGCGGCGAAGGACTTCTTCGAGCGACTCGATCCCGAGCTTGAGCTTGCTGGCGTCTGCCTTGTCGCGGAGCAAGCCGCGCAAACCCTCGGAACGCTTCTGGAGTTCTTTGCGCTCCGCTTCGGTCAATTCGTCGCGCCGGTAGTGATATATCTTGTCGGCCAATTCCAGCCAGTTGCTGGCGTTGGTCCGCATCTTTTGCTCCTCCGAATCGAAAAGACCGAGCACAGGTTCTCCGGGTTAGTTGTTTTTCAAAACTTGAATGAAGGCCTCGGGTGGGATCGAAACACGGCCAATCTGTTTCATCTTCTTCTTACCCTCTTTCTGTTTATCGAGCAGTTTCCGCTTACGCGAGATATCGCCGCCATAACATTTCGAGGTCACGTCTTTACGCATTTCGCGCACGTTGTCACGCGCGATGATTTTGCCTCCGATCGCGGCCTGGATTGCGACCTTGAACATCTGGGGCGGGATAATATCGGCGAGCTTTTCGCACAGCGCCCGGCCCTGCGACTCCGCTTTATCGCGGTGAACGATCGTGGCAAATGCATCCACGGGATCGTTGTTGATCAAAATATCCATCTTCACCAAATCCGAAGGGCGATAATCACCGAGTTCATAGTCCATCGAACCGTAGCCGTGGGTGATGCTCTTTAAGCGATCGTTGAAATCCACCAGGATTTCGTTGAGCGGCAAAATACATTTCAGCATGACCCGGTTTTGATCGAGCGTTTCCGTGTGATCGCAGATGCCCCGCTTCTCCATGATGATCGCGAGGATGTCACCCATGCAGTCATTCGGAATGTGAATCGACGCGTTGATCGTCGGTTCGCTGATTTGCACGATCGAGCCCGGCTCCGGCAAATTCACGGGATTATCCACTTCGATCAGCACGCCGCCATGCTTCTCGACTTTATAGACCACGCTTGGATAGGTCGAAATGATCTCAACGTCATGCTCACGCCGGATCCGCTCCTGGATGATTTCCATGTGGAGCAACCCCAGGAAGCCGCAACGAAAACCGAAGCCGAGCGCGAGCGAGCTTTCCGACTGGTACATGAACGCGGAGTCGTTCAACCGCAGGCGCCCAAGCGCGGCCTTTAGTTTTTCGTAGTCTGAGGATTCAAGCGGATAAAGACCGCAGAAAACCATCGGCCGCACCTCCTTGTACCCAGGCAACATTTCCGAGGCCGCTTTGTTCGCGATCGTGATCGTGTCGCCGGTCTTGATGTCGGCGGGATCTTTGATCGTGGAAACAACATAGCCGACATCGCCTTCGCCGAGCGAATCGATCTTCTGCATCTTCGGGGTGAAGATGCCGACTTCCTTGATTTCGGCCCGTTGGCCCGTGCTCATCAGCAGCATCATTTCGCCGGCTTTGAGCGAGCCGGAGAAAACACGGATGTACGCAATGACACCGCGGTAAGAATCGTAAAGCGAATCAAACACCAGAGCGCGCGTCTGCGCGTAATTGCGCCAGCGCGGCGGTGGCACGCGCGCGACGACGGCCTCCAAAATATCTTCGATCCCAATGCCGGCCTTGCCGCTGGCGAGAATGGCTTCGTCAGAAGGAATCGAAAGAATGTCCTCCATCTGCTTCAGACAGAGTTCGAGATTGGCGCTCGGGAGATCGATTTTGTTGATCACCGGAATGACCTTGAGCTCCTGACTGAATGCGAGGTGCGCATTGGCGACCGTTTGCGCCTCCACGCCCTGCCCCGCATCGATCAAAAGCACGGCGCCTTCGCAAGCCGCCAAACTGCGAGAAACTTCGTACGAGAAGTCCACGTGCCCCGGCGTATCCATCAGATTCAATTTATAAATCTGCCCGGCCTTGGACTTGTACTGCATCGTGACCGGATGGCTCTTGATCGTGATGCCGCGCTCCTTTTCCAGGTCCATCGCATCGAGGTGCTGATCGGTAAGAACCCGTTGAGCGACCGTGTTCGTATGCTCCAACAAGCGGTCCGACAGAGTCGTCTTGCCGTGGTCAACGTGAGCGATGATGCAGAAATTGCGCGTGAAAATCTCTTCCATGGGAGGGCCGCGCCGACAGAGGGCGACGCAGAGTGAAACGGGTCAGACTGCGGACTGCTCCGAGCAGTTTCAAGCGGCTAAATCGGAAAACTCCGCGCAACTTTTTACCACCCAATCCTTGTTCGTTCGCTTGGCGAGCCCCGCGAGCACCGCTCCTGGCCCCAGTTCCCAGAGCTCCGTGGCACCGGCTTTAACCGCATTCTGCATGCAGTCTTCCCAAAGAACAGAGGACACGACTTGTTTCACCAGCGCGGCTCGGATTTCGTCGGGCGCACTCACCGTTTGGCCCGTGGTGTTGGTGAAGACAGTGAATTTCGGCGCTGCAAACGGCACAGTTTGCAGAAACGCCGCAAAGGCCGCGCGTGCCGGTTCCATCAAACGGCTGTGGTAAGCACCCGCGACATTGAGCGGAATCGCTTTCTTGATCCCTCGCGCCTTCGCGGCAAGGACCGCGGCTTCGACTTTGGCTTTCTCGCCGGAGATGATGATCTGACCAGGCGCGTTGTAATTGGCGGCTTCGATGCCGAATTCCGCGCAGAGCTCCTGCACTTTGGCGCGCTCTTCGCCAATGATCGCGGCCATGCCGCCGACGGTTTGTTCGCAGGCCTGCTGCATCAGCCGGCCTCGTTCGGCCACAACGCGAAGGCCTGTCGCAAAATTGAAAACACCTGCTGCGGTCAAAGCCGTGATTTCGCCGAGACTGAGGCCAAGGGCGAACTGTGGATCGGTTAGCTTCCCCATCTCTCGCGCCGCCGCGAGGAGTGCAAGCCCATGAACGTACAGCGCCGGTTGGCAAACCTTGGTCTGGGTCAACTCTGCCTCGGGCCCTTCAAAGGATACCTTTTTCAGATCCCAGCCGAGCACCTGATTGGCCTCGTCATAGAGAAGCCGCGCAGCGGCGGACTGTTCATACAGCGATTTCCCCATTCCAACCTTTTGTGCGCCCTGACCGGCGAAAAGAAGTGCAAGTGCCATAGAGCCGACCACTCGAACGCGAGGAGATTGCGGCGTAAACAATAAATAGCGCGCCTAGTCGGTCCTCTCTCTCGGCGGCGATCCTTAACCGCCCTGCACCATGCGAGCGAAGCTTCCTTCTGTTTCTAAACAAGTCCGCGATTTGGCGCGGAACCTGAAAGCCGGACAAGGAGGCCTGCGCTTTCACGGAGAAACGTCTAAAATCGATCCAATTGTGGAAAGTATTTCTGCTGATTCACCACGGCCGCTGTTGGCGGCGCAATCGACTCCGCACTGCGCGCATTCGGCTTCGTGTCGCCGGTTATCGGATACAAATTTTCGTCCGCGTCGGATGACTCGCTCGATTTCTGCGAAAGCGTGTTGGTCAAACTCGTCGCCGTGAGTTTCGGCATCCGAAAATCACTCGGCCCGGCAATCTGAGCGTCCTTGTTATCCAAATACGGATTGGCCCGCTGCGCCAAGGGATCGTGATAGGTTGCGTCCCCCGTCAGCCACCCGGACGGCGTCGAACGATTTGAAGCATCAGTCGCGGCGCGGTCAGGCACGAACGAGTTCGATCGTGTCGCAAACAGGTCCTTCTGCCCCGTCGCGCTCACTGATCCCGTCGGCACCAGCGAACGATTCTGCGGGAGCAACCATGATTGCAAAAATGGTGTCCAAGCTCTCACGGTCTCCGCAGAAACGGTTGTATCCAGTTTTTGCTGACGCGAACTGCTTCCGCGATTCGTGGGCGCGAGTCCGTCGCGATCGCTTGAGCCGGTCGCGGTGTTCTTGGTCAACGCGTCCAGCAACCACCCTTGTGATGACGCATCCGTGGACGAGGGTGCGGTGCTCGCGGTACTGGTTGTGGTGCCGCTCGAAGGAATGACTAAGTCCAGCTTGCCGGTATCCAGCGATTTCGCGGGAGCGTTCGGCGAGGCGACGCTGGCCGGCAGCTCTTCGAGATCCTTGCGGGCGCTATCGAGCGTATCTTGCTGCTGAGCCCGCGTCAGACCTGCGCCGACTAAACAAAAGCCGGCGCCAAAAACCAACCGGGTCCGAAGGCGCGCCACCATCATCCGACACTATGTGCGAATGAAGATGCCCTTCAAGTTCATCTCCAGCGCTTGCGGATTCGGTGAAAAACGAAGGCCGTCCGCTTTGCTGATCTTGCCGGCCTTGATCAAACGATACAGGTCGCGGTTGAACGAAAATGTCGCCGAGTCGCCGGTGCTCTCGAGCAGATTCTGAATTTTCTCAAACTGCCCCTCGAGAATGAGGTTTTTGATCGTCGCGTCCGCGTGAAGAATTTCGTTCGACGGCACGCGGCCGCCGCCTTCGAGGGCAGGCAAAAGCTTTTGGCAGATGATGCCGCGAATTGTGCCGGCGATTTGACGACGCGCCTGAATCTGCTGCTCGGGAGGGAAAAATTCGAAGAGTCGCGTCAGCGCTTGAGACACCGTCCCGGCATGCATCGTCGACATGACCAAGTGGCCGGTTTCCGCCGCTGCGATCGCGGTCTCGAAGGTTTCGCGGTCGCGCATTTCGCCGATCAAAATGATGTCTGGGTTTTGACGCAGAACCGAGCGAATCGCCAAGGCGAAGCTTGGCACGTCGAGACCAATTTCGCGTTGGTTGAAAACCGATTTGTCATCCTGAAACGTGAATTCGATCGGATCCTCAATCGTGACAATGTGCTTGTCGTAGTTGTGGTTAATCCAGTTCAGCATCGCCGCCATCGTCGAACTCTTACCCGAGCCGGTCGCTCCGCAGATCAAAAGAATACCGTCCTTGGCCTTGGACAAGTGAAGCAGCGGATCCGACTGAAGGGCCAAATCTTCAAACGTCGGAATCCGACTTTTGATATGCCGGAACACGATGCTGACCGTTCCGCGTTGGTGAAACGCATTGACGCGAAAACGCCCGATTTCTTCTGCCGTGTAGGCGAAGTCGATCTGCCCTTCGTTATCCCAAATCTGTTTAAATACCCGCGGAACATGGTCATCGACGAAGGCCTGGGCCTCCGTTCCGGCGATCGGATCCATGTCCACCTGCTTCAATCGGCCTGCCATTCGGACGTAGCCGGGCTTGTTCGATTTTACCACGACATCGCTCGCTCCACTTTCGACCGCCAGTTTGAGGAGCTCGTTAAATATCTCAGTATGCAGCGACATAGGGCATCACAGGGAAGAAAAGCGTTGCGGATTTGCTAATTCGTACTGCTTTCCTGTGCAAGGTATTCTCCTGTAAACGCTCCATGAAACTCCGCCCGCTCACTGGTGCCCTCACCGCATTGGTCACGCCTTTCAACAACGAGGCTGTCGATTTCGACAGTCTCCGGAAGCTCACGGAGTTTCAGATCAAATCCGGTATCGACGGACTCGTTCCTGTCGGCACCACCGGCGAATCACCAACGCTGACTCATGAAGAGCACCTCGACGTCATTCGCGCCGTCATTGAAACGACGCGAGGCCGGGTCCCCATCATCGCTGGCACGGGATCGAACTCCACCCAAGAAGCCATCGAGTTAACCAAACTGTCCCACGAGGCCGGGGCCGATGCCATGCTCGTGGTCGCACCTTACTATAATAAGCCGAGCCAGGAAGGCGTCTTTCGCCACTTTTCTGCAATAGCTGAACAGACCGACAAGCCGATCATTCTCTACTCCATTCCCGGCCGTTGCGGAATTGAGATCAGTATCAGCGTGGTCGAACGGCTCCGCAAAAAGTATTCGCATGTCGCCTATATCAAGGAGGCCGGCGGTTCGGTCGATCGCGGCGATCAGTTGAAACAAGCGCTCGGGCGAGATCTCACTGTTCTGAGCGGTGATGACGCTTTAACCCTCCCTTTTATGTCGGTGGGCGCCGAAGGCGTGATTAGCGTCGCGTCGAATTTGATCCCGAAGGAAGTGACCCAGATGGTTCACTTCGCACTGGAAAACGATTTCGCGAAGGCCACCAAGCTGCATCGCAAATTTTATCCGCTCTTCAAGAATCTGTTCATCGAACCCAATCCGGTTCCGGTCAAAACCGCCCTCGCGCGCGCGCGTCGCATCGCCTCGGCCGAAGTGCGCCTACCGCTCTGCGAAATGACGGAGGCCAACGAAGCGATTCTGCTGAGCACGCTCGATTCTCTGGGAAAGTAACGCCATGCCTTTGAACCTTGCACTCGTAGGCGCCCGCGGACGGATGGGCCAAGCGATCACGACGGCCGCCACCGACTTTGACGTAAAAATCGTCTGGCCGCTCGACCTGGGCGACGACATCGCCGCTGGTATCCAAAAAGCGGATGCAGTGATCGATTTCAGTTCGCACAAGGTCACGCACGAGGTGGCGAAGCTGGCTGGTCAGTTTAAAAAGCCTCTCGTGATCGGCACGACGGGACATGCGTCCGAAGAAAAACAAAAAATCATGGCGCACCTCGCGGGCATTCCAGCGGTGTGGTCGGGCAACTATTCCGTCGGTGTGAATCTGTTGTTTGCGCTGACGCGTCGCGCGGCCTCGGTGCTCGATGCCGACTACGATGCCGAGATCGTGGAGATGCATCATCGCATGAAAAAAGACGCGCCCAGTGGCACGGCAGCGCGGCTGCTCGAAATCATTTTAGAAGAACGCAAACTCGGCGCCGATGCGGTGCGCCATGGCCGTCATGGTATCACGGGTGAACGCACGAAAACGGAAGTCGGCATGCACGCACTCCGCGGTGGGGACGTCGTCGGTGATCACACCGTCATTTTCGCCTCACCCGGCGAGCGCGTTGAGCTTGTGCACAAGGCGTCCGACCGTGGAATTTTCGCTCGTGGCGCTTTGCGCGCCGTGCTCTGGGTCGCGAAACAGGGCGCCGGACTCTACGACATGCAGGACGTGCTCGGTTTGAAATAACCCAGCATGATCACTTCGATCCAGGGAACGTTGACCGCGGCGACGCCGCTCTCGGCCATTGTCGAACTCAATGGCCTTGGCTACGAAGTGAACATCCCCGTCACGACGGCGGAAAGATTGCCTGCCTTGGGATCGACGGTGAAGCTGCAGACGTTGGTGATCTATCGCGAAGACGCGCAGACACTCTACGGTTTCGCGAGCGTCGAGGATCGCGATTTTTTCCGCCTGATGATCGAGCACGTGACGGGAATCGGCCCGAAATCCGCGCTCACGATCATGAGCAAACTTTCACTCGCCTCGCTGACGTCGGCCATCCGCGATGGCGATATCGCCACCCTTTCGAAATGTCCCGGTATCGGCAAAAAAACCGCGGAACGGTTGGTGGTTGAACTGCGCGCGAAAGTGGGCGCGACCGCCGGTTCGCCGGCGAGCCTCGGCGGCAGCGGAGCGGGCGCGGACGGAAAAGGCACGGCCCCCGAGGGTGACCATCGCATCCGCGACGCCGTCTTGGCGCTGACCGCGCTTGGCTATAAAACAGATTCCGCGGACGAAGCCATCCGGCGAGCGGTGTTGACGCTGGGCCCCAAGGCGACGACCGAGCAGTTGATCAAGAAAGCGCTGAGCTAACAGATGCCCCTCCCCCTGGGAGCGCGGACATTCTTGTCCGCTCCCCCACGGATGCGAGCGAAGCTCGTTTCTAACCAGTTTCTAACCGAAGTGCGCGTCAGCTTCGCTGTCGATTCGACAAGTTAGCGGACAAGAATGTCCGCGCTCCCAGGGAGGGGGCGTCTGAGCAGATACAAAAAAAGCCCCGGATCGCTCCGGGGCTTGTCGTGAAAAGTTGAATACGGCGCGAGGCGCTTACTTCTTCAGGATCACCAGATCGACGCGGCGGTCTTTAGCCATTTCGTCTTCCGAGCCCTTTTGCTTCGCTTCGAGATCACCCTTTGAAACGGTTTCCAGCTTAGCCGCTGCAACGCCGAGTTTCTGGAGGTAGCTCTTCGACGCGGCCGCGCGGCGGTCGCCGAGGCCGAGATTGTATTCGGCCGTGCCACGCCAGTCGGTGTGACCTTCGAGGAGGAGCCGATACTGCGGATTCTTATCGAGATAGTCCTTCGCCGCTTGGAGTTTCGCGCGCTCCGGCTCCTTGATTGCGGACTTGTTGAAATCAAAATAAACCGGCTGGAGCAGACCGCGAATTGTGTTCTCGTCCTCAATCACGCCATCGCGGCCCTGGAGGCCCGATGCGCTAGCGTCGCCGATGTTGGCATCAGAAGGAGCGAGATTGGTCCCTGCTGCGCCAGCACCCGTACCTAAAACCGTATCCGAGGGAGCGGGACGCTTCGGCTTCTTCGAGCACCCGGCCAAAGCCACAAGCGTGCTGACCAGGACGATGCAGAGTTTCTTCGAGAATTGATTCATGTGAAAGGGAAAAAGGGGCGGTAGGTTGACCTTATTGAGCAATGGTTTTGGGTGGGCAAGTTATTTATCCGGCTAATCTTTCACGGTGCAACGTCCGCATTGTTTTCTTTTCGACAATGGCTCCTTGAGAGCCGCCTCAACGCTCAATTTGCGAGCGGTCGTACGCGCGCTTACGCCAGTAATCGAGGCGGACATCTCCGCCGCATCCCTCCTCCACTCGAGCGGCGTGCCCGCGGACCAGTTAAATGGCGTTCCGGCCGAACTCTTGGAACCTGCATTGATCAATTGGCTGAGCAAAAACCCCCAAGGCACCGCGATTCTACTGCCATTCTTCTTCGGTCCGAGCGGCGCGCTAACCGAGTATTTGACCGAACGCGTGCGGAGCGTTCACGCGAAATTTCCTCAGGCCGACCTGCGCATCGCGAGCCCCCTCGTCGATATCCAGAGTCCGGATACACGGATGGCTTTGGCGCTGGCGGATGCCGCTCGTCGAATCGCCCGGACACGCGAATTGGTTAATCCCAAAGTCCTCTTGGTCGATCACGGCAGTCCGCATTACGCCGTGACGTTGGTGCGAAATCATCTCGGCGATCAGGTGCGCGCTCTGTTGCAAAACGAAGTAGCATTGGTGGGTGTAGCTTCGATGGAACGACGCCCTGGGCTCGAGTACACGTTTGCCGATCCCCTTTTGGCGAACGCCCTGGCGGAGCCGCCATTCAATGATGGCGACGTGATCGTGCTCCTGCAGTTTCTTTCTCCCGGCCGACATGCCGGCGAAGGGGGAGATATCGAGGAGATCTGCGGCGAAGCCCAGCGAGGCATGCCGCAATTACGGACCTATCTGACCGAACCCATCGGCCAGGATCCCAGAATCATCGAGCTTCTCGCGCAGCGTTATCGAGACGCTGCGTCGAAAACTCAAACCAGCTTGCGCGGCTCGATCAAACCGACCTCGAGCGCATAACGCGTGAGGCTGGCGACATCGTGCAGATTTAATTTCCGCATCAGGTTCGTGCGGTGATTATCCACCGTCTTCACGCTGATGCCGAGCTTGGCCGCGATTTCCTTCGTGCTATGGCTTTCGGCCACGAGCTGGAGGATTTCGCGTTCGCGATCGGTGAGAAAATCGGCGGTCGTGCTGGCCGCGGGGTTGGCGACCACGTTGCGCAAGAGTGCTGCGACCGCGGGGCCGAAGTACGTGCCGCCGTTAGAGACGGTCTCGAGACCTTTTTTAAATTCGAAGAGGCCAGCGGTCTTTTCCACAAAGCCATGCGCACCGGCTTCGAGCATTTCTCGGACGAGCACGGGATTCTCGTGTCCTGAGAAAACCAATACACGCAGGACTTTGAGTTGCTTGGTGATTCGGCGCAGGAGGTCGACGCCGTTGAGGCCGGGGAGCTTGGCGTCGAGAACGATGACGTCGGGCTTCACGTCGAGGCAGAGATTGTACGCGTTCTGACCGTCGCCACTCTCTCCGACGAGTTGATAGTTGGGATCGGTACGAAGAATTTCCACCAGCATTTCGCGGATGGCGGTTTGATCTTCGATGATGACGAGGCGTTTAATAGGCATCAGTATGATCAGTTCGGCGAAAAACCCCTAGCATTTGAATGGAAAACTCATCCGACTCGGGAACTTAAGGAGGATTTACCGGGCTTTTACCAGCAAGGCTAAAGCGTCGAACTTTTGATCCGATTCAAAATTGTGCGCAAAAAAACGGTTCTCATTTTTTTAATCGTTTGGCCTGTCGCTTTTTCGGCCGCTGGCTTGGCCGATGGAGGTTCAGTCGCGGCGGCTGCGCCCACCCCCTCGGCGCCCCCTGGCCTCGTTTCCGCATCGCCCGCCCCAAAACCCAAGGTCACCCCGCCACCGCCATTAACGGTCGCGCCCCCGAGGTCGCCCACGGCGGCAAAGGCCGTTCCCTCAGCCAACGTCTCGCGGATGCAGGCCTGGAAAGATGCTGAGCTGATCGCCTCGCTGGGCGAAGGGCGTTTGGAAGTGGTCGGCTCAGGCGACTCGATGCGTCCGATGTACGGCGAAAACACGATTTTGGTGATCAGCCGCATCAAGTTTGAAGCGCTCCAAACGGGGATGACCGTCGCCTACACCAATGAACGAGGCCATCGCGTGGCTCATCAACTCCTCTCACAAGACCGCCTCGGTTGGCGAATCCAAGGTCTTAATAATGAAGTGGAAGACCGAGAACGAGTCACCCGCGACAATCTGATCGGTGTGGTCTACGCGTCCCTGGCCTACGATCCAAATCTCAAGTGAGGCTCCCTCACCGCGCTTGGTGGGTCGACCGGGATTCGAACCCGGAACCAACGACTTAAAAGGACGCTGCTCTACCATTGAGCTATCGACCCCCACAAGCGAGTGAATGGGTTGAATAACTTTCGCGTTTCGATCTTGGCAAGAGTTTTTCCCCAACTTTTTGAATCTGTTGCGCTTTTCGGCTGCGACGTTGCGAAAAGTATCAAACGCACATCTTTTGGGCATTGACGGGCGTCTAGCCGTCGTGCCCAGCTCGATCTCTCCAGCAGCGCCGAAAATTGTGGGAACAATCGAAAAGTACGCCCATCAGACTTCCGTTGAACGTATGTCAACGAAAGCGCAGGAAGTAGCTTTTGACCGAATTCTCGTAGATCGCTTCAAAGCCGGCGATGGCGCCGCTTTCGATGAGATGGTATCCCGATACTGGGACCGCATCTACGCGATGGTTCACCAACTCTTGCGCAACCAGCAAGACGCCGAAGAGGTGACGCAGGACGCGTTCATCCGAGCGCACCGTGGATTGGTCAATTTCCGTGGCGACTCCGCTTTCTCGACCTGGCTCTACCAGATTGCGACGAACTTGGCTCGCAATCGCTACTGGTATTGGTGGCGTCGTAAACGGGACAAAACGGTTTCGTTTGACCAACCGGTCAGTGAAAGCAACGATACCCCGCTCTCAGAAATCTACGCCGCCGAAGTCCCTACCCCTGAAGATGCGACGGTTACCCAGGAATTTGTCGACCGCATTGCCTTTGGCATGGAGAAACTCGGCGCGAAACATCGCGAGATCCTAATCCTCCGCAACGTGAAAAACCTCTCGTACGAAGACATCGCCGACATTTTAGGCATCTCCGTCGGCACCGTGAAAAGCCGCATTGCGCGCGCTCGCGAGAGTCTGCGAACCAAGATGGGAGAAGAATTCAAATGAAGGACTCTCGCTTCATCGAGCTGCTCAATCTCTACGTCGATCAGCAGCTTTCAAAAGAAGAAGCTGTCGAACTCGAGCGCGAGATCATGCGGGACCCGCGGCGCGCAAGCACGTATCAGCAGTACTGCCGGATGCAGAAAGCCTGCACCCTTCTCTTCGATCAGGAGCGTAACCAAGCTCCGAATACAAATTTATTGGCGCGCTCTCTTTCTGAAGCGGATCGCAAAGTGATCACCTTCCCGGAATCCCGCGAGAGTCGCTGGGGCGGCGGGCTCGTTTACTTGAGCGGCTTGGCTGCCGCCGCGTGCGTCGCATTTGCTTTCGTTAACCGCGCCCAAATCGCCGTTTTCGTCCGAGGCCATAACCCCGCCGCGAATATAGCCGCAACGCTGCCAAGCCATCCAGCATCGGTTACCACCGGCCATCTCACCGCCGGAAGTTCGGGGTTAGTCGTGAGCAAGGCTCCGACGGGTTTGGCCACGCCAGCGCATCGGCAAGAGTACTTCCCCGTTTTTACGTCCAAGCCATCGTTGCGGGACGAGTCCTCCGCCGACTTGGTCGTGGAAACGCAGAACGAGAATAAGAATTCCTACGAGTGGATGCGCACGGTCGAACTCGCGCCGGTCGCGCCGTTCGCCGCCGACCAACTCACCCTGGCGTCGACGAACAAGCCTCAGACGATCACGCTCCGCGGCCAACCGTCCGCCCACCCGACTCCGGCCGAAAGCGCCGCGTTCGAGTTTCAGCGTTAAGAATTCATCGCTGGATTCCCGAAAACAACCGCGTTCATGAGAACGCGCGCATTCGGGATATTGCGTTGAAAGGCCCACGTTCTCGCGAACGAAGCTGCGCCCCTGTTAAAAGTGGGCTCAAACGCCGGCGAGGGAAGCCAGGATTTTTTCCGACGCGCGAATCCCCTTCTCCATCACCGAAAGATTAAAGCTCTCGTTGGGTGCGTGCAGATTATCTTCCGGCAAAAAGAGCCCGAATAAAACGGAATCCAGACCGAGCACTCGCTTGATGTCCGCAATGATTGGGACGCTGCCGCCCTCACGCAGATAGAGCGGCTTTTTTCCAAAAACGTCCGCGATCGCTTTATCCGCTGCGCGAAAGGCGTGCGCGAGCACGGGAGATTGATCCTTGGGCGTATTCGAACGATCGGGCGGCACCACGACGTAGGGCGTGCCTGAATGTTGGTCAACCAACTCGAAGGTCACGTCTCGGGGCATGCGCTGCTTAATCGCTTCGTAAACCACGCGGCGAATTTTTTCGGGTTTCTGATTCGGCACGAGTCGACAACTGATCTTCACGAAAGCCTTGCTGGGAATCACCGTCTTCGAACCTTCGCCCTGATATCCGCCTCCAATACCGTTGAATTCCAGGGTCGGCAAAAAGCGAATGGCTTCAAACGGCGTATAACCCGGCGGCGTATAGAATGCCGGCACACCCAGGAATTCGCGGTAATGCTCTTGGCTCTGCCCCATCTGCGCGAGTTCGGCACGTTCCCAAGGTTCGACGTCAAGCACGTCATCGTAGAATCCAGGGATGTTAACCTTTCCGTCCGGCGTATGCAGTGTCGCGCAAAGGTCGGCAATCGCTTGTATCGGATTCTTAAATACGCCGCCATGCATCCCGGAGTGAAGATCGCCTTTCGCCGACGTGACGACGAGATCGAATAGCATCAAACCGCGCAGGCCGCATGTGATCACGACCTGGTCTTCACGCGGGATGCCTGTGTCGGAGAGATAGACGAAATCCGCCTTCAACCGATTCTGATATTTCTCCAAAAAGCTTTGGAAGCTCGGACTTCCCATCTCTTCTTCGCCTTCCACCAAAAAGGTGATGCGCAGCGGCAAATCCGGATGTTTTTCGAGCAGGTTCCCAACAGCGGCAATATGAGTCATGAGCGGGCCTTTATTGTCCGCAGTGCCACGGCCATAAATTCGTCCATCACGAATTTCCGGTTCGAACGCGGGCGTTTTCCAGAGATTGAGCGGGTCGGCCGGTTGAACGTCGTAGTGGCCATAAATCACCACGTGGGGCCATTTCGGATCCCCGCCGCGATGAGCCAGCACGATCGGATGCAAGCCGGTCGGCACGATCTCGACCTCAAAACCGATGCTTTTAATCAGCCCCGCCACAAATTCGCGGGCGCCGCGCATGCCTTCTTTGAACGACGAGTCCGTCGAGACGCTCGGAAAACGGACGAACTCTTTCAATTTTTCAACGGGGTCAAACATGCCCGCACCGTGGCGCAAAAACGAATACGCGGCTAGCTGGAAACAGAAGAAATTAAGTTTATCGCTCCCCGACCTTGTCTCGACTTCGCGGATACGGGCGCAAAAAAGGCGGGGCCGTCGAAGCCCCGCCCGTATTCGTTCTCGAGTTAAATTAGGCTGCGCGACGGCGGCTCCAACGACGCAGGCCTGCCAAGCCCAGCGCAAAAGCGCCGAACGCAAAACCCATGGTGGACGCTTCCGGCACCGGTGTGCCGACCGAGGCCAACACGCCTTCTGGCAAGGTGCTGCTGTAGGCTTTCACGTCGCCGAGCGTGTCATTTGCGTCGATGTTCAGTGTTATGAGCGAGACTCCGTCCGGCGCGTCGGTGCCGATCTGAGGAAGACCCGTCTCGCTATCGAGAATCGCAACCGTGAATGCGTCCGGAGTGACGCCCGCGAGATTTTGCGAAATCGAAACTTCGAAATGAATGCCCGTCGTGTCGCTGCTGAAGCCTTGCAGGATTTCGTTAAACGGATCGGCCGAATCGTCTTTGAGCCACATGCTGGTGCCGAGAGTACCACCCGCCTGTCCCCAAGCGGACGGGGTGCCTGTGGCGTGACCGCCATCAAACGTGAAATCGGTCAATTGCACCGAATTCGCGAGAGAGCTGCTACCTTCGTTCAATTGGAAGTCCAAGTAGAAGGGACCATTCGGCGCAGAAACGAGCGCCGATGTGTCGATATCGACGCGGAAGTCGAGATTGGCCTTGAGGGCGGGAGCTAACGCGAGCCCGAAGGCCAGACTAAGACCGGCGAGATGATAGGTGTGTTTTTTCATGAAGCAGTGTGGGTGTGGTCGGAAGTACAACAGCCTAGCGGCGTCGCGTATCCAAATACCGGATGCGCGAGGTCGCGGCGCGCGCCGCAGAATCCTGACCGAGGTGATGCAACGGGCGCCCAAAATGACATGCCGACTGTGCTTCAAGCGTGTGTCGTTTTAACGGCGAACGCGTCAATTTCCGGTGGCGATTCGCCTCTTCGCATCCTTCCGCCCCCAAACCACGCCAGGGCCGTCCTCGGCTTTTTTCCTGGAGCGTACTCCAGCATTGCCCCATGGAAACTCGTTTTCCGCCGGGTTAACGTCTCCGGCATGAAAGCTATTCGCATCCATTCTCTCGGCGCACCGGACGTCCTTCAACTCGAAGAAACTCCACGGCCCGAGCCTGACGACAACGAAATTCTGATTCACGTAAAAGCGGCGAGCGTAAACCCGGTCGATTACAAGATCCGCTCCGGTGAATTCAAGAAAGGCGAAATCAAGTTGCCAACCACCCTGGGCCGCGACGTCGCGGGTGTGGTCGAATCGGTAGGCCGCAACGTTTCCAGCCTAAAGCCTGGCGATGAAGTTTACGCCTTTCTCGGATCGAAAAGCGGCGGGTATGCGCAATACGCCGTGGCCGAGCAAAACGAGGTATCCAAAAAACCAGATACACTTGATTTCGTCGAAGCCGCCGCAGTGCCGCTCGCCGCAGAAACCGCTTGGCAAGCCTTGTTCGATCATGGAAATCTGCAACCCGGCGAGCGCGTCCTAATCCACGGCGCGGCGGGCGGTGTCGGTCATTTCGCGGTCCAGTTTGCCAAAGCCAAAGGAGCCACTGTCATTGCGACGGCGAGCAAAGAGGATCTGCATTTCGTCGATGAACTCGGCGCCGATCAGGTCATCGACTACAAAGCACAGGCCTTCGAAAAGATCGTCCACGATGTCGATTTGGTCGTCGATCTGGTCGGAGGAGAAACCCAGAAAAAATCATGGGCGGTGCTTAAAGACGGCGGCCGAATGGTCTCCACGCTTGAACCTCCCTCAAAAGAAGAAGCCGCCCGAAAACACGCGAAGGCCGTGGTGTTCATGGCGGAGGCAAAGGCCGAGCAGCTCGAAGCCATCGCTCGCCTGATCACGGATGCCAAAGTGACCGTGGTTGTTTCTAAAGTGCTTCCTCTGGGCGAAGCGAAGGAGGCACACGAAAAGCTGGAAAACGAGCATTCCCAAGGAAAGCTGGTTTTGAGTGTAGATTGATTCGGAAAAAGCCGTCGTAGTCGCAGGTGCGGCGGCAATTCCTCTGGGCGTTAACGCCATTCAACCTCACCCGGCCGCCCCAATCCGGAGGTTGGATAATCGGGGGCTTTGAAAATCCGGTTATCCTCAGTCCTTGCCAAACAGCGGCCCGACGAAGATATATTGATCATGGCCAATCGCGTGTTGCTGGTTGCTGAGGATGATACGGTGGATGCGATGTTGCTTGAACGCGCCATCGTGAAATGTGGAGTCCCCATCTCGATGAAACGGGTGGAAAATGGAGACGAGGCCATTCAGTATCTCCGCGGCGAGGGATGTTATGCTGACCGAAAACAATTTCCCTACCCGGAACTCATCTTGCTCGACCTGAAAATGCCGCGTGTCGACGGCTTCGCGGTATTAAAATGGCGCCAACAAAATCGCCATGTTCGACAACCGGTCGTGGTCTTCTCCTCCTCGTCGCTACAGCAGGATATCGATCAAGCCTATGCGCTCGGCGCGAGTTCGTTCGTCGTCAAACCCGAGGCGCCAGATCGCCTGGAAAAAATGGTTCGTGCGCTGAGCACGTGGTGGGCGGATTTCAACGTCGTCCACTCGCCGAACTAACATGAACGGCGCGGCGACGAACCCGACCTGGTTCCTGAGTCCATTATTTCGCTGGAGCGTCGGCATTCTGACGACCGCCATTTTAGGCGTGATCGCTTTTCAGGCGCTCAACATTCCCATCTTCAGTCCGGTGGGCATGCCCCACGAATACTGCTATCTCAACGAGGGTCGACTGGTTTGGCTAAACGTGGTGGCCGATCTCGCGATCGGTATTTCCTACGTCTCGATTTCCGCGACACTGGCCGTCTTGGTCTATCGCGCCAGCAAAGGCATTCCCTTCAACGGCGTGTTTCTCGCGTTCGGTCTTTTCATCGTTTCCTGCGGCATGACTCATTTCATGGAAGTCTGGGTCGTGTGGCGCCCGATGTATTGGCTTGCGGCCTACATCAAGGTCTTTACCGGCCTGGCATCTGCCGCTACCGCGATCGCGTTGTTTCCTCTCGTGCCGAAAGTATTTTCGCTGATCGAATCCGCGCGCCAGGGCGATCAGCGCCGCATAGAAATCGAGCAACTCAATCAAGAACTCGAACGCTTCAACTATTCCGTCGCGCATGATTTGCGCACGCCTTTGCGCGGAATCGTGGGGCTGGGCAATGCGCTGCGCGAGGATTTTGCCGATCAATTGCCGCCGCGGGCCAAAGAATATGTTTTGCGCATGGAGGACTCGGCCGCGCGGATGAATTCTCTCATCTCCGACCTCCTGCGTTACGCGACAGTCGGACGCCAGGAGATTGCGCTCGGCGATGTCGCGCTGAACGACATTGTCGAGCGTGCAAAGGCCTCCTTAGAAACTGAAATCAGTGAGCGCAAGGCCACGATCGAAATCCCGAGCTCACTTCCCGTCGTGCAGGGAGATCCGACGCTGCTCCTGGTGATCTTTCAAAATTTGCTCTCGAATGGGATCAAATTCGTGGCGAAAGACGTAAACCCCAAGATCGAAATCACTGCCTCCTTTGAGTCGAGCCACGTCAGCATTTTTGTCACCGACAATGGCATCGGCGTCCCGCTGGCCAATCGTCAGCAAATCTTCGGGATGTTCGAACGCGCTCATCCGGAGTTCGCCGGGACGGGCATCGGCCTGGCGATCGTGCACCGCGCGGTCGAACGACTTCACGGTGAGATCAAGGTCATGGAAGCGCCTTCCGGCCAGGGCACGCGCTTTGCGTTGCGTCTGCCAATGGTGCACTGAAAACCGAGCCGGATCGCCCGTGGATAATGGCGTCCGGCTCTCCGATCGAGCTGCGGGAGCTTAAGCCTTTTCCGCTTTCAGGCGCTTTTTGACCATCGAAGCGCGCCAGTTCAGAGCTGATTTGATCGCGTCACCGACTTTCTTCTGGACGCGGAAAGCCTTGCGCATCGATTTGCCTTTTTCGAACGCGATGCTCGCGCTGACATAACGAGTGACCGAGCCATCGCGATTCTTGCGTTTGCGAATCGAATAGCCGCGGGCGCCATCGCGCACCGCTCCAATCGACTGCGTCTCGGGCAATTTTTTCAACATCGCGGCGCGATGAGCGCGAGCGGCACGGCGCGCTTTTTCTTTCGAGCCACACTTCGAGTCGCTAAAAAATTTTGTCCACACGCGGCCATCGCGCGCAAAGTGCACCTGAAATCCGCGGGTCAAACCCTTGGTTTTGCTGCCGACATCGATGCGGCGAATATGCTCTTCCGAATCCGGATTTTTCTTCATCTCGACAGGTTAACCGACAACATGCGCCGCGGGCAAATCTTTTTTACGCTGGAGATGCAAACGCTTAACGTGAATTATGAGTCATTCACGCGGTAACATCCCCTATTTAACCGCAATTATGAGTCTTAACCGCGGTTCATGAGCCACTATGCGCCTTCGACCACGACTGCGGTGCCGTAGCAAAGCACCTCGGTGATTCCCTGTCCGATCTCGGTCGCATCGTAACGCAGACCGATGATCGCGTTCGCGCCCAGTTGCGCGGCGTGACTGCACATCCGCTCGAAGGCATCTTGGCGTGCTCGCTCGCACAGGTCGGTGTAGAGCGTGATGTCTCCGCCGAAGATTGTTTGCAGGCTGGCGCCGATATTTCCGATGACAGAACGAGAGCGCACGACAATGCCTCGAACGGTGCCTAACTCGCGCACAACTCGATGGCCGGTGAAACCGAAGGCGGTGGTATTGAGCATAAAGAGTTTAGCGGGCTATTTCGCGGCGACCGCCGATCCTTCCCAGCCTTGCAGCTTAGCATCCACGTCGTTGATCAGACCGGTGTTCTTTGCGATGATCTCGCGCTCGTTGCGCGTGATGCTCGCCAGCGCCTGCGCGCGCTCCGTTTGGTCTTCACGAACCTTCAAACCGCTGTCGTGCGCCAGCCGCGTTTCCATGTCGTTTTTCTCGCGCTCGAGTCGATCACGGCGATCGTGCCAGCCGAGAATTTCCACTGCCCGCACGGTCTTTCCCTTCACCACGTCGCACATTTGAGCTTCGCGAGAATCCATCGTGCCGGCGGATTTAGTCATGGCGTCGAGTTTGATTTCCTGAATCGCCGTGTCGAAATCTTGTTGTTCTTGAGAAGACCAGTCTTCTCGGTCGGATCGCCATTGTTCAAATTGCTGCGGAGAGTCTGCTTTGACCAAACGATCTTGCGGAGCGGGTTTACTGCAACCGGTCAAAAAGGCAACCGTCGCCGAAAACACGCACCATTTTATGGTGGGGGTATGGGATTTCATCGAGGGGTTTCTAACGCCCATGATGAGCCTCCGCGCATCCCTTGTCGAGCCTCTCTGCAAGGGCATAAAAAAGCGCCGGCTCGAAAAAGAATCGAACCGGCGCGCAAATTTACGTTGGAATTACTTCTTGGCCGGGGCTTCGGCCTGGATTTCGTGGGCGGCCTCTTGAGCGAGTTCACCGCCCCACTCCTGGCCAACACGCATGCTCTCTTGCATGACGTTCGGCAAGGTCGCGAGAATCTTGTGACCCACCGGGCTTGAATAAAAGGCGTTCAATGCCTGCAGGTCTTCCACCGTGTAATACTTGTCGTAGATCGGGACGATTTTTTCGATCAACTGGTGCGAATCCATCTTCGCAGAAAACTTATCCCAAAACTCTGCCGGCGCGTTTGGCTGACTCTGGCGAATCGATCCGATCATCTGCGCTTTCATTTGATCGACCAGCTTCGTCATGCCGGTGAGCTGAAGCAATTTTTCGATTTCCGCTCGTTTCGCGGGAGCAACGTCGGCCCGTGCAAATGAAGCGACGGCCAGGGTGAGAAGGACCATTAGGGTTTTATGATATTTCATGGAGAAAAAGATAAGACTTTTGTCCGCCGTGTTATTGCCGGCGCGAGGAAATGATTTCCAACGAACGCAAAAGATTTTTCAACGGCATTGTCTGCCCCGACTCGGCCGTGATCGAGAGATGCACGTCAACCCACGTTTTTCCGTAGGTCCGTGAAGCGCGCAGATTTTGTTGCACGGAATTTTTGGCGAGAGTCATCGAGTACGCGACCGTTTCCCATCCGTCGATGACTTCAAATTTTTCGTTTTCACATTTTATCCCGGTGCCCGCCTGCATGCTTTTTTTCTCTTCGCTCCACATTGCACGCAGTCCCTTGTATTTCGCAACCGGCTCGAGCCAGCCGCTCAGAATGACGCCGCCTTTGGTCGTGAAGGAAAAATAGGAGGTGTCACGATTAAGTTTGATCGGACTTTCTGCGATCGCCCCTGGAATGACCAGCTCGGCATCAAGATTCGGCATGGAGAGGATCGCCTTGTCCCCTTCCCGGCGCTCCGCCAACCCCGACGAGGGAGTCGAGGGAAGATCGATCGTTTTTAGAGTGTTCAACGCCTCGTCGAAAGTCGGGCCCGATTTCTCATCGGTGAAGATCGTGGCTTGAATCACGATTTGATTCTGCAGGAGGAGCGCAATCGGCGTCGCTACCTTATAGTCGCCCGTGCGGTCGGGCTTCCCGATGAGCGAGGGATCTTCAAATGACGTGTAAACACCAATCCCGTTTGGAAAATTGAAATCAATCTGGTGAGGCTTTTCGTTCGGCGAAGTCAAATAAGGTCGACAAAGGAAAAGATGGAATTCTCGAAGCGCGGCTCGATCTGCAACTTTACCATCGCCTCGCCCTAGAATGGTGATCAGCAGCGATGCATTGCGGTGATCATCGGGAATGTATCGGAAAGTCGGTAAACCCAAACTGCCGGGAGGCGCATCGACCTCCACCCGCTGCCAGCCTGGCGCCAAACTCACGATCTCTGAATTGTCTTTGGCTTGCGCATGTCCTGGCCAACTGAGCGCCAATAGCAAAATGCCAACCGCCGCGAATTTCATAGGGTTAACCGATTAGAGTGAGCCACGAAGAAAAGTAAATCACCGATCGGCCAGACACTCAACGCCACTCGTGTCGCGGATAGCGCCGGGACAGTTCTGTTTTGATTTTTGGATACATGTCGCGCCAGAAAGCCGTCAGATCATCGGTGACCTGGAGAGGCCGCTGGTTCGGGGCGAGCACTTCGATTTTGACCGGCACGCGGCCATGACCGAGGGTGAAGCGGCCTTCGACGCCAAACAGCTCTTGTATGCGTGCGCTCAATACGGGAGAGCCCTCCTTGGCGTAGCTCAACCTGGAGCGACGGCCATTGGCCATCACGAGTTTCTCCGGCAGGTAATCGTCGAGCACCGCGAGTTGTTCTGCGGTGAGCCAATCCCGCAAAATGGGCATAACCGGCTTGTCGCGAATCGCTTTGTAGCTGGTTTCGCCGTAGCAAATTTGTTCGATCAGTGTCGCGCGATCGGCATCGGTCAGGACATTGACCTCGAGTTCCGGAAACCACTCCGCGAGCCGGTTCACGCGAATGATCCACTGCTCCACTGTTTCGTCCCACGCTTCGAGTTTGAGTTTGCCCGCTAACACCTGCTGCGTGAGCAGCGCGGCTGCTTCAGTCAACGGGACTTCTTCCGTGCTCGCCTTCGCCTCCAAAACAAGATCGCGAAACCGGCGCTCGCGCCGCGCGATCACACGCTTGGCACTCTCGTCGTAAACCACCCCTTTTGTTTCCACATAATCGCTCGGGAAAAGTTCCTTCAACCACGGCTCTTCGACGGCCGTCGCGAGCGTGAGCAGCACGTTGACTTCTCCGCCCCGCCCTTCGATTTCGCTCACTTCAGCGGCAACGAGCAGCGCGGCTTTCTGAATCGTGCTTTCGCGCGCCAGCAGGCCGCGCCGCGTGTGGACGAGTTCGCAACGCAGCGTGCCGCTATCCAGACGTTTTGCGAGCTGATCGGAAAAGCCCGCCAGCACGCATTTGCGCACGTCATCGCCATCGACGCGCCGCTCCGATGTATCCAAGCCTTCCTTACTCGCGATCTCGATGAACTGCTCGAAAAGAGGACCCACTTGGCGGGCTCCTTGCGCGTGGATGCCCAGGCGCCGGCACGCGTCGACGGCGTAATTCGCCTGATCGGCAAATCGCCAAGCCCGCATGAGTAAGAAAAAATCCGACTCGTGCTCCTCACCCAACTGATCTTCGCGAGCATCTTCGACGTCGCGCGGCACTCCGCGGAGCAGAAAATTCCGTCCCTGTGTGAGCGCAGCCATCAGCGCGATCGAACGCACGCACCCGCGCACGTCCGCTTCCAGGAGCATACGCGCATAGCGCGGATGGACCGGAAAACGCATCATCTTGCGCCCGACCTCGGTGATCGTCGATGGCGTCGCCACGCGATCGTTGTTCGGTCGATCAAGTCGGGACGAATCGACCGTTCTCGCCAGCGCTCCCAAATCCGTAAGGAGCGTTTCTGCGCGATCGAGCCCCTTGGCGTCCGGTTTCTCCAGCCAGGGGAAACTCGCGATATCGTCTACGCCACTTGCTTTCAGAGTCAGAACGACCTCCGTCAAGTCGAGCCGCTTGATTTCGGGCAATTCCTGGCGCGGTCGCTGCGCGTGTTCGCGCTCCGTCCACAAACGCACGCAAATGCCCGGCGCAGTTCGACCCGCTCGGCCAGCGCGTTGATCGGCAGAAGCGGCGGAAATCTTTTCGACTAACAACGTGTTGATTCCTCGGTTGGCATCGAAGCGCGCAATTCGCGCGAGACCGCTATCGATGACCGCCGTCACGCCCTCGATCGTGAGCGAGGTTTCCGCGACATTGGTTGAAACAATGATTTTCCGCTTCTGATACCGCGCCACCGCGTTGTCTTGTTGCTCGGGCGGCAGTTCGCCATGAAGAGGAAACGCGATGAATTCGCGAAGTTCCCGCAGACCCTGAATCGCCTGGATCGTTCGGCTGATTTCGTAGGAACCCGGCATGAAGACGAGCATGTCGCCCGTGGTGCGTTGAGCTGCATCCGCGCAGGCGCGAGCGGCCACCTCCCAAACGGGATCGCGTTCGAAATCTGCGGTCTTCGCCAGATACTCCACGGCCACGGGGAAAGTCCGTCCTTGTGACACGACAACTTGGCAGGGCGCCAAATAACGATCCAGTGCGCTTGTATCCAATGTCGCCGACATGACGACGATCTTCAGGTCGGGGCGCCTCGATTGCTGAATTTGCAAAGCGCGCGCGAGGCTGATGTCGCCGTACAAGTGACGTTCGTGGAATTCGTCGAACACCAACACCGCAATGCCGCGCAAATCGGGATCGAAGGACATTTGTCGAAGCAAGATGCCTTCCGTGACAAAACGAATCAACGTACGTTCGCTGACGCGGTTTTCCAAACGTATCTGGTAACCCACTACGCCGCCGAGCGGCGTTTCCATTTCTTCCGCGACGCGTTTGGCCAACAGGCGAGTCGCCAATCTGCGCGGTTGGAGCACGACCACCTGCCCCGACGCCAACAAACCGTGCTTCCACAACATCTGCGGCAGTTGTGTGGATTTGCCGGACCCCGTTGGCGCTTGGACGATCAGCCGCCCCTGCGCGCGCAGTCCGTCGACGATGGCATTTTCGATCTCATAGATCGGCAGCATAGCGTGAGCCCGGAAGCCGGCTCAGTTGACGTTAACCGAATTGATTAGAAACGGTTTTCCTTGGACGGCCATTTCGCCGCCCACTTCAAAAGGTGCTTTCCCGTCGGCTCCGGCCCCGTAGCGAACCTTGTAGCGGTCGGTCATCGGGCCGATACGGTAGCTGATCAACTTTTTCCCGTTAAAATCTGCGACGGTGAGAATGTTTCCCCGCGAGGCCACGCCGAGTCCGACAGGATCGCCCATGCGCGTGTCTTTGATCACTCGGACGATGCCACCTTTCGCGCCCCAAGTGGCGGCGCTGACGACTTCGCGATCTCCGCGACATGCGATGTAGAGAAGATTATTTAGCGGATCACCCGCTTTGTCGGCGGGACCTATCGGCGCAGTTGAGCCACCAAATCGCAGAAAGATCATCGCGACCGGATTCCTTCCCACTTTAAACGTTCCCATCACACCGAGACTGCCCTCTCGATCCCAACTCCAGCGCGACATGAGCGGAGACGCGTCGATGATCGAAATGGTGCCGTCTTCACTCGCCGCGTAGGCCTTGTAGCGATCTTGCGACCAACGATCGACGCGAAGGCCGGCGAGTACGGCGGTGGGCCGCGAAATCTCTTTTTGCCAAACAACCTTCGGTGTGATTTCGGGCTTTTCGGCAAAGGTGGCGGGCCACTGCCCGGGGCCTTGTCCCTTGTTCTTTGTCGTGGCGTCGAACGACTCCTGCGAAGACAAGTAGCTTTCTCGCACGTATGTGAGCAGAGGCGTTAGGTCGACGATCGCCACTTTGTTTTCGTCTTTCGATGCCACAATCGCGTATCCCTTCGTAGCGATCACGGCTTGCCAGCCCATTTCACCGGCAGTCATCCCGCGACGCACGCCCGCATCGGCGAGACTGATTTGACTCAACACCTTGCCGGCCGTTTGGGACGGGCCGCCCCACCAGCCATTGCTCGCGGCCGCAACGGAGGTCGGCGCGGCCATCGGCAGGTCAACATAGCCGAGCAGTTTGAAGTCGGAGAAGCTGCCTTGATTCGGCAGACCCATGTAGGGCCAAGTGTGGAATTTGAGGTATTTCGCTTCGAGTGCGATGACCGCAAGCTGGCCGTGTAGCGTATCCGTGTCCCAGATCGGAATGATCGCGAATTCATTTTGCGTCGTCACCGCGACGCCCATCGGAACCTTGTTTTTTGGAAAAACGATTCCGGGAAAAGGACGTTCATTTCCCGCGCGACTCGTTTGCGTGCCGGCGACACCGAGTAAACCCTCGCGGTACACGACCAGTTCTTCGTTCTGAAGCATTCCGTAGTTTCGCTCCATCGCGACCGGGAAACGCGGGAAGTGCCCGAGCAATTTTTGATAATCGCTCGTGCGTGTTTGTGGATCGGGATGCGGCTTACCGCTCGCGTAGTCGAGACGAGGACTGAGGGCGAAAACGTGATTGTAGTACGCAAACGTCTGCACCCGATCGAGACCGGGATCGTCGTTCATGTCGTCTGGCACATAGGCGACCTGGCCGCTGTCGCTCCAGTAATCGTTGTCCATCGTGCAGCCATCGCGGCCGAGTTCGTAAGGGTTGCACCGATTGGCAAAGGAGATCGCGCAGGGTTTGGACTCGGGCTTGAAATTCGTTGGGCGGTCGTCGGTCGCGCCCGGATTCAAATCTTCGAAAGATGGCCCCAGCCGCGAATTTTGCGAAACGGGTCCCCAGGCACTCGCGGCTTTCAAGTACGCTTCCCGATTCACTTTGCCGCTGCCGTCGACCACTGGATCGAGTTTTCCGTCAACTGGCAGAGACGCATTCGCCGCGCAAGCGGCCAAACCGAAGGCGATCGCAAGAAGAGACTTATTCATATGCTTAACTTTTCTGAAGGACGTGAAAATTGGCCATGGAAATGCCACTCAGCATAGCACCGACAATGCCGAGGTAGCCTTGATCCGTGCCGCAGAGATAAAGATTGCTCAGCCCCGTCGTGCCTTGTCGGTTTTTTCGAGGAGAGCCATAGACCGCACCCTGCAAATGCCCCGTGAAACGCTCGATCGTGAGCGGCGTGAACATGTCGGTCGCGCTGGTGGCTTGGGCGACGGTTGCGTCGTCTCGGGCGGCCGGAAGAATTTTTCTGACCGTCGCGGATATACTGCGAAACCAGCGTTCTTTGTCCGCACGATAGGTTTCTTCAGGGAGATTTTTCCACTGATCGTAATTCGCGAGACAGGTACAACGCAGCATCCCTTCTTTCAGCGTCGTTTCCGGAGAGGTTGAAAAATTGCCCGGAAAGCAAATCACGCCACTGCGCGTGTCGACCTGCGTCGAAGGCCTTTCGTATCGAAAATCTGGAGACGTACTGAAGAAGACGATCGTATCATCGCCCCAGCCGAGTTCGTCCGTGGGCCGATCGAACACTTGGATTGTTTCGACGAAGGACAGCCGTCCCACGTCGCGATCATCGACCGTTTCGCCGCGATACAGTCGCTCCGTCTCGACCGCGCCAATGGAAGAGAGCACATGGGTGGCGGTGACTTCAGAACCATCCTCGAGCACGAGCGCGGCGGCTCGGCCCTCGCGGGCGATAATTTTTTTCACGCCGCATTTCATGCGACGTTCCCCACCCGCCTCGCGATACTTGTCGAGCAAGACACGAATGATTCGGCGCACGCCATCGGTCGGTCGGGCCATGCCTTCCAACAGAATCGACCGAAACAAAATCACGAAATCGCGAAAGGCCATGTCCCGTTCCTCCGCACTTCCGTAAAACATCACCGGGCAAAACAACATCGCCTCGAGCAAGGGATCGGTGATGAATTGGCGAACGACTTCCCGGGCGGATTCGACCGGCGCATCCAAACCGAAGCCATCATAAGTTTGGATGAGGGCAACGAGACGTTTGAAGCCGTCAATCTGAGAGGGGAACCCTCGCGCGACTTCTGATTCGAGAAGCCCAGCATCGTTGTTAAACGCGAGCGAGATTTCGCCACGTTCGCCGAAAGCGACGCGGCTGCGTTTTTGCGGCCAAAGCTCGAGTTCAGCGCGGTCGATCCGGAGTTGCCGAAGCAGTTTACCGAGCGGTGTGCCTTTCACACCGGGAGCGACGTAATTCGTCAAAGCATGCAAGCCAACGTCATACTTTCGGCCAGCGATGCTATAGAAACTGTTCAGGCCTCCCACCGCATTATGGCGCTCGAAAATGCAGACGCGATGGCCGAAGTGCGCGAGCCGAATACCCGCCGCGAGACCCGACATGCCGGCGCCGATGATGGCGACATCGTAATGAAGCGTGGAGTTCATCGATGGGCGCGGTCTCGGTGGCAGTTAAAAGAAAGGCCGGGAAAAATTCCCGGCCTGAAACGACATGTCCGCAGAGGAGCGGTTAAGATTACGACTTGGCGTTAAACTTCGGCGTCAAGTATTCGGCGCTGCTGTCGAGCGAAGCCAACTGCAGGTAGTCGGACTCGGGTACCTCGATGCCGTGGCGTTTGCGGAGCTCCATCACGATGTCCAGGAAGTCCATCGAATCGAGCTGGAGTTGGTCGCGTAGGCGCACGTCTGATTTCAAATGGCTGAGATCCTCATCGGGAGCGATGTCGGCGATGATATCGAGTACCACTTGTTTTACTTGGTCTTTGGTCATTGCGAAGTCTTTCGGAGATCAGGGCACGAACCGTTTTACGATCAGCGTAGAGTTGATGCCTAACATACCGAACGAATTGTTCAAAATAGCGTCAACTCGTTTTGCCTGAACTGGGCGATTCAAAACCAGGCCGGGTAAGGCGCACTGGGGGTCGAGGTCGTCGACATTGATCGTCGGATGGACCATCAAATCAGCGAACGACGGGAGATTTCCCGCGAGTTCGAGGGCACCGGCGGCACCCATGGCATGGCCAATGAAACTCTTGGTGTTATTGATGTGCGTATCCGGACAGTTCGCGAAAACGCTGCCCAAGGCCTGGCATTCCTGGATATCACCGAGCGGCGTTGCGGTGGCGTGCGTATTAACAATGTGGATATCCTGCGGCGTCAGCCCAGCGTTCGCGATGGATTTCCGAACGCATTCGGCCTGCCGAACAGGATTAGGCAGCACGTAATCGCTCGCATCGGAATTGACGCAATAGCCCGAGATCTCGCCGTAGATTTTCGCTCTGCGCGCCTGGGCGTCCTCCAACCGTTCCAGGGTGTAGAGACAACCCCCTTCGGAGATAACGATGCCGTTGCGGGCCTTATCGAAGGGACGACTCGCCTTTTTAGGGTCTTCGTGAGTTGCGAGGGCGTTTTGGCTCTTGAAACCGGCGAAAATGCCAAAGGTGTGGATGCTTTCGCTGATGCCGCCGCAAATCGCGAAATCGACTTCACCTAAACGAAGCATTTGCGCCGCGTGAATCAGCCCGAGATTTCCTGCCGCGCAGGCGGCGCCGATGGTGTAAGCTGGGCCCGTGATGCCCAAATTCAACGACGTTTCGCCAGCTGGGTTGTTCGCGACGGTACGCGGATTGTGGTAGTGAGACCAGTACTTCGTGTCGTAATTGAACTTGGAAACGTTGTAGATCTCGTTCTCGGTCTCTACGTTACCGTGTTCGGTGCAGCCAATGTAAATGCCGGTTCGATCCTTGGCCAAGGTGTCCAAAGCGACGCCGCTGTCGGCCAGCGCTTCTCGGGCACAGTAGATGGAAATGGAGCCAGCTCGCGTGCCAACGCGGACCTCTTTCTTTTTCTGGTACTTCAGCGGGTCGTAGTGACAGACTCCCGCGAGCAGCAAACCCATGTAGCGCACGTCGATACGCTCAATTCCGGCAACGCCATTGAGCAAATTGTTCCGGAATTCGGCCAAAGTGTTTCCATTGGGAGCGGTCAGGCCGATACCGGTGATGACGACACGAGAAAGCTTCATTTATAAATTGACGAAAGGTCTAGCCAACACCCTACCCGACGCAATACAAGCCTGGCCCGCATGAATGTTCTCGTTGTCGGTGGAGCTGGTTACATTGGAAGTCATTGCGTTCGGCAGTTGATCTCTGCTGGACACCGACCGGTTGTTTTGGACAACCTGATTTTCGGGCATCGGGCTGCGGTGGCGCCGTCCGTTCCGTTTTATGACGTCAACCTGGGCGACGAAGCCGCGGTGGGAAAAATTCTCACCGACGAAAAAATCGAGGTCGTGATGCACTTTGCCGCTTTCGCCTACGTCGGCGAGTCGGTTAACGATCCCCTTAAGTACTACTTCAACAACGTGGTGGCGCCGCTTTCGTTGTTGCGGGTGATGTTGGCCAAGAAGGTGACGAAGTTTGTCTTTTCGTCGACCTGCGCGACGTACGGCATTCCGGAAAAGATGCCAATCGTCGAAACGATGCGGCAGACGCCGATCAACCCTTACGGTCAAACGAAGCTCGATCTGGAAAATGTGCTGAAATCCCTCGCCCATGCGCACGGATTGAGTTTTGCGGCTTTCCGTTATTTCAACGCCGCTGGGGCCGCTGAAGACGGATCGATCGGCGAAGATCACGCACCAGAGACCCATCTGATTCCGCTCGCGATCGATGCCGCGACGGGAAAACGCCCAGCCCTGCAAATTTTCGGGACGGACTATCCCACGCCGGATGGGACCTGCTTGCGCGACTACGTGCATGTGGACGACCTCAGCCGTGCGCACATCGCTGTTTTCGAAAAACTGGACAAGCCTGGCACAGGGCTCTTCTACAATTTAGGCACAGGCACGCCGACGTCGGTCCGCGAAGTGATTCGCGCCGTGGAAAAAGTGACTGGCAAAAAAGTCCCTTACACTGAAGCGCCCCGACGGGCCGGCGATCCGCCCGCCCTTTATGCCGATTCGAGTAAGGCGACGCAGGATCTGGGTTGGAAAATCAAGTTTCCCGAAATCGAATCCATCGTGGCCACAGCTTGGAAATGGCATAGCTCGCATCCGGACGGCTTTGGCAAGAAGGGTTAATCGCCCTAACCTCCCGAGTTGAGCCACGACGCTCAGCCGGGTTTCACGGCGGAAGATAAGTCCGTGTTCGGCAAATCAGCGTAGCCGGGTTCGTAAGAATGCGGGCCCTGCACGCTGCAAAACCAACGCTGTCCCCTTCCGCTAAAAACGGGTCGGAAATCTCTCGTTGGATCGATGAAGCGTTGAAACTGCACGAAGGTGGTAATGTTTTCCAGATCGAGCTTCGTTTGACCGTGACCGGCCGGACCCGATCATCGCACCGCGACCGATCAATGTCTCTGGGCGCCAATATTCCGTACCGTGCAATAAACTCTATCTCGCAGCAAAAAACCTATAACCCCGCTTTCAGGGTACCCAGAGGTTCAGGTTGTACGTTTTCACGGCTGAAGCGTTGAACCACTCCGCATCTTTGAGCGGAGGGAGCGTCTGCCCCGTTTTAGAAATATTCTGCAGAGGCATTTCAACGGCGAGCGGGACGCTGGCAGACCAATCGCTCCAGTGCCCGGCGCCATTGAGCGAGCGCGCGCGAAGTTGCCAAACGCCGGCCAAGCTCGGATCGCTCGGAACAAGGGGTTTGTCCGAGCGAACACGTCCGAGCCGCACCGAAAACGTTTGCGACACTTTCACACCGGCCCCGTTCGGTTGCGAACCGTCCACAGCTCGCGGCGACGCGAGATCCGTCCAATCGCCATTCGGCGCCTTGCACTGCAGTTCGATCGAAGTGATAGCGGCATTTGAATCGAGTGCTTGTACACTGATCGAGACGCCATCCCGCCCGAGATAAGCATGCCAGTTGGCACCATCATTCCACGAGCGTCGGTACGTATGCCCGGCGGCGGGACCGGTCGGCACCGTATAAGAAGCCGCTTGCGGCGCGACAGAAACCATCGACGCAGGAGCCGTGACGGTGATCGTAGCCGTGGTGGTGAAGGAGTTGAGCTTAACATTGACCGTGGCAGGATTTGAATCCACGCCGAAAGGACTGGTTTCGATGAGTTGGTAGGTGCCTTCGTGGCCTGCGGTGACAACATAGGAGAACCCCGGCCGTGAAGTTACGTCGACAGACTCGCCAGAAGGTGTTACCAACCGAATGCGATCCTCGGGGTTAGGAACTTCCCATTTAAGCGTGCTCAAGATTGGAGCGCTCAAAACGTATTTAAGAACCCCTGTGGAAGATGGAGTAATAAAAACCCTATTCGCGGGGCTCTTAATATTTGCACCATCGCCTACAAGCGCCGAGTGTTCCATATCCACGTTCACCGCAGATACGTTCATTTCAAAGGAGGCGCCCAGATTGATACTGTCGACAGACGGGGATAGAAATCCGGAAGGTATTGATGAAATTGAGCGGAAACTCGGGGATACAGGTTTTATACTGCGAATTTCAATACCTGTATCGCCGTACGCCACTGCCAGGTGGCTTTTATGTTTGTGGTTTACCCATGAAGAAGACTGAGGATTCCACTGCCAATTCGTTATATTACTTACCGCTCCGTAGCGTGCCCAAATCTCCCATTTTATCCTACCTTTCGCCCATGGAGGAATTGGGAAATCGATTGTTGCCAACTGATCTTGGGGATCCGAAGTGACCTTGAAAGAAGCCCACTTTCCTGATCCGACCCCAGTTGCAACGTTCGTTGATAACTCTCCCCCGCCTTCCGAAGTCCATGCTCCGAATCTCACCCAAGTACCGGTACCATCATCCGCAAATACCAAAATAGAGGTGGTGTCCCAACGATCTTCTCCGAGTCCCGCAATCTTCTTTTTGACTGAAAGCGTTTTTCCTACAGCAGTCCAAATGCCAGGATTTGGATCTTTCGACACCGTATTTCTATACCCCTCTTGTCGGGATGAATTCCCATCTGTATTCCATTCTGGGTACCAGCAGTCGCCATAAACATCTCGGGTGAGAGATGCTCCACGCGCCGGCGGCGAAATCGTATCGGCCGAAATGTTACCTGCCCATCTGCTAAAAGACACTATAAGCGCAATCCAGAGAAGTTGTCTCATATGTTAAGGAAGCTGGAAAATTTCTATCATCGCATTTCCTGTAGTGTCGTTTTTACCGGCTACCTGTGCGGTGTAGGGAAAATCTGGATCAAGCGTGAGAACGATCGCCGCATCTTTCGACCCAGAATCGAATGCTGGTACCCCGACTGCTTGAGTAGCTGACGAGACTACCGCGCTATCCGTTCCCCAGTTGTCATCATAGGCAATCTTCGTTTGGCCTTGGAAGACGGTCAGAGTTGGATCAGCCAAGACATTAGCTACGGCAAATTTCGCTAAGTATGGACCGCCTGCACGAATTAGCACTCGACGGGGGCCGGTACCGCGTAAGATGAATCCGCCAATTTGAATATTTTCGCCAGTTCCGACAAACGACCGTGTTGAAATATTGATGAACTGGGAGGCGGCCCCGATGTCCGCGTCGTAGACTTCAACGATAGCATTCCCGTGGTTAACATTCTTCCCTGTAAGGTGCGCCGTATATGCATGTCCCGGCTGAAGCGTCGCAACGATTGCTGCGTCTGCACTGTCCGCAGCAAAACCGAGGGTGCCAGCCAAAGATGTCGCGGCGTTTACGTTTGCGGCATCTGTGCTCCAATCGTCGTTCGACAGAATAAGATTTGATCCGTCATATAAAGTAAGTACAGGATCAGGTAGCACGCCTTTCACTCCGAATTGGGCAAGATACGGACCGCCTGCCCGGATAAGTACTCTCCTCGGCGCATTACCACTAATAATAAAGCCGGCAATTTGCGTGCTGCTCCCATCTCCCGCAAGAGACCGGGTCGATATATTAACTAGACTCGACTGATTGTTAGGATCGACTATCGGGATATCCGGATCGTAGCCGATTACATCGTATTCGAGGTGGCCATTAGTAACATTTCCCCCATTGTAGAGAGAGCCATCTCCTAGCTCGTCGCCCGCAGAATTTATATCTGGTACTCGAATGCCATCAACCACTACATGATATACGATGTCATCTTCGAAATTTGGACGAGCCCAACCGAAAAGTTCACCTTGATAATAGAACTCTTCAACCTGTGTGTCATCGTCTCCTTCTTCGGTTCCATCGAGCGTCCAAACTAGTCCTTGGCCGTCGGGAGCCGATTTTCCGGTAACGTTTAACAGCGTACCGTTTCGGCTCACTTTAACAGACGCATGAGAAAGATCGCACGGAGTATTTTTCGATCCGTCTGGCACGGAGAGCGTCCATCGCCCGGGAATAAGAAAGTTGGGTGTATAGCCGCTTTGCGGCCAGCGGAGTAGCGGAGTCATCCGGTTTACCTCTGAATTCCCAAAACTTGGATCAGCATTCCAGAGCGCATTTGCAGCTGCTTCACCATTCACAGACGGGACGTCGCCGGTCCCCATTAAGGTGATAGCCGGGAGCAATATGGATCCAAGTCTATGGGGTGCCGTGCCGTTAAGAGGGCCCCAATCGTACATATAGGCCACCACCGCTTGGGGTCCACAGAACCCCAGGGCCAAATCACTATCACTGGCGGCGTCTGCTCCTTCTGCTGAATAGAACTTCCAGGTGCTCGGGGGATAGTGAGTGATCTGATTATTCGCCGACATCATCATCGCGGCGATTTGATCCTTTGCGTTGTAAGTCGGGTTGAACGTGATGGGCTGCAGGCCGGCCATGCGGCGGAAGATATTGATGCGCAGGGCGACGTTGTCTTTGAAGGCTTGGGAGGTATCGCCGGGGATGCCTTTGCTGACGTCGCCGGTGAAACCCATATCGGCGTTGTGCGAGAGCGGCCACCACTTGTTGAACCACACCCGCGCGCCTTGACGCGTGGATAAATCTACCGGGCCGGGATCAGTCTGCGCGGAAGCGATCGCTGTTAACGACAGCCAGAAAAGCGCCGCACAAAGACAGCGCACCGTCCCACCCCTCCGCCTCCCGGTTTTCTCCATACGCACTCGTTCGTAAGACGAATCCGTCGAGCCCTGTCAATGTTTCTCCATGAAAGATGCGAAAAAATGTTCCACCTTCACTGGAGTCCCTTCTTTTTCGCCCGCACGACGGTTATCGGCGCCCTGCTGAATTCAATAATGTCTCTCGATTCACTTTGCCCTGCGCATTGCGCGGCCAAGTCGCAATGGCCACGAGACGCTTCGGCAATTTGAATGGGGCGAGTTTTGGCTCAAGCAATCGATTGATCGATTCAAGATCCTTCGCTCCGTCGCACTGCGGATAAAACGCGGTCACCGCCTCGCCCCATTGGCCGTCCGGCAGACCGAACACGGCAACGTCACTAAATTCCCCTGTCGCCCGTAACGCTGCTTCCACTTCAGCAGGCCAAATTTTTTCGCCCCCGCTGATGATCATTCCGTCGCGTCGACCTAAAATCGTCAGTCGCGCATCCGCGTCCAGTCGACCCAGATCCTCGGGCACGAATTCGGGCTCTGTTCTTGTTTCCGGAAAGTAGCCGCGAAAAAGACTCTGCGCCGCTATTCTCACTTGGCCGACCTCGTTCAACGAACAGGCTACGCCATCCTCGCGCGTGAGGTGTATGCGGGCGTGCGGCATCACTTTCCCGATGTCGCGCTGACCGGCCAAAAACGCGCCTTCCACCTGTGCTGCGATCATGGCTGCGGTTTCAGTCATTCCATAACTCAGGCTCAAAGGCAGTCGTTGCTCCGCCGCACGGTCCAGCAACTCTGGCCAGGCAGCGGCGCCTCCGATGAAAATAAAACGAAAACGCCGGAGAAAATCTGCTCCCCCCGGAACTTCGAGCACGCGCTGCAACTGCGTCGGCACCAGCGAAATCGTCCAGCCCTCGTCTGACTTGGTCAGTGAGGGCCAGTCCCCGGCCGCGAGGTTCCGCCAGTCCCACGGGACATACGTGCCTTCGGTCGCCAAACATCGTAGCTGCGCCATAAGTCCGCTCACATGGTGCAGCGGCAGCACGCTCACGGCATTGATGCGGGATAAACCGAAGTGTAAGCAAAAACCGGATACGGCGGCGGAAAGCGTTTCCTCATCGTGCCGCGCGAAACGGGTGCGGCCACTCGATCCTCCGGTAGGAATACAAACCCATCCAGGCATCGGTTTTCCCGGAT
>Ga0207702_10000678_pt1 | contig 36963 bp, 40 predicted proteins | sample KBSCornC62_FD_184302 | JGI IMG/M metagenome (GOLD analysis project Ga0207702, IMG submission 184302) | Corn rhizosphere microbial communities from Kellogg Biological Station, Michigan, USA - KBS Corn C6-2 (SPAdes) (version 2) | ecosystem: Host-associated > Plants > Roots > Rhizosphere > Soil ... | reverse complement strand
TGGGAAAATGTCATAGAGTTCGCCACCCAAGGCTGCAGCTATTTTCATTGCGAGTTCGAGTCGCACACCCTGCACGCCTGCTTCGATTCTTTGGACTTGTTGCTGACTTGTACCGGCTAAATCGGCTAGCGCCCGCTGCGTCAGCCCGCGCGCCTTTCTCAGCTGGATGATGCGGTTGTTCGCCACGGAGAATCTGACTCCCTAAACACTATACCGTGTATTACACAATACCGTGTTTAACACAACCCATGTCGGCGATTTATCCTCGCTCCCGCCGCAGCTTGGCCCAATAATCCAGCCGCCTGCGGATTTCGCGTTCAAAGCCGCGGTCGGGCGGATCGTAAAAGGTCTGCCGCCCCATCGCTTCCGGAAAATAGTCCTGGCCGGAAAACGCGTCCGGCGCGTCGTGATCGTATTCGTAGCCGGAGCCGTAACCTTCCGACTTCATCAGTTTGGTCGGCGAATTCAGGATGTGTTTGGGCGGCAGCAGCGAACCGCCCTCCTTGGCGGCGCGCATCGCCGCGCCAAACGCCTTGTAGGCGGCGTTGGATTTCGGCGCGGTGGCAAGATAGATCACGGCTTGCGCGATCGCGAGTTCGCCTTCGGGAGAGCCGAGGAAGTCATAGGCGTCCTTGGCGGCGTTGCAGATTGCCAGCGCCTGCGGGTCGGCAAGGCCGATATCCTCGACCGCCATCCGCACCACCCGCCGCGCCAGGAACAGCGGATCCTCGCCGGCATCCATCATCCGCGCGAGATAATACAGCGCCGCGTCCGGATCGGAGCCGCGCACCGATTTATGCAGCGCCGAGATCAGATTGTAATGTCCGTCCGCCGACTTGTCGTAGATCGGTGCGCGGCGTTGCAGGATTTCTTGCAGCTTCCCGGAATCGAAGGTCTCGCCCTCGCGCGCTGAACGCCAGACCTCTTCGGCCAGCGTCAGCGCGGCGCGGCCGTCGCCGTCGGCCATCCGCACCAGCACGGCGCGGGCCTCCGCATCGAGCGGCAATTTTCTGCCTTCGATCGCTTCGGCATGCGCGAACAGCTTTTCGACGGCGCTCGGGTCGAGCGAATGGAACACCAGCACGCGCGCCCGCGACAACAAAGCGGCGTTGAGCTCGAACGAGGGATTTTCCGTGGTTGCACCGACCAGCACCACCGTGCCGTCTTCCATGACCGGCAGAAACGAATCCTGCTGCGCGCGGTTGAAACGATGCACCTCGTCGACGAACAGCAGCGTGCCCTTGCCGGTCTCGCGGCGGGCGCGCGCGGCGTCGAACACCTTCTTGAGGTCGGCGACGCCGGAGAACACGGCGGAGATCTGCTCGAAATGCAGCTCCGTCGCATCGGCCAAAAGCCGCGCCACCGTGGTCTTGCCGGTGCCGGGCGGACCCCAGAACACCAGTGAACCCAGCGTGCGCGTCGCCAGCATCCGGGTCAGCGCGCCGTCGGGACCCAATATATGATCCTGCCCGACCACATCGGACAGCGTGCGCGGACGCAATCGATCGGGAAGCGGATGAGGCGCGTCGCGCTCCATGCCAGCGGCTGCGAACAAATTTGCCGTCGGTTGGGGGCGTTTCGGGCTCATCCGCCGAGCGTGACGTTGATCTGCTGGCCGCCACGCACCAGCGTGATGCGCCAGACCCGGGACGACGTCGCCGTCGCCTTCTCGAGATCGCTGGTCTTGGCGATCTTCTGGTTATTGACGGCGACGATGATGTCGCCCTTCTGGAAACCGACGCCCGCGGCGGTGCCGTCTTCCGCGATGCCGGTCACCACGACGCCTTCGGTGTCGGCGTCGAGATGCAGCTCATCGGCGACCGCCGGCGAGATGTTGGAGACCTTGGCGCCCTGGAACGGCGAGCGCGAGGTCAGCACGATCTCGCTGCGCCCGCTGTCCGGTGCGGTTTCCAGCGCAATCGCCAGCTTTAGCGGCTTTCCGGCGCGCAGCACGTCGATCTGCGCGTTGCCGCCGATCGGGCGGGTCGCGAACCGATAGTCGAATGCGTTGGGGTCGTCGATCTCCTGCCCGTCGATCCCTGTGATCAGGTCCGACACTTTCAGGCCCGCCTTCGCCGCCGGGCCGCCGGACACTACGCTCGACACCAGCGCGCCGTTCGGAAGTTTCAGCCCAAGAGTCTCGGCAATCTCCGGCGTCACCGCCTGCAACTTTGCGCCGAGCCACGGCCGCTTTACGGCCTTGCCGCCGCTCTTGGCGGAAGCGACCACGACGCGCACCATGTTGGCGGGAATCGCAAAGCCGATGCCCTGCGAACCGCCGGAGCGCGAGTAGATCGCGGTGTTGATGCCGGCGAGCTTGCCGTTCATGTCGACCAACGCGCCGCCGGAATTGCCGGGATTGATCGGCGCATCGGTCTGGATGAAGAACTGATAGTCGGTGATGCCGACCTGGGTGCGCGCCAGCGCCGAGATGATGCCGTGGGTCACGGTCTGGCCGACACCGAAGGGGTTGCCGATCGCCAGCACGACGTCGCCCACCATCAGCTCGTCGGAATTGTCGAAATCGAGCGTCGGGAATTTCTCGTGGGTATCCTTCAGCCTGAGCACCGCGAGATCGCTGCGCGCATCCTTCAGCACGATCTCGGCCTCGAATTCGCGCTTGTCCGACAACGACACCTTGACCTGGTCGGCGCCTTCGATGACATGGACATTGGTGACGACGAGGCCGGACGGATCGACCATCACGCCCGACCCCAGCGAGCGCTGCATTTGCTCCGGCTGGTTGCCGGGTACCCCGAAGAACCTGCGGAAGATCGGATCGTCCATCAGCGGGTTGCGGTTCTGCACCACCTTGGTGGCGAAGACGTTGACGACCGCGGGCTGCACCCGCTGCACGATCGGCGCATAGGAGAGCCTGAGCTCGGCCGGCGACGACGGCACGCGGCGATCCTGGGACATGGCCGGCACTGAGGTAGCCAGCGACAGTAACAGGATCGTGAGCAGACGAAGCGGATTCATGAAGGGATTCCCGGAGATTTGATCGCGGGAATATAGACTTACCGGCCCGCGAATAGAAGGGTCCGAAGCGCCTTTCAAATCCCCTTCCGATGGGTAAGCACCGCCGCGCGGGCCCCTGGCGGCACAGCTTCGGCCGGCCTGCCCCCGCAAACATAGCGACGTCTCGTCGCGGAAAATAACGCGATTGGATCAGGAATTTTCTATCGCGGTCAGAGATAGGTACCAACACTACCGTCGTCCGGAGGGGATAAAAACGGACGGCGCTTTATCGCGCGACAACACAGGGGGATACCATGTCCAGAAAAACGTCAAAGAAAACGTTGACGGCGGCGGCCGCGATCGGGCTGGCCGGCGTATTGACGTCGCAGGCGCACGCTCAGTCCGCCGGTAACCAGGATGCTGAAATCGCCTTGCTGAAACAGCAGTTGCGATTGATGGAACAGAAACTCGACAAACTGGAGAAGCAGACGGCGGTGAACGCCTCCGCCACGGCCAGGGCCACCGCGAAAGTCGAGAAGGTCGAAGCCAAAGCCAAGACTGACGTCAAGACTGACGTCAAGACCGATACCAAACTCGCCGATGCGGCCAATGCCAACGCGGCCTATCCGGTCAAGGGACCGTTTCCCGCCCCCGACGTGACCGTCCGCTTGCCGAACAACCGGCCGACGATCTGTACCGCGGACGGACAAAATTGCGTTTCCATCACCAGCCGCGTGATGTGGGACGTCGGCGGTTACGATTATCACCCGAATTCGGCGGCGACTAATCCGCAAAAACTCGATGACGGCGAAAACCTCCGCCGCGCGCGCATCGGCGTGATCGGAAAATTCTTCGGCGACTGGAATTACGCGCTGGTCTACGATTTCGGCGGTTCATCCGACGGCTTTGCCGGCACGGGAAGCACCGGCGCAGCACCTGGCGCCGGCGGTGCGACGATCGGATTTCTGCCAGGCGGAGCGGTGTCCGGCGTCGAGAACGCCTATTTGAGCTACACCGGCATCAAGCCGTTCGGTGGCACGCTTGCGATCGAGGGCGGCGTTATGGACCTGCCCTATACGCTTGACGAGTCCACCAGTTCGAACAACATCGTGTTCATGGAGCGCGCCTCCTCCGGCATCATTGCGCAGAACATCGCGGCCGGCGACTTCCGCTCCGCCATCGGCGCGCGCTGGTTCAGCGACACGCTGTGGGCTGGCGCCTATGCCACCGGACCCGCCACCGGCGCGATTCATTCGGCCTCGAGCCTGAACCCGAACGGCACGACGGAACAAACCGGCGCGGTTGCCCGCGTCGCGGGACAAGTTATCAGCGGCAACGACTACTCCATCCATCTCGGCGGCGAGGCCGAATGGCTGATCCGGGCGCCGCGCGACGAGATCACGGGCGCACAGACGCTGACGCTGACCGACAGGCCCGAACTACGGATCGATCCGACCTCGCTGATCTCGACCGGCGCGCTGGCCGGCGTCTCGGGCGCGCAGGTCTATAGCGGCGAAGCCGCGGCAACCTATGGGCCGTTGTGGGTCCAGGGCGAATATTTCTGGTACAACGTCGATCGCAACAACAACCCAGTCCCACTGTCGAGCGTGAAATTCAACGGCGGCTATGCCCAGGCCTCCTATGTGCTGACCGGCGAACATCACAAATATCTGCCGGAGTCCGCCTCCTATGGCGGCATCGTGCCGAACAATCCATTCTCGCTGACCGGCGGCGGCTGGGGTGCATGGGAAATCGCCGGCCGTATCAGCACGATGAACCTGAATGATCAGCTCGCCACCGCCAACGGCGTCGCCGGCGGCCAGCAGACGATCTATACGGCGGCCTTGAACTGGTACATCAACGGCAACGTCCGTCTGATGTTCGATTATCTCCACGGCACCGTCGCCAAGCAGATCAGTGCCGTCAATCCAGGCGATGCCGGCTCGAAATTCAATGCGTTCGCCATGCGCACGCAGGTCGCCTTTTGAGTAACCTCGCTTGCAGTTGACAGGAAGCGGCGCCGGATGCCTGATGACTGCCGAAACACATCAACGGAGCCCTGCGAAATGAAAGCCGTCGGCTACCAAAAATCGCTTCCGATCGACGACGCCAAGGCGTTGTTCGATTTCGAGACCTCAAAACCCGAGCCGAAAGGCCGCGATATCCGTGTCGCGGTGAAGGCGATTTCGGCTAATCCGGTCGATTACAAGGTGCGCAAGCGCGCCGCCCCGCCCGAGGGCGAGACAAAAATCCTCGGCTATGACGCCGCCGGCATTGTCGACGCGGTCGGTCCTGACGTATCGTTGTTCAAGCCCGGCGATGAGGTGTTCTACGCCGGTTCGATCCTGCGCCAGGGCACCAATTCCGAGTTTCACCTGGTCGACGAGCGTATCGTCGGCCGCAAGCCCAAAAGCCTGTCGTTTGCGCAAGCCGCGGCGCTGCCGCTGACCTCGATCACGGCCTGGGAATTGCTGTTCGACCGGCTCGGCGCGGTGCCCGGCAAGAGCGTCGATCCACGAACGCTGTTGATCACCGGCGGCGCCGGCGGGGTCGGCTCGATCCTGATCCAGCTCGCGCGCCGCCTCACCGGGCTGACCGTGGTCGCCACCGCGACCCGGCCGGAATCGCAAAAATGGTGTCTCGATCTTGGCGCGCATGCGGTGATCGACCACAACAAGCCGATGAAGGAGCAGATCGAGAAGCTGAAGACGCCGCCGGTGGCGCTGGTCGCCAGCCTGACCTTTACCGACCAGCACTACAAGGCAATCGCCGAGCTGATGGCGCCGCAGGGAAAATTCGGGTTGATCGACGATCCCCCGGAATTCACCATGAACGTCTTCAAGGGCAAGGCGATCTCCGTCCATTGGGAGTCAATGTTCACCCGCTCCTCGTTCCAGACATCAGACATGATCGGCCAGCATAATCTGCTCAACGACGTCTCGGATCTCATCGACAAGGGCGTGCTGCGCACTACGCTCGACCAGACCTTTGGGACGATCAACGCCGCCAACCTCAAGCGCGCCCATGCGTTGCTGGAATCCGGCAAGTCGCGCGGCAAGATCGTGCTGGAGGGATGGTAGATGCAGCCGGCGAGCGGACCCAAAATCCTGCTCGACAACGGCCGCTATTTTGAAGGCCCGCGCTGGCATGCGGGCCGGCTCTGGTTCGTCGATTGCTTCGAGCGCACGCTGTTGAGCCTCGGCCCTGCGGGCGACTGCGCGCAGCATGCGAAGCTGGATGACGATACGCCATGCGGCCTCGGCGTCCTGCCGGACGGCGGCATCATCGTCCTGACCATGTTCCGCAAGCGGCTGTTGAAATATGCCGCCGGGCAATTGTCTGTTTATGCCGACCTTTCGCAGATCGCTATCGGCACGATCGACGACATGATCACCGACGGGCTCGGCCGCTGCTATGTCGGCGACCTCGGTTTTGATTTACCGCCCACCGCCGACCATGGCGCCATCGGCCGCATCATCCTGGTGCAGCCCGATGGCGCGATGCGTGTAGTCGCCGACGGGCTGCGCTTTCCGAACGGAATAGCTGTTTCGGCCGACCACAAAAGGCTTGTGGTGGCCGAGATGAGCGGCGGGTGTCTCGCCGACTTTCAAATCGCGGCCGATGGCGGACTGAACTCCCCTCGCCGGTTCGGCAGCATGAAGGCGCCGGATGGCATCTGCCTCGATCGCGACGGGTCGGTGTGGGTGGCATCCTACGATGAAGACGCGTTTATCCGGATCGACCGCGACGGGCGGGAGTAGCAACGGATCACGGTGCCGGGACGCCGCGCGATTGCGTGCGCGTTTGGCGGCGTGGGGCGGCGGACGCTGTTTTGCCTGAGCGCCGCGACATCGCATGCAAAGATGCGGCAGCGCAAATCATCCGCCCGCATCGAGACGATCGATGTCGGGGTTTCGGGAGCCGGCTATCCCTGAAGTTACCTTAACCCGTCGTAGCTGCCGCCTCACGCAATCGTCTGCACGATGCCGCCTTCGGCCCGCAGCGCCGCGCCGTTGGTCGCGGAGGCCTGTGGCGAGGCGACGTAGACCACCATGTTGGCGATCTCCTCGACGCTGGCAAAGCGCTGCAGCAGCGAGGTCGGGCGAAACTTTTTTATGAAGCGCGAGGCCGCCTCCTCGACCGACTGGCCGTTTTGTTTCGCCAGATCCTTCACGAAGGTCTCCACGCCCTCCGACATCGTCGGCCCCGGCAGCACTGAATTGACGGTCACCGCGGTGCCGCGGGTCATCTCGGCGAGGCCGCGCGACACCGCGAGCTGCGCGGTCTTGGTGGTGCCGTAATGGATCATTTCCTTGGGGATGTTGAGCGCGGATTCCGAGGAGATGAAGACGACTCGGCCCCGATTGCGCTTCAGCATGCCCGGCAAGTAAGCGCGCGACAGCCGCACCCCCGACATCAGATTGGTCTCGAAGAACCGGCTCCAGTCCTCGTCGGGGATCTCGAAAAAATCCTTTGGTTCGAAAATCCCGGCATTGTTGATCAGGATATCGACCTCCGGCAGCGCCGCGATCAACGTCTTGCAGCCCGCGGCGGTCGAGACATCGGCGGCGATGCCGCTGACCTTGCTGCCGGACACCGCTTTGGCGATCCCGGCCACGGCCGCATCGACCTTGACTTGCGTCCGGCCGTTGACCACGACGGCGGCACCGGCGCTCGCGAGACCCTTGGCGATGGCGTGGCCGATGCCGGAGGTCGAACCCGTCACCAGCGCGGTTTTGCCCGAGAGATCGATTTTCATGACGTAAAACTCCAGCATTCGCTCCGCTGGATATCGGGTGCGAACGACATCGGCGCAATCACCCGATGTCCATTGAATCGTGCGAATAAAAAAAGCGGCGCCGGATGGCGCCGCTTTTCAAAACCGGTTTTGGCGGGATCAGGCGGCGTCCGCGGCCACTTCCTGCACCGGACCGGAATCCTGGCCCTTGGCGTCGACGTCGCGGTCGACGAACTCGATCACCGCCATCGGCGCATTGTCGCCATAGCGGAAGCCAGCCTTGATGATGCGGGTATAGCCGCCCTGGCGATCCTTGTAGCGGGGCGCCAGCACGTCGAACAGCTTCCGGGTCTGGTCGAGGTCGCGCATTTCGCTGATCGCCTGCCGGCGCATCGAAAGCCCCCCCTTCTTGCCGAGCGTGACCAGCTTCTCGACGATCGGGCGCAATTCCTTGGCCTTCGGCAGCGTGGTGACGATCTGCTCGTGCTTGATCAGCGCCGCGCACATGTTCGCGAACATCGCACGCCGATGCTCGGCGGTGCGGTTGAGCTTGCGATGAACCTTGCCGTGACGCATGGGTATATTCCTTCATTCCTATCGTCGCGACGGTTCGTCGGACTGGTTGCTCAGGTGGGCCGCCTGCGTTCGCCCGTGGCGAGCAGCGAATGGCGAGTAGCTTCTATTCGCTATTCGCTACTCCCTATTCGCTCTCAGTAATGATCCTCGAAGCGCTTGGCCAGCTCGTCGATATTCTCCGGCGGCCAGCCCGGCACTTCCATGCCGAGATGCAGACCCATCTGGGCCAGCACTTCCTTGATCTCGTTCAGCGACTTGCGGCCGAAGTTCGGGGTACGGAGCATTTCCGCTTCCGACTTCTGCACGAGGTCGCCGATATAGACGATGTTGTCGTTCTTCAGGCAGTTGGCCGAACGCACCGACAATTCGAGTTCGTCGACCTTCTTGAGGAACGCCGGATTGAACGCGAGATCGGGAATGATCTCCTGCGCCACTTCCTTGCGCGGCTCTTCGAAATTGACGAACACGTTGAGCTGGTCCTGCAGGATGCGGGCGGCATAGGCCACCGAATCATCCGGGCTGATCGCGCCGTTGGTCTCGATCGTCATGGTCAGCTTGTCGTAGTCGAGGATCTGGCCCTCGCGGGTGTTCTCGACCTTGTAGGAGACCTTGCGCACGGGAGAGAACAGGCTGTCGACCGGGATCAGGCCGATCGGCGCGTCTTCGGGCCGGTTGCGCTCGGCGGCGACGTAGCCCTTGCCAGTGGCGACGGTGAATTCCATGCGGATCTCGGCGCCCTCGTCCAGCGTGCAGATCTGCAGGTCGGGATTGAGCACCACGACGTCGCCGACGGTCTGGATGTCGCCGGCGGTGACGACGCCCGGGCCCTGCTTCTTCACGACCATGCGCTTGGGGCCCTCGCCCTGCATCTTGATCGCGATGTCCTTGATGTTGAGCACGATGTCGGTGACGTCCTCGCGAACGCCCGCGATCGAGGAGAACTCGTGCAGCACGCCGTCGATGTGCACCGACTGCACGGCGGCGCCCTGCAGCGAGGACAACAGGATGCGGCGCAGCGCGTTGCCGAGGGTCTGGCCGAAACCGCGTTCCAAGGGCTCCGCGACCAGCGTCGCGAAACGGTTCGCGTCGGTGCCCGGGGTTACCTGGAGCTTGTTCGGCCGGATAAGTTCTTGCCAATTTTTCTGGATCGTCACTGTTTCACCCATGCGGCCAGCCATCTAAATCACTGGCGTTGGAGATCGCGGATTCACTTCCCGCGGATAGGAAATTTTCAAAACATCGCGGGCGGCTCTGCCCGCGACCGAACATCAAACGCGCCGGCGCTTGCGCGGACGGCAACCATTGTGCGGGATCGTGGTCACGTCGCGGATCGAGGTGACGGTGAAGCCCGCGGCCTGCAGCGCGCGAAGCGCCGATTCGCGGCCCGAACCCGGACCGGCAACCTCGACTTCGAGGGTGCGCATGCCGTGTTCCTGCGCCTTCTTGGAGACGTCTTCGGCCGCGACCTGCGCGGCATACGGGGTCGACTTGCGCGAGCCCTTGAAGCCCATCGTGCCGGCCGACGACCAGGCGATGGTGTTGCCCTGCGCGTCGGTGATGGTGATGGTGGTGTTGTTGAACGACGAATTTACGTGCGCGATACCCGAAGCGATGTTCTTGCGTTCACGACGGCGTACGCGGGTGGCATCCTTGCCCATTATCAACCTTTCCTGTGATCTCAAACGCCGCCGTAATGCCAGCGGCTACACCTAAAAACGCGAGTGGCGAAGGCGGGCAGCGAATGGATTTCTATTCGCTACTCGCCATCCGCTATTCGCCAATTTACTTCTTCTTGCCGGCGATCGACTTGGCCGGACCCTTGCGCGTGCGCGCGTTGGTGTGGGTGCGCTGACCGCGCACCGGCAATCCGCGGCGATGACGTAGGCCGCGATAGCAGCCGAGGTCCATCAGGCGCTTGATGTTCATGCCGGTCTCGCGGCGCAGATCGCCCTCGACCAGATAGTCGCGGTCGATCACTTCGCGGATCTGCAGCACTTCCTGGTCGGACAGCTGCGACACGCGGCGGTCATCGGGAATCTTTACCTTCTCCATGATTTCGGCGGCGTTCTTCTGGCCGATGCCATGGATGTACTGGAGCGCGATCAGGACGCGCTTGTTGGTCGGGATATTCACGCCGGCAATACGGGCCACGGACTTCTCTCCTGTCGCCGATCCCCTTGGGGATGGCATGTCTTTAGGTTATCTCGGGCAAGTGTCCGCAAACGCGAACACGACGCCCTTCCCCTCGGGTTGCTTGGGGCCCGGCATCGTCTGGAACTATCCGACTTGGATACGGGCTTATTAAAGGATTCAACTTCGTTTCGTCAACCGTCTCTATGCTTTAGCTCGCTTTTTCGTGACCTTTTTGGCGGCTTTTCCAGCCCGGCTGGCAAGGCTGCCCCTGGAACCCTTCGCCGGGCGCTTAGCGGCCCTTTTGGCCCCCTTTTTCAACCCCTTGGCGGCCTTTCCGGCGGTTTTGGAAGGCTTTTTGGCGGCTTTGCCGGCCGAATTTGCCGTTTTCCTGGCAGCCTTCCGGGGGGCCGTCTTGGCCGATTTGGCCGCCGGCTTCTTGGCGGCTTTGGCCTCCACCGCGCCGATCGCGGCCAGGATCCGGTTGATCTCGCGGGTGACGTGCTCGATCGTCATCATGCCGTCGACCGTCAGCAGCTTGCGGCGCTCCGAATAGTAGTGAATCAGCGGTTCGGTCAGCGTGCGGTAGCTCGCCAGCCGCTTCGACAGCACCTCTGGTGTGTCGTCGACCCGGACCTCCTCACCGCGGGCGCGCATCTCGGCGACGCGGGTCTCGACCCGGTTGAGCAGCGCGCTTTCATTGACCCGCAGTTCGACCACGGCATCGAGCCGGATATGCTTCTTGCGCAGGAGGTCGTCGAGCGCCTCGGCCTGCGGCACGGTGCGCGGAAACCCGTCGAGGATAAAACCGTTCTTCATGTCGGGCTGGTCGAGGCGGTCGGAGATGATCCCGATCACGATCTCGTCCGGCACCAGGCCGCCGGTCGCCATGATATCCTTGGCCTGCAGGCCGACGGGAGTCTGGGCGGCGACCGCCGCGCGCAGCATTTCGCCGGTCGAGAGCTGTACGATACCGTGCTTGTGAACCAGCCGCTGCGCCTGCGTCCCCTTGCCGGCCCCAGGCGGTCCCAGAAGAATCAGTCTCATCGATTTCGCCCCCCGGCTCGGTGGGCGAACAGACCGCACACCTCTGTTTTTTGGTTCTCGGATCGAGCCCGAGCGAAGCCTCAGCGGCGACGCCCGCGCAATTTCGACTTCCTGATCAGCCCCTCATACTGGTGGGCGAGCAGATAGCCCTGCACCTGCGCCACCGTATCCATGGTCACGCTGACCACGATCAGGAGCGAGGTGCCGCCAAAATAGAACGGCACCGAGGCGTAGGAAATCAGGATTTCGGGAATCAGGCAGACGATCGCGAGGTAAATCGCGCCCAGGACCGTGATGCGCGACAGCACATAGTCGATGTATTCGGCGGTGCGCTCGCCCGGCCGGATGCCCGGAATGAAGCCGCCATGCTTCTTGAGGTTATCGGCGGTCTCGGTCGGGTTGAACACGATCGCGGTATAGAAGAACGCGAAGAACACGATCAAGGCCAGATAGAGCACCAGGAACAGCGGCCGGCCGTGGCCGAGCTGGGTGGTGATCCACTGGAACCACTCCGGACCCTTGCCGGCGTTGAAGTTCGCCACCGTGGTCGGCAGCAACAGCAGCGAGGACGCGAAGATCGGCGGGATCACGCCCGAGGTGTTGAGCTTGAGCGGCAGATGCGAGGACTGGCCCTCGAACATCTTGTTGCCGACCTGGCGCTTCGGATACTGGATCAGCAGCCGGCGCTGCGCGCGCTCCATGAACACGATGAAGGCGATCACGGCGACCGCCATGATGATCACGACAAGAATCAGCCCGGTGGACAGCGCGCCCTGGCGGCCGAGCTCGAGCATGTTGGCGAGCGCCGAAGGCAGCTCGGCGACGATGCCGGACAGGATGATCAGCGAGATGCCGTTGCCGATGCCGCGCGAGGTGATCTGCTCGCCGAGCCACATCAGGAACATGGTGCCGCCGGTCAGCGTAACCGCGGTCGACAGGCGGAAGAACATGCCGGGATCGCTGACGACGTTGCCGGCGCCTTCGAGGCCCACCGCGATGCCGTAGGACTGGAACGCGGCCAGGATCACCGTCAGATAGCGGGTGTACTGGTTCAGCGTCTTGCGGCCGGACTCGCCTTCCTTCTTCAGCGCCTCGAGCTGCGGCGACACCGTGGTGAGGAGCTGGATGATGATCGACGCCGAGATGTACGGCATGATGTTCAAGGCGAAGATCGCCATGCGGTGGATGCCGCCGCCGGCGAACATGTTGAACATGCCCAAAATGCCGCCGGCCTGGGTCTTGAACACCTGCTCCCAGATGTTGGGATCGATGCCGGGCAGCGGGATGTAGGTGCCGAGCCGGTAAACAAGCAGCGCACCCAGCGTGAACCAGATGCGCTTCTTCAGTTCGTCGGCCTTGCCGAGCGCCGAGAAATTGAGGTTTGCCGCCAGTTGTTCCGCTGCTGAGACCATGTTTGGCTTTCTCCTGCGCCGCCCTTCGCTGTCATGGTCCCCGCAAACGGGTCACCCAGCAGACGCCGGACATTATTTGGTGCTCGGCTTCGATAAGTCCATCATTCTATGGTGCCATTTGCCCGCGCCCGGCGGACAATGACGCAGATGTTACGCCGCCTCGCCGTCGTCCTTCTTGGCCGGCGCCAGGATCTTCACCGTGCCGCCCGCCTTCTCGACCGCCGCGATGGCCGACTTCGACGCGCCGTGGACCTCGATATTGAGCTTGGCCTTGATTTCGCCACGGCCGAGAAGCCGCACGCCATCCTTGGAGCGGCGCAGCGCGCCCGATTTCACCAGCGACTCGGCGTTGATGACGGCCTTGGCGTCGAGCAGCTTGGCATCGATCGCCTGCTGCAGACGGTCGAGATTGATCTCGGCGAACTCGAGCCGGAAGATGTTGTTGAAACCGCGCTTCGGCAGCCGCCGATGCAGCGGCATCTGGCCGCCTTCAAAGCCCTTGATGCGCACGCCGGAACGCGCGGTCTGGCCCTTGCCGCCGCGGCCCGCCGTCTTGCCCTTGCCCGATCCGATGCCACGGCCGACGCGCATACGCTTTTTGCGCGAGCCGGCATTGTCGGCGATATCGCTGAGCTTCATCGCGAAATTCCTTGCTCTAATTACTTCTCGCCGACGACGCGGACGAGATGCTGAACCTTGGCGATCATGCCGCGAACCGCAGGGGTGTCCTGCAGCTCGGTAACCCGGCCGATCTTGTTGAGATTGAGGCCGATCAGCGTCTCGCGCTGCGAGTGGTGGCGGCGGATCGCGCTGCCGGTCTGCTCGACCTTGATCGTCTTTGCGGCCTTGGCCATCGTCATAACTCCGAAATGCGCGTGACCCGCGCGATTGCCTATTCAGCGACCACTTCGGCGTCGCCGCCGACCCGGCGCGACTGCAGCGTGGACACCTTGATGTTGCGGCGCGCCGCCACCGAACGCGGCGAATCCTGATGCTTCAGCGCGTCGAAAGTAGCGCGAACCATGTTGTAGGGGTTCGACGAGCCGATCGACTTCGCCACCACGTCCTGGATGCCGAGCGTTTCGAACACCGCGCGCATGGGGCCGCCGGCGATGATGCCGGTACCGGCCGGAGCCGCGCGCAGATAGACGCGTCCGGCGCCATGACGGCCGGCGATGTCGTGATGCAGCGTGCGGCCTTCGCGCAACGCCACGCGGGTCAGATTGCGCTTGGCCGATTCGGTCGCCTTGCGGATCGCCTCGGGCACTTCGCGCGCCTTGCCGTGGCCGAACCCGACCCTGCCCTTCTGATCGCCGATGACGACGAGGGCCGCAAAACCGAAGCGCTTGCCGCCCTTGACGACCTTCGCCACACGATTGATGTGGACGAGCTTGTCGACGAACTCGCTGTCGCGTTCTTCCCGGCCGCCCCTGTGGCCGCCACCGCGTTCGCGTTCACCTGCCATGGTGTTTTCCGATCCTTAAAAGTCCGCCTTGAAAAGGCTAAATCCGTTCAACCCGTTTAGAAGCTCAATCCGCCTTCACGCGCCGCGTCCGCGAGCGCCTTGACGCGACCGTGGTAGAGATAGCTGCCGCGGTCGAACACGACTTCCTTGACGCCGTTCTTGACCGCGCGCTCGGCGACCAGCTTGCCGACCGCCTTCGCCGCGTCGATGTTGGCCCCGGTGTTGCCACCGTCGCGCATGGTCTTTTCCAGCGAGGACGCCGACGCCAGGGTCTCGCCCTTCAGATCGTCGATGACCTGCGCATAGATGTGCTTCGACGAACGGAAAACCGACAGACGCGGCCGGCCGTTCGCGGTGCGACGCAACGAGATGCGAACGCGTTGCTTGCGCCGGGCATTCGTAATCTTGAGTTTCGACATGACCGGCTCCGTTACTTCTTCTTGCCTTCCTTGCGGAAGATAAATTCGTTGGCGTACTTCACGCCCTTGCCCTTGTAGGGCTCGGGTGGACGATAGCTGCGGATTTCGGCCGCGACCTGGCCGACGCGCTGGGAATCGTTCCCGGTAATGGTGATCTCGGTCGGCTTCGGCACCGCGATGGTGATGCCTTCCGGGATCGCATAGACCACGTCGTGGCTGTAGCCGAGCGCGAGCTGCAGGTTCTTGCCCTGCAGCGCGGCGCGATAGCCGACGCCGGTGATTTCCAGCTTCTTCTCGAAGCCCTTGGTGACGCCTTCGACCAGATTTGCGACCTGGGCGCGAGCGGTGCCATACATCGCCTGCGCGCGGTTGGTCTCGACCCGCGGCGCGACCTTGACCGCGCCGTTCTCGAACTTCACCTCGACATCGTCGTGAACGATGAACTGAAGCTGGCCCTTCGGCCCCTTCATCTTCACCGTCTGCCCTTCGACGCTCGCCGTCACACCGGACGGGATCGTCACAGGCCGCTTGCCAACACGTGACATGGATGATCCTTCCTCAGAACACCGTGAAGAGAATTTCGCCGCCCACGTTCGCTTCACGCGCTTCGTGGTCGGCCATGATTCCCTTCGGCGTCGACAACACCGAAATTCCGAGCCCGTTGTTCACGCGCGGCAGGTTCTTGACCGAGGCGTAAACCCGCCGCCCCGGCTTCGATACCCGCTCGATCTCGCGAATCACCGGCTCGCCGTCGAAATACTTCAGTTCGATCTCGAGCTCGCTGCGGCCCGAGGAATGTTCCACGCTGGCGTAGCCGCGGATGTAGCCCTCGGTCTTGAGCACTTCGAGCACATTGGCGCGCATCTTCGAGCCCGGGGTCGAAACCTTGGGCTTGGCGCGCATCTGCGCGTTGCGGATGCGGGTGATGAGATCGCTGATCGGATCGTGCGTTGACATCTGACGACCCCCCTTACCAGCTCGACTTCACGAGCCCGGGAACCAGGCCCTTGGAGCCGAGTTCACGCAGCGCGATACGGCTGAGCTTGTTCTTGCGATAGACCGCGCGCGGACGGCCGGTGATCTCGCAGCGATTGCGGATCCGCGTCGCCGACGAATTGCGCGGCATCTCGGCGAGCTTCAGCGTCGCCGCGAAGCGCTCTTCCATCGGCTTCTTCTTGTCGGCGATGATGGCCTTCAGCTTCGCGCGCGCAGGCGCGGCGTTCTTGGTCATCCGCTTGCGCCGGTTATTCTTCTCGATCGAACTCTTCTTTGCCATGCTTGGCTCCTGGGTTTCCGCGTTTGAGAGGCTGTTCAGCGTCTCACTGCCGGAACGGGAAATTGAATGCGGTCAACAAGGCTCGTGCCTCGTCGTCGGACCCAGCGGTCGTACAAACCGTGACGTCCATGCCCCACGTCTCGCCCATCTTGTCGAAGTCGATTTCGGGGAAAATGATGTGTTCCTTGATGCCGAGCGAATAGTTGCCGCGGCCGTCGAAGCTCTTTGGATTGAGGCCGCGGAAGTCGCGCACGCGGGGCAGCGCGACGTTGACCAGGCGATCGATGAACTCATACATCTTGGCCTTGCGCAGCGTGACCTTGCAGCCGATCGGCTGGTTTTCACGCAACTTGTAGGTCGCGATCGCGATGCGCGAATAGGTCACGATCGCCTTCTGGCCGGCGATCAGCGACAAATCGGCAGCCGCGAGCTCCGCCTTCTTGCGGTCGTTGACGGCCTCGCCGATGCCCATGTTGAGCACGACCTTGTCGAGCCGCGGCACCTGCATGACGTTGGCATAGCCGAACTGCTCGGTCAGCTTGCCGCGAATGCTCTTGTCGTATTCCGCGCGCAGGCGCGGGGTATAGGCGGTCTCAGCCATCGATCTCTGCTCCCGAGCTCTTGGCAATGCGTACCTTCTTGCCATCAGCCTGAATCTTGAAGCCCACGCGGGTCGGCTTGCCGTCCTTGCCGACAAACGCGATGTTGGACAGGTCGATCGGCGCCTCTTTCGAGATGATGCCGCCTTCCTGGGCCTGGGTCTGCTTCTGGTGACGCTTCACCAGGTTGACGCCGCGCACCAGCGCCTTGTTCTCGTCGGGGCGCACCTCGAATACCTCGCCGGTGCGGCCCTTGTCGCGGCCGTTCAGCACGATGACCTTGTCACCCTTCCGGATCTTGGCAGCCATCACAGCACCTCCGGCGCGAGCGAAATGATCTTCATGTGGTTCTTGGCGCGCAGTTCGCGCGGCACCGGCCCGAAGATGCGGGTACCGACCGGCTCCGACTGGTTGTTGATCAGCACGGCGGCGTTGCGGTCGAAACGGATGACCGAACCGTCGGCGCGGCGGATGTCCTTGCGGACCCGGACCACGACGGCCTTCATCACGTCGCCCTTCTTCACCTTGCCGCGCGGGATCGCGTCCTTGATCGACACGACGATAACGTCGCCCACGGTGGCATAGCGGCGCTTGGAGCCCCCAAGCACCTTGATGCACATGACACGGCGTGCGCCTGAATTGTCGGCCACGTCGAGGTTGGTCTGCATCTGAATCATTGATGCACCTCGTCCTCTTTCTGATGCGCTAGATCGCGCCTAAATTTTCCCGAGAGCGTCGTCCGGCGATGCCGGACAGCCTCAGGCCGTTTTCTTCTGCTCGCCCCGGACCACCGTCCAGCGCTTCAACTTCGAGATCGGCTTGCTTTCCTCGATCCACACCATGTCGCCCGGCTTGAACTCGTTGTTCTCGTCGTGCGCGTGATAGTTTTTCGAGCGGCGGATCGTCTTCTTGTAGATCGGGTGCGTGAAGCGGCGATCGACGCGCACCACCACCGTCTTGGCTTGCTTGTCGCTGACGACCACGCCCTGAAGGGTACGTTTCGGCATATCGAGGCCCTTTACTTCTTCTTCGCGCGCTGCTGCGCGGCGATGGTCTTGATGCGGGCGATGTCACGGCGCGCTTCGCGCAGCCGCGAGGTGTTCTCCAGCTGCCCGGTGGCGCGCTGGAAGCGCAGGTTGAAGCGCTCCTTCTTCAGATTGAGGATGGCGTCATCCATCTGATCGGGGCTCATTGCGCGGATATCGGCGACTTTCATCTCGGCCATGACCATTACTCCGCAATGCGCGCGACGAAGCGCGTCTTGATCGGCAGCTTGGCGGCGGCCAGCGAGAGAGCTTCCTTCGCGGTCTGCACGGTCACGCCGTCGATCTCGAAAATCACGCGGCCCGGCTTGACCCGCGCCACCCACAATTCCGGCGAACCCTTGCCGGAGCCCATGCGGACTTCGGCCGGCTTCTTCGACACCGGAAGGTCCGGGAAGATGCGGATCCAGACGCGGCCGGCGCGCTTCATGTGACGGGTCAGCGCGCGGCGCGCGGCTTCGATCTGGCGGGCGGTAACGCGCTCGGGCGCCATCGCCTTCAGGCCGAACTGGCCGAACGACAACGTCGCGCCCGAAGTCGCGGTGCCGTGGATGCGGCCCTTATGCGCCTTCCGGAACTTCGTTTTCTTTGGTTGCATCATGGCTTACGCCCTCAAACCTTCTCTATTTCGCTTCACGCAGCGTCACGGCGCGGGCGGGAATTGTCGCCCTCGGCCATTTTCTTGTCCTGGGCCATCGGATCGTGCTCGAGGATCTCGCCCTTGAAGATCCAGACCTTGACGCCGCAGGTGCCGAAGGTGGTGAACGCGGTCGCAACGCCGTAGTCGATGTCGGCGCGCAGCGTGTGCAGCGGCACCCGGCCTTCGCGATACCATTCCATCCGGGCGATTTCGGCGCCGCCGAGACGGCCCGAGCAGTTGATACGAATGCCTTCGGCGCCAAGACGCATCGCCGACTGCACCGCGCGCTTCATGGCGCGGCGGAACGCGACGCGGCGCTCGAGCTGCTGCGCGATCGATTCGGCGACCAGGGTGGCGTCGAGCTCCGGCTTGCGGATTTCGACGATGTTGATGACGACGTCGGAGGCGGTGATGTCGGCCACCCGCTTGCGCAGCTTGTCGATGTCGGCGCCCTTCTTGCCGATCACGACGCCGGGACGCGCCGAGTGAATCGTCACGCGGCACTTCTTGTGCGGACGCTCGATCACGATGCGGGCGACGGCCGCCTGCTTGAGCTCCTTGTGCAGGATCTCGCGTATCTGCACGTCCTCGTGCAGCAACTTGCCGTATTCGTTCTTGCCTGCGAACCAACGGGAATCCCACGTCCGGTTGATGCCGAGACGAAGTCCGATTGGATTGATCTTTTGACCCATCGTTTTCTCCTGCGCTCTCTTTAAGCGCTAGCCTCGGCCTCGACCTGACGAACCACGATCGTCAGCTGCGAGAACGGTTTAAATACCCGGCCCGAACGGCCACGGCCGCGCGGTGCGAAACGCTTCATCACGATGCCGTTGCCGACATGCGCTTCCGAGACAATGAGATCATCGACGTCGAGATCATGATTGTTTTCGGCATTGGCAATCGCCGATTCCAGGCACTTCTTGACGTCGACCGCGATCCGCTTGCGCGAAAACTGCAGGTCGGCGAGCGCGGCCGAAGCCTTCCGGCCGCGGATCAGCTGCGCAACAAGGTTGAGCTTCTGCGGGCTGACCCGAAGCATCCGGGCGATCGCCTTGGCCTCGTTATCCGGGAGGCTCCGTTCGCGCTTTGGTTTGCTCATCGCTTAATCCTCAAGCCAATCCCCTTAAGCCTTCTTGGCTTTCTTATCGCCAGAATGGCCGTGGAAGGTGCGGGTCGGCGAGAACTCGCCGAACTTGTGACCGACCATTTCCTCGTTGACCGAAACCGGCACATGCTTCTGGCCGTTGTAGACGCCGAACACCAAACCGACGAACTGCGGCAGGATGGTCGAGCGGCGGCTCCAGATCTTGATCACGTCATGACGGCCGGACGCGCGGGCGACATCTGCCTTCTTGAGCAGAGAACCTTCAACGAACGGGCCTTTCCAGACTGAACGAACCATGTCCGGCGTTCCTTACTTCTTCCGCTTGTGGCGGCTGATGAGAATGAATCTGTTGGTCGATTTGTTCGAACGGGTCTTCTTGCCCTTGGTCGGCTTGCCCCACGGGGTCACCGGGTGGCGGCCGCCCGAGGTGCGGCCTTCGCCGCCGCCGTGCGGATGGTCGATCGGGTTCATGACCACGCCGCGGTTATGCGGGCGCCAGCCCAGCCAGCGGGTACGGCCGGCCTTGCCGATCGAAATGTTCATGTGATCGGGGTTGGAGACCGCGCCGATGGTGCCGCGGCAGCGGCCGTGCACCAGGCGCTGCTCGCCCGAGTTCAAGCGCACGATCACGTAATCCTGGTCGCGGCCGACGACCTGGGCGTAAGTGCCGGCGGAACGCGCCAGCTGGCCGCCCTTGCCGATCTTCATCTCGACATTGTGCACGATGGTGCCGATCGGCATGTTGCCGAGCGGCATGACATTGCCCGGCTTGACGTCGACATAGTCGCCGGCGACCACGGTGTCGCCCACGGCGAGCCGCTGCGGCGCCAAGATGTAGGCCTGCTCGCCGTCCTGGTACTTGATCAGCGCGATGAACGCGGTGCGGTTCGGATCGTATTCCAGCCGCTCGACCACGGCCGGCGCGTCGATCTTGCCGCGCTTGAAGTCGACGGTGCGATAGGCCTTCTTATGGCCGCCGCCGCGGAACCGCACGGTAATGCGGCCGGTGTTGTTGCGACCGCCCTGCCCGCGCTTGCCCTCGGTCAACGCCTTGACCGGCTTACCCTTGTAGAGGCTCGAACGATCCACCATCACCAGCTGGCGCTGGCCTGGGGTCGTGGGGTTGAATGTTTTCAATGCCATCGCTGTGACGCCTTATAGTCCGGTGGTAACGTCGATGCGGTGGCCCTCTTCGAGGGTCACGATCGCGCGTTTCACATCCGACTGCGAACCGAAATTGCCGCGGAACACCTTGGTCTTGCCCTTGCGCACCAGCGTGTTGACGCTCTTGACCTTGACGTCGAACAGCTTCTCGACGGCTTCCTTGATCTGCGGCTTGGTCGCCTTGCTCGCGACCTTGAACAGAACCTTGTTGTGCTCGGAGGCGAGCGTCGCCTTTTCCGTCACGACCGGGGAAACGATGATGTCGTAATAGCGCGGATCGATATTCTTCATTTGAAGCGCGCCTCCAACGCATCGACCGCCGCCTTGGTCAGCACCAGCTTGTGGCGGCGCAGAATGTCATAGACGTTGATGCCCTGGATCGGCAGCACGTCGATGTTGGGAATGTTGCGGGCGGCGGTTGCGAAACCGGCGTGCACCTCGGCGCCATCGATGATCAGCGCGTTGGTGAGACCGAGACCGGAGAAATGTCCGACCAGCGCCTTGGTCTTGGCATCCTTGATCTGGGCATTATCGATCACGATCAAACCGCCGTCCTTGGCCTTGGCCGACAGCGCATGCTTGAGCGCCAGCGCGCGGACCTTCTTCGGCAGATCGGTGGCATGCGAACGAACCACCGGACCGAAGGCGCGTCCACCGCCGCGGAACTGCGGCACGCGGGCCGAGCCGTGACGGGCACCGCCGGTGCCCTTCTGCTTGTACATCTTCTTGCCGGTGCGCCAGACGTCGGCGCGGCCTTGCGTCTTGTGGGTGCCGGCCTGCCGCTTGTTCAGCTGCCACTGCACGCAACGCTGGATGATGTCCTTGCGCGGCTCGAGACCGAAAATCTCGTCCGAGAGCTGGACCGAACCTGCTTCCTTGCCTTCAAGGGTGGTGACTTTCAGTTCCATCTCACGCGCCCTCCTGCTCGGCCGGCGCTTCCGCGGCCTGCTCGCCACCGGCGACCTTGAACTTGCCGGGCTTGGGAGCTTCCTTCGGCAGCGGCTTCTTGACGGCGTCACGCACCGAGATCCAGCCGCCCTTGGAGCCGGGAACGGCGCCCTCGACCAGGATCAGGCCACGCGCGACGTCGGTCTGGACCACGCGCAGATTGAGCGTGGTGATGCGATCGACGCCCATATGACCGGGCATCTTCTTGTTCTTGAAGGTCTTGCCGGGGTCCTGACGGCCGCCGGTCGAACCGATCGAGCGATGCGACACCGAGACACCGTGGGTGGCACGCAAGCCGCCGAAATTCCAGCGCTTGATGCCGCCGGCAAAGCCCTTGCCGACCGAGGTGCCGGTGACGTCGACGAACTGTCCGACCACGAAATGGTCAGCCTGGATTTCGGCGCCGACCGGGATCAGCGCGTCCTGCGACACGCGGAACTCGGCGACCTTGCGCTTCGGCTCGACCTTGGAGACCGCGAACTGGCCGCGTTCCGCCTTCGGCAGATAGACCGTCTTGCGCGTGCCCGAACCGAGCTGCAGCGCGACATAACCGTTCTTCTCGGTCGTGCGGTGACCCAAAACCTGGCAATTGCCCAGCTTCAGCACGGTCACAGGGATATGTTCGCCGGCCTCTGTAAAGACCCGCGTCATCCCGACCTTTTGTGCGATCACTCCGGAGCGCATCGGCGTGCTTCCTGTTCTTTCTGTCCGCTAGCTTCGGACGGATGCTTAAAAATCTTAGAGCTTGATCTCGACGTCGACACCGGCGGCCAGGTCGAGCTTCATGAGGGCATCGACGGTCTGCGGGGTCGGGTCGACAATGTCGAGCAGGCGCTTGTGAGTGCGCATCTCGAATTGTTCGCGGCTCTTCTTGTCGACGTGCGGCGAACGGTTGACGGTGAACTTCTCGATGCGCGTGGGCAGCGGAATGGGTCCGCGAACCTGAGCACCGGTCCGTTTCGCCGTGTTCACGATCTCACGCGTCGACGTATCGAGGATACGATGGTCGAACGCCTTGAGACGGATGCGGATATTCTGGCCGTTCATTGCCGATGTCTTTCTTTGTCGTCGTACCTGCGAATGGCAAGTAGCGAATGGCCGTTGGCCACTCGCTACTGCCTGTTCGCGTGCTTACTCGATGATGCTGGCGACGACGCCGGCGCCGACGGTGCGGCCACCTTCGCGGATCGCGAAACGAAGCTTCTCTTCCATCGCGATCGGCACGATCAGGTGCACTTCCATCGCGATGTTGTCGCCCGGCATCACCATTTCGGTGCCTTCGGGCAGATGCACGACACCGGTCACGTCGGTGGTGCGGAAGTAGAACTGGGGCCGGTAGTTGGTGAAGAACGGGGTGTGACGACCGCCCTCTTCCTTGGTCAGGATGTAGGCCTCAGCCTTGAACTTGGTGTGCGGCTTGACCGAACCCGGCTTGCACAGCACTTGGCCACGCTCGACTTCCTCGCGCTTGGTGCCGCGAAGCAGCGCGCCGATGTTGTCGCCGGCCTGGCCCTGATCGAGCAGCTTGCGAAACATTTCGACGCCCGTGACGATGGTCTTCTGGGTGTCGCGCAGACCGACGATTTCGATTTCCTCGCCGACCTTGATCACGCCACGCTCGACGCGGCCGGTCACCACGGTGCCGCGGCCCGAGATCGAGAACACGTCTTCCACCGGCATCAGGAACGGCTGGTCGATCGGACGCTCCGGCTGCGGAATGTACTCGTCGACCTTCGCCATCAATTCGAGAATGGCGTCGTGGCCGAGCTTCTTGTCCTTGTCCTCGAGGGCGGCCAACGCCGAACCCTTGATGATCGGGATCTTGTCGCCGGGGAAATCGTACTTCGACAGCAGCTCGCGAACCTCGAGCTCGACCAATTCGAGCAGTTCCGGATCATCGACCATGTCGCACTTGTTGAGGAATACGACGAGCGCGGGAACGCCGACCTGGCGGGCGAGCAGGATGTGCTCGCGGGTCTGCGGCATCGGGCCGTCGGCGGCCGACACCACCAGGATCGCGCCGTCCATCTGCGCCGCACCGGTGATCATGTTCTTGACGTAGTCGGCGTGGCCCGGGCAATCGACGTGGGCGTAATGCCGGTTCTTGGTTTCGTATTCGACGTGTGCGGTCGAGATCGTGATGCCGCGCGCCTTCTCTTCCGGCGCCTTGTCGATCTGGTCGTATGCGGTGAACGTCGCACCGCCGGTTTCCGCCAGCACCTTGGTGATCGCCGCCGTCAGCGACGTCTTGCCGTGGTCGACGTGACCGATGGTGCCGATGTTGCAATGCGGTTTATTACGTTCAAACTTTGCTTTGGCCATTTGACTCTCCGTTCAGTCGTTGTTTGTCGCCAACGACAATCAGGCAAACTTCTTCTGGACTTCCGCCGACACGTTCGCCGGCGCTTCCGCGTAGTGATCGAACTGCATGGTGAAGGTTGCGCGGCCCTGGCTCATCGAGCGCAGGTTATTCACGTAACCGAACATGTTCATGAGCGGCACCATCGCGTTGATGACGTTGGCGTTGCCGCGCATGTCTTGACCCTGGATCTGGCCGCGCCGCGAATTCAGGTCGCCGATGACCGAGCCGGTATAGTCTTCCGGGGTCACCACCTCGACCTTCATGATCGGCTCGAGCAGAACGGACTTGCCTTTCGTCAGCGCCTCGCGGAATGCCGCGCGGGAGGCGATTTCGAAGGCCAGCGCCGAGGAGTCGACGTCGTGATATTTGCCGTCGACCAGCTGGACCTTGACGTCCACTACCGGGAAGCCGGCGACCACGCCCGAACCCATCACGCTGGCGAGGCCCTTTTCGACGCCGGGGATATATTCCTTCGGCACCGCGCCGCCGACGATCTTGGATTCGAACTCGTAACCCTTGCCGGGCTCGTTGGGCTCGACCACGATCGACACTTCGGCGAACTGACCGGTACCGCCGGTCTGCTTCTTGTGGGTGTACTTCACTTCGGCGCGCTTGGTGACGCGTTCACGGAACGCCACCTGCGGCGCGCCGATATTGGCGTCGACCTTGTAGGTCCGGCGCAGGATGTCGACCTTGATGTCGAGATGGAGTTCGCCCATGCCCTTGAGGATGGTCTGGCCGGACTCCTGGTCGGTCGAGACCCGGAACGACGGATCTTCCGCGGCCAGCTTCGCCAGTGCGACGCCGAGCTTTTCCTGGTCGGCCTTCGACTTCGGCTCGATCGCGATTTCGATCACCGGCTCGGGGAATTCCATCTTTTCCAGAATGACCGGCTTGTCGGGATCGCACAGCGTGTCGCCGGTGCGCGCTTCCTTCAGACCAGCCAGCGCCACGATGTCGCCGGCAAAGGCTTCCTTGATGTCTTCACGGTTGTTGGCATGCATCAGCAGCATGCGGCCGATCCGCTCCTTGCGGTCGCGCGTCGAATTGATGACGCCGGTGCCTGACAGAAGAGTTCCGGAATAGATGCGGCAGAAGGTGATGGTGCCGACGAACGGGTCGTCCATGATCTTGAACGCCAACAGAGCCAGCGGCTCCTTGTCGTTCGGAAGCCGGACGACTTCGTTGCCGTCTTCGTCGACGCCCTTGATGGCGGGCACGTCGACCGGTGACGGCAGATAATCCACGACAGCGTCGAGCAGCGGCTGCACGCCCTTGTTCTTGAAGGCGGAGCCGCACAGCACCGGGAAGAACGCGCCAGTCAGCACGGCCTTGCGGATCATGCGCTTCAAGGTCGCCTCATCGGGCTCGTTGCCGTCGAGGTAGGCAGCGAGAACCTCGTCGTCGAGTTCGACGGCGGCTTCCAGCAACTTTTCGCGATATTCCTTGGCTTTCTCGACCATATCCGCGGGAATTTCGATATCCACGAACTTGGCATCGAGCTTCTCTTCTTCCCAGACCACGCCCTTCATGCGGACGAGATCGACCAGGCCCTTGAAGTTGTTCTCGGAGCCGATCGGAAGCTGGATCGCGATCGGCTTGGCGCCGAGGCGATCAATGATGTCCTGCAGGCACTTGTAGAAGTCGGCGCCGGTCTTATCCATCTTGTTGGCGAAGACGATGCGCGGAACCTTGTACTTGTCGCCCTGGCGCCAGACGGTTTCGGTCTGCGGCTCTACGCCCTGGTTGGAATCGAGCACGCACACCGCGCCGTCGAGCACGCGCAGCGAACGCTCGACTTCGATGGTGAAGTCGACATGGCCGGGAGTGTCGATGATGTTGAGGCGCTTGCCGTTCCAGAAGGCGGTGGTCGCGGCCGACGTGATGGTGATGCCGCGCTCCTGCTCCTGCTCCATCCAGTCCATCGTCGCGGCACCTTCGTGCACTTCGCCGATCTTGTGGCTCTTGCCGGTGTAATAAAGAATGCGCTCGGTGGTCGTGGTTTTGCCAGCATCGATATGCGCCATGATACCGAAGTTGCGGTAGTTTTCTATGGCATGAACGCGGGGCATGGGTTGTTCCTTAAATTCCGTTGTTTCGCCGTTACCAGCGATAGTGCGAGAAGGCGCGGTTGGCTTCCGCCATCCGGTGCACGTCTTCGCGCTTCTTGACGGCGTTCCCCCTGCCATTCGACGCGTCGAGCAGCTCGGCCGAGAGCCGCTCCGTCATCGTCTTTTCGTTGCGCTCGCGCGCCGCCGTGATGATCCAGCGGATACCGAGCGCCTGACGGCGCACGTTGCGGACTTCGACCGGCACCTGATAGGTGGCGCCGCCGACGCGACGCGAACGCACTTCGATGGTCGGCATCACGTTTTCAAGGGCCTGCTCAAATACCGGCAGCGGGCCCTGCTTGGTCTTGGTCTCGATCAGTTCGAGCGCACCGTAGACGATGCTTTCGGCGGCGGACTTCTTGCCGTCATACATGATCGAGTTCATGAACTTCGTGACGATGATGTTCCCGAACTTCGGATCCGGGTTCACTTCACGCTTTTCAGCAGAATGGCGACGAGACATCGATGCTGTTCCCGCTTATTTCGGACGCTTTGCGCCGTACTTCGAACGGCGCTGCTTACGGTTCTTGACGCCCTGGGTATCGAGGACGCCGCGGAGGATGTGGTAACGCACGCCGGGCAAGTCCTTGACGCGGCCGCCGCGGATCATCACCACCGAGTGTTCCTGAAGGTTGTGGCCCTCGCCCGGGATGTAGCCGATGACCTCGAAGCCGTTGGTCAGGCGCACCTTGGCGACCTTGCGCAGCGCCGAGTTCGGCTTCTTCGGCGTCGTGGTGTAGACGCGCGTGCAAACGCCGCGCTTCTGCGGCGACTGCTGCAGCGCCGGCACCTTCTTGCGCGACTTCTGGACCGTCCGCGGACTTGCGATCAGCTGGTTGATCGTCGGCATGTCAGCCTTCACCCTTTTATTCACGCGGCAACCGAACATCGGCTCCGCAAATTCTTGGCAATTTCTTGCCGTTTCTCGCCGCTCAACGCGAAACAATTCGCGCAAAACGAAATCGCGCCAACCACTCATCGCTGAGCGGAAAGCGCTTCGACGCCACAGAGGACCGCGGTCTGACCGATCAGCAGTTGCTGTTCAGCCGAACACCGAGGTCATGCATCCGAAATCAATCTCAAGAGAACTTGCTCGAGAGAACCAAGATCGTCCTGGCATTGCCTAGCTATAATCGACAGCGTCTGAGCGGCATTCGTCGAGGTTGGTGCCCGTCCCAGCTCGATGAAGAACTGAAAGGGTGGTCCGTTCCGACTCTGGCGTCGCTCACCGCCTGTCGTTAAGTGCGCGGGTTGTATCGGCGCTATATGGTCAAGTCAAGGCGAAACGGCAAGGCCAGAAGCCGCTCTGGCGCATGCGGAATCGGCGTTTTGCGGGTGGCTGCCGGTGCCACGTGAAGCCCTCCTCCGTCCGCGGCCTCTGGGCCGATTCCCCGTCGTCCCTAATTATACCCGGGTATTATACCCCGCCCTGCCTTTAATTCAACACCGGCGTTGAAGCTAAAGGTTTATTTGCCTTTCCCGGCGCAATCATGGGTGCGTGTCAGCGGAAATGACGCCCATGAAATACACCGACATCGCAATCATCGGCGGTGGCCTCGCCGGCTCGACCGCCGCCGCGATGCTTGGGCGCGCCGGCATTTCGGCCGTCCTGATCGACCCGCATCCGGTCTACCCGCCGGATTTTCGCGTCGAAAAAATCAGCGGCGGCGAACAACTCGACCGCTTTGCCAAATCCGGCATCGCCGAATCGGTGCTGCGCTCGGCCACCCGTGACGGCACCAACTGGATCGCCCGGTCGGGCTATTTGCTCGACAAGCGGCCGAGCCGGCAGTTCGGCATGATGTACGACCAACTCGTCAACACCGTCCGCGGCCATATTCCGGCAGCGGTTGAACAGCTCCACGCCAAGGTCATCGCGGTCTCGACCAGCGCCGAGCGGCAAAAGCTCACCTTGTCGAACGACGAGACGATTTCCGCGCGGCTGGTCGTGCTCGCCAACGGCTTGAACATCGGGTTGCGCCGCAGCCTCGGGATCGAACGCCAGATCGTCAGCCGCTGCCATTCCGTCTCGATCGGCTTCGACATGGCGCCGGTCGGCCGCCCGGCGTTCGATTTTCCCGCAATGACTTATTTCTCGGAGCGGACCAGCGACCGCATCCCCTATCTGTCGCTGTTTCCGATCGGCGGTCGGATGCGGGCCAATCTGTTCGTCTATCGCGAGAGCGACGATCCCTGGATCAGGGAGTTTCGCAACCTCCCGGTCGATACGCTCAACGCTGCGCTGCCGCGGCTGCGCCGCATCACCGGTGAGTTCGAGGTCCGCGGCGATATCAAGGTCAGGTCCGCCGACCTCTATGTCAGCACGCAATATCTGAAGCCCGGCATCGTCCTGGTCGGCGACGCCTTCGAGACCACCTGCCCCGTCACCGGCACCGGCACCGACAAGGTGTTCACCGACGTCGAGCGGCTGTGCAATGTGCATATCCCGGCGTGGCTTGCGACCGACGGCATGGACGTCGGCAAGATCGCGGCGTTCTACGACGATCCCGTCAAGAAGGCCTGCGACGCCTGGGCATCGGCGAAGGCGTACAATTTCCGCTCGCTGACGCTGGAGAATGAATTTTACTGGAGCGCGCAGCGCTGGGCTCGCTTTGTCGTCTGGCTCGGACGGGGCTTTCTGCGGCGGGTCCTCGGCCCCGGCCAGGAGCCACAGGAAATGCCTGTTATCGCGAGCCCGCCGATCGCGCCCGCCAGCGACGCAAAACCGATCGGCGCGGCATCGGCCGGAACGTTCACCGAAGTCGCCCACAACTGATCGGAAGACCGGCGGCACGCGGCCAACGCAGCCGCTATTCCTCGTCGTCATCCTCATCATCGTCGCTGTCGTCGACCTGCGCGGCCGTATTGTGCGGCGTATGGCTCTGGTCATCCCAGAGCCTTCGGTAGACGCCGTTGGCCGCAAGCAGTTTTGCGTGCGAGCCGCGCTCGATCGCCTTGCCGCCCGATATCACGATGATCTCGTCCATCTCGACCACCGAGGTCAGGCGATGGGTCGAGAAGATCATGGTGCGGCCCTTTGCGACCTTGAGCAGCGTGCGGTTGATCGCGGCTTCCGTGGTCTGGTCGAGCGCCGAGGTCGCTTCATCCAGCAGCAGCACCGATGGATCGCGCACGATCGCGCGCGCGATCGCGATGCGCTGGCGCTGGCCGCCCGACAGCGTATCGCCGCGTTCGCCGACCGAGGTGTCGTATTTCTTGGGAAGGCTCATGATGTAGCGATGGATTTCGGCCTTGCGCGCCGCCTGCTCGACCTCCTGGTCGGTGGCGCCCTCCTTGCCGAGCCGGATGTTCTCGCGGATCGACATGTTGAACAGCATGTTTTCCTGGAACACGACCGCCATGCTCTGGCGCAGCGATTCCCGCGTCACCCTTCTGATATCGACGCCGTCGATGGTCACCCGCCCCTCGTCCGGCACATAGAGCCGCAGGATCAGGTTGAGCAGCGTGCTCTTGCCGGAGCCGCTGGGGCCGACGATGGCGATGCTCTTGCCGACATCGAGTTTCAGGCTGAGTCCGTCGAGCACCGGCGTCTCGCTGCCCTCATACTGGAAGGTGACGCGATCGAAGCTGATGTCATGGGTGATGCGCGGCAGATCGGGCGCGCCGGGCCGGTCGGCGCCGCGGGTCGGCTCGTCCAGCAATTCCTCGATGTGGCGCACCGCGGCGGCCGACTGGATCGAGACCGGGATGAAATGCATGATGTGGGCGATGTTGTAGGACACCTCCCAGAACGCGCTTTCGAAGGTCACGAAGGTGCCGATGGTGATCTGGCCCTTGGTGGCGAGATAGGCGCCGAGCGCCAGCACCACGAGGTGCAGCAACAGCACCGAGATCGTGACCGTGCGCTCGACCATGGTCGACAGGAACGTCGCGGCCGCGATCTTGCGGCGCGCGTCGTTGTTGCGCATCGTGAACCAGCCGAGCGTGCGGCGCTGCAGGCTGAACGCCTTGACCACCGCCTGCGCGGCGATGTTTTCCTGCACCATGCCGAGCAGCGCCGACTCATTGAGTTTCTGCTCGTAGTTCGCCTGCACCGCCTTCGGCGTCAGGATGCGCGGCCCGATCAGCGTGATCGGAAACACCAACAGCGCGACCGCGGCGAGTTGCCAGTTCAGAAACAGCATCAGGATGATGCCGGCGATCAATTCCATGAATGGCAGCGTCGCGTTGGAGGCAAAGCTCTTGATCGAGCCTTCGAACGCCGACAGGTCGATGGAAAAGCGCGACAGGATCTCGCCGCGTTTGGTGCGCCCGAAATAGGACGACGGCAGGTTCTGGACATGGTCGAACAGCCGCAGCCGGACGTCCGAAATGACGGAGGACGCGAGATTGGCGTCCCATTTCTCGTACCAGACCGCGACGATCGAGGTGAAGATGCCGGTCACCGCCAGCACCGAGAGGATCCGCACCAGTGCCTCGAAATCCTCTTCGCCGAGCGCGTCGTCGATCAGGAATTTCAGGCTGAGCGGCATGATCACGTTGAACAACGTTTCGACCAGCACGCCGAGGCCGACCAGTGTCAGGACCTTCTTGTAGTTCTTCAGGAACGGCCGGACAAACCGGTAGACCGTCGCCAGCGCGCCGGCGGCTTCCTTGGCGGTGAAAACGACGAGATCCTCGTCGCCCTCGTCGTCATCGAGATCGTCATCTTCCTCGTCGTCTTCGTCCTCGTCATCTACCGGGGCTGGCGTGGCCGCCTTGCCGTCATGAGGACGCTCGGTGGCGCGAGGACGCGCGACGCCGGCGGACGCCACGAGCTTCTTGTCGAGTTCGGGCGCCGCACGATCCTCCGCGGCAGCGGTCGGATCATTTGACGATGGAGGTTTGGGCGCCATGAAACCAACCGGTACTGCACGGCCGGCATGACCGTAAAATCAGGGGAAGTGGGCCGAACGCGCCACCGCGCCGATCCTACGCGATTTGGCGCGCCATCGGCAAAATAAATGGAACCGACGTGATAGGACGATGACCGCTAGTCGTCTGCTTCAATCTTGTCGAAGAACGAGTACCGCAGGCTTTCGGAGTCGGCGTACCACTGCCCCGGCCCCTTGTTGGCGGCCAGTGTCGCCGCCCACAGCGCGTCCGTGGTGTCGCGCCGGTGCATCGACAGATCGAATCCGCTGCTGAAAAACAGTTCGGACCATTCCCACCATGTGCCGAGCTTCTTCACCCCGCGCAGCAGGTCGTAGCGGTCGATCAGCGCCGGCGGCATATCCGATGTAACCGAGCCGAACACCAGGCCGGATTTCACCACGCGGTTCAGTTCGCCGATCGCGCGTGCGACCTGTTTCTCCGCGACATGGCACAGGCTGGTCTCGAACACGAAATCGAAGGTCTCGTCCTTGAACGGCAGGTCGACGATCGAGCCGAGCTTGTTGAACTTCTTCAGCGCCTTCGGCGTGCGCGCGTGAATGGCGCGGTTGTTCTCGATGCCCCAGGCATCGATGCCGCGCCCGCGCAACGCTCCGACCAGTTCGCCGCTGGCGGAGCCCGCGATCAGGAGCTTGTAGCCCTTGGCCCTGTTCCAGACGATCTTGATCAGATCGGTCAGATGGACCGGATCGGTGAACTGGCTCCAGACCTCGTGATAAGGGCCGAGCCCGCGGTAGTTCGCGAAATAATCGCGATCGATCTTGTCGGATATCAGCTTGTCGCCAGCGCCGCGCGCGCGGCGCAGCCGCATCATCTCGGAGACGATGATGTCGGTGGCGGCATCGGAGGAATCCAGCAGCCCGTTCAGGGTGGAGTCGAACAGATAATCGCCGACCACGACCAGGCCCGGATGCTGCTTCGGCTCCGGCCGGTGATTGGTCATGACGTCGCGCGCTGGCAGGCCACCGGGCAACGCGTTGACCGACGACAGCCAGCGGTGCGTCTTGCCTTCGATGAAGTGCGCGCGCGCATCGCCGAGCGCGGCCGGCAACGACTTCAGCGCGGCGTCGATCAATTCCTGGTCGCCGAGATTGGCGAACGCCAGCGCGTCGGAGCCGGCGATCAGCCAGTTCAGCACACCGTGTTTGCCGACGTCGTGACGGGCGCCCTCGTTATAGACGCAGCAGCCGCCGAACGCTTCCGACATGAACCAGGCGCCCGGGATCTTCTCGCCCCAGAACGGGCTGTCGAACAGGATCGAGACCCGCAGATAATGCGCCGGCCGGTCGAAATAGGCGACGTGCTTGACCATCGACCTGCGCAGTTCTTCGCCGCCCCAGCTCATGGTCGAAAGCCAGGAATGCGGCAGGCACATCAGCACGAGATCGAAATCCCGCGTCTCCGGTCCCTTGCCGTTCATCATGTTGAGCTGGTAGCGGCCGGCCTCGGTCTTGCCGACCTTGAGGACCCGGTGATTGAGCTGAATGTCGGCATCGACCTCGGTCTGCAGGCATTCGATCAATTGCTCATTGCCGTTCTGGATCGAATACAGGCCGATATAGCCGTCGACGTCCATCACGAAATTCTTCAGCGCATTGAGCCCGTTGGTGTTGTGGGTCTCGGTGGCGAGATCGGAGCGCGCCATCACCTTGAAGAAGCGCTTGGCGGTGGCGTCATGGACTTCGCGGTCGAGCAGTTCCTCGGCGGTGAGATACGCCCAGGGGTGTTCGTTGTCGTGCGCGCCGACGCCTTCATAATATTCGATCGGCGACACCATGCTGGCGCAGCGCTTGCGGAAGGCCTCGATCGCAGCCGCGGTCTTGGGCCCGTATTTGCGGCGCATCCCCGGCACGTCGTTGAGCAGTTCGCCGTCGAGCTGAACCTGCTCGGCGTCCATCGGAATGGTCTGCAAGCCGAAATGCTGGATCAGCTCGCGCAGCGGATCGGGGCCTGTCATCGAGTAGTCGTAAATCTCGGCGACGCCGGCCTCGTACATTGCGGGCGCGGAATCGAATTTGCGCGTCACGATCTTGCCGCCGACGCGGTCGGACGCCTCATAAATGGTGATGCGGCAAAGCTCGCCCAGTTTCTTTTTCAGATACCAGGCGCTCATCAGGCCTCCGGGCCCGCCCCCAACGATTGCAAGATCCAGCATGTGTTCCCGTGGTCTCCGGCCCCGCCCTTCCCGGCAGGTCCGGCCTAAGTCCTCTTAGCAAAAGCGCTTTTCACCCTGAAGGAAAGATGAACAAACCGGGGAAAGCATGCCAAAAACGTGGGCAGATCGGGGCGCAGGAGACGTGGACGTGAAAAGGCCGGCTTGCGCCGGCCTTTTCCTAACATCCTGAATCCGCGTCGTTTTATTCCGCCGGCGGCAGCGCCAGCGGTTCGACTTCGGGCGCCGCGGGCACGATCGCGGCCTGCTTTTCGCGCTCGTCGAGGATCAGCTTGTCGCGCTTGACCGCGACTTCGCGGATCTTGGCCATCGACGCACCGGTACCCGCCGGGATCAGCCGGCCGACGATGACGTTCTCCTTGAGGCCTTCCAGCGGGTCCACCTTGCCGTTGACGGCGGCTTCGGTGAGCACGCGGGTGGTCTCCTGGAACGAGGCCGCCGAGAAGAACGAGCGGGTCTGCAGGCTCGCCTTGGTGATGCCGAGCAGCACCGGCGTTCCCGTCGCGATCTTCTTGCCCTCTTCCTTGGCCTTGGCGTTGAGCACATCGAACTCGATCTTGTCGACCTGTTCGCCCGAGATCATGTCGGTCTCGCCCTGGTCGGTGATCTCCACCTTCTGCAGCATCTGACGGACAATCACCTCGATGTGCTTGTCGTTGATCAGCACGCCCTGCAGCCGGTAGACCTCCTGGATTTCGTTGACCAGATAGGCAGCGAGTTCCTCGATGCCCTTGATCGCCAGGATGTCGTGCGGCGCCGGATTGCCTTCGACGATGAAGTCGCCCTTTTCGACGATATCGCCGTCCTGCAGATGGATGTGCTTGCCCTTCGGAATGAGGTACTCGCGGGTCTCCTCGGTCTTGTCGACCGGCTCGATCGAGATGCGGCGCTTGTTCTTGTAGTCGCGGCCGAACCGGATCGTGCCGGCGATTTCGGCGATGATCGCCGCATCCTTCGGCTTGCGAGCCTCGAACAGTTCCGCCACCCGCGGCAGACCGCCGGTGATGTCGCGGGTCTTGGCGCTCTCCGTCGAGATACGCGCCAGGATGTCGCCGGGCTTGACCTTAGCGCCGACGTCGACCGAGAGAATGGCGTCGACCGACAGCATGTAACGGGCGTCGCCGCCGCGCGCCAGCTTGAGGATCTTGCCGTCCTTGCCCTTGACCACGATGGCCGGGCGCAGATCCGCCCCGCCGCGCGACGAGCGCCAGTCGATGACGACGCGCTTGGCGATACCGGTCGATTCGTCGAGCGTTTCCGAGATCGACTGGCCTTCGACCAGATCCTCGAACCCGATCGTGCCCTCGACTTCGGTCAGGATGGGCCGTGAATACGGATCCCATTCCGCGATGCGCTGGCCGCGCTTGACCACGTCGCCATCGTCGACGAGCATCCGCGCGCCGTACTGAATGCGGTGGGTCGCACGCTCGGTGCCGTCGGCATCGGTGATCGCAACGACCATGTTGCGAACCATCGCCGCCAGATGACCATCGCTGTTTTTCGCGATCGCCTTGTTCCTGATCGTGACCTTGCCGTCGAAGTTCGACTCGATGAACGATTGCTCGTTGATCTGCGCCGCACCGCCGATGTGGAAGGTACGCATCGTGAGCTGCGTGCCGGGCTCACCGATCGACTGCGCGGCGATGACGCCGACAGCTTCACCGTGGTTGACCGGGGTGCCGCGGGCCAGATCGCGGCCGTAGCATTTGCCGCAGATGCCGTTGACCAGTTCGCAGGTCAGCGCCGAGCGGATCTTCACTTCCTGGATGCCGGCCTGCTGGATGGCGTCGACATGCGTCTCCTCCATCAGCGTGCCGCGCTTGACCACGACCTTGTTGGTCGCGGGATCGCGCAGATCCTCGCCCGCGGTGCGGCCGAGAATACGCGACGCCAGCGAAGCGACCACCGTGCCGGCATCGATGATGGCGCGCATCTTGATGCCGAGCTTGGTGCCGCAATCGTCCTGCGTGATGATGCAGTCCTGCGCCACGTCGACCAGACGCCGCGTCAGGTAGCCCGAGTTCGCGGTCTTCAACGCGGTGTCCGCGAGGCCCTTGCGGGCGCCGTGGGTCGAGTTGAAGTATTCGAGCACCGACAGACCTTCCTTGAAGTTGGAAATGATCGGCGTTTCGATGATCTCGCCCGACGGCTTGGCCATCAGGCCGCGCATGCCGGCGAGCTGGCGCATCTGGGCCGGCGAACCGCGCGCGCCCGAATGCGCCATCATGTAGATCGAGTTGATCTGGGCTTCGACGCCCTTGGCGGACTTCTTGGTCGAGGAGATTTCCTTCATCATCTCCTTGGCGATCTCTTCCGTCGCCTTCGACCAGGCGTCGACCACCTTGTTGTACTTCTCGCCATGGGTGATCAGGCCGTCATTGTACTGCTGCTCGAAATCCTTCGCCAGCGTGCGCGTGGTTTCGACGATCTTCCACTTGCCGTGCGGCACCACCATGTCGTCCTTGCCGAACGAGATGCCGGCCTTGAACGCGTTGTAGAAGCCGAGCGCCATGATCCGGTCGCAGAAGATCACCGTCTCCTTCTGACCGCAGTGACGATAGACCTGGTCGATCACGCCGGAGATCTCGCGCTTGGTCATCAGCTTGTTGATGGCCTCGTAGGGAATCTTCGGCGATTTCGGCAGCACGTTGCCGAGCATGACACGGCCCGCGGTGGTCTCGATCCAGCGCCGGGCGGGCTTGCCGTCTTCACCCATGCCATCCCAGCGATACTTGATCTTGGTATGGAGATGGATGACCTTGGAGTGCAGCGCGTGCTCGAGTTCGGCCATGTCGCCGTAAATCTTGCCCTCGCCTTCCAGGCCTTCGCGCATGATCGAGAGATAGTAGAGACCAAGCACGATGTCCTGTGACGGCACGATGATCGGCTGACCGTTGGCCGGATGCAGGATGTTGTTGGTCGACATCATCAGCACGCGCGCTTCCAGCTGCGCTTCGAGCGACAGCGGGACGTGCACGGCCATCTGGTCGCCGTCGAAGTCGGCGTTGAACGCCGAGCAGACCAGCGGATGCAGCTGGATCGCCTTGCCTTCGATCAACACCGGCTCGAACGCCTGGATGCCGAGACGATGCAGCGTCGGCGCGCGGTTGAGCAGCACCGGATGTTCGCGGATCACCTCGTCGAGGATGTCCCAGACCTCCGGACGCTCTTTTTCGACCAGCTTCTTGGCCTGCTTTACCGTGGTGGACAGACCCTTGGCGTCGAGCCGCGAATAGATGAATGGCTTGAACAGCTCGAGCGCCATCTTCTTCGGCAGGCCGCACTGATGCAGCCGCAGTTCGGGACCGACCACGATCACCGAACGGCCGGAATAGTCGACGCGCTTGCCGAGCAGGTTCTGCCGGAAGCGGCCCTGCTTGCCCTTGAGCATGTCGGCCAGCGACTTCAGCGGACGCTTGTTGGCGCCGGTGATGACACGGCCGCGGCGGCCATTATCGAACAGGGCGTCGACCGATTCCTGCAGCATGCGCTTTTCGTTGCGCACGATGATGTCGGGCGCCTTCAGCTCGATCAGGCGCTTGAGGCGGTTGTTGCGGTTGATGACGCGGCGATAAAGATCGTTCAGATCGGAGGTGGCGAAACGGCCGCCGTCCAGCGGGACCAGCGGGCGCAGCTCCGGCGGGATCACCGGCACGACCTGCAGGATCATCCATTCCGGACGGTTGCCGGAATCGATGAAGGCCTCGACCACCTTCAGGCGCTTGACCAGCTTCTTCTGCTTCTCGCCGCCGGAGGATTCGGCCACCTCGCCGCGGATTTCGTCGCGCAGCTTTTCCAAGTCGATGGCGGCCAAGAGCTTGCGAATGGCTTCCGCGCCGATCTCGGCGGTGAAGCTGTCGTTGCCGTATTCGTCCTGGGCCTTGTAGAACTCGTCTTCCGTCAG
>Ga0207702_10000672_pt1 | contig 37239 bp, 27 predicted proteins | sample KBSCornC62_FD_184302 | JGI IMG/M metagenome (GOLD analysis project Ga0207702, IMG submission 184302) | Corn rhizosphere microbial communities from Kellogg Biological Station, Michigan, USA - KBS Corn C6-2 (SPAdes) (version 2) | ecosystem: Host-associated > Plants > Roots > Rhizosphere > Soil ... | reverse complement strand
ATCTAATGGCAGCGCTTGCCCCATGGCTGTCACCCCGCCGAGGAGGATAAAGATTTCCGATAAATAGCGGAGGTGCCGGGACCAGGGCAGGCGAGGCCGCCAGGCTCGGGGCAAAGCAAGTTTGGGATTAGGGCGTGCGATGGCGACAGCAGCCACGCCGGGCCTGTAGCAGATCGTGCACCAGAACGCGGACAGCGCGCTCGGCCATAAGCGAACTTGGTCCCTGGCTAAACGGTTGAACGAAACCTTCGGCAGACTCCGCTTACTGTTTCGTCGGATCGAGGATGATTTTTCCAGGGGCTTTGGACGACAGGACCGCTTGGTGCGCGGCGGACGCTTGGCTCAAAGGAAATTCGCGGGAGATCAAGGGGTGTAATGTGCGCGCTTGGAGGCCTGCGCGAATTGCGGCTTGCGCTTCTGCGCGTTCTTCTGGCGTGGCGGACATCGTCGCCAGGATTTGGCCTTCGCTGCGCATAAGCGCCCGCGGATCAATTTCGATTTTGCCACGGCTGCCGACGACGACGATGCGGCCAAATTTTGCCAGCAAGGCCAGATCGCGCTGCAGATTGACGTTGGCCAACATTTCAATGACCACGTCAACGCCGCGGCCTTCGGTCGCCGCCATGATTTTGTCCGCGTAGCCGGAAGACGTGTGGTCGAAAATAAGATGAGCGCCTTCGACCGAAAGGGCGCGCAGCCCCTCCGGCGTGCCGCCTGTGCCGAATACGCGTAGTCCCGCGGCGCGAGCAAACTGTAGTGCCGCCAGCCCTACACCGCCCGTCGCGCCGTGCACGAGAACCGTCTCGCCCGCACGGGCGCGAGCGCGCACGAAAAGCGACTTGTAGGCGGTGGAGTAGGGGACGGACAAAGCGGCTCCCTGCGCGAACGTCACTTCCAACGGCAAAGGCCAAACTTGATCTGCCGAACACAGGGCGAGTTCGGCATACGCGCCGCTCATCGTGCCCGTCGTATAAACGCGATCGCCGACTTTGACATGGTGCACGCCATCACCGATCGCGATCACTTCGCCAGCAGCGTCGGTACCGGGGGTGTAAGGCAGTTCGGGTTTCGCGGCGTAGACCCCGGCGCGGATGTAAGTGTCGACCGGATTCACGCCGACGGCCCGAACGCGGATCAGCACTTCGCCATGAGCCGGTTGGGGCGAAGGAACTTCGACGTACTGCAAGACTTCAGGACCACCAAAGGACGCGACGCGAATGGCTTTCATGCCGCAAGGAACGAGGAAACAGGGAAATAGCTAGCGACAGATTAACCGGCCTAAACTGGGCAGCAGCTTTTTCATCAAATCAGCTCGACGCATCACCGCCCCGTCGAACGCGCTTCATTCTTACAGAATCAGCTACCATGGGTGAAACGCGTCATAACCACCATGGCCCGTGCGTCATCGTCCAGTGCAGCGAGGCCACTAGAAACGAAAATGGCTGTCCCAAAAATTTGGTGAGGATCTCCAAAGTCTGGTGTGGATGCGTAGATCCATCCCTTGCGTGTAGCACTGTAGATCCTAGATCCCCCATCGAGGGACGCTATCGACCGGCGAGCGAACTGATCCGATAGAGTAGCGGCAGCGTGCGGGCGTCGAACGCGCCAGGAGAGCTCGGTCGTTGTTCCGCAGGCGCGAAACTGGCTGCCCGACATGGATTCGAACCATGACTAGGTGAGTCAAAGTCACCTGTGCTACCATTACACCATCAGGCAAAGGATTTGGCAAAATGGGCCTATTGAACGGTGCGTCAAGGCTCCAATCTTTCAGACCGCCTGCTTTCTTTGGGCGCGTTTTCCCTCCACGCGGGGCTGCCGGAGCTAATCTACTCATTGAGTAAGCCGGCCAAGGTAAGGGGCTTGCTTTCAGCTTTAGCGAAGCGCGAAATGATGAAACTATGCTCGTTCATACTGTTTTCTTTTGGTCTCCGCCGACTCTCACAGCCGATGATCGCGCTGCCTTCCGCGCCGGGCTCGAATCACTCAAAACAGTGCCCAGTGTCACTGCGGTTTATATCGGTGAGCCCGCCAAGACTCCGGCACGCGCTGTGACCGAAAAGTCGTTCACTTTCAGCCTCACCATCGTCTTCAAGGACGTGACGGCGCACGACGCTTATCAGGTTCACAAGGTGCACGAGGACTTTGTGAAGAATTGCCAGAAATACTGGAATCGCGTGCAGGTTTACGACTCGGAGTAAGAGGCAGTTCGACCGTTCGAAACGCCGGCCCGTGTTTTGCGATTTGGAGTGCGGCGATTCATCGCCGCCTTCCAAGGCGAAATTCATTTCCCCTTCTGCGAGGTTCGCTCGCGGCTTCTCTCTGAAGCCTTTTTGGGAGCTCGGATTTGCGGGCAAATGAATTTGCCCGTCCAAGGCGGCGATGAATCGCCGCACTCCAAATCGGTGGTGCGGCGAAGGAGGCAGGGACGATTACTTTGCGTCTTTCTTCGCCTGCACAAACGGTCCGAAGAGCGCATTTTGCGAGGAGGGGAATCGGCCGTGGATCAGGACTCCATCATCGCGCTGCTCTTCGCTTTGCACGTGCCCGATCGAATGCAGTTTCGCGACGACATCGTAACGCGAATGGGGGATTAACAGCTCCGTGTTGCCCAATGCGTCCGCGATCAGTTCGGCGCAGCGCTGATCGAGGGACTCCAGACCCTCGCCCGTGAGGGCGCTCACAAAAAGACCATCGCGCGCCAATTGCCGCGCTCTCGCTTTCATTTCGTCATTGGCCGTGTCGACCTTGTTGAAAACGGTCACGATGGTTTTCTGATCCGCCCCGAGTTCAGCGAGCACGCTCAACGTGGTGGCGTGATGCTTTTCCAAGTTCGGATTGGTTACGTCGAGCACATGTATCAGAAAATCCGCTACAATGACTTCTTCGAGAGTCGCCTTGAACGCTTCGACCAAGCTGTGAGGCAAACGCCGAATAAAGCCGACGGTGTCCGTCACGAGTAGTTTCTGGTGATTGGACAACACCATCTGGCGCGTCGTCGGATCGAGCGTCGCGAAAAGTTTGTTTTCCGCCAAAACCTGCGAGCCGGTCAGACGGTTGAGCAGGGAGGATTTACCGGCGTTGGTGTAGCCGACGATCGAGGTTGTCGGCACGGGCACGCGCAGGCGTCGGCGGCGTTGCACGTCGCGCTGTTTAACGACTTCGATCAACTCGTGCTTCAGGTGCGTGATGCGGTCGCGCACGATTCGGCGATCTTGTTCCAACTGGGTTTCGCCTTCGCCACCGAGAGCGCCTTTGCCGCGTTGACGCGACAAGTGGGTCCATGCGCGAGTGAGGCGAGGCAGCGAATATTCCATTCGCGCCAACGCGACTTGCAGGACGGCCTCGCGGGTGTGCGCGCGATCAGCGAACACCTCCAAAATCACTTCCTGTCGATCGATCACGGCGAGGCCGGAGAGTTCTTCCCAGTTGCGTTGTTGCGCGGGAGAAAGGGCTTCGTCGAAAACGATCACGTCGGCCCCCTCCGCCTTGGCTTGTTCCGCGAGTTCCTTGGCCTTGCCGCTCCCAAGCAAGAGGGCGGGGGTCGGCGCTCGCAAATTGACGAGCGTCGTGTTCACCACGGTGAGCCGAAGATTCTCCACCAACTCCTTCAGTTCGGCCAGCAGCTCGGCACCTTCGCCGACAGGCATCTCCGAGTTTTGTACGCCGATTAGAAAAGCGCGTTCAAGGTTAGCGTCCTGTTTGGAATCGAGAAAATCAGCCATTAAAGAGAGTAGGTTAACTTGCCGCGCGCGACCAAGTCAAACGACACGCCCACTCATTGATCGCTTCACGTTCCTTTTTTGGGAGGAATTGGCTGAGTGACGCCAAGCCAGTTGAGGGCCGCTTCCCGACTCCGAAAGACCTGCAGGTTCGCCTCGCCGTGAATTTCGCGATAGGTCGCAAACATTCGCGCGAGCCCGAACGCGAGATCCCCGCTGACCACGATCGCGCGGCGAACGTTTTTATTGAAAATGGTGCTCGAACCCAATTCGCGGATTTTTTCTGTCGGAAAATCCGGCGCCGGCTTACTATCGAATGCGTCCACGAGATGATTAAAACTCGGATCGAAGTTCGGATCGGCCTTCACTGCCTCCCTCTCCGCTTGAATGTCAGCAGGTGTGACCACCCCCGTGATTTGGGTGAAAACGAGCCGCTGCGGCAGATCGATAAAGTAAGACCAAGCCATGAAGGGCCTCAACTGGAACGCGGGGGTGATGAGATGTTCCTCCGCAGGTGTAGGGGAACGCAGCCGCCAGCTCAAACCCAATAACCCCTGCCTGCCTAGTGGGTTAAACCTAGGTCCTCGTTGTGCCGATATGTTAAAACTGTCCGCGTTTTCCTTGCACAAGAGAAAGAGCCCACCGCATAACCATAACGTTTTGCGCTGCTTCGCCGTTTAAGCCGGGCAGCCGATCTCTTCCCATGTTCATCGACGAATGCGTTGTTAAAGTTCAAGCCGGCGACGGCGGCCGTGGCTGCGTCAGTTTCCGACGCGAAAAATACGAGCCGTGGGGCGGCCCTAATGGCGGCGATGGCGGCCGCGGAGGCGACGTCGTTCTGATCGGCAGTCACGACATCAACAATCTCGTCGACTACAAATACAAGCCGCACTGGAAAGCCGAACGCGGCGAGCACGGGCAAGGGGCCGATTGTAATGGCCGCGATGGACAGCCCTGCGAGATGAAGATGCCGCTTGGGACGGTCGTGATCGACGAAGCCACAGAAAAAGTGGTCGCGGAAGTCGTGGCCGACGGCGAACGGCTTGTTCTCTGCAAAGGCGGCAACGGCGGCTGGGGTAACACACATTTCAAGACGTCGACCAATCGCGCACCGAATAAGGCCAATGCCGGTTTAGATGGTGAACGCGGGAGCTACCGACTGGTTCTCAAAACGATTGCAGACGTCGGTTTGGTCGGCTTTCCGAACGCCGGAAAATCGTCGTTAACCACTCGGATCACCAAGGCGCACCCGAAGACTGCCGCCTATCCTTTTACCACACTGCATCCCCAGGTCGGTGTGATTGAATATGCCCAGGCCGAAGGCTTTGATCGGCTTTTGCTCGCAGACGTGCCCGGCTTGATCGAGGGCGCGAGCGACAACCGCGGTTTGGGTCATCGTTTTCTCCGCCACATCGAGCGCTGTTCCTTATTGATGTTCTTAATCGATATGGCCGGCGTGGACGGTCGCGATCCGCGGGAGGACTATGCGACGTTGCTGAGCGAGTTGAAACTCTACGATCCGAAACTGTTGAAGAAACCTCGAGTCGTCGTGGCCAACAAGATGGACCTCGAGGCGTCGACCGAAAACCTCACGAAATTCCGCCGCCGCTATAAGGTCGATATCCTTAAAATCTCCTGCGAAACGGGAGAAGGCCTCGATAAACTCAAGACGGAACTCAGGAAGCGAGTCCGCAAACAGCGTCGGTTAGCCAAAAGCGCCACTTAAGCTGCCCCGCAATGGGCCGTTTACCCCATTACCCCGTATGTTTCAGGAACACCGATCACTTTTGATGCGCGCCAACCGCCTGCTGGGCGCCAATCTCGTCGAGGGAAATCTCGTCAAGATTGAGCATCTGGAGGCGGCCAACGAGCGTTTGCTCGAGCTGTTGAACAACGACAACCCACGTCAAAGCACGGTGCTCGGTGTGCTCGCTTACGAGATGAAGGTCGTGAAAGAGGATGATATTCTGCATCATCTGGTGGAGGACAATGGCCTCGGATTGATCGACTTGCGCGCTTACGACGCGTCGGAGGAGTTGAAGAAGAAGATCGATCTTGGAGCTTGCTGGGCGACCTGGTCGGTACCGTTCGATAAAGACGAAGACTTTCACTTCATCGCGACGGCTTACTACATGAGTCCTGCCGTCCGGAGCTATTGGGAAAAACACTTTAATGGGCCCGTGCTCTGGTACTGCACCACGCTCGAGATGATCGCGGACTTTTTGGAAAAACTTCAGCATAGCCGAGGCCCGTCGCCGACCGGCTAATTACTTCGATGCCCCTGGGAAAATTTCAGCTTCAGATCGTCTCCAAGCTCGAGGAGATGGAACGCCTCACGACCGAGCAGCGCGACGAAATCGCGAATGTGCCGGAGGAAATGAACGGCGAAGAGCTCGATAAAGCTCTGCAGGAAAAATATAATATCGGCGCCTTTCAACTGCTCGTCGCCAAGGGCCGCGTCTTCGGGTTGCCGCCGTATCATGTCGGACGGTATCGCGTGACGCCTTCGACCTTCGAGCGGCTCCCCCAAGAATTTTGTCAGGAGCATCTCGTTTTACCGGTCGGCCAAGTCGGCGAATTTTTATTGGTCGCGTTTGCTAATCCGTTCGAAGTTTCGCTCCCCGCGAAAATTCACGAGATGACCGGCCTCCGCGTGGTCCGGTTTCTGGGCCGCGAAAAAGAGATCAAAGAGAAGTTCACCGCCACGACTCAGGCTGCGGGTTTTGCCGACGTCGTTGAGCAAATCGGCGAAGAATTTGGCGTTCGCGAAGCGGATCTCGATGACAGTGGCAGTGTCGACGAAGAGTCAGGGCCGATTATCCAGTTGGCTAACCGCATCATCGAAGACGCATTCTACAGCGGCACGAGTGATATTCATATCGAGCCGTGGGAAAAGGAAGTCATCGTCCGCTACCGCATCGACGGTATTTGCCACGAAAAGCTGCGTCTGCCCGGCAAAGTCGGACCTGCGCTGATCGCTCGTCTCAAGATCATGTGCAACCTCGACATCGCGGAACGCCGCATGCCGCAGGACGGCCGTATTATCTTCAAGCAGTTCACGAAAAAAACCATCGATATCGACCTTCGTGTTTCCACCGCGCCGCTCAATCACGGCGAAGGCGTGGTGATGCGTATTCTCGATAAGCAGAAGTCGACGCTGCCGCTGCCGATGCTCGGATTTTCCGAGGAAAATTTGGCCAAGTATCGCGAGGTCATTCGCCAGCCTTACGGCATGATTTTGCACTGCGGTCCGACCGGCTCGGGTAAATCGATGACGCTCTATTCGGCGCTCAACGAAATCAACTCGCCCGAGCTCGTCATCCGCACAGCCGAAGACCCGATCGAATACACGCTGGCTGGCATCAATCAGATGCAGATGCATCGCCAGATTGGTCTCACGTTTGCGACGGCGCTGCGCGCCTTTCTGCGTCAAGATCCTGACATCATCCTGGTCGGTGAAATTCGAGACAAGGAAACGGCGGGCATCGCGGTCGAAGCCGCGCTGACCGGTCACTTGCTCATCAGCACGCTGCACACCAACGATGCGCCGAGCACGGTGGCACGTATGACCGACATGGGCATCGAGCCCTTCATGATCTCCTCGTCGCTGCTCTGCGTGTGCGCCCAGCGTTTGATGCGTCGCGTCTGCAAACTTTGCAAACAGGAGACAAAGCCGACTCCGCGCGAAGCCGAAATTTTGGAGAAGGCGATCGGTTGGTCGGGCAATATTTTCAAGGCCAACCCACGTGGGTGCCCGAAGTGTGGCGGCAGTGGCTACAAAGGCCGGCTCGGTATTCATGAATTGATGGTCGTCAGCGAGGAGCTGATCGATGGGATCAATAAGGAAATGGAGTCAGCGGAGTTGAAAAAGATCGCGATGCGCAACGGAATGAAGACCCTCCATCAAGATAGCATGTTGAAAGTCAAAGAAGGCTTAACAACGATGGAAGAAGCGATCACTACGGTTCCCGCTGATTTCTAATTGCATGAAAAAGTTTACCCTGCTCGGCGTGGTGGCGTTGCTCGCCATCACCGGTTGCAAACAAAAACCCCAAGCCAGCGAGCCGCAGATTTCTTCGGAAGCGCGCGCCCAGGCTTTACAGCTCGCGAGCGAGGGGGAGTTTTCCACGCAAGTTCACGATTTCGCTGCCGCCGAACAATCGTTGGTTAAAGCCATCGCGCTCGATCCGACGATTCCGCGTTACTGGAAAGAACTCGGGTCGGCGCGGAAGCATCTCGGCAAGACGGAAGACGCACGCGCGGCTTATCAAAAGTCCTACGATTTGCTCGAGGCCGCCCGAAAGAAGGACGCCGGCTCCGGTGGCCTGGTGCTCGGTGAGGTCGAGACCCTCGTGCTGATGGGCAAGAACGACGAAGCGAAAGAACTTTTAAATAAAACAGTGAAGGATCATCCGCAGGACCAGACGCTCCAGCAGATGGTGAAGAACAACATCGTCGATAAGATGGCGGCTGATCCGACGATCAAAGCATCCATCCTCTAAACGGGTAGGCGAGTCGCGCGGTAGTGGATGATCAACTACACCGCGCAGTTTCTCACGATTTGCGGACTGCATCTCTTGGCCGTCGCGAGTCCTGGACCGGATTTCGCGATCGTCGTTAAGCAGAGCATCCAGCGCGGCCGGGCCGCGGCGCTTTGGACGGCATGGGGCGTCGGGAGCGGGATTTGCGTTCACACGGCGTACACGCTGCTCGGGTTTGGATTGCTGGTGAAAACCTCCTGGCTCGCTTTCACGATCATGAAGGCGGTGGCGGCGGGGTATCTCGCGTACCTCGGGCTGCGGGCTTTGCTGCCGCCGAGAGGTGGAAAAAAAGGAAACGCGAATAGCGCGGGCGTCCAGCCGTCGACGGCGGACGAGGAATTGAAATGCGATGGAATAGCCTCTGCCCAGGTCGCGCCTCTTCGTGCGTATGCGTTGGGCTTTTGGACCAACGCGCTCAATCCCAAGGCAACGTTGTTTTTCGTCGCGGTCTTTTCCGTGGTCGTGAATCCGGCCACGCCGCGGCTCATCTTGGCCGGTTATGGGATCTGGATGGCGGTGATGACGGCGATCTGGTTTTCGCTCGTGGCGATTTTCTTCACGCGAGCGGAAGTGCGCGCGGCCTTTCTCCGGATGGGCCCGTGGTTCGATCGGGCGATGGGAGTTGTGCTGTTGGGACTTTGCGTGGCGTTGGCTCTGACCTCTTTCCGGTCGTAGCCGCGTTCGTGAGAACGCGGGCCCTGCGCGCAATTGCGCGTCTCCCCCGCGTTCTCACGAACGCGGCTACGACTAGTCGCTCACACATACACCGCGCCGCCGATCAGCCTCGCACCGTCGTGCAAGGCTAGAATCTGCCCTGACGCCAAGGCGCGCTGCGGTTCATCGAATCGAATCAACGCCTCCGTCTCGCCCTCGGGGATGAACGTCAATTTCACCCTTGGGTCGCGATAGCGGACACGACCGTCGAGCGCGCGCGTTTCGCGGATGACATCCCCGTTCCAGCTCACGCCGTGCACGCGAATCTCACGAACGAACAAGCCCGGCGCATCCGCTGCGTCGAAAGAAACGAGGAGCGCGTTGTCGGCAGACCGTTTTCCCACCACGACGTACTTTTGAAAATCCGTGTTCGAGGGGACGCCGATGCCTTTGCGCTGCCCGATCGTGTAGTAGTGCAAGCCGCGGTGCTCGCCGAGCACGCGTTCGTCCTGGGCTCGAACGATGGGCCCCGGCACATCGGGCACATATTGGCGCAGGAAATCCTGCATCTTCACTTCACCGATGAAGCAGATGCCTTGAGAATCTTTTTTTTGGGCGGTGGCCAACCCATTGGCTTCCGCGATGGCGCGAAGTTCTGGTTTTCGCAGGTGACCGATGGGAAAACGCGCGTCGTGCAACTGCTCCTGATTCAACAGCGCGAGAAAATACGATTGGTCCTTGTTGCCGTCGGCGCCTTCAAAAAGCCCGGTGTTTTCAACCCCGTTCGCTTCACGCACGCTCTTCGTCTGGGCGTAGTGACCCGTCGCGACCGCGGTGAACCCGTTGTCTCGCGCCCAGGCGCGGAAAACGCCGAACTTGATTTCGCGGTTGCACATGATGTCGGGATTAGGCGTGAGGCCGCGTTGGTATCCGGAAAGCAGATACTGAACGACTCGCTCGCGATATTCCTTCATCAAGTTGACCACGCGAAATTCGATGCCGATCTGCTCGGCGACGCGGCGCGCGTCTTCGATGTCTTCCATCCAAGGACAGTGCCCGATGATATTATCCTCGTTGATCCAGTTTTTCATGTACGCGCCGACGATCGGGTAGCCCTGCTGTTTCAACAGCAAGGCGGCGACGGAGCTGTCGACTCCGCCGGACATCGCCACGAGAATTTTTTCCTTCTGGACCACCGTCTGCTAAGTCGGACGCAGCCTCCATCTTGTCAACCGTTCTGGCATCTGGGTCCCCGGCTGGGATCGCGGACCGGTTTTCGTCGGATTGTCACCATTTCTCCACTACGATGAACGCCGATTTTTTTAGCACCGAGTTTTCAAATTCCCGCTTCCCACGTGTAAACTAGCCCGTCTAAAGTGTTTGCCCGCACCATGGCCGCCCGAGATCTAAAGATCGCCAAAGCTCGTTTAGATGCACCGCAACGCGGAGTGGTGGAGCTTTCCAAGGATTGGCGCGGCCGACAAATTCCGCCGGTTAGCCTCGGGCCCGATGGTCCCGCCTTTGCGACCTTCACCAAGCTCGCTGACGATGTTTTTGGCCGGGAGAGTGGCTATTTTGTTAACCGCAAAGGCGAAATCTTCTTCCTCATCGACTTTACCGGTAATGAAGTGGTTCGAGGAGAAACGATCTACCTCGCCGGCGACTTCAACGGCTGGCAGGCCGCCGTGGGGCAGGCGGAATGGGAGCTCAAGCCGGCGACGATCAACGGCACCGCAATGTTGGTCTGGAGCAGCCCGCGCGCCGAACGTTTTTTCCACTCACCGCCGTATCGTTTCAAATTCGTCAGCGGCGAACATCGGTGGTTACCCGTGCCATCGTCTGCGCCCAATGCGGTGCGCGACGATGCCGGTAACGTCAATCGCGTAATCGAGCCCGAGCGCACTGGCCAGCATCTGTTTCAGTTCACGCTGAGCCAACCACTCGATCTTTCGAAAGCATGGTCGGTCTATTGGGCCGACGCGCTCGCGGTGCCGCTCCGCGCAGGAGATTTTTTCTTCAAACTCGCGAGCCAGCGGGCACTCGGTGCATTGGTGCACGGATCGAAAACGATCTTTCGCCTTTTCGCTCCGCGCGCGACGCAAGTAACCGTGTTGGTCTGCCAGGATCTGGCCAAAAAAGACGAGGCCCGCACGTTGAGTCTGGCGCGTCACGCCGATCATACCTGGGAAGTCGACGTTCCGGAAAATCTGCATGGGTTTTTTTATTGGTACCTCGTTGACGGCCCGAAAGACGCCTTCACCGCTTTCGAACCGACGCAGCCCATTCTCGACCCCTACGCGCGCGCGGCCGTCGATCGCGAGGGACCGGGCATTGTGCTCGCCCCGGAATTTGTGGGGCGTGCCAAACGCGATTTTCACACGCCGGCATGGCAGGATCTCATCATCGTCGAAGCGCATGTACGCGATCTGACGGAACGCGCACCGATTAAACTTCTGCCCGCCGAGCGCCGCGGTTTCGCGGGTCTGCGGAAATGGGTCCAAAGCTCTGATTTTTATCTGCATCACCTCGGTGTGAACGCGGTCGAGCTGCAGCCGGTGCAAGAATTCGATAACCGCACTCCGGAAGAATATCATTGGGGTTACATGACGAATAACTTCTTCGCGCTCGAAGGAAGTTACTCCGTCAACCCGCTCCGTGCCTCTGCGATTCAGGAGTTCCGCGAGCTGGTCGACGCTTTTCACGCGCGCGGAATCGCGGTGCTGCTCGATGTCGTTTACAACCATGTCGGTGAGCCCGCTCACCTGATGTTTATCGACAAACAGTACTATTTCGAGACCGACACGACCGGTGATCTGCTCAACTGGAGCGGCTGCGGCAACGATCTGCGCGCGAGTTCCGCGATGGCAACGCGGCTGATCATCGATAGCATGACGTATCTGATCGAGACCTTCGGCGTCGATGGCTTTCGCCTCGATCTGGCTGAATTGCTCGGCATCGAAGTGCTTCGTGAAGTCGAGGCGGCGTTGAAGAAGGTAAAACCGGACGTCGTCTTGATCGCGGAGCCCTGGAGTTTCCGAGGACACATCGCGGGCGCGCTCGGCGAGACCGGCTGGGCGTCATGGAATGATGGATACAGAAATTTCGTGCGCGACTACCTGCGCGGGGGCGGGACGCGGGAAAACTACGAATACTTCTTAAAAGGATCGCCGTGGCATTTCGCGAAGTGGCCCGCGCAGACGGTCAACTACGTCGAATCGCACGACGACAAAACCTGGCTCGACGTCATCACCGAGAACGCCGACGGCAACGGTGACCGTCCGACGGCGAATGACCGTCGGCGCACTCACTTGATGGCGGCGATGTTGTTTTCGTCGATTGGCATTCCGATGATTGCAGCCGGGCAGGATTTTCTGCGTTCGAAACAAGGCGTGAACAACACCTACCAGCGCGGCGATCTGAACGCGTTGGACTATCGCCGGATCTATCGATTTCCGGCGACGCACATTTATTTTGCAGACTGGATTGCGTTTCGCCGCTCCGAAGAAGGCAGTTTGTTTCGCCAGTTCTCTCGGCCGAGTGAGGGGTTCTTCCGCTTTTTCTTCTGCGGCCAGTCCACGGCGGCCGTGGCGATGTACAACGCCGATCGATCGCAAGGGCAGCGACGCATTCTCTTCGCGATTAACCCGACATTGGACGAGGCGGTTGTCACATTGGATGACGACATCGCCGAGTGCCACTGGCGTCAGCGCGCCCGACCAAGAGCATTTTTTCACGAATCGGCCCGCGGAAACGATGCAGCCGGTGGAAAAAGATCTTTTCATCGCGCCCTTAAGCTGCGCGCTTTGGATCGAAGGTTGAGCGGGTCGTTCCCCCCCCCCGCTGGGAGCGCGGACATTCTGTCCGCATTCTCGATTTCACGAGCGAAGCTCGTGACTTTCTCTACCCTTAGAGTGCGCGCTGCGCGCAGAGGGACCGGGATGCGGACAAGAATGTCCGCGCTCCCAGGCATCGAAGCAAGCTGCTCCCGACTGTCCTGGTCCGCCGCCAGTTTGTGACAACTGTACTCATCTAACTCTTCCAAAACCCTTGCCAGCGGTGCCCTTGGTCTTTTCATTAGACCCTCCGCGTCTTCGGATGCGGCCTAACGTTAAAACAGCCATCACTAATCGGAGTCCTCACATGCCAGTTAAAGTCGCTATCAATGGTTTCGGTCGCATCGGTCGTCTCGTGTTCCGCGCTCTCGTGGAACAGGGCCTTCTCGGAACGACCTTCGACGTTGTCGCCGTCGGCGATATCGTTCCTGCGGATAACTTGGCCTACTTGGTGAAGTACGACTCCACCCAGGGTAAGTTCAATGGCACCGTTACCTCGAAGAAGTCGTCGGCGGACAAAGCCGAAGACGACGTCCTCGTGGTCAATGGCCACGAAATCAAAGTCGTCAGCGCCAAGACTCCGGCGGAATTGCCTTGGGGCGCGCTCGGCGTTCAAGTCGTGATTGAATCGACCGGTCTCTTCACCGATGCCGAAAAAGCGAAGGGTCACCTCGCTGCTGGCGCGAAGAAGGTCATCATCTCGGCTCCGGCGAAAGGTGAAGACATCACCGTCGTCGTTGGTGTGAATGACGACAAATACGACGCGACGAAGCATAACATCATTTCGAACGCATCCTGCACCACGAACTGCTTGGCGCCGGTCGTCCACGTTCTCCTCAAGGAAGGTTTTGGCATCGCCGAAGGTCTAATGACCACGGTTCACGCTTACACCGCGACCCAGAAGACGGTCGATGGTCCCTCGAAGAAAGACTGGAAAGGTGGCCGTACCGCTGCCCAGAATATCATCCCGTCGACGACGGGTGCGGCGAAGGCCGTTGCTCTCGTCCTTCCGGAAGTGAAGGGCAAACTCACCGGTATGTCGCTGCGCGTTCCGGTTCCGACCGTTTCGGTCGTCGACCTCACGTTCAAGACGGTCAAGGAAACCTCCCTCGACGAAATCAAGAAAGCGCTCAAGAACGCCAGTGAGACCTACCTCAAAGGTATTCTCGGCTACACCGATGAAGAAGTCGTTTCGACCGACTTCATCCACGACAAACGTTCGTCGGTGTTCGACGCGGGTTCTTCGATCGAGTTGAACAAAAACTTCTTCAAATTAATTAGCTGGTACGACAACGAGTGGGGTTACAGCAATCGCTGCGTTGACCTCCTCAAGTCGATCGCGGGCAAGCTCTAAGTTCTTGCTCGTTGAAAGGCTGAAAGCTGAAAACTGCCGGCGGCGACGCCCCCAGTTTCGGTTTTCAGCCTTTCGCGTTTTTGCCTTCAACCTTTTTTCAACATGCCCAAGTTCAAAACGATTCGTGACCTGAACCTCGCCGGAAAACGCGTCCTCATGCGCGTCGATTTTAACGTCCCGCAAGACAAGAAAACCGGCGCGATCACCAACAACCAGCGCATCGTCGCTGCGTTGCCCACGATCAAGCACGCTTTGGCGCAAGGCGCGTCCGTCGTGTTGATGAGCCACTTGGGCCGCCCGGATGGTCAAGTGATCGAGAAGTTCTCGCTCAAGCCGATCGCCGCAGAACTTTCGAAACTGTTGAACCAACCCGTCGCCTTCGCTGCGGATAGCGTTGGCCCGATCGCAGAAAACGCCGCCGCCGCGCTCAAACCCGGCCAAGTGCTCCTGCTCGAAAATCTCCGCTTCCACATCGAGGAAGAAGGCAAAGTGAAGCTGGAGGACGGCACGTCTAAGAAAGCCGATCCGAAAGCGGTCGAGGCGTTTCGCGCGAGTCTTTCGAAGCTCGGCGACGTTTACGTCAACGATGCATTCGGCACCGCGCACCGCGCGCACTCGTCGATGGTCGGTGTGACGCTGCCGCAGAAGGCCGCCGGTTTCTTGATGGAAGCTGAACTCAATGCGTTTGCTGCGGTGCTCGATCACCCGAAACGTCCGCTCCTTGCCATTCTCGGTGGGAAAAAAATCGAAGACAAAATTCCGCTGATCAACAACCTTCTCGAAAAGGTTAACGACATCATTATCGGCGGCGGCATGGCTTACACGTTCAAGAAAGAACTCGAAGGCATGGAAATCGCCAAGTCCCTCTACGACCCGGAAGGTGCGAAGATCGTCAAGGACCTAATCGCGAAAGCGAAGGCGAAGAACGTCACCATCACGTTGCCCGTGGATTTCGTTGCCGGTGATAAATTCGGCGACGATGCCAACACGCAGGTCGTGACCGACAAGCAGGGCATTCCGGCGAATTGGGAAGGCATGGATGTCGGCCCGAACTCGCGCGAACTTTTTGCTAACATCGTCGCGAAGTCGAAGACCATCATCTGGAACGGTCCTGCGGGCGTCTTCGAACTCGAAAAGTTTGCGGGCGGCACAAAAGCGCTCGCCGATGCAGTCGTGAAAGCGACACAGGGTGGTGCCACCACCGTGATTGGCGGCGGCGATACCGCGACGGCGGCGAAGAAATTCAAAGTCGACGACAAGGTTAGCCATTGCTCCACCGGCGGCGGCGCGAGCCTTGAATTTTTGGAAGGGAAAGTGCTGCCGGGCGTGGCGTTCCTCGAGGCGTAAGCGCGAGCATCTCGCGAAAGTAACATCCATCAAACAACTCTCTCATGATTCGCAAAAAGCTCATCGCTGGTAACTGGAAGATGAACAAAACGTCCGCTGACGGACTCCAGCTCGCGCAGGAATTGGTCACGGAAATTGGCAAAGTGACGGACGTGGAAATCGTCATCTGTCCGCCGTTCACCGCCCTCGAAAGCGTGGCGCGCGCGGTGGATGGTTCGAACGTGAAAGTTGGAGCGCAGAACATGCACCACGAAGCGAATGGTGCTTTCACCGGCGAGGTATCCGCTCCCATGATACGCGCGCTTTTCGCGACTCACGTGGTCTTGGGTCACAGCGAACGTCGCTCGTATTTCGGCGAGACCGATGCCTTCATCAACAAAAAGGTTTTAGCTGCGCTGAAAAATCAGTTGCGGCCGATTCTCTGCGTTGGCGAAACGCTGGCGGAGCGCGAAAGCGGTTCGACGTTGAAGGTGGTGCAGACCCAGTTGGAAGCCGGTTTGGAAGGCGTGAGCAAGGATCTCGCGACGAGCGTGGTTATTGCGTACGAGCCGGTCTGGGCGATCGGCACGGGCAAGGTCGCCACGACGGAGCAAGCGCAAGAAGTGCATGCTTTTATCCGCACGTTGTTGACCAAATTATTCGGTGAACAAGTCGCGCAGAAAGTCCGCATTCTCTACGGCGGTTCGATGAAGCCGGCAAATGCCCCCGAGTTGCTCGCGCAAAAGGATATCGACGGCGGTCTGATCGGCGGAGCCAGTCTCGAAGCCCGCAGCTTCGTGGATTTGGTCAAAGCGGCCGTCGCCGTGAAGTAAGCGCGAAACGCGTTTTAGTTTTCCGAAAGCCTCGCGATTTCTCGCGGGGCTTTTTTTGTGGGCGATTAAAATCACCGTTCTCACCCCTGGGAGCGCGGACATTCTTGTCCGCATCCTTAAAGCGCGAAGCGCGCTCGCCCTGCAGGAAGAATGTGAGCTTCGCTCGTGTTATTTAAGTGCGGACAAGAATGTCCGCGCTCCCAGGCCGGAGTCTTCCCTTCGAGTCTTGCGCTGAAGACGGCGTCACGTGAAAAGTCGAGTCGTTCCATGAATCCTCTTCCGCCTCTCGAGAAAATTCCGCCCGAGATTGCGGCGGTGCGCGACTACGAGCCCTTCGCGCGCGAGCGGATGAACGCGAACGCGTGGGCCTATTTCAGCGGCGGCGCGGCCGATGAACTCACCCAACGCGCCAACCGCTCCTCGTTCGACGAATTGAAGTTGAAGAATCGTTTGCTCGTTGATTTCGCAACGGGCGGACACACGAGATGCGAAATTCTCGGTCAACATCTCGACCACCCCATTTTACTCGCGCCAATCGCTTACCAGCGGCTCGCACATCGGGATGGGGAGTTAGCGACGGCTTTAGCCGCCGCGGCCACAAAAACGCCGTTCATCGTCAGCACGCACGCGACCGCCTCGCTGGCCGACATCGCGCACGCGGGCACTGCGGCGGCAGCGGGCGGACTTTGGTTTCAACTCTACATGCAGCCTGAACGCTCCGCTACGCGCGAACTCGTGCGCCGCGCGGAAGCCGCCGGTTACCGTGCCATCGTCGTGACGGCCGATGCTCCCGTTAGCAGCGTTCGCAATCGGGAGCAGCGCGCTCAATTCGCACTCCCGGCGGGTATCGAGTCGGTGAATACGCGCGATTTTCCATCGGTCGCGGCCCGGGGTCTCGATCCAGCCGCGCTCTGCGGCGGACTACTTCGCGCGCAACCCACCTGGAAAGATCTAGAATGGCTGCGTTCAGAGACACGGTTGCCAATTTGGCTGAAAGGCGTGCTGAGCGCGGAAGACGCGGAGTCAGCCATCGACCGTCAGGTGGACGGCATCATCGTCTCGAATCACGGAGGCCGAACGTTGGACACGCTGCCCGCGACGATCGAGGCGTTGCCTCAGGTGGCTGTGAGCGTGCGTAAGCGCGTGCCGATTCTGCTCGATGGCGGCGTTGCGCGCGGCACCGATGTTTTGAAAGCATTGGCCCTGGGCGCGAATGGCGTCCTGATCGGTCGCGCTTACTTGTACGCGCTGGCGGCGGCGGGAGCGGTCGGGGTCGCGCATGTGATCAACATGCTCCGGACCGAACTCGAAGTTGCGATGGCTCTCACCGGCTGCGCAACGCTTGCGGACGTGGACGAGCGGGTGATTTGGAAACGCTGAAACGGCTCCGAGATGGATCGGGTGGTGACGAATCACCCGCCTTGGACGGGCCGAATTGTTCGACTGCACGGATCGGTTGGAATCGCGTTTAAACTGGTTTCCGAGAACGGCGAAATGAATTTCGCTGGCAAGGCGGTGACGAGTCACCGCACTCCGTGTCGGAGCGTCTTGGTTCGTTTACTTCAAGCCGAATTTCTTGATCAAGTCGGTCAGGGTCCTTCCGGTTTCTAACCGCCGTTCTGAGTCACGATCGCCGACTGTGAAATGCCGCACGTGCTGAAGATCGTGTCGCGCGTGCCCGATCTCATCTCGCGCGATTTCGCGCCAGGGCTCGGAGTCCCATTTCCCGTTCTCATCGAGAAATTCGGCGAGGAAATGGGGTTGGTGGATGCGATAGACTGTCGCTCCGAAACGGTAAAGCCGGAGCGCAATTGGTTCGAAGATGTCGGTGTAGCGAGGCCACGCACGATATAAAGCAAGACCGCTTTCGGCGACGTCCACGGCTTCATCGGCAAGCGCGCTCATCTGGTCCAAATCCGCCCCTGCGCGAGGAAGCAATTCTCCCAGCGCATCACAGAGTGCGCGACGCGCCTTCAGGCCAAGGTCCGCCGCATCGGCGCGCGTCCGTTCAATGTCTTCCAATGCGGACACGGCGCGGAGAGCGTTTTCGCGCGCAGCGATGAGATCGGCACGCAGCGCAGCACTCGTTGCCGCCGCAAAGGGTGGGGCGGAGCCATTTGCGCCGCGATGGACAAAACGACTGAGCAAGGCGTTGGCGCGGTTGGACTCCGCTCCGGCCAAGTTGAGGCGATACCATTCGTTCTCCTGGAGCGGAAGCGAACGCAGCCAGCCGAGTGAGCTGTCGAAGGCGAGCAATGCGCGCTCAACTCCATCCAAGTCACCCCGCGTGTGCAGCGCGTGGCCGAGATTCATCCACGCGGCGCCCAGCGTGTTGCGATCGCGCAGCGCCGTTGGATTTCCCACCGCATGACTGGCCGCGGCCGATTTCTCCAACCACTCGATGGCGGCTTCATACGCTGTCGTGGCTTTTTCAATACAGCCCTCGGCCGCAGGCTGGGTCGACCGCTTCATCCAAGCGTTGCCTTCATTCATCCGCGCTAAGCCGAGGCGGCGGTGGGCTTCGGCGAGCGGCAGGTTTGGGATGGGCAGTTGCGCAGACAGCACCTCAAAGGCGCTGCGGTAGGATGCGATCGCGCCCGCCAATCCGTCCGATGACCCCTTGTGCTCGAGTCGGTTACCATCCATCATGAACCCTTCGGCGCGATTAAATGCGCCCGTCCATGGCCCCTCAGGGAGCTCGCCTAGCGAGGGTCCGGAATCAACGTTACTCATACCGACCACTGTTTTTTGGCGGCTATTTAGCTAGAAAACAACACTTTAAAATTGTTGAGATAACGTCTCAAGAAATAGATTGACGGTCGTTGCCGTTGCTATTGAGACTCTATCTCTGTGAGACTGAGTCGCGATAACAGTAAGAAATCAAGTGAGCCCCTCGTTCCGGGTCTGACCAAGACGAGGGCCATCATCTCAGGCGTGATGGAGGCTGGATCGGCCACCGAGGGCTCGAAAACACCGCACCCCTCTCCCGCGAAGCGTGCGGGGGAGCCTAAACTTTTTGCGATGAACTCGTCTGTATCAACTGGTCTTCTCTCCACTGAAGTCGCTTCTCGCCTCGGCCCTACCGCCACGGCGTTGACCGTTATGGTGGTGGCCCAAAGCCTCGCCTCTTCCGCGAGCGGAGCACCTGCGTTAGACGCGCTCGACAATTCCGATACGCTGACGCTCGAGCGTTACACGATCGGAGGCACTCAAGATGCGCCGCTTTCGTCGCCGAAATTCACCGAACCGGTAAAAGACACGCCGCAAACCATCGATGTCATTCCGCAGGCGGTTTATACTCAGCAGGGAGCGACGACGTTGAGCGATGTGCTGCGTAATACCCCGGGCATTACATTTTTTGCGGGCGAAGGCGGGAGCGCCAATCGCACGGGGGGAGATTCTTTCTACCTGCGCGGCTTCGATACTTCTAATAGCATCTTTATCGATGGTGTTCGCGATGAGGGAGCGATCACACGGGATACGTTCAATATCGATCAAGTTGAAGTCGTAAAGGGACCGTCTTCGGAAAACGGCCGCGGGGGCACGGCCGGCTACGTGAACCTCGTTTCCAAAGTGCCGCAGCTAAAAGCCTTCGAACTCGGCGCGCTGAGCGATGCCTTCGACGAACACGGCGCGCGCGGTAATCTTCGAGCGACGGCCGATCTTAACCAGCCCCTCGGCGACAGTTTCGTGAAAGGCGCGGCCTTCCGTTTGAATCTGATGGATCAAGGCGGTGGAATCCCGGGCCGGGACCTCGCGACCAAGGATCGTTGGAGTGTCGCACCGTCGTTGGCGCTGGGTTTGGGCACGCCGACGCGCGTGCTACTTTCGTATCAACACACGCGCGAAAACAATTTACCCGACTACGGGCTGCCGTCGGTGATCGTCGATGGCTCGGCGCCGGCGGCGTACGAAAATCTCTACGCTCCCGGCGTCGATCCGCATAATTATTATGGCTTCGCGAATCGAGATGTTGAACGGATCACCAATGATAACGCGACGGCGCGCATCGAACGCGATGTTTCCGCTCATCTCGGTCTGAGCAACCAGACGCGTTACAGCGCGACGGATCGCTGGGTCGAAGCCACCTCGCCGAGCACGAATGCCACCACGCCGCAGGGTGAGGTCGCACTGACCCACGGCATTTATCAGACGCGGAACACGATCCTTTCCAATCAAACCAATGCTCGCGCTGATTTCCTAACGGGTGAAGTGAGTCACGCGCTCACGGCCGGCCTGGAGTTGAGCCGTGAAACGTCCGATAATCCCATTTGGGCGGTCGTTCCTCTTGGCGCGGCGAATCCCAATTACCTCGTCGATATATATTCGCCGAATAATAATCCGACATCGCTGCTCAATTATGCCCCGCATCAAACCGGCTCCGACACCGATACCAAAATCGATACCGAGGCGCTGTATGCGTTTGATGCGGCAAAGATCGGTTCGAAATGGGAAGTGACGGGCGGACTGCGCTTGGAACATTACGATGTCCATGAAACCAGCGTGACGGTGGCTTCGCCTACAATCGCCGCGACGCCGTCGAAGCCGGCCGCCGCGACCATCCCTGCAACAGCGTCAACCGCACTCGTGGCAGCCGTTCCGTTTTCCTCGATCGAACTGAACGCGAAAAAGACCGTGCCCGCGTGGAAGGCCGGTCTCGTTTACAAACCCGCAGCAACCGGTTCGATCTACGGTTCAGTCAGCACATCCGAACGTCCGCCAGGAACATCTGGTTCGACCAACACGCTATCCACCACGGCGACGAGCGCCGATAATCCGCTGCTTCAACCACAGAAGGCGGTTAACTATGAACTCGGCGCGAAGTGGGAATTTCTCGACGAGAAACTGCTCGCCACCGCCGCCATTTTCCGGAGCAAGAATTCGCATGTTCCTGCGGCCGATCCGATCACCGGCCTCACTGATCAAACGTCTGACCAAACAGTGGACGGCATCGAATTTGGCATCACCGGAAAGATCACGGACAACTGGCTGGTTCTCGGCGGCGTTGCCTTCATGCATTCGAGCGTTTCGGCGATGATCAGCACCAACGCCCAGGGGCTGACCCTTCCGCTTCTCCCGAAAGAGTCAGGTAATGTCTGGACGACCTATCGTTTGCCATTCGGTGTGACGGTCGGCGGTGGGGCGCAATATATGGGCGCGACTCGACGGCTTCAGGCGACCAATGCGCCCGCAGCGACGACCTTTTCGTCGAACGTGGATTCGTACTGGGTTTTCAACGCGCTCGCGAGCTATGAGGTGACGAGGAACGTCACCATTCGCCTCAACGTGAACAACCTCTTCGATCACGAGTACGTCGCGAGTTTGAACAACAATGGCTACCGCTTAAATCTTGGAGCGCCGCGTTCTTATCTGCTCGCTGTCGACTTCAAATACTGAAACCGCTCGGCCTAACCTCCATCCTGAGTCACCTCTATGGTTATCGATATTCCCCATGTGCTGACCACCGCTCAGGTCGCTGAGGCGCGCGCGGCTTTGCTCGCGGCCGAGTGGATCGACGGCAGCGCAACCGCCGGTCACCAAGCCGCCAAGACCAAGAATAATCTGCAGATTCCGCTCGGCCATCCGACGCAACGCCAGGTCGGCGATTTGATCGTGCGAGCCTTGAGCGCGAACCCGCTCTTCGTGTCCTCCGCGTTGCCTCTGCACATCATGCCGCCGATGTTCAACCGTTACTCCGGTGGGCAACAATTCGGCACGCACGTCGACGGAGCGATTCGGCAGATGCAGGGAACGGCGCATCGCATTCGCACTGACTTGTCCGCGACGCTGTTCTTTGAAGCGCCGGAAAATTACGACGGCGGCGAACTGGTGATCGAAGACACCTACGGGTCGAAACGAGTGAAGTTGCCCGCGGGGCACATGGTGCTGTATCCATCGAGCAGTTTGCACCACGTCACACCCGTAACACGCGGCGAGCGTCTTTGCGCGTTCTTCTGGATTCAAAGTGTGATCCGAGATGGCGGACAGCGTTCGATCTTGTTCGATCTAGATGTCAGTATTCAGCGTTTGGGTACCGATCATGCGGGACATCCGGCGCTCGTGCAGTTGACCGGGGTTTATCATAATTTGCTCCGTCAGTGGGCCGAGATGTAACGCTGGTGGCGTTTTTGTCGGTTGTTGCTGCGGTCGACGGAAGGTGCTCGGGGGGCGGTGTTTTTTAAGGATTCTAATCGGCGCGGTGACCCTTCCCACGTGGAATGTGGGAAGGCATGACCGGTTTGAGCGGATGAATTTTATCGAACTCCGGGGAACGGTTGTAGAGGTGGGACCGCGTTGATTCTCGTTTCCCGAGAGCGGCGAAATGAATTTCGCCTGACAAGGCGGTGACAAGTCACCGCACTCCATGTCGGAATACGGAACACCTGTGGGAATACAACGGAACACCTGTGGGAAGACGTCGGAACGCGTGTCCGAAACACCGCGGAAATATTTCGGAAAAGGCCGCGGAAATGTTTCGGAGCGCGTCGGAGGACGGGTCGGGATCGTTCCTTCGAGAAGGTGGTGATGATGATTTACCTCACGTGCGCGCCGGGGCGCGCGCGGAGGAGTCGACGATCTTTTGCACGAGGGAGTTCGGGACTTGTTCGAAGTGCGAGGGCGTGATCGATGCGCTGGCGCGACCCTTCGACAGCGACCGAATATCGGTCACGTAACCAAAGAGGGTTTCGAGTGGCACGTTCGCCGAGATGATGCACGCCCCGGCTTTATTCTCGATGCCCTGGATCGAGCCCCGACGGCGGTTGATGTCTCCCATCAAGTCGCCCTGATACTCTTCCGGCGTGGTGACTTCTACGCCCATGATAGGTTCGAGCAAAATCGCGTTCGCTTTCTTCATCGCGTCTTTGAACGCGAAGATGCCTGCCATCTTGAACGCGAGTTCAGACGAATCGACTTCGTGAAAAGAACCGTCGACGATGCGCACGATCACGTCGATCACCGGGAAACCTGCGATCACACCGTTGTTGGCGCCTTCCAAAATTCCGTCAGTCGAGGGCTTGATAAATTCTCTCGGAATCGTGCCGCCGACGATTTCGTTAACCACTTCGACGCCTTTGCCTTTTTCGTTCGGCTCCATCTTCACGATCACATGACCGTACTGGCCTTTGCCTCCTGATTGGCGGATGAACTTACCTTCACCATCGGCTGCACCGGTGACGGTTTCACGATACGCGATCTGCGGTTTGCCGGCGGTGGCTTCGACTTTGAATTCCCGTTTCATGCGATCGCGAATGATGTCGAGATGGAGTTCGCCCATGCCGGCGAGAATCGTTTGGCCGGTGTCGGGGTCGGTCTTCACCCGCAGAGTCGGATCTTCCGCGACAAGTCGCTGCAACGCGGTGCTCATGCGCTCTTGATCGCCCTTGGAATTGGGCTCGATCGACATCGCGATGACCGGCTCCGGGAAGGACGGTGGTTCAAGACGCACGTCGAAATCTTCGTCGCACAAGGTGTCTCCTGTGATGACGTCCTTTACGCCGACCAGAGCGCAGATGTCGCCCGAATAGGCTTTATCAATTTCCTCGCGCTCGATCGCGCGCATGAGCACGAGACGAGAGACGCGTTCGGAGCGACGAGTGCGCGGATTATAGAGCGAGTCGCCTTTGCTCAACGTGCCGGTATAGATGCGGTAGAAAACGAGTTTGCCGACAAAAGGATCGTTCCAGAGTTTGAAGGCGAGGCCGGCCAATTTGGCGTGGTCGTCCGGAACCACGTCCACCGGTTGCCCTTCGCTATTCTGACCTTTGGTCGCCGGCAGATCGAGGGGGCTCGGCAGGTAATTGACGACGCAGTCGAGCAGACGTTGCACGCCCTTTTTCTTGAAAGCAGAACCGGGGACGACGCCTGTAAACTTGAGCGAGAGGGTCGCTTTGCGGATGGCGAGCAGCAGGTCGTTGATTTCGATGCTTTCGCCATTCAAATATTTTTCTGCGAGCGCATCGTCGAAATCGGAAACCGCTTCGATCAATTGATCACGGTACTGTTTCGCCTCGGCCTGAAGGTTTGCCGGGATTTCGCTGGTGACGGGAGTTAAGCCGAGATCGTCGTCACTCGCAGGGAAAATGTAGGCCACCATCTGCACAAGATCGATCAATCCGGTGAAGTTTTCTTCGGCGCCAATTGGCAGAAAGAGAGCGTGCGCGTTGCCCTTTAGCTTCGTGCGAATGTCATCAATCGCCCGATGGAAATTGGCGCCCACCCGATCCATCTTGTTGATGAATGCGATGCGGGGCACGGAGTACTTGTTCGCTTGCCGCCAGACGGTTTCGGATTGCGGTTGTACGCCGGCGACCGCGTCGAAGACAGCGATTGCACCGTCGAGCACGCGGAGAGAGCGTTCAACTTCGGCCGTGAAGTCGACGTGCCCTGGCGTATCGATGATATTGATACGTTGCTTGATCCCTTTCCAGGGGCCCCAAGATGCGTTCCAGGCACACGAGATAGCGGCTGCGGTGATGGTGATGCCGCGTTCGCGTTCCTGCTCCATCCAATCGGTTACGGCCGTACCCTCGTGGACCTCTCCCATTTTATGCACCGCGCCTGAGTAGAACAGAATCCGCTCGGTCGTGGTCGTTTTACCGGCGTCGATGTGCGCGGCAATGCCGATGTTGCGGGTCCACTCCATCGGAGCTGGACGTTCCTTGGCGTTCACCGGAGAAAGCTTGGACTTATCGGTGACGATGGTGATAGCAGGTGCGTTTGCCATCCGCTACCGTAGCGAACCTGCGGCGCAAATCAAATAGCCGGTTCGAACCGTGCGCGACGATTCGTCTTCTCCCCTGGGAGCGCGGACATTCTTGTCCGCATTCGCCAAACGGCGCGAAGTGCACACGGATCGGATCGATGAGCGAGCTTCGCTCGCGACTATAGAATGCGGACAAGAATGTCCGCGCTCCCAGGGGTCGATTTCGTTTTTTATGGGCGAGGAAGCGGGGTCAGTGTTTCTGGAATCACCCCTGACCGAAAAAACTCACTTAGGTCATTGGTTTTTGCGCCCGGAGCTGCGTTCGCGGCATCGTTGAGAAAACCGCTCGGGGTTTTTGCGACCACGTGAAACACCTTTTGCCATGTCGCGAGATCGGCGGAGTGGGTGAGGTTTTCCTTGACCGCATAGGCGTTCCCCTTGGTGAGCGGGGAGATCACGATTTCCATCAGCGTGTGGTGAAAATCATTCATTCGATACCCCTCGGTTTCGTCGGTCCAAATCACGATCACACCGTTTTGTTGAAAGGCAGCCGACGCTTCGATCTGCGGAATGATGATCGAGAGAAAATTATCGCCTTGAGCAAGCATGGCCGCTTCGCCGGTGTAGTGCGTATTTTGATACGTGAAGCCGTTGCGGAGCGGCGTGTGCATGTCGTTGTACTCGTTCGGCGTGATCAGATTGTAGCGCGCCACTCGGTTCGAAGCGAGATCAGCGGCCAACTCCTGCAGTGGAGCGTAGTGAGAAACGGATCCATTCGCCGCGGTCGGATCGCCATGGCCCGCGGTGTCGTCGAAAAACAAAGTGCCGTCGTGCTTTGCGGCGAAGTTATACTGGTGGGAGTGGTTGTATTCGTTGATGTACTCGGGAGACGCACCCGTGAAACTGGCGAGTGGAACCGTGCGTTGCCGGATTGAGATCGGACGCGAGGTCAGATGGCCGCCGCGATTGCCGTTGCCTCCCTCCGTGTTCTCCAAATTCGTGTCCTCTTGGTAGGCTTTCCACGCAATCTCGGCCTGTTGGAGAAGGCCGGTGAGATGTTCGCCGGTGAGTTCGGGATGAAAGGAGAGAAAAAGTTTGATCGCGTCGACCTGCGCGCCGAATCCGTAAGGATCGTTATCGTCCGTCACGCCCAGGTTGCTGCCGGCTTCTTGCCAGATGTAATTGGGTTCGGATGGGTGGATGCTCGGATTGTTGCCGGTGGGCGTGGCCAGGACGTTGTGATAGGCCGTGGCGTACGCGACAAACTTCGCGTTGGCGTTTCCGGGGGTGACGAGACTGTTGATGAAGGGAGCTGCCGGATTGCCGTAGATCTGGCTGGGGGCCGAGCTGTCGTCTGCCGGTTGAGTCCAGTTCCGATTCTCAAAGTTGATGATGAAAACAGCGCCGACTTGAGAAGAAGCTTCCGCGCAAAGAAAACGGGGTCCGACTAAAATGAAGAAAGAGAGGAGGCGGAGCCAGAAGCGCATCGGTGAAAAATGGTCCGCAATATAGCGATGCCAATGGCAAAGGGGAAAAATTGTTCGGCAATACATAATAGAACCGATCAATCTGTTAGCATTCGTCGGTTCGTCGGGCTCGATCTCATTATGGCTGGAGAACGCGGCTGATAAAATAGGCGCACGCGCTATGTCGCAGCGGCTAGGCGCTAGCCGATCCGAGGCTCAACCGCGCGTGGCAGTGCCAAGTTAGTTTCTCGAATCGATCAGAAACGTTTTCGACTGATTCTCGATCGGATCCAACTTCGAGTGATCGATTTTAAGACCACCCGTGGCATTCGCATAAACAAATAATCCGCGGCGCGCCGGCGTGCCGATTCCAGGGGAATTCACCTGCACATTTTTCAACTGACTCGCGCTCAGCGTGCCGCGCCCGGTCGCGCTCCCTGGCGCGATGATCGTCACTCCGTCTGAAAAACTGTCGTCGATCGTCACGTCACGAATGGTGACGCCGGAAATGTTTTGATGGTCGACACAGATCTGGAGCGAGCCGCGCCAAGTCCAGTCGTGGTCGTAACCACCACAACGGAGTAAATGGCAATTCTCCACCAGCGTTTCACCAGAGAAATTATTATCGATCTGTTTCGCTTCATCCGTAGTCGGGAAAGTCGAGCTGACCAGGATGCCGCAACCGGCGGTGATGTCGGTGAACGCGCAATCGACCACGCGATTGCTTTCGCCGCCGTAAATCGCGCCACCGTTCGCGAGGAAGGGGAGCTGACCCGTGCAGTGGCGGATCATATTATGCCCGGGCTTCGTTGCCTGAGTGAACCCTTGATCGCTCGGACATGGCCAAATCGCGAAGCAGTCGTCACCCGTGCCGCGCGCCGAACAGTTCTCAACCACGCATTCGCTCGTGCCCACGCAAAGGTTGATGCCATCCGCCAATGTGTCCCGAAAGCGGCAGCCATCGACGTGCATACGGACGCCATTATAGACCCAGATGCCGACCTTTGTATGTTCAATCCAAATACGCTCGATCGAGGAATCGCTGGAGCCCGCGATCACGATGCCATCATTCGGCTCCTGATCATTGCGATAGTCGAGTTTTCCCAAAATCGCGAAATCGGCCAAACGAATGTGATCGCCGATCAGCTTGAAACGCACACGACGACCCGATTTTGCATATAATGTTTTATCGCCGACGAACGTGGTGTGCCACATGCCCGCGCCTTGAATTTTGACTCCAGAAGGCACCACAATGTCGCCGGTGATGGTGTAGTCTCCCGCCGGAATCCAAAGCGGACGGTTTTCTTTCACGGCCGCCGCGATCCCTCGGCGTAAGGCTTCAGTCGCATCGGCTGAGATCTCCCCGTGGTCTGCGAAGTCCGCCATCGACAACGCACGAGCGGGGCGCTCAAGCGGAGCGGCGACATTTTCCAGATCGATCAGGTCAACCGTCACCGCGATTTTTGCGGATGCGGGAAGCGCGATGCGGACGAGATCGCCTTTCGCAATGGCTAACCCTTTCGCGCGAACCTCGTCATAAAAATTGCGCGGCTTACCATCGGCCGGATGATTCGAAAACGGATAGTTGCCGTAGATCCAACTTTGGTGCGACGAGACTGCGAGCGTAGTCGCAAGGCGTCCATTGATCAGCAATGCGAGTTGGCTTTCGAGACCGCCGCCGTTGGGTGAATCGGGAACGCTGTAGCGCACGACGATAGTATTGGCGCTTTCGACCGCGCGAAATTCGACGTAGTCGCCGGACTTGGATAGATGCACGCACTTTTCGCCCGAGGATTCAGTCTCTATCCGGTAAGGATCATACGTTGGCCCGAGGAGCGTTCCGTTGGTTGATGCGGCTTCGGCTTCATAGGTCTGCCCAGCTAGCGGCGCTCCGATCGATGCCCTTGCTCCGGGCGCAATCGGCCCGAGAAAGGTTAGGGCTGCGGCCGAAACAACAGCGAGAAGGGGAACAGACGAAGAGACGTTCATGCGCGGAACGGACGCAGCCGAATGGCGGCGTAGGGCTTAAGTCAATACAGAGTTGGAAGCGCTGGCGGAGCCGATCGGCGGCGAACCGAGTTTTATCGTGATTGGTGACTCGACGCTGCAGAGGAACGATTGGCCGGCGATCTGAAAAACGCGTGGTAGACGATTGCCGCGATCGGCCGTGACGCGGACCTCTGTCGGCGTCATCCGAATCCGGAAGGAGTCGCCGCGGTAGGCGAGGGCGAACTCGAGTTTTGTCCATGCCTTGGGTAAGCGAGGAGCGAGCGCGACCCGCTCCTCGTCGGCCTCGACGCCGGCAAAACCGAAAATGGTCGTCATCCACGCGCCACCGTTCGCCGCGGGATGAGAACCGCCCATGAAGACGGTTCCGACATAGACTTTATATTTTGCCTCTAGGTCGATTTTGGCCGTCTTGAGGAAATATTTATAAGCAAAGTCGAGATCCCCACAGTCGCAGGCGAGCAAAGCGTAAGCGCTGGCGCTTAAACTCGAGCCGTGTTCCGTGCGCGGTTCGTAATAACGCCAATTGGCCTGCTTCACCTGAGTGCTGTAGTGCGAGCGAAACAAAACCAGCATCATCACGACGTCGGCTTGCTTGATGATCTTCGTCGGCACGGCAAGTCCCTGCCCCGCGCCGAGGTATTCGTTCGGGTGAATCATCTTTGACTTCAACTCCTCGACGGTCGCGTCCCGGAGACGGAAATAACCGTCGAACTGCTCGATCACCTGGTTTTCCGGATCTGGTTCGGGCACGTACATCAAGCGCGCCGCCTCCGCGATGGCGGGAAGCTCGGCGTCGATTTTGATTTTATCGACGAGTGCATCGTACGCGTCGCGATGGTGCGCCCGCAGGTAGGTCGCGACGGCATCGGCGATGGCGAAGGTTTCCTGCGCGACGCGATTGGTGAAGGCGTTGTTGCTGACGCGCTCGTGATACTCGTCGGGCCCGATCACATCGAGAATCTCATAGCGGCCTTTGTCCTTCTTGAAATGCGCGTAGGAATAATAGAAACGAGCGCACTCTAATATAACTTCGGCGCCGCCACCAAGGAGGAGCGAGTCGTCACCCGTCAGTTTAAAATATTGCCACATCGCGATCGCGACGTCGCCGCTGATGTGGACTTGTTTATCACGAAAATGGGTGCGGAGTTCGCGACCGGTGATTGGATCGCCTATGTTGAAATAGGTACAGGCGTCGTCGCCGTTCTCCTGGCTCTCCCAGGCATAAAAGGCGCCGCGGAATCCGGGGCCTTCCGAGAGCGCTTTGCGGCGTGCCCCATCCAAAGTCTTGATCCGGTAGCGCAGAAGCTCGATCGCTTTCTGGGGATCGGTGTGAAGAAAAAACGGAAACATGAACATTTCCGTGTCCCAAAAAATCGCGCCTTTATAAACCTGACCAGAAAGAGCGCGCGCCGGAATCGAATTTGCGCTCCCTTGCACCGGAGCCACCATCAAGAGTTGAAAAATGCTATAGCGCAGCGCCAACTGCGCGTCGTCGTCGCCCTCGATGCGCACATCGCAGCGAGCCCACTTGGCCGCCCAGGCCTCGGTGTGTTCTTTGAGACAGGCCTCGAAACCTTTGGCCTTTGCAGCCTCCACCGCCTCGGCGGCCACCTGGAGCAAGGGCTTCTTCACCGGATCATTGGCGGTGAAGACCGCGAAGTATTTTGAAAACGAATACGACTGTCCTGCCTTTGCCGAAAAGCGCAGCGTATGATCGGAGCTTTTTTCCGCTCCGGCTTCGCCGGTCGACTGGAACCCGACATCGATCGTCTCCGCCACGACCACTTCTTTGGCGAGCTCGTGGGTGGTTCCCCTGACGAGGAGAACGTCACCCTGGCGGACGCTCGCTAAATTGGGCAGATGCGGGCCATTTAGGTCCCAAATCCGCTGGTCGATGCCGGTTTGAATGACGACATCGGCGTCGCGATCGCAGCTTAGGCTCACTTGGATCGCCCCGAGGTGAGGCGTGACCATACTGAGGAAACGTTGCGAACGCAGTGTGACTGCTTTGCCGCCAACGCTGAAAACCGTCTCCCGGGTGAAGAGGGCGTTGGCAAGCTGCAGACTTTGCCGATGCGCCTCGACCGTGCCGGTTATGGTCGACAGCGGGACCCCATCGATCCAGACCCGCGTCAGACCGCCGTTGGGCGCATTGACCGGTTCGCGCCAAGCTGAGCCGACGCGATCGAAGATTCCCGCCAGCGTGATGCCGACCGATTCCTCGGGCCCGAATTCGTCCAGCGTTCCGCGGTAGCCCATGTAGCCATTGGCGATTTGGTAGACATTCCCGCGACGCATGAGACTTTCTTTGTCGCCGGCGAATTCATCGGTGCTAATTGCCCAAAGGTTATCCATTTTGTGAATACGTAGTTCCTCCCCCATCTCGAACGCGGGTCATGAGTGCGGCCGCGACGATCATGGAAATTCCGCCCAACAGGATCGCGTCGATCGCCTGGCCGTGGAAGACGGTGCGCACGAGCAGACCCAGAATCGCCGCCGCGAGAATTTGCGGGATGACGATGAAGAAATTGAACATCCCCATGTAGACGCCCATCTTGCGATAGGGCACGACGCTACTGAGAATGGCGTAGGGCATCGTCAACAGGCTCGCCCAGGCGATGCCGAGACCGACCATCGAAATGATGAGCAGCGTTGGGTCTTTGATGAAATACATCGAAGCCAAGCCGAAACCACCGATGACCAGGCAGATGATGTGGGTGGTGACCCGACTCGTGCGCTTGGCCAGAACCGGAAGCGCAAAGGCGATCAAGGCAGCGACGCCATTGTAGACGGCGTCGAGGACTCCAACCCAGTTAGCCCCTGCGTTGTACGCCGGAGAAAGCGGATCGCTATTGCCGTAATGATAACTCGTCACGGCCGCAGTGGAGTAAATGAAGAACGCGAAAAGCGCGAACCACGTGAGCATTTGCGCCAAGGCCAATTGCTTCATGGCCGCGGGCATGTGGTTGAAGTCGTAAACGAGTTCAACCAGCCCCCGATGTTTCCCGCCTTTATAGCGTGCGGCCGCCACGATTTGGAGAAGACCGTAGGCGACTCCACCGAAGGAGAGGATATATAGACCCTTGTCCCAACCGAGGGAGCGGATAATGGAGCTGAAGACCAATCCGCCTACGATATAGAGACTGCCGACACGAGTGCAGTGGACCGAGTCGAGCCATACTTCGTTCGAGGTCGATGCTTGCGCGGTGAGTTCCTCGCTATGGAATGCGCGCTGCTCGTCGGGCGAGTACTCTTTGACCGAAATGATCGTCCACAGCACGGTGAGGAGATAGACGACACCGCCGGCATAGAAGGACCATTTGACAGAGTCGGGCACTGTTCCCGCTGGGGCCGTATTCGCGAGGTGGAACCAGCGCGTCAATATATACGGCATGAGCGAGCCAATGACAGAGCTGGCGCCGATGAAGAAGGTCTGGACCGCGAAACCGGTGGTGCGCTGTTCGTCGGGCAGCATGTCCCCGACGAAGGCGCGCATGGGCTCCATCGTGATGTTGATGGAGGCATCCATGATCCAGAGCATGCCGGCGGCGAACCAAAGCGCGGGAGAGTTCGGCATGACCAACAACGCGGCGGACGCGGCGAGCGCGCCCATTAAAAAGTAAGGCTTGCGACGACCGAGACGATTCCAGGTTTTGTCGCTAAGGTAACCAATGATCGGTTGTACGGCTAAACCGGATACAGGGCCGGCGATCCAGAGGATTGGAATCTCAGCCACTTTCGCGCCGAGCGTTTCGAAAATACGGCTCACGTTGGCATTCTGCAGAGCGAAGCCAAATTGGATGCCAATGTAGCCAAAGCTCATGTTCCAGAGTTGGCTGCGGCTCAAAAGCGGTTTTTTGCGCGAAGTCATAGTGGGCAGCGGGATGCCCCGACTCTTAGTGCCTGGGCCGCTTGGTGCGAACTCGTTGATTGATTTCGTCGACATTCGTTTCCGAGAGGTCTGCGACCACTAAGTCTGCCCCATTGGCGAGTAATTCCTGGGCGTTGTTTTCGCGGGCCACGCCCACGACAAGCGCGAAGTGTCCCCGGGCGCCGGCCTGCACGCCCGTGACCGCGTCTTCGATCACGATTGCGCGAGTGGCCGCGATGCCGAGATTGGCACTCGCGGTCGTGAAAATATCCGGCTCGGGTTTTCCCTTCAGCCCGATTTTCTCCGAGACGAGTCCATCGACGACGGTGGCGAAAAGATGGGCCGTCTTGGTCTTATCTAGAATGACCGCGGAGTTTTTGCTCGAGGTCGCCAATCCGACGCGCACGCCTCGCCCGCGAAGATCGTCGATCAAACGGAGTGTCGAGGGATACACGCGCACGCCCTCGGTTTCGAGAATCCGATTGAAAAGTTGATTTTTGCGGTTGCCGAGTCCGCAAACGGTTTCGTCGTGCGGCTTGTCGTTTGGCGTGCCGAAGGGGAGCGCAATTCCGCGCGATTGCAGAAACGTTTCTACGCCGCGGTAGCGCGGGCGCCCATCGATATATTGAAGGTAATCTTCGGTGTGCGTGAAGGCCCGAAACGGTTCACCGAACCGTTCGGCGCGACTGCGCAAAAACTCGTCGAACATCCGCTTCCATGCGGTCGAATGCACGGCCGCGGTTTGCGTGATGACGCCATCCATATCGAAGATCGCGGCGTCGAATTCGAGTTGGGAAGTCGTCGAAGAAAATTCGGGTGTCATCGACAGCATGTCGCGGGGTAGGTCACGCCCGAGAAGTAGGGCAGCTCCCCTCGATCACAATTGGCTCATCCTGCAAACGTTGCGGAGAGGGAGTCCGGCGTTAGGTACGCTTTGAAAACGAAGCACTTCAGCGCCGTGTCTATTTGTCGGCGGAGAGGATGGTGAAGTTTTCTGCAAACGTTGCAGAACAAGGCTCGTAGGCTTGACCCTTTGAGCGATTCGGAACACTTCCGTATTATGTTTCCCATTACCCCCACCGGGAACGTAAAGCTCCACGACGTCGCCGAGAAGGCCGGCGTGTCGGTGTCGACTGCCTCGCGTTGTTTAACCGGCGCAGTCACGATGGCAAAAACGACGCGCGCTCGTGTTCTCTCTGCCGCTGACGCGCTCGGCTACCGCTATAATCCCCTCCTCGGCGAAGTGATGCGCTCGACGCGTCGCGGGTCGCCCAATGCTTACTTAGGCACGCTGGCGTATATTACACCTTTCGATGATGCGGAGGAGTGGCGCGGCACCCTGACGCTTTGCGGCCACTGGGCGGCGGCCCGCGCTCGCGCTCTGAGTTTTGGTTTTGGCATGGCCGAGTTCGCCCTCACCTCGCAACGCATGACCAGCCGTCGGCTCGGAGAAATATTAAAAGCCCGCGGAATCACTGCGGTGTTGCTCGCCGCTTTTCCCAAAGATCCGTTCGAATTGATTTTGCCGTGGGACCACATCGCCACCGTCCCGGTTGGCCACATGATCCACACGCCGAAACTCGATTGCGTCGTGAGCGATCACACCGAAGCAGTGTTGATGGCTGGGCGGGTTTTGTCCGCGCGCGGTTATCGACGCATCGGTCTCGCGCTCGAAAGTTATCAGAATCAAATCACCAATCGAAGTTGGTCGACAGGCTACGCTGCGCTGCCGATGGAAAATCCTTCGCTGACATCTATTCCCGCATTCTTGCCTGAGCACATGGAGGGCGGCTCCTTTATCAATTGGGTCAAAGAGAATCGCGTCGATTGCGTATTGACGGTTTCAACCTTTCGCAACGTTCCGAATAATATGGAACGTTGGCTTGGCGAAGCAGGGTTGACTTGCCCGCGCGACATCGGACTCGTTTCGCTCGACGTGACGACGGCGACGGCGTCGTGGTCCGGCATCGATCAGAATACCGATGAAATCGGCAAAGCGGCTGTCGACCTCGTGCTTTCGAAAGTGCGCGCGGGCGACACCGGCATCCCGAATGTGCCACGCACGCTGTTGGTGCATAGCCAGTGGCGTGAAGGAAAAACCACGCGCGCGGGTTAGGGCGGGGGCTACGCGCTTAATCTTGAAGTTCGCGTAGCTGGTTTCCGGATACCGATGGAGCCGAGTTCGTGAGAGCGCGGGCCCTGCGCGTTGCAGCGGTCCACGCCCGCATTCTCACGAACGCGGCTCCATTCGCTATCCTAACGCCAAGCTAGTAGCGGGCCGAAATTTCGCTGAAATCGACGTTCTCGGCTGCTGGGGTAGCTAGAACTTCGGCGAAAAAGCGCAGACTGCGTTCAAAGTGCTGTCCCCAGTAGGACCACGAATGGTCACCAGGATATTCTTCGTATTGATGGCCAATGCCCCGGCTGAGCAAAGCCAAGCTCAGGGCGCGATTTGCGGTGAGAAGAGAATCCTCATAGCCGCAGTCGAAGCGAAAGGGACTGAGACGCTCGCGATTTTTCAACATGCTCGCCAGCACGGAGGGGGCGGCGTCGAGCGCGATCTCTTCATCGATCAGGCCGCGCAGTTGAGATAGTTCCGTGATCGCGGAGTGCGCCGAGGCGCCGGCGAAGCGTTCCGGGTATTCACTTGCGAGACGAAGCGCACCAAAGCCGCCCATCGAGAGCCCCGCGATGAAGATCTTCGATTGCGACGTGACGCTCGGGACAGCCTGAGCGACCGCGGCGGGCACTTCTTCCACGATCCATCGTTCGAAATTCTGCTCGTGATGGGCGACATATCCGCTGCCATCCCCCCACAATCCATCCGAGGGCATGGCGAGAACGAAGCCAGGGAAATTCGATTGAAGCTGCAGCGCTTCGTTCAAGTGGTGGGCACCGGCCTTTTGCGTCCACGCCCAGTGGCTGCCATGAATCCCGTGGAGCAATATCACGAGCGGTGCGTTAGGCGTCTTTTGCGCCCGGGGCGGAGCATGAACCGTTATATCCGCTCGATGGCCGAGCGAGGAACTCTTTACCGTGACGTAACGAAGGTAGTCCGTCTCGAACTGGGGATCTGAAATTTCAATCGTCTTGAAGGTCGGAGGACGGGAGCTGTGATTCACGGAAAATTGCATTCGGGGTAACTGATTTGGCGCACTCCCGCGCATTCGTCATGTTCACTCCCGCCCAGCCATTTAGCTTTCGGAAGAGCGATCATGTCGCCTACGTAGGCCAACGCCCAGATCATACCTTTTTCCCTGCGTTGTGTCTCCGCGCGGTTTAGCCGATATTGAGCTTTAATTGACTTCGCCCCCGCAAGTGATTGATCCTCGTGGGAACCTGCTCCCACGTGCGCGCGCGTTTTGAAAAGGTCGCCATTCCTTCCTCTCGGTCGTTTCACATCGCGGAGCGTCGACTGAGCCGCTTCGATGCGCCTTGGCATTTTCATCCCGAGCTTGAATTGACTTATATTGCGGAGAGCCGCGGACGTCGATTTGTGGGCGACAGCATCGAGCCTTATGCGGAAGGAGATCTTGTTTTGCTCGGTCCGAACTTGCCCCACTTTTGGCACACCGAAGGGCCGCAGTCGCGCGGCGCGAAGTCGCATTCCATCTACGTCCAATTTCACCAGGATTTTCTCGGGCGTGAATTGTGGTCGCGGCCCGAGTTCGGATCCTTGCGACAACTTTTGCTACGATCGGCGCGTGGTCTCGTGTTCCCCTCGCGCGTGGTGGAAACGGTCGCGCCCGGCTTGCATCAATTGGTGCACCTCACGGGTCTGCCGGCTTTGTTGAAGCTGCTCGAGCTCTTGCACGTGCTCGCTGAAGCGCGCTCGCCCCGCCCGCTGGCCAGCGCCGCGTATGAACCGAGCTTGGACGTTCGAGCGGAAGATCGTCTCGCGCGCGTCTACGATTTTCTCACCAAGAATTTCCAGGAACAGTTGACGCTTCGACAAATCGCGCAGGCCGCTTCGATGACGCCCGAGGCCTTCAGTCGCTATTTCAAAAAAGCCTCGGGTCGGAATGTGTCGGTATTCGTAAACGAACTACGCATCGACTACGCGGCCAGGCTGCTGCGGGAGACGACCGCGCGTATCGGGGATATCTCGGCGCAGGCCGGATTCGTGACGCTTTCCAGTTTTAACCGCCGGTTCCGCGAACGCATGCGCGTTTCGCCTCGCGTGTTCCGAAAGGCGTATGTCGACGAAGGCACGCCTGCGCCGGCTTTTCAGCAGGTCTAGTCTTTGCGGTCGCCGCGCTTGTTTTCCGAAAAGGCAAAAAAGGCCGAAGCCCCAACGGGCATTCGGCCTTTTGAATCATTCGACGAAAAGTGGAATGTATTCGAAAACTGATTACTTAACTTCAGTCTTCAATTGTTCCACTCTGTCCAAGTGAGCCCGAAGGGTCGGCAGTGTCTTGTCGGCAAAAGCCTTCAGATCGGGATCGGTGCCGTTCTTCGACTCTTTCTCAAACGTCTCGATGGCCTTCTTGTGATCATGGATCATCTTCTCGACGTATTCGTGATCGAAGTCTTTCGCACTGCGCTCCGACCATTTTTCGACGTTGGTCTTATCGGCCGGGAGGGCGACATTCTTGGTCGAAGCCAACGAGGTGAGTTCGGAGTTCGCTCCAGTATGGTCTTTGACCATCATTTCGGCGAAGGCTTTCACGTCGGCATTTTGAGCGCGATCGACGGCGACTTTGGAGATGGATACTTCTTCCATGCCAGAGACAGCGGCGTCTTCGACGAATTCGTGATCGCGGTGTTTGAGTTCGCCCGCGGCAAAAGCCGTGGCGGTGAGCGTTGCACTCAGGAGTAAAACGGTGAATTTAATCTGGGTTTTCATCGCCCCGGTAGAACGGCCCGCGGAAAGCCCGTTCCGCCAGAGAGAGCGTAGGGCAATTCGCCGAGGGGACAGCCGGAAACCC
>Ga0207702_10000670_pt1 | contig 37280 bp, 29 predicted proteins | sample KBSCornC62_FD_184302 | JGI IMG/M metagenome (GOLD analysis project Ga0207702, IMG submission 184302) | Corn rhizosphere microbial communities from Kellogg Biological Station, Michigan, USA - KBS Corn C6-2 (SPAdes) (version 2) | ecosystem: Host-associated > Plants > Roots > Rhizosphere > Soil ... | reverse complement strand
ACGACCGGTACGGCAAATTCCGCTGCAAGCGCAGCGATCTGCGGGTCGCCCTGCAGTCCATAAACATCGTTGAGCACGTGCGCGCCCGCCAGCAACGCCGCGCGCGCCACCACGGGTTTATAGGTGTCGACAGAGATAGGCCGGTCGATTCGAGACAGAAGCGCGGCGATGACAGGCACGACGCGAACGATTTCCTCGGCGGGGGAAATTTCTTTAAAACCAGGACGCGTCGACTGACCTCCCACGTCGATGATGGCCGCACCATCCTGCACCATCTGCTCCGCGTGTTTCACTGCACGATCCACGTCGATGACGATTTCTTCCGCGGTGTTCGTTTTTTTCGCAAAGGCGCCACCGTCGGAAAATGAATCCGGCGTCAGATTCAGAATCCCCATGATCGCCGGCCCGGTGGACCATGCAATGGTCTGCCCGCGGCAGTCGATGCTCGACACTCGCTCGACCGAACTCACGTCACCGTCACTTTCGGACCGACCCACTCGGTCAGACACGCATCAAGCTCCGCCCGGATTGCAGCCTCGTCCAAATTTACGCCGATGAAAACGAGTTCCTGACGGCGATCGCCGTACGGTTCCTGCCAGAGATTGCGCAGTGACGAGGGCACCTCACTGGGATCAACGCGCCCCTGCTCGACCCGCGCGGCCCACCAGTAGCTCAACAATTCATAGCGCACCACGCCGCCGGCGACGGACACAAAAGCCATTTCGTCAGGCTGTTCGAGCGTCCAGAAAAAGCCTTTTGCGCGTAGAAGTCGGGGAATGCGATGCGCGATGACGTTTTCCAACTTCGCTTTGACGAATGGCCGGCGCGCCTCATAGCCAAACGAGACAATGCCGAAGCGCACTTCGTGTCGTGGTAATTCGGATACGCGCGGACGCATGGCCAGGCCATTCGACAAGATGGGAGCATTCACCGCCTCGGCCGCGGGGATCGGCGCAGCCGAGCTGGTTTTTCGTGCGATCGAGTTCAGGGATTTCAGCCAAGTTGCCGAAGCGAGTGTCACCTTCGCGTCGAAACGCTGGCGATCCAGCAACTCCTCGGAGGAGACCTGGCTGCGTTCGGTCACGAGGATCTCCGCGTGCGAATTCAGTCCAGCGACAATCCCGCGCGCCTCTTCCATTTCTTCCGGCGAAACCAAATCGGCTTTATTTAAAATAACGATATCCGCGCACTCGACTTGCTCGATGATCAACTCGAACACCGGACGCGTCCCCGCGCTCGGGACCGTTCGCACCAGATCGGTTTTCTGACTCGCGCGCCAACCGCAGACAAACTCCGGAGTATCGACGACAGTGATAAGCGACGAAAGGGTCGCGAAGTCGCTGAGTGTGCGCCCAAACGGATTCCGTTGAACAAAAAGTGCGGCGATCCCGCGCGGTTCCGCCACGCCGGTTGTCTCGACTAAGATATGCTCGTAGCGCGCCGACGCGGAAGCGAGTTCGGCAATCGTTTCGCCAAGCTCATCGCGGCTCGAACAGCAAACACAGCCGTTCCCGAGTTCCACGACATCGCCATTTTCGGCTCTCTGCGAACGCACCACCGCGACATCGATATTGATAGATCCAACATCGTTGACCACGGCGGCCCACTTGCGGCCCTCCGCCTGGGCGAGAAGATGATTGAGCAACGTCGTCTTACCTGCGCCGAGAAAACCGCAGAGCACAGTGACCAAGGGCTTCGTAGACTTTTGCGCGGCAGGGAAAGAACGCTCGTCAGCCATGGTCTTACTGAACTGACAACTCCTCGAATCCGCAAGCGGGTGTTTTCACAAGAGACAAGCCGTGCTAAACATTTTTACCCGCTTCTGACGAGAGAGTTGCAACGGCGAGCTTGCCAAGGCCTCAGGCGTGGGCATGGTCTCTGGCTTTCGCCTACATGAACGCCTTTGCCCACATCGCTCGCGCTATGATCATCGGAATGATGATTATTATTTGCTGCCAGCCCGGGCATGGATCGGCGACGTAGGCGTTTTTCAACACCCTCGTTTTTCCGACACCCCGGGCTTAACCAGCTCGGGGTTTTTTATTTTTTTATGTCAACGAATGCCCTCACCCTCGAATCCGTCCAGCAAGCGCAAGCGCGCCTTGCCGGCGGTCTGCGTCTCACGCCGTGCGCGTACTCCGCGCCGCTCAGCGAGCTCGCGGGCATTTCCATTTACTGCAAACGCGACTTCGAGCAATTCACCGGCAGCTTCAAGGAACGCGGCGCCCGTCATGCTCTGCTTTGCCTCACCCCCGCTCAGCGGGCCGCGGGCGTCATCGCCGCTTCGGCTGGAAATCACGCGCTCGGCCTCGCGCGGCATGGCTCACTTTTAGGCGTTAATGTGACGGTGGTCATGCCGGTGAATGCCCCGTTCGTCAAAGCCAGCCGCTGCCGCAGCCTCGGCGCACGAGTGGTCCTGCACGGCGCCAATTTCGAGCAAGCCTCCCGCCACGCGCACGAGCTCACGGAACGAGAGACGCTGACCTTCGTGCACCCCTTTGATGATCCTGTCGTCATGGCCGGGCAAGGCACGCTCGCTCTGGAAGTGCTCGAACAACTCCCGGAGTTCGACGCGTTTCTCGTGCCGGTCGGCGGAGGTGGCTTGCTCGCCGGCGTGGCGACCGTCGTGAAAGCCCTGCGTCCCCACGTCGAAGTGATCGCGGTTGAGCCGGCGCATGCGGCGAGCTTCACGGTGTCATTTGACGCGGGCCAACCCACGCGCGTGCCGGTCGCACCCACATTTGCCGACGGCCTCGCGGTCGCGCGGGTCGGCGAGAACGCGTTTCGCGCCGCCGCCCCGCTGGTTGATCGCACGGTAACCGTGACCGAGGATGAAATCGCGGTGGCGCTATTGGAGTTAGCCGAGCGCGAAAATCTTTCGGTCGAAGGTGCTGGAGCGACAGCGCTTGCGGCCTGCCTTTCGGGTAAATTGCCGCACCTTCGGGGCCGTCGCGTAGTCATACCGCTCTGCGGACGTAACATCGACCCGGATACGCAGAAGCAAGCGTTCTGGCGGGGCTGGACCGCGAGAGAAATGGCGAAGGAACGCGGGGAGTTGGTGATGGCTTGAAGGAGCCATTTCCCAACATGGAGTGCGGCGATTCATCGCCCCCTTGGACGGGCGAATTCATTCGCCCGCAACAGCACATGCGTACGCTCTTTTCGGCAGACTTTTGAGAAGCAACAACTCCAGAAGGCGAAATGAATTTCGCCTTGGAAGGCGGCGATGAATCGCCGCACTCCAATGTTGGGCGCCGCCGGTCGATGCTATGCGGCGAGCGGAAACCTACCCTTCGATCCCAAACACGGCCTTCACGTAATTATCCACCGAAAACGGCTGCAGGTCTTCCGCTTGCTCGCCGAGGCCGAGGAAGTAGATCGGGATTTTCAATTGCCGAAAAATACCTACGAGCGCACCTCCGCGACTGGTACCATCGAGCTTGGTCACAACCAAGCCGGTTAGGCCAAAACTCTGGTGAAACACCTTGGCTTGCTCGATCGAATTCGAGCCCAGACTCCCATCGACCACGAGCCAGCGATGTTGCGGCGCGTCCGGGTCATTTTTCTGCAGCACACGGCGAATCTTCGCCAGCTCTTCCATCAAATTCGTCTTGGTGTGCAGGCGGCCCGCGGTGTCGACGATCAAGAAATCTCGTCCGCGCGAACTCGCCGCTTTCCAGGCGTCAAAGGCAACGGCCGCGGCATCGGCGCCCGTGTGGCTGGCGACGATTTCCAGATCCAATCTCTCCGCCCAGCTTTTCAACTGTTCCACGGCCGCGGCGCGAAAGGTGTCGCACGCGGCCAAAGTGACACCCCTGCCTTCTTGCTTCAATTTCCAAGCCAGCTTGGCCGACGTGGTCGTCTTGCCCGAGCCATTGACGCCGATCATGGCGATGACCGAGGGCTTTTTCGGCGTATCCGAAACGGCATTACCATTAACCGAATCCGTTTCCAAAACACCTTCAGCGCCGGCGAGGACACGTTTTAAAACGGAAGCTCCGATCGCAGCCGCTTCCTGTCCCCGAAGCGTTTTATCCTTCTTATACGCGGCCTTGATTTCCGCGAGAATCTCTTCGGTCGTCTCGACGCCGAAATCAGCCGTGTAAAGCGCCTCTTCGAGTGTCTCCAGCGACGAAGCGTCGATCGGCTTCTGCCCAAAAAGAGCCGCCGTCTTCGAAGCGATCGCCGAAACCGTCTTGGCAAAACCGTCTTTGAATTTTTTGAAGAGGCCGAACATGAAGTCGCGCGATGCCCGCTAGTTATGAATGATGAATGAAGAGTGAAGATTGGCCGAATTATGCTGCGCCCTCATAGCGTGAGTTCTTTCGCAGAGCCACCATTAGCCAACCATTCTGCATTCTTCATTCATCACTCTTCATTAGCGATTCACGCTTTGCGTGAATCGCGGCCGAGCTGATCCTTCAACCGGTCGAGGATGCCGTTGATGAAGCGCTTCGCGTCCGCGTTGGAGAACTGTTTGCTGAGATCGATCGCTTCGTTGATCGAAACGACCGGCGGGATGTCTTTGCGAAACATCATTTCGAAAATCGCGAGGCGGAGGATCGCCAGGTCGATTTTCGCGATGCGGTCGAATTCCCAATTGTGCGCGAGTTCCTTGATCCGTGTATCAATTTCCTGGATATGCTCGATTGTCCCGTGGATCAGCTCTTCCCCGAAAGCGTAATGCTCGCGCGGTTGCTCCTGGTTTTCGAAGAAGGAGCGAAGATCCTCCATCAAGTTGGCGGGAGCGTTCAGGCTCCAGGAAAACAAATACTGCAGCGCGGCGACGCGACCGTCGCGACGTTGCGCAAATTGGGCTTTGCTCATGACAGAATACGGCGCTTCAACGCGGCCATTTCCAGCGCCGCGTGCGCAAACTCCGCGCCGCGATTGATTTTGCCGCGGCACCGAGCGTCGGCCTGTTCAAAATTTTCGGCCACCACCACGCCATTGATCACCGCGGTCCGCGTGGACAGCGCGACGCTCTGGAGTCCCTGCGTGGCCGATTCTGCGATCAATTGATAATGAATCGTGTCGCCCCGGATCAACACACCGAGTGCAACGATCACATCGAGTTCGTACTCCTCGCCTAAAAGCTGGGCCGCGAACGGCAGTTCGTTCGACCCCGGCACGCGCTCGACTTGGATTGCCGTGCTGTGAACACCCGCCGCGACCAAGTGATCGATGACCTGTTTCAACAGCGCCTCAACCAGCTCGGTGTTGTAGCGCGTGGCAACGACACCGACGGTGAAGTGGGATCCGTCGATCGTTATGGGAGCGGGAGCGTCGAGACTCATAGTGCGGAACGGGTCATTTGGGAGGAGACAGCGCTCTCCACGCAAACCGGAAATTTTCGGAAAAGGTCGGCTTCGCGCGTCAGAGCGGAACTTGCTCGACGATTTCGAGCCCATAACCGTCCAAGCCGATCACGCGCCGCGAGTTATTGGTCATCAACCGAATTTTCTCCAAACCGAGCTGCCGGAGGATCTGCGCTCCGATGCCGTAATCGCGAAAGCTCATCGGGACCGACGGGTCGCCGGGAATGGCGTTTAACCGTTTCACGATCAGTTCGCCGGGATTTGAAGGCTCCATATACAGCATGACGCCCCGACCCGCTTTGGCCAGGGCGGCAAAGGCGGCGGTGAGGTTCCGATGACTGCTCATTCCGAGTCCGCGAAACACATCGCTGAGTAAATTTTCACTGTGAACCCGGACCAGCGTTGGCGAACCATCCAGTTTTCCAATCGTCAGCGCGATGTGCTGCCGGCCATCGAGGAGGCTGCGAAAAACATGGGCGGTGAACTCGCCGAATTCGGAAGGAAAGGGAGTCGAACAGATCTTTTCCACCAGATGATCCGTCTTGGCGCGATACTCGATCAATTGGGCAATCGAGATCATGCGCAGACCGAATTTCTTCTTAAACTCGATCAACTGCGGGAGCCGTTGAACCGTACCGTCGTCGTTGACCAATTCGCAAAGGACGCCACTTGGCGGCTGGCCAGCCAGGATAGCGAGATCGACCGCTGCTTCGGTGTGCCCCGCGCGCTCGAGGACGCCGCCGGGGCGAGCGCGGAGCGGAAAAACGTGACCCGGTTGAACTAAGTCTTCAGAGGTCGAATGAGGGTCAGCGAGAATCCGGATGGTCTCGGTCCGGTCCGCCGCGCTGATCCCGGTGGTCACCCCGCGCGCAGCGTCGACCGTGACGGTGAAATCGGTGCGATGCGACTCGCGATTTTGCGAAACCATCGGCCCGAGGCCGAGACGCTTCAACTGCGATTCGATCATGGGAACGCAGATGATTCCGCTGCAGTACCGAATCATCATATTGACTGTCTGCGCCGTCGCTTTTGACGCGGCCATGATCAGGTCGCCTTCATTCTCGCGGTCTTCGTCGTCCGTCACGATGACGAGTTTGCCCTCTGCGATATCACGGATCGCATCTTCAACTGAGTCGAAAGGACTGACGTCAACGTTCGCCATAAACGAGCAACCGTCTCCTGGGTGGCGGGAGGTGTCAACTCGGTGCGGCTTCCGTGCTTCATCGCAAGTGGCCCTGCCCCCTGGGAGCGCGGACATTCTTGTCCGCCCCGATCTCGGGCAGAAGGCCAGACTTATTGAATTATCGACTCGTGATAGACCGCATGAACCGAACGAGCCTTCGGTTTCGTCAATCAGCCGGCGAAGAAAGTCCGCCGTCCAAGGGAAGAAGAAATGAACGTATTCGCTTCTGCACTACGGTTTGAACATCACGGAGTCCGTTTCAACGACGCCGTCTTTTTCGCTCAGCAAGGTGAGTGAAATCCGCAACGGAAACGGGGGTGCGACAAACCTATTTCCCACGAGCGATTGACCATCCCCGGCCGGACTCAGAATCGCATTTTCTTCCGCGTGCACTTGCTTGGGTTGCCAATGCGCCCTCGCTCGGGCGACATCGGGGGCAACGGGTTGCTTATTCTTGTCGTAGAAACTGATTTTGAGCGAACCACCCTGGAGCGTCAGGCTGAGATAGCCTTTATCCCCCGGACGTTGAATAACCGTTCCGGGGAGCGTGATCGTCGATGGATCGGGCGTTTCGTCTTCGTCGTCGGCATTAGCCACAGGCGTAGGCGTGGGACCCTTCGGCGGTGCCGCCAGAGCGTTCGATGCGGTTGACCAAAGTGAAGCCGCAGCAACGAGGGCCAGGCCGAGCCGTAATAGCCTTGCGGACCGGAGCGAAGATTTCATGGATCAAATAAAGCCAGCGGCAGCGTTGTCGCAAGCGAGGTTTCTCGCCATGCCTCAGGCTTTCGTTTTGCCCCGCTGTTCCTCGGATCGCACTTGCGCTTTCAAACCGCGCCAGCGTTCAAGTCTTTCCGCAATCTTCGCTTCGGCGCCGTTCAACTTCGGCTCGTAGATGGTCACGGGTTTCTCCAAGTAGTCTTGGCCCGAAATTCCCTCCGGAAATTCGTGCGAGTAGGCGTACCCTTTGCCGTGTCCCATGCGCTTACTCGCTTGACCGCCTTTGTCGCGAAACGGAAGCGGGACAGCTTGGACCGGCTGCGAAGCGAGTGCGGCTTTGGCGGCGCCGAGCGCCATCGTCGCCGAATTACTTTTCGGCGCTAGGGCGATATACAAGGTAGCATGAGCGAGTGTCAGCTCCGCCTCGGGCAACCCGATGAAATCGCAGGCATGATGCGCGGCGACGGCAAGCGGTAATGCCAACGGATCGGCCAGGCCAATATCTTCCGAAGCGAGAATGACCAAGCGCCGCGCAATGAAGCGCGGGTCTTCGCCGCCGCCCAACATCTTGGCTAACCAGTACATCGCCGCATCCGGATCGCCGCCGCGGCAGCTTTTGATATAAACGGAAATGGTGTCGTAGTGTTCATCTTCGTCTGCGTCGTAACGGATGCGCCGTTCGCGCGCGAAAATCTCGATCTCCTTCGGAGTGACCACCGCGTTCTCCGGCAAGCTCAACACGATGACTTCGAGCGCATTGAGCGCGCGCCGCAGGTCGCCGTCGCAAAGCACGGCTAGATCCGTCAGCACGTCATCAGAGGCCTGAGGATGACGCTGACCAAGACCGCGAACCTCATCTTCCAACGCGCGGCGCAGGACTTGGGCAACCGCAGCAGTCGTTAGCGGCTCCAGCCGGAAAAGATGGCTGCGCGAGAGTAGCGGCGGATTAACGTAGAAGCCCGGATTGTGCGTCGTCGCGCCGATCAACCGAATCGTTCCCTCCTCGACATCGGGAAGCATGAGATCTTGCTGCGATTTATTGAAACGGTGCAGTTCGTCGATAAAGAGCAGCGTCGGAGTTTGGGGAAGACGACGTGCGGTGGCCAGAATCTCACGCAGTTCGGCGACGTTGGACATGACTGCATTGATGCGAACGAAGCGGCTTTTCGTTTCGTTCGCGATGACCTCGGCAAAACTGGTTTTGCCGCAGCCCGGAGGCCCGTAGAAAATCAAACTGCCGAAGCGATTAGCGGCGATCAAACGCGGCAGCAGCGCTCCAGGTGCCGTCAACTGTTCCTGTCCGACGATTTCCGTGAGCACCCGCGGACGCATGCGCGCGGCCAGCGGTTGATGCGCAGAGCGAGTCGAAGAACGTCCAGCGGTGCTGCGAACATCGCCAGAAGCAGATTCGGAAACCGATCCGGATGCGGCGGCAGAATCGTCCGCGCCCGAATCGCCAAAAAAATCCGCTTGTTCAACCGACGGCATAGGAGCGAAACCGTACACAGATTTCCTGAAGGTCCAAATTGTTTTGGGCTGCCGGAGAACGCTTGGCATGTGGGAAAGCTGTAAAGACGATTCGGCGCGACAGACTCGCTGGAACAATACTCTCAGAGGAGATTGGTCACCGTGGAGCACGGTTCTCGTCCCTCCTTGAAAAGGCGCGCCAATTCTTTCGCCGCGACAAACAGCAAGCGACGTTTACCGAAGGTGAATGAATTTCGCCTTTGAACACGGCGGTGAGCCAGCACGGCTCCGACGCAGCCGCGCTTCTCGTAGCGCGAAATCTGTTTCGATTGGTTGCATCTCGTGTAGCTGCGCGTCTTAACGCGCGGCTTGGCCGCCGAATGCTCCTGAAGCGTATCATTCGACGCCAGGACTCGCGATCGCATATCGTGCTTGCGCGCGACGGCTCAGGTCCGCGCGTCAAGACGCGCAGCTACTTAAGCAATTTCTATTACAGGTTTTATTCTTTTGTCTATTTTTTAAAATTATATAAATTCATCCTCCATGCTTCCCCGCAGCCTCCGCCATCGCGCTCCCCTGCTTTGGATTTTGCTTCCGATGATGGCGGGCATCGTTTGCGGCAAAATGATGTCGAGTTGGGTAAACCCGTGGTGGCCGGTCGGCGCAGGAACGATTTCTCTGGTCCTTGCCTGGCGTCTCCGCCTTCGCCCGTTTGGCTGGTCGGCCGCATTTTGCTCGGCAATCTTTCTGCTCAGCGCCGCTTACTTCGAATTGCGCGACCATCGTTCTAACGCCCTCGCTGAGTCACCGCCCAGCGAATGCACCCTGCATCTCAAAATCGAGCACGTTTTTCTCGGCTCCGTGAACAGCGCTTCCGCGAGCAAGCGCGTCAGCGGGATCGGCAGAATCGTGGACGAAAGCCGCGTGACCATCGGTAAAAAAAACCCGTCTCGATTTGTCCCGCCAACGGCTCTGAGTAAGGGTGTTTTGGTTTCCTTTTCCGGCCGCGTTTCCCCAAAGGAAAGCAATGCCCCTCTTCGCTCCTCCATCATCGCGATCCGTGGGAGGATCGAACCGATTCCGCAAAATCCAGTTGCGCATTCGTTCGATGAATACCTGCAATCGACGGGCGTGACAGCCAAACTCTCGCAGGGTCGAGTGATCGGTTTTGATCAAGCGCCGAGCCGTTATGCGAAATTCTGCGAGACGCTACGCTTGGAGATCGGTCGCATTCTCGGACTCGGCTTGGGCCAGAGATCCGAACTCGCCGCGGAAAATCGCGCGCTTTTTCTCGGTGAGGTCGGTGGCCTCGGTGACGCGCGGAAGCGTCTCTTCGTCGAAACCGGCACGTTGCACTTTTTCGCAATTGACGGACTGCACATCGCTGCCGTTGCCGTAGCCCTGCACATTTTGTTCGGGGTTACTCGTTGTCCAAAGTCACTGTCGTTTGCTGTGACAGCGATCGCTTTGTGGTTATACGCCGATTTGACCGGGCGAAGTCCATCGGCCGTGAGGGCCGTGTTAACCGTGCTGTTTTTCGAGGGTGCGTATTTGTTGAGGCGGCCGATCAACCCGCTCGCGGGCCTGAGCGCGTCCGCTATGATCGCCCTCCTGCTTTCGCCGCGCGAACTTTTTGGCGCGAGCTTTCAGATGTCGTACGGCATCGTCGCCGGTCTGCTGTTGCTCGGACTTCCGCTGGCAGAGCAGTGGCAAACACGTTGGACCTTGTTCCGGCATCTGCCTCGCGTGAGCTGGCGCCTCGCGCATCACTCGCTGCACGCGCTCCATCGGCACCTGTTGAGTGGCATGGCCATTGGGATCGCGACGGGTCTCGTCGCGGACATCTGCGGCGTGCAATTCTTTCAGCTCTATTCCCCCGTTTCGATCCTTGCTAACCTCGTCCTCATTCCCGCGGCCTCATTCGCGCTCTGGGCTAATTTCTGCGCGGCGATTTGCGGACTGGCTCATATCTCCTGGCTCGCGTCCGTCTTCAATCACGCAGCCGCCCTCATTTTGCTCGGGATGGACAAGGCCATTCAGTGTCTCGTGAGACTGCCGTGGGCGGTTTTGCCGCGGCAATTTCCGTCCATGGACGTGGGATTTGCACTGATCGCCGCCTTGATCGGGAGCCTGCTATTCGGGTACGCCGCGCGGTGGTCATGGCGCTTCGGTGCATGGCTGCCGCCGGTTGCGATCACTGTTTTCGCTTTGGTTTTCCTCTCGCGTTAATCCTCAAGCCTCCGGGTCACCGGTCATCTCCCCGCTTGCCGTTTCGGGAGGTTGGACGAAACTCGGGAGATGAAAAGCGCCTACGAACTCGCGATGGAACGCCTCGCCAAATCTGATCCGAGCACCAACGCGCCATTGAGCAACGAGCAAAAAGAGCAGCTCGCGGAAATCGATCGCCTCTACAAAGGCAAAATCGCCGAGCGCGAAATCTTCCTCAAGCAGAAGCTCGATGAAGCGATGGCCGCCGGGAAATTGGAAGAGATCGAAAAAGTACAAAGCCAAATCGCAAGCGAACGCGCCCGTCTCGAAGAAGAGCGCGAGGACGACAAAGAACGCGTCCGTCGGCGGAATCAGCGCTGAGCGCCTAACGCGCTTCCAGATAAATAACCAACTCACTCGCGGCTATTAATCCGCCGAATTCTGCCCTCTCGCTGACCCGTAGCTGCGCGTCTTAACGCGCGGAGTTTGCGGCGGTAAAGCCAAATCCGCGCGTCCGAGATTACATTACGTCTCGTCCGCGCGTTAAGACGCGCAGCTACGGAAGGCCGCCCAAACCATTGAGAATTCCGCGATCCAAGGATCTCCGCCACATTATGCGGCTGATCAGAAGATCGGTTTCACGCCGCAGCACGCCGCTCTCACTCCGGCTCCGCTGTGCCTTCGACCACCCAGGCTTTGGCGTCGGGGACGAGCTTAAAAAACTCTTTCAGCGCGGCACTGAGATGCTCCGCATAGCGGAAGTGCGCGCCCATTCCGGTGCGCAGTTCGGCCTCGTAGATAAACTTATCCGCCTGCGTGCTATGCTCGAAAGGCGTCTGTGCCCCGAGAAGCAAGCTATACACGTACGCCGGTGAGCCCCGTTTCATCAGCTCACGGGTCAGATCGAGCTGATCGTCGAGCAACGCGGCATGATTCGCCGCCGAGATCTCAGGCGGCAAATAAAAGCCAGCCTGAATGAAAGGCGTGTAACGATGCCCCGTCCGATGGCGGTTCAAGTCGCGAAGCTCCGCAATCGCGAGATTGTTCCAGGCGAACGCGACGCGCGATCGACGCGACGCGCTCCCCTGCTGGCCGTATCTGTTTTTCCGATACTGAAGTGCCGACGAAATCGAATTCGCTTCCGGCAGAAATGGCGGCGTCGCTCGATCGACGTGGACCCAGACTTCGTCGCGAAGATTCTCACGCGAAAGGCGCGCCAGCCCGAGTTCCAAACTGGTCTGCAAATCGGCCTTGGCTTCGTTCTGATACGATTCCTCCGCGAAGCTATGGCGCATCAATCGCGGGCTTTGTTTCAACAATTCCTCACGGATCAATGCTGCCGCCGTGCGCGCCTCCGGCTGACCGAGCGAGTCGAGATGCTTCACCGTCTGCGCCCACATGCGCGAACTTTGGACGAGGCCGAGATTCGTCTGCGTGGCCAGCGGAATAAAGTAGCGAGCGCGATCGAGCACGAAGTTTTTCCGCAGACGCGTGACCACCGCCGGCTTGGCGTCTTTCGGCAACCGCACCAGGTCCGGCTGCGCTTGCGCGAGAGCGTCGAGCCGCGTGTATTCGGAATTGTAGGACGCGAACGAGCTGCTCATCAACCGCAGCCAGCGTTCGGTCAAATCTTCCGGAATGCCCAGAGAACTCGGCGAAGGGAGATTCGCTGGATCCATCGTGATGTACCGCGTGCTCGACTCCTGGCCGTCAGCCATTTGCGCGATCTCAAATACTTTATAGGCCAGCCACATCGACACGCCGTCGAGCGCGATGGCCAGGCCGCCGGTCAGCCCACCGATTGAAGCGTGCCCGTAGTCGACAAATTTGAGAATGCGATCGATCGAGGCGTCCGGATTCGCCAGGTCCACCTTCGAGAGAATGGCTGCGAGGCCATCATTGCTGCGCGAGTATCGCGCAAGGACGGAGGCCAATAGTTCCGGCGTGACTTTGGGTAAATCAGCCGCGGACGGGGGAGGGACCAAGGCGAGACCAGTGACTTTCATGCGCGCGTTTCGAGAACAGCGCGAGGGCTTCGAAGTGCAACAAAGAAGGAGGCTAAACCGAGGCTCCAACGGCTGTGGAGATCACTCCCGGGAGCGCGGACATTCTTGTCCGCAGCCCACCTCTCGTGAGTGAAGCTTGCCGCATTTTCAAAACGCGCACACTGCGCGCAGGGGTGGAAGGTGGACAAAAATGTCCGCGCTTCCAGAGGAAAAATATCAATGCAGCGCGCTCAACCAGCCGGTCAGAGGCGCCTGATACAGTCCCAGTACGATCGATGCCAAGGCGAGCGTTCCGAGCAGCGCGGCCAAAGGCTTCGTGACCAGTGTACGAGCCGGCCTCGAATCAACTTCACCTTCCGCAAGCGGCACCTGCCACACGGGGAAGAACGCGGCCTTGATCCAGCCGAAGTAGTAGTAAATCGAGATGACCACGCCAACGATCGCGATGCCGAGCAACGTGTAGAGATGGGCGTTATAGGCAGCGACGAAGATGAAAAGCTTTCCCACGAATCCGGCCAGAGGGGGAATGCCCGCAAGCGAACCGAGGCCCACAGCAAGAACGGTCGCAAGAAATGGGTTCTGTTTCGCCAGATCGCCGTAGTGATCGAGCTGTTGATCCGCGTCGTCCACACCCGCGAGATGAGTCATCACCCCAAAGATCGCGAAGGAAGCGATCAGGTAGACGAAAAGGTAAAAGTAGATCGCATTGATCGCTTCGGGATGAGTCAGCGAAGCAATGATGCCGAGCATCAAGAAGCCGGCGTGTGAAACCCCCGAGAGTCCAATCAATCGCTTCACGTTTTGGGCGCCGAGCGCTGCGAGATTGCCGAAGAGAATCGTTGCAGCGGTCATGAGCGAGAGGACCGGCACGAGCAGGTGCGAGCAGGGTGCGAATACCGTGCGCACGAGCAGGAGCATCACGCTGATACCAGCCGCCTTCGAGGACACGGCCAAGAAGGCGGTGACCGGCGTCGGCGCACCCTGATAAACGTCAGGAATCCAGATTTGGAACGGGACCACGCCGGCTTTGAAAGCCACGCCGCAGATGACAAACAGCACACCGAGGTTAGCGAAGAAATCGTTCGGATTCGCGACCAGGAAATTATGGATCTGCGCGAAGTCCATACCGTCGACTTGCTCGCGTCCAACCGTGCCATAAAGCAGCACAATACCGAAAAGCAAAATCGCGGAACTCAGCGCGCCGCTGACGAGGTACTTCAATCCGGCCTCGAGGCTGAGCGGATTGCTCCGCACATAGCTCACCAAAATATAAAAACCGATCGTGATCGTTTCGAGCGCGACGAAGAAGAGCACGAAATGGTTGCTCTGCACGAGGAGCATCATCGCAGCCGTGACGACCAGGATAATGTGGAAGAACTCCACTCTCGGCATGCGCTGCTTGGCTAACGCAATCGTGCCGAGGATCGAAACGAGAATCGAACCCACGACGAAAAACACCCGCATGAACTGCGCTTCTGCCGTGAGTTTGAGCAGATGATCGAACGTCGTTTCACCTAAAAAGGGGCTGCGATAATTCACGATCATCCCGATCAAAATCGCGGCCTGGCCAACGATCGAAAAACCAGGGATGAGGTGGTGGTCGCGCTTGGGAATGAGAATTTCCAAGATGAGCAACATGACCGCCAACGCCCCGAGCATGATCTCGGGCATGATGGCCCACCAATTGTTCTGCTCGGCGGCGATTCTGAAAACGTCGAGATTCATCGAAATCAATTTTGAGCCACGTTAGTCGAGGCAGATGGAGCGGACGGCTGGTACACGACCTTCAACGTCGCATCGAGCGAGTTGGAAACCGATTTCGGGTAGAAGCCCAGAAAGAGCAATCCAGCCAACAAAATCAGCGCTGGCACGCGCTCCGCCCAACGGAGATCGGTGACCGGATTCGCCTCGGCCGTCTTGGTGAACTCTTCGCTGACGGGACCAAAGAAAATTTTGGCCGTCGCGCGCAAACCATAGACCGCGGAAATGATCACCCCGGAAATCGCGAGCGCAGTGACCAACATGGAAATTTTCCAAATCGAAACGAAAATCACGAGTTCGCCCCAGAAGTTTGCGAGTCCAGGCAAGCCAATGCTGGCCATAGTCCCGGCTACAAACAGAGCGGCCAGCACCGGCGCCTTGGTCGCGAGTCCGCCCATTTCGTTCATGTCGAACGTCTGCGTCCGATGATAGACGCTGGTCGAAAGCAAGAACAGTAACGCGACGGACAAACCATGCGCCACCATCATCAGCACGACGCCGCCGACACCGATGGTGCTCAACGAAGCAAGACCCAGAAATGCATAGCCCATGTGCATGACCGAGCTATAACCGATCATCTGTTTCAAATCGCGTTGGGCGATCGTGACGAGACCGATTACGAGCACATTCGCCAAGGCCAACCACGTGAGCAGCCCGGACCAGTGTTGGGCGCCGGCCGGCAAGAGTGGCAGCGCGATCTGGATCAATCCGTAGAGACCGAATTTCTTTAACACGCCCGCATGCAACATCGCGGCCGAACTTGGGGCCGCGCCGTACCCAAGCGGCGCCCAGGTGTGCAACGGCCAAAGGGAAACAAGAATGCCGAAACCGAAAAGCAGCAGCGCGAAAAGATTTTTCTGCACCAACGTCGACAACGGATGCGGCGTCACGGCCAGAACGTGGCGAAGCTCGATCAAGTTGAAACTGTGGGCCGGGCTATTCGCGTAAAGGGCGATCAAGCCCACGAGCGAGAGCATGGCGCCGAGCGTGAGATAAATCGTCATCTTCATCGCCGCGTAGCTCCGATCGCGCCCGCCCCAAATGCCGACCATGATGAACGTCGGGATCAGCGCGAGTTCATGGAAGAAGTAGAAATAGAAAATATCGACCGAGGCGAACACACCCATCAGGCCGCCCTGCATGATCAGCAGCAGCATGAGATAAATTTTCAGGCGCTCGGCGCCGGATTGAATCGCGTAAAGACCCGCAGCCAAACCGACGACACCGGCCATGACGAAGAGCGGAAGCGAGATGCCGTTCAATCCCAACTGAAGGCTGATGCCCAAGCTGTTCAGACCAGTATTGTAGTTGGTGAGAAACGCGTAGCCATCGTGCTGCGGAGCATTGCCGTATTGGCTCCACAAATACACCGCGAGCAGCGCGGGAACGCCGAAGCCGACATAGGCGAGCTTGACCGAAAACCGTTTCGGCAAGCCCAGCGCGATCGCCAGAGCGATGGCGAGCGGAGTCGCGATGGAAAGAAGCAGCAGGTCGATGTTCATCCGCGTTTAGTGAAAAAATCCGGAAGCGAAACCCCACATCAGCAGCGCGCCGATGAGAAACCAGTAAGCGTAGGCCTGAAGACTGCCAACGTGGAGCGCGCGAGCGCCCATGCCGACCAATCCCACCAAACCCGCACAGCCCCGCACGATGATGCCGCCGAGCGCGATCTGATCGAGACCGTTCAACAGCATCGCGAAACGCTGCTGAATTTTGGCGACGTAGTAGTTGTAGAGAGCATCGAACAACTCCTTCAGTCCGCAAAGCGCGCCGAAAAGCGCCGGGGAATTTTCCTGCAAGCGATCGGTTGAGGCGGGCTTGTAGTAGACAAAACCGATGACAGCGCCAATGAGCATGACCGCGACGCTGACGGCCAGAATCGTCATGTGCTGTTCTTCTCCCGGATGCGGAATCTGCGACCAAACTCCCTGAAAAGCCGTGCCGTAAATCGCAACGTATCCACCGACGCATGACAAAGCGGCAAGGATGACTAACGGAAGAATAAGTGAGGGACCACCTTCATGCGCATGTTCGGCAGCTTCCGAACGCGGGGTGCCGAAAAACACGATACGCCAAAGGCGAAGCATGTAGAAAGCCGTCAAAATCGCGGTGAATGCCAGGATGACAAAGACCGGGGTGTTTTTAGCAAAAGCGAGATAAAGAATCGCGTCCTTCGAGAAGAAGCCGGCAAACGGAGGACAGCCAATGATCGCAACCACGCCGATCGTGAAGGTCATAAACGTGATCTTCATGCTCTTCGCGATCCCGCCCATTTTGAAAATGTTCTGCTCGTGGTGCAGGCCGTGAATGATCGAGCCGGAACCGAGGAACATGAGCGCCTTGAAAAACGCGTGGGTCGTGAGATGGAACATCGCGGCGCCGACACCCGCGGAAATCGCGAAGACTTTTCCTTCGTGCGAACCGCTCAACTCGCCGAGGCCGAAGGCCGCGACCATGTAGCCGAGCTGCGAAAGAGTCGAATAAGCCAAAATCTTTTTGATGTCGTTCTGCGTGATCGCGCAGAGAGCCGCGTAAATCGCGGTAATCGTGCCGACCCACATCACGACATGGAATGCAACCGGATCGGCGGCAGCGAAGAGTGGCTCGATCCGGCAAAGCATATAGATACCTGCGGCAACCATCGTGGCCGCGTGGATCAACGCGGAGATCGGGGTCGGACCCTCCATCGCGTCCGGCAACCAGACCTGCAACGGCATCTGCGCCGATTTACCGACCGCGCCGCAGAACAGGAGCAACGGAATTCCGGCCTGAATCAGCGTCGTGCTCGCGTGCGCCTTCGTTGCGATTTCGGAGAGGTTAACCGTGCCGAGCGAGTAATAGCACCAAATGATGCCGAGCAAAAATCCAAGGTCACCGACGCGATTCGTGATGAACGCTTTTTTGGCCGCATCGGCAGCCTGCTGACGCTGAAGGTAGTGGTTGATCAGCGTGTAGGAGCTGAAACCCACCAGTTCCCAAAACAGGAACATCATGAAAAGATTGTCGGCGAAAACGATCCCGATCATCGAGAACATGAAGATCGAAAGACCGCCAAAGAAACGCGCCTTCGCTTCGTCGTCGTGCATGTAGCCGAGCGAGAAGATGTGCACGCAAAGACCGACAACCGCGACGATCGCGAGCATCAGCGCAGCCAGATCGTCGAACTTGAACCCGATCGAAATCGCGAGGGTATCAATCTGCAGCCAGTTCCACGCAGCGGTGAAGCGATCACTGCCGAAACTGAGCGCGAGACCAGCCCCGGCAATGCCGAGCGCGGCGGCGACCGAGATGATCGACGCCAGCGTTCCCTGGCGGCGCAAGAAAAGCGCGATGATCACCGCCGACGCCAGCGGGAGCAACAGGACGAGAAGTGCGAGTTGGACGGACGTCATGGTTAGCTTTTCAGAGCGTTCAATTCATCCACCTGCACGGTCTGGCGGCGACGGAACAAGGCGACGATGATGGCCAAACCAACAGCGACTTCGGCTGCGGCCACAGTCAGAATGAAGAAGACGAAAACGTTGCCGGCGATCGAGGCGTTGTAGCGCGAGAAGGCGACGAGCGCGATCGTTGAGGCAATCAGCATCAACTCGAGGCACATGTAGATGACGAGCGTGTTCTTGCGGAGCAAAACGCCGAAGAACCCGATCGCGAAAACGACCACGCTCAGAATCAGATATTCGTTCAGGCCAACGTTCATTTCACATCCTCCAAACCTTCGAACCGTTTGCTCAACACGATCACACCGAGCATCGCGATGAGGAGTAGAAAACCAACGATCTCCACCGGCAGCAGGTAGCTGGTGAAAAGTTTCGCGCCGTAAATTTTCAGATCGGTGCTGAACGTCCCTTCAGTCAGCGCGGGAAGGGGTGCGTTAAACTTTGCGTGCGAAACAAAGGTCCCCACGCCGACGAGCAGCAGTGCGCCCGCGATTGCACTCGAAACGACGGAGGCGAGTTTAAACGGCCTTCGATTTCCGCCCTGCATGTCGAGGAGCATGATAATAAAAAGGAACAGCGCCACGACCGCGCCCGCGTAAACGAGCACGAGCATGAAGGCCAACAGGTAGGCATCGAGCAGCACGAAGAGCACGCCGGTGCTGCAGAGGCTGATGAAGAAACAAAGCGCGGCGGCGACGGCGTTGCGGTTGAACACAACCGCGAGAGCCGAAAGGACAGTCAGGGCCGCGAAGAAATAGAAGAGCGAGTCAGGTGCCATTGAAGCGGGAGCGTTCGAATTCGCGCGAGCGATCAGTGAGCGTTGCCGTGTTCTTCGGCGGCCTTCTTGTGATCCCACTTGAAGTGCTTGTCGGGCAAGGTGCCGCCGAGTTCGTAGAGCTTGTCCTTGTGGTTAACCATCTCCTCGCGCGTGTAGCCGGTAGTCGAATACACGTCCTGGAGCCAAATCGCTTCTTCGGGACAAACTTCCTGACAAAAGCCGCAGTAGATGCAGCGCAGCATATCGATGTCGAAAGCCTGAGGAGCTTTTTCAACGTGCCGATTTTCCGTTCCCGTCGGGATTTCGCCCGGGGTGATACGGATCGCTTTAGGCGGACAAACAAATTCGCAGAGCTGGCAGGAAACGCATTTTTCGCGACCGTGCGGATCTTTGACCAAGGTCGGAACGCCGCGATAGCCCTGCGGAATTTCCGGGCGCTGCTCCGGATATTGGAGGGTGACGTTCGGCGCGACCATGTGCTTCCACGTGGTCTTCAGGCCGGAGAGGATCTGCGGGATGTAAGTGCGCTCCGCGAAGGTCAGCGGTTTGCGTTCAACTTGGATAACGGCCATGGCGAAGATGCGTTTAGCGCGCGGAAATTATTTCTGAATGAGAGCAATGGCGATCGCGTAGAAAACCAGGTTCGCGATCGAAAGCGGAAGGAGTTTTTGCCAGCCGATCTTCATCACCTGGTCGTAGCGGAAGCGTGGCACCGTCCAGCGCACCCACATGAAAAGGAAGATGAAGAAACAGACCTTCGTGATGAAAACGAGAATGGAGATGATTCCAGCCACGATGGCGTTCGAGAAAACAGGCAGGTGCGTGTGGACTTCGATCCAGTGCAGCACCCCGCCGAGCGGGATCCAGGGAAGAATATTCCAACCGCCGAGGAACAGCAGCACGAACACCGCCGAACCCACGATCATGTGCGCATATTCGGCCACGAAGAACAGGGACCACTTGAAAGCGCCATATTCGGTGTGAAAACCGCCGACGAGATCGGCTTCGGATTCCGGCATGTCGAACGGTTGACGATTCGTTTCGGCAAAGAGCGCAGTCAAAAAGATGAAGGCCGACAGCGGCATGATGAAGAGAAACCAGAGGCCGCCCCAGAGGCCCGGCTGAGCTTGGAACTCAACCACCCGAGCCAGACTCAGCGAACCGGTTGTCCCCGGAGCATTGATCCAAAGAAAAACGGGAATCACCGACAGCGTCATCGAAAGCTCATAGGAAATGAGCTGCGCCGAAGCGCGGACGCCGCCGAGAAAGGGGTATTTCGAATTCGACGCCCAACCGGCCAAGATCAGCGAATAAACCCCGAGCGACCCGATCGCGAAAATCGCCAGAATGCCGATGTCGACGTGCGCCAGCGCCATCGGAATCGCATGGCCAGCGCGATCAAAATACGCACCGAAGGGAACGACGGTGACCGTCGTGAACGCCGGGATGACCGCGATAATCGGCGCGAGGATGAAATAGAATTTGTTAACGTTACCGGGGACCGGGTCTTCCTTGAAGAGGAACTTCGCGCCGTCGGCCATCAAGTGAAACGCACCCAGTTTTTGCAGCAGCGGTCCGAGCACCGGCACCCAGGCGAACCAGGGCGGGATCGCGCGATTCGGACCCGGGCGGCCCTGGATCCAGGCGGAGACCTTGCGCTCGGCCATCGAGCACGCGCCAGCCAACGGGAAGATCACCGCGATCACCGCGATGCCTTTGATGACCGCGAGGATGAGAGGATGGTCGAGAAGGAATTCCATCGAGAAAAGGATGCGTTAGCGGCGGGAAGCGGTTGTCGTGCTCAGGCGGATACAGCGGCCGGGGCAGCGGCCGGTTTGTAGTGCAGCGTCTCGCCTTCGACAAAGGTGAGATTGGCGAAATCGCTTTGATTCAAAACCAGGCCGGTTTCAGGAAGCTTCGCGAAACTGACGCCTTGGAAGACGGCGATTTCGGCGGCGAGCTGCGTCCAGACTGCGCTCAGGTCGGAGCCCACGCCGGTCGCGCCGAGACCGGTCAGAATTTTCGCAGAACGGAAAGGTCGTTGAACGTGCCGGCCAGACCCGGGACCGCGGCGTGAAATTTCTGCAGGCGGAACTGTTGATTGATGAACGTGCCGTTCTTTTCGAAGACGGTATGCGCTGGCAAGATCACCCGAGCGGCATCGCTGGTCCCGTCAGCGTGAGTGCCAACATAAACGATCGCGACCTTCGCCAACTGCTCAGTCGTCAGACCAGCGGTGGTGAGATCTTCGTTGAGCACGAGCAGCGTCTTGATCTGGCCGGCATCGATCGCGCGGCCGAGAGCGGAGAGCTTCGCTTCCGGCAAAGCGTTGATCAAGCCCGTGACGAGCGCGCCGCGCACGTTCGGGTTGCGATCGGCGGAGATGAGCAACTTGTCGCCCTCGCCCACGCGCGCGACGAGATACGCGGGTGCTTTGAGCGAGTCGGCGATTTTCTTCGTGATGAATTGTTCTTCAACCGAGCTTCGGCCTGAGCCCACCACGGCGACGTCGCCGCCCTTGAGCAACTGAACGGCCGCGTTGATGGCGATGTCGAAACTCGACGGTTGGCCGTCGACTTTGACCGCAGTCAGCCGATTTTCGGTGCGAACTTGTTTATAGAGCACGCGACCGCTGTCCGCGAGCCACGTGTCATTCACCTCGTCGTTACGGCGCGGGGTAATGCGATAGATGATGCCCTCGCGGCTCCACACGACCGTGTTCGCGCCAACGGACGATTCGGTGTCGATGCTATTGGTCTGCTTCAAAAACCAGACGCGCATCTTGAAACGGAAGTCCGTGCTCGTGAGCGCGCCGACTGGGCAGATGTCGACCGTGTTCAGCGAGTAATTATTCGAAAGCTCTTTTCCGGGATAGCAGGTCAGCGTCGAGTAGCTGCCGCGATCGATGAAACCCAGGACGTCGTCCTTCGCGATTTCCTTGGAAAAACGAATGCAGCGAGAGCAGAGGATGCAGCGTTCGTCGTCGAGGGTGACCCGCGGTCCAAGCTGCGTCCGCTTCGGTTTCACGTTTTTCTGCTCGATGAAGCGCGAGTAACCGCGCCCGTAGCCGAGCGATTGCTCTTGAAGGCGGCATTCGCCGGCCTGGTCGCAGATCGGACAGTCGAGCGGGTGGTTGATGAGCAAGAACTCCATCACGCCCTCGCGGCAATCTTTCACCATCGGAGTGGTCGTGCGAATGTGCAGACCGGGTGACGCGTTCGTCGCGCATGCAATCGTGGGACGCGGAATCCAGTTAATCTTTTGTTTACCGGTGGCTGGATCCATCACCGGCGCTTTGGTCGCCGGGTCGACGGCGGGCATGCCCATTTCGACCAGACACATGCGGCAGTTGCCCACGATCGTGAGCTTCGGGTGGTAACAATAATGCGGCACATCCACCCCGGCCAAACGCGCGGCCTCGATCATGTTCGTGCCCTTTGGCACAGAGATCTCGCGGCCATCCACGTTCACGGTGACTAGATCGGGTTTTGCGGGCTGGGTCATTGCGGAAAAGGAATCGAGCGAAAGGTGTGAGTATCAGCTCAGTTGATACAAGCGGTGATCAGACCAATTCGAGGCCGCCGTGTTTGGCCTCTTGCTTGGTTTGCGGATAGGCTTTGAATTCGTCGCCGAACTTGGCGATGAAACTTTGCGTCGGCCACGAGCAGGCTTCACCGAAAGCGCAGATCGTGCGGCCGGCGATCTGATCGGCCACGTTCTTGAGGAGCGCGCCGTCTTCGCTGCGCGCATCGCCGTGGACCATGCGCGTGGTGATTTTCTTCATCCAGAGCGAACCCTCGCGGCACGGCGTGCACTGACCACAGCTCTCGTGCGCGTAGAACGCGTTGATGTTAGCCAGCGCATCGACCATGTTGACGGAGTCGTCCATCACGATCACGCCGCCGGAACCGCCCATCGATCCGATCATCGCGAGCGAATCGAAATCCATCGGCACGTCTTCGATGCCCCAGTCGTAGTCGACCATGTCGTTACCAACCTTGCGCTTACCCTTGTAGCGTTCGCCGACCTTGAGAATTTTCGCGGACGAGCCACCGGGGATGACGGCCTTGAATTTGCGCCCGGGCAGCGGACCGCCGCAGACCTCGTTCAGCAACTGGCCGAGCGTAATCTTACCGACCTCGTATTCGTAGTAGCCCGGTTTCTGCACATGGCCGGAAACACAAAGAATACGCGTGCCGGTGTTGTTCGGCGTGCCGATCTTCGCGAATTCGGCGCCGCCGAACTCGGCGATGTACTTCACATGGCACAGCGTCTCGACGTTGTTCACGATCGTCGGACACTGATAAAGACCGAGGACCGCTGGAAAATACGGAGGCTTGATGCGTGGGTAAGCGCGCTTGCCTTCGAGAGACTCGATCAAACCGGTTTCTTCACCGCAGATGTAAGCGCCGGCGCCGCGGTGGACGTAGATTTCGCAACCGTAAGCAGAGCCAAGAATATTTGGCCCGACGAAATTCTTCGCGCGCGCTTCCGCGATCGCTTTTTCCAAAATGCGAGCGCCCTCCGGAAATTCGCCGCGGATATAAATGTAAGCCTGCTTCACGTTGTTGGCGAAGCATGTGATCATGATCCCCTCGATCATCTGGTGGGGATCTTGGTGGATGATGTAGCGGTCCTTGAACGTGCCCGGTTCGGACTCGTCCGCATTGACCACCAGGTAAATCGGCTTGCCACTCTTGCGATCGACCAACGACCACTTCACGCCGCAGGGAAAACCCGCGCCACCGCGACCGCGCAGACCCGACTTCTTAACTTCGTCAATCAGCTCTTCCGGTTTCCGCTGTATCGCTTTCTTCAATACCTCGTAGCCGCCGTTGCGCACGTAACAATCGATGTCGTTCGTGTAGCCGGGCTCGTCGATGTGCTTGAAAATGATACGGCGTTGTTCCGGTGCAGGCATGTTAGATCGGCGCGGTCGCTTCTAGTGAAGAATAAGGAATGAGGAGTGCAGAATGGTCGGACTCGCGATGCGGTGAGTTATCGGACGGGTGCGACTTTGGATTCGGCTTTGATCTGGGCGGAGAGTTCGCGAGCTTTCTTCTCGTCGACTTTCTCGTAGAGCTTTTCATCGACCATGACGACAGGAGCGGTGCCGCAGCTCGCCAAACATTCGACGAACTCGATTGTGACTTCACCGTCGGGAGAGACTTCGTTCAAGTCGGTCTGAAACTCTTTCTTGAAGGCATCGCAGGTCTTGTAACCACCCATGAGTGCGCAAGAGAGCGTGCGGCAAACTCGAATATGGCGGCGGCCGATCGGCTTCCGGCGGAACATCGGGTAGAACGTGACAACTTCGTACACGTTGATCGGCTGGATTTCCAATTTCTGCGCGATCCATTCGATCGTCTCGTCGGAAATGAAACCGACATCCTCCTGGATCAGATGCAACAGCGGCAGCGTCGCACTCCGCTTGGTCGGATAGTGCGTAATGACTTCGTCAATACGAGCGGAGGTCTCGGGCTTGAGATTCATGAATACAAAAGGCTGAAAGCTGAAGGGCTGAAGGCTGAACGAGGAAGATCCAAGAATCGCATCACTCCGGCGCACGCATTCGCGCCGCGAAGAATCGCAGCAGCACTAACGTCGAAAGTATTCAGCACATTCTTCATTCTACATTCATCATTCTTCACGAGCAGAGCGCGCGGCGCTCAGCGATCACACTCTCCCATCACGAAATCGAGTGAGCCGAGGATAGAGACGACGTCGGAGATCATCTCGCCTTTGCACACATGTGGAAGGATCGAAAGGTTGCAGAACGAAGGACTGCGAATCTTCATGCGCCAGGGCACGCCGCCGCCTTTGCTGACGATGAAGAATCCGAGAATGCCCTTCGGGTTTTCTGCTTCAAAATAGACTTCACCGGCCGGCATCTGCGGTCCTTCGGTGACGAGCATGAAATTCTGAATCAGCTCTTCCATCGAACTGAGAACCTTGTCCTTCGGCGGACCAAAAATCTTCTTTGCGTCCTTCGCGTACCAGTCACCGCCGGGAAATTTCGCGATCACTTGTTTCACGATGCGAACCGACTGGCGCATTTCCTCGCCGCGCACGAGATAGCGATCGTAGCAGTCGCCATTCACACCGATCGGAACGTCGAACTCGTACTGCTCGTAGCCGCTGTACGGACGGTCTTTTCGAAGATCGAGAGGCACGCCGCTGCCGCGGAGATTGGGACCGGTCAACCCATACGAAAGCGCGTCGGCTTTCGAAATGACACCGACGTCGACGGTGCGATCGAGGAAGATTTTATTGCGCGTCAACAAGCGCAGCGTCTCTTCGAGAATCGGGAGAAACTGGTCGCAGAACGCGTTGACCCGATCGATCCAGCCATCTGGCACATCGCGAGCCACACCGCCGATGCGGGTGTAACTCGTGGTAAATCGCGCGCCGGTCAGTTCTTCAAACAGCTTATAAAGCTTTTCGCGCTCCGTGAACGAATAAAGAAATACGCTCCACGCGCCGACATCGATGCCGTAGGCGCCGAGACCCATCAAGTGCGCCGAGATGCGGGCAAGTTCGCAGCAGATCACGCGAATCGCTTGGCAGCGGGCTGGCACTTCGAGCTTCGCGAGACGCTCAACCGCAATCGCATAGGCGACGTTGTTAGCCAACGGCGCGAGGTAATCCAACCGGTCCGTGTAGGGCACGAACTGGTTATAAGTCATGTTCTCGGCGATCTTCTCGTCGCCGCGATGCAGGTATCCAAGAACGGGATCGCACTTGGTCAGCACCTCGCCATCGAGCTCCATCTGCAGGCGAAGCACGCCGTGAGTCGACGGGTGTGATGGTCCCATCGAGAGCGACATTTTTTCGGTCTCAAATTCCTTCGAAGCCGCGGCGGCTTTCGCGCCGGCGTCGGGAAATGCGTACTCAGTGGGCATGGGTTCGATGTCGTTAAATTATTCCGGCTTCTCCCGGCGTTCGTTCCAGCTCTCGTCTTTGGCGCGCGGTTCGGCGTCGGACGGACTGATTTCACCGGCGTTCGAGGCGACGAAGGGCCCTCCGACCATCGGCGCAGCGATGACTTTGGCGTTCGTTTCTTCGGTGACCTCGATGTCGGGAAGCGCGGTTTCGATACCGGCCAAAGGAAAATCTTTGCGCAGCGGGTGGTAGGGATATTCATCCCACATCAGAATGCGGCGCAGGTCGGGGTGCGCGGTGAAACGAATTCCAAGCAGATCCCACGTTTCGCGCTCGTGCCAGTTAGCACCGGCCCAAAGCTCAACCGCCGTAGGAGCGGAAGGTTCAACATCGCTCGCGCAATCGGCGGCGACGCGCACATAAGCATGAGTGGAGGTCGAGTGGAGATGCCATACGACCGTGAATTGCGGGGAGACGCCTTCAGCCCAATCGATCGCGGTGATGTCCATCAAGAGATCAAACGCGAACTCGTCGCGCAGATACTTCAGGACTGGAATGACGTCGTTGACCGGAACGTTGATCGCCGGATGGTCGAGCGTCGGGCGCAGCGTAACCTGCGAAAATTTGGACTGAACAGCGGCAGTGAAATCGGCGGGAGCGGTCATCGTGATCGTGATGCGAGCGAGTCAGCGATTATGCGCTCAGACGGCGAGCAGATGGCTCCCGTTTGTTCTTCTCTTGAAGCTTGATCAGCGCGTCCAGCAAGGCTTCCGGACGTGGAGGGCACCCGCTGACATAAACGTCGACCGGGATAATGCGATCGACTCCTTGAAGCGTGGCATAGCTGCGGTACATGCCGCCCGAACTCGCGCAGGCGCCCATGGCAATGACCCACTTTGGCGCCGCCATCTGATCATAGATGCGGCGAACGTGCGGAGCCATTTTGTAAGTCACCGTTCCGGCGACGATCATGCAGTCGGCTTGGCGGGGAGAAAAACGCATCACTTCGGCGCCAAAGCGCGCGATGTCGAACCGGCTCGCCGCCACCGCCATGAGTTCGATCGCGCAACACGCAAGCCCCATGGGCATCGGCCACATGGAATTATTGCGCACCCAATTGATCGCCGCATCCAAGGTCGTCGGGACAATGTCGCCTTCGATCTTGCTGTTGTAAGCTAATTCGTTGTTCGCGGAGACCATGGGAACGAGTGGTTAAAAGCCAAAGAAAGGTGGAACCTAGCACCCGAGACATGGCGTGCAAGAGGCTTTTCCGGGAAATTCGGCCCTGGATTAGCTCGGATAATACCAGAATTTGAACGGCTGATGAGAGGGATGAAACATCGTTCGCATGCTGCAACTTTCATTCCGCACTTAGCGTAACCGTTCACACTGCTCCCGCCCTTCAATTTAAGGCTGCCGAGAGCCCTGCGCTTCTTTCTCAGGGGTCCCGGCGGGTTGCATGCCCGCTTCTTCGATCGCCTGCACCGCTTTTGGGATCTCCGGATTCGCCATGAAGTTCTTCCAGATCAGACCGGTTCGATAATTTTCGATCATCACGGTGATCGGGGCCTGGTCCAGGGCCATATAGACTTCGTCGTACCAATGTTCGGTCTGATTAAAGCCGTCATGAAAACCGTAGCAGCCGAAAATCTGCGGCCCAAGATCGCGATAAAAGTGGCGCAGCGCAGCGAGCGACTCCTTCGGTGTGTAAGGCATCGAGGCGAGGGCAGCCATGCAGCTAATGGTGCCGTTATCATCGCGGGGATACGGTTTCCCGCCTCCGGCATTTACGCCGACAGAAATTCCCCAGCAGTCCTTTCCGTAGCCAACGAATTTACGAGGATTATCCAGACAGTACGCATAGTTGATCCGAGCGATGGATCGGTTGTTCTCAAAGTAATTGGTGTACCGGTCGGTCAGCGCGTGCGGATCAAAACCCAGATACGAAAAGTGCACGAAAAATAAATCCGATCCCGCGCCTTCGCCGACCGCCAGTTTGGTTCCGTAAAACGTATGTCCGTTGACATAGTGATCACCTAGCGTCGTCCGGCTCCAACCGCGTCGATACATCACTTGAAGATCCGCCGTGCCCGCCCACCCTTTATAATATAAGTCGGCGGGCACGGCATGGGTTGGCGACGAGATCGCTAGGATATAAACAATCATCGCTTCGTTCCAACCAACGAGCGGATGGTGAATATGAAACGCGCTGTCAGGCGACCAATGCCAAAAGAGCACAGGGCTATCCGCACTTTTTCGATACCAAGCAAAATCCGCCTCTCGCCAGAGCCGCGTGATGACCGAGCGAAGTTCGTTTTCCACCGCGTTGTTTCGGTTGAAATATTGTCGAGCCGTGAGAAGGCCTTCGAACATGAAAGATGTTTCAACCAGATCTCCGCCATTATCATACCGCCCGAAAAAGGGCACCACGTGGCCCGTGCGGCCATCGATAAAATGCGGCCACACGCCATGAAAGCGGTCCGCCTTGGCGAGAAACCGCACGATCTTCAAAACGCGCTCCGCCACCTCCGCACGGGATGCAAAACCGCGCTCAGCACCGACGATCAGCGCCATCACGCCGAAGCCGTTTCCACCGGTCGCGAGAAGATTCGGATCACCTGGAAGAACCTCCGGCGCAAGACCGGCGTTAGGATGCCCTGCATCCCAATAATAATAAAAACACGCCTCCTCTGTCATACTCATCAAACCCTCATCATCAAGCGGCCGCGTGGTGCAGTCGATCGAGGGCTCGGAAAGCGCTGACTCGCGTCCTAAAACATCGACGGCCGTCACCTTGTATGAAGCATGGCGCGGAGGCTCGCCCACAAAATCAAGGTAACGGGTCCGCGTGCCCTGTTGGATCCCAACCGCGGTCCAATCATCCCCGTTTTGTGAACGATAAATTCGATAAGCGAGAAGCTGTGGATCGGTGACGCCGGTCCAACTGATATCGAAATGCCGCTCGTAAGCTTTAACCCGAATATTCGTTGGCGCCGCGGGAGGCGATCCGGTGGCAGCAGCGCTCGAGATGATCTGGAAATCATCGAGGAAAAGCTGATGATCGACGTTATCGTCCAGTCCCTGGACAAAGGAGACGCTGACCAGGTCGGCTTCGACAAACTTTGGATCGTCGGTGTCTCGATAAATGGCAGCGTGAAAACTCGACAGGGGAATTCTGATTTGCAGCCATTGTCCCGCCGGCAAGGTGTCGGTTGGCTGGACCAACGCGACTGAGGGCGTGCCGTTATCGCGGATGTCTTTTAGATAGAACCGAGGTGAATTATCGGCGGTGATAGTATAATCAGAATACAACCAGAACGACAACGTGTCGCCGGAAAATGAAAAGGGCCGCGCGTACCGGCGCGGAATCTCGACCGTCATCCGCCAGTCGCCTCCGGGCGCTGAACGCCAACGCAGGCGCAACGCGTTGGGGGGACTTTTATAATGTGCCTTTTCGACGGGAAATTTGCCATCGGCCATCTCGACTTGGCTCGGTGCGACGACGTAGGCGTTGCTCTCAGCATAGGCGTCATTACTCGGACTGTTGTCGAAAATAACGTGCTGATCGTAGTTGCTGATCTCGGTCTTTGCGAAAACGCATGGCGCAACGAGGAACGTTAGGGAAAGAAATAGCGCTCGCATGAATAAACGTGGTAAATGAAAGCAAATCGGCCCGTGTTGGAACGACGCAGCACGGGCTCGATCGATTTTGTCTACACCGCGTTAGAAGTCGAATGCGGCCGAGAAGGTAACCGTGCGGGGCGGGAGAATATCATAGTCCGCCCCTTGAGCTGCGGTCGGACTGGCCGCGACATAGGTGCGAAAGATCAACACATCGCGATTGAAGAGATTGTCCGCGTTGATCTGGAAAGTGGCGCGAACATCGCGGGAAGCCGCGTGAAAATGGGTCACGTAGCGCACCAGTGCCGACACCGTGGTGTAGCCGGGCGATTTTACACGCTCGCCGTTCACGACATCGGAAGGCGTGGCATACTGCTCACCAAACCGTGAAAGGCCGGCGCCGATTTCAAAGCCTTTGGCGAACTCGGGCAATGTATAGGTCACGAACGCATTCGCCATATAATCGAGTTCGCGCGACGTAATCGACGGAACGGCCGTGCCGGCGAAAAGCTTTTGCGCCGTGTCCAAGTCGGTTTGAACCTTTTTTGTTAGGGCATCTGTATTGTTGGCCACGCCCTGCCACTCAGGCAAATGGGCGGCGAAGTAGGCACGGGCGTCAGGCGAATCATTCGTGCGTTCGCCTCGCGGACGCGAGTAATGCACTTGCACCCGCAGGCTCTTCACCGGGCTCGCAGTGAACTCGAACTCGTAACCCGTGTACTTCACGTCGTAGCTATCGGTATAGCTCATCTGGGCAGTCCGAGTCAGACCACTTCCCGTCGTCGTCCCAGCCGGGCCAATGTCCGTGGCGGTGCCGCCCGCCTTGAAATAGTCATTCCATAGCCCCTGGAAATCCGGCAGATCGCCGCCGATCACATTCTTTGACGTATCATTATAGTAATTAAACGACGCATAATAGCGGCCGTCTTTCGTCGAAACGCGCAAACCGATCGTTTTTCCGCGACCGGTCGAGGGTCCAAAGATGGTTCCATTGATACTCGGTGCCAGGCCTCCGGCGGCAGGCGCGAAATTTTCCGAGAGGTTGCCAACGATGCCAAGCCAACTGGTGACGTAGCCTATGCCGCCAACCGAATACGTATTGCCCGAATCTTCCGCGATGACCGCCGGTGGGAATGGAGGACGAGCGTTGAGCTTCCAGTTGCGATACGAATCATGTCGAAGACCGAGGGAAATATCGAGACGGTCGTCCCACAGTCGCGTTTGGGAAAAGCCGCCCACGTACTTAATAGTCTGTTTCGAATCGAAGTCATACCAATACGCGTTCCATGGCATATAAGAAATAGTCTGCCCATTATAGCTCGTGGGCACGCGCAAAGGCGCCTGGGCTTGATCCCAATATTGCCGCCCCCAAACCAACGTGTCGGTGGGATTCGTTGGATCGTAACTATTCGCGACTTGGGCGAGGCGCTGGCGAGCGTCGTATTCGGTGATCTGCTCTCCGCCGGAAAAGCTGAAGAGTTGGTTGAGTGGAATGCCAGCAATGCTAGTGAGAAAATGATAATTATATTGAGCGCGGATTTCGTTCACCCAGTGGTCTTGAATCTGTTGATCGAGAAAGAAGTCGGAATAGAGTTTCCCGTAGTTCGGATTCGCGCTTCCGTTCGGAAGTTCTTTATTCAAATCATACGCCACGCCATAGCCTTGCCCCCCACCCGCGCCCTCGAAATTCGTCGCCTTTTCGTCGTCTTGATAGCGATAGCCGGAGATAATGAATTCACTATTGTCACCCAAACGTTGCTCGAGATTGATCGTGACATTATAGTCTTCCGGCTTAACCAGACTGTCTGATGGACTGATGACAAAGTCCTTACTCGGTAGCGCCATGATGCTCGTGCCGTTATAATATGTATAAGGGGTCGGCCGCAAGAAGGCCGCAGCGAGACCAATATCGCCGGTTCCAGCCGAGCGAGTGCCGCCCTTCCAATCGAGCAGACCCACGGTCGGATTCCACACATAGTAATGATGGGCGCCCCAGCCTGACATCGTGGCCGTTCCTCCTGCGCCGGCGAGCGCCTCACCCCACGTCGCTGCGTTCGTGTTGTGATCCCATTGAGAAACGCCGTCGGTCATCGTGGGATTGAAAACGGTCTTCTCTTCCTTGAACCCTTCGGCTTCGAACCAAAGTTTTGTGCCGTCGGAAATCTTCCAGGTGCCTGCGAGATCGACGGCCTTCTTCTTATTGAAGTCGCCGTCGCGAAACCCTTTTTCGTCGGAGAAGAGCCCGTTGACTCGCAGCGAGAAGTTCGAACTCAGAACTTGGTTCGTATCAATCGTCGTTCGATAACCGCCGAAACTCGACGTTTGGACGTGCAGATCCGTGAAGCTCCGCGAGAAGTTCGCGGTCTTGGTGTAGGTCCCATAACTTCCGCCAATGTTGCCGATGCCGAACAAGATCGAGTTCGGTCCACTATCGATTTCAATCCGGTCGACATTGTAAGTGTCCTGGACCTGGAAGATCGGGAAGTAGTTTTTGGTCGGCGGATTTCCACCTTGAGGTTGGATATCGCCGCGAACGCTCACCGCCCACGAATTAAAAACGTTTCCGCCGCTGCCGCCCGAGAGGCCATTTCGGAAACTGGCTGGTTGGGCGTTAAGCGACCATTTCAGTGCGTTCTGCAGATCGGTGATATTGAGATCGTCAACAAACTGTCGCGTCATCGACGAGATGGATGCAGGCGTGACGCGCACCGGGGACGATTGGCGTCCGCCGGAGAGCGAGTCCACGGCGGTGTAGCCGTTGTCTTTCTCAGCGCCGACGACAAAGCGATCGAGCTGGAGAACGTCGCCATTGGGGTTGTTGCTGTCTGAGCTGGATGCGGTTGGATTCGTAGGGTTGTTGGTCGGCGGCGCCGCCTCCTGCGCGCGTGCTTGCGAGCAGGCGAAAAAACCGACGAGAAGAAAAAACGAGAAAGCGTGTGCGGTCTTCATGGTAAGGATGGTTGAGGGGCGAAACGAACACGACGGGCTTCGGTGTCGCGGAAGCGGGGCCCACGCGCATTCGCTCGCGCCCAAGCCAGCGGTGAATCTTCTCGTGAGAGGAGACATCGCCGGTGGAGTCAGCCGGTTTGCGTGGGGCGGTGGGGAGCGGGGCCACGGAGCATTCTGTTCGCTGAGAGAGAAAACAAACGAGAGCGGACAAAAAGCTGGAGAACGCGAACAGACGCGGCGACGAGGTCCTGTCAATCAGCCGCGAACCAAACAGGATTCCCCCGGGTGACTCGCGCCGGAAAATGCGAAGAAAGAGGCACTAGCCAGGCGACCATTAACAGGTCCCGACTCCGAACCGGTCGCTCTCGCAAGCCTTCACCTCAGTCCACGACCTCAAACTGTCCGGCCTTCTGATCCGCTTTCTCGCCAGCGATTTCAGGTCAGCCCCTTCCTTCGTGCACCTCACAAAATACCTCTGCGTGTGTATGCTCGTCGCCATACTGCCCATACATGCGAGCCGCGGCTCCTCGCCGGAGGCCATGACGGAAGTTTGGGAGCCAGTCCCGCCGGTGATCGATTCTCGCGAGGGACAACGCCCCTCGGATGCGATTGTTCTGTTCGACGGTAGCACACTCGACGCTTGGGAGCCGGTAAATCCTCGCGGTCGGCCATGGCAGATCGAAGGCGGAGCCCTCGTCATTCCTTCAGGCCGGCCAGGCGATTTGCGCACGCGGCAAATATTCGGAGACCTTCAACTGCATCTGGAATGGCGCACGCCAGCTAGCGCTCAAGGCGAGGGGCAGGATCGCGGCAATAGCGGCATTTTTTTCATGGGCCTCTACGAACTCCAGGTGCTCGATTCATATCACAATAAAACCTACGTGAATGGACAGGCGGGGGCGGTCTATAAAGAGCATGCACCTCTCGTTAACGCCTCGCGTCCGCCAGGCGTTTGGCAGTCTTACGACGTCATCTTTGTTGCACCTCGCTTTGATACCCAAGGGAAGTTGAGTCACCCCGCCCGAATCACGGCGTTCCAAAATGGTGTGCTTATCCAACTCGACGTCGAACTAACCGGCCCCACCCCTAACGGCGCCACTTTTCACCAGGCCACGCTGCCGGCGTATTTTCCGCACGCGCCAGAACTTCCGCTCGTTCTTCAGGATCACTCGTGCCCGGTGGCTTATCGCAACATCTGGGTTCGAAGCTCGTTTTGCCAGAGAAAAAATCGGATGCGCGATAACCCAGGATTTCCATGAAAAACGCCTCCCTCAGATGGCTCGTCCTCCTCACGGCGACCGTGATTGGCTTTTCAGAATCAGCGCGCGCCGCAGACGCTTGGCGTCCTTTGTTCAACGGCCACGATCTTCATGGATGGGAAATGTTCATGACCACCCCCGATCCATCGTGGAACGTTCCCGGTTTCGTTCGCGACGAGAACGGGAAATACACGACCCCGATCGGATTGAATCGCGATCCTTTAAACGTGTTCAACGTCGAGATCGTTGACGGTCGCCCCGCCATTCACGTCACCGGACAGGGCTTTGGGACGATCACGACGAAGGAGTCGTTTGGGAATTTTCATCTTCGACTCCAATTTAAATGGGGCGAAAGAAAATGGGGATCGAAGCTCCACGCAGCGCGCGATGCAGGACTACTCTATTTCTGCCACGGCGAATTGGGTTTTGAGCACAAAACCTGGCCTCGTTCCGTAGAGTTCCAGATCCAGGAGCACGACTGTGGAGACCTTTACGTGCTCGCGACTCAAATTACCGTCAATGCGGTGAAGAGAGATCGGCTCTGGTGCTATGAGCCGGCCGGTAAACCCACGCTGTTTGTGCAAAAACTTCCGATCGGAAATCGATGCGTCAAACGCGTCGATGCAGAGAAACCTCACGGCGAATGGAATACTCTCGATCTGATCTGCCTGGGAGCCGACAGCATTCACGCGGTGAACGGCGTAGTGGTCATGCGTCTTCATCACGCCGAGCGTTTAGATAGAGACTCGCCGACACCACTTACCTCCGGACAAATCAGCCTCCAAACCGAGGGCGCTGAAGTCTATTATCGCGACGTCGAGATCACACCGATTACCGCAATTCCATCCCCTTTCGCCGAAAATCCCTGATCACGCCGAGTTCACCAGCCCAGTCGAAGCCTTCGGTAAGCAACGCATCTTTTTATCGCAACGTTGAGATCAAACCGATCACGCGGTTCTTTCCGTTCGCTGCAATCTTCCTTCGGCTAATGGCCTGCCCAGTCGAAGCCTTCCGCAAGCAACGCATCTTTTATCGCAACGTTGAGATCAAACCGATCACGCGGTCTTTCCGTTCGACTGCAAGCTTCCTTCGGCTAATGGCCTGCCCAGTCGAAGCTTTCGGCGAGCAACGCACCTTTTTATCGCAACGTTGAGATCGAACCGATCACGCGGTTCTTTCCGTTCGCTGCAATCTTCCCTCGCGCTAATGGCCTGCCCAGTCGAAGCTTTCGGCAAGCAACGCACCTTTATCGCAACGTTGAGATCGAACCGATCACGCGGTTCTTTCCGTTCGCTGTAATCTTCCTTCAGCTAATGGCCTGCCCAGTCGAAGCTTTCGGCGAGCAACGCACCTTTATCGCAACGTTGAGATCGAACCGATCACGCGGTTCTTTCCGTTCGCTGTAATCTTCCTTCAGCTAATGGCCTGCCCAGTCGAAGCTTTCGGCGAGCAACGCACCTTTTAACCGCAACGTTGAGATCAAACCGATCACGCGGTCTTTCCGTTCCACTACAATCTTCCTTCGGCTAATGGCCTGCCCAGTCGAAGCTTTCGGCGAGCAACGAGTCCGCCTACGCTCTGCGAGCTTCGGCGAGACAGTCTTCGTCCGCGCTTTGCTTGGCGAAGACTGGCGGAGAGGGAGGGATTCGAACCCCCGGAACGGTTTCCCGTTCACTTGATTTCCAATCAAGCACATTCGACCACTCTGTCACCTCTCCGGGTGTCTTATCCGAGGCGGTAGGGACCGCATCGGACATGGGCGAAGGGGCGATCTAAGCTGACCGTCGTTTGTCGGGTCAACGTAAATTCCTCAGCGCTTCCAAGAACGGATCCAACCGTCCTCACGCTCGCTCTCCTCATGGACCACCGACAAGCGCGTCGATAACAGGCTGGTGCGGCTGAGATAACCGATCAATTTGCGCGGATTCGCGCGCTCCACCACCGGCAAACGCCCGACTCCGTGCGAGAGCATGCGCGCCACCACATCGGAGACGATTTCGTCCGGATAAGCCACGACGAGCGCGGCATTGCCGACGTTCAACAAAGCATCCCCTCGGTTCGCTCCGGATTGATCGATCGCCCGGAGAAGATCGCTGCGCGTAATAATGCCCGCCAATTCACCCTGCTCGTTGATCAATGGCCAGGCCTGATGCTGCGAAATTTTAGGGTCATGATGCGCAATCAAATCGGCGAGCTTCTCAACTGTCATCTGCGCGGGAAGGGTCGTCACTTCTTTCGCCATGATCTCCTCAACATGCGTGCGATCGAAAGCGTCCGCATCGTAATCTTGCGGAATGCGCAGGCCGCGACGCGCGATCTTTTCCGTCATGATCGAATTCTGCATCAGCATTCGGGCCATGAAAAACCCAGCCGTCGAACCGGCCAGCACTGGCAAAAGACCGTTGGGCTGTAGTGTCGTTTCAAACGCAAAAACCACGCTGGCGAGCAAGGCGCGCGAAGCGCCGGCGAACATCGACGCCATTCCGACCAGAGCCGCGACGCGAATGTCCACGCCGCATTGCGGCAAAATTGCGAGCAGACCGGCACCGACCAACGCACCGCTGCCCCCGCCAATCGTCATCAATGGCGCCAGCGTGCCACCCGATGTTCCACTGCTCAGCGCGATGGACCAAGAAATGAACTTCATCACGCACAAGAACGCGACGAGCTTCATCGGCAGGTTATTCGAGATAATGTCGGTGATGTTGTTGTAACCGACGCCGAGCGTCCGCGGAGCAAAGTAACCGACGATACCGACTGCCAGCCCTCCAATCGCCGGCCACCACATCCAATGCGTTGGAATGTGCTCAAACATGTCTTCGATCCAGTAAACAAGGCGCGTGACACCGACGGAAACGATACCGATCAATAGTCCAATCACGGTGTACAACACGAGCGGCCAGAGCGCCACCGGGGCAATATTCGGCATCGCGAAAATCGCTTCCGCACCTTCGAAGTGAACACGCATCGCAGCCGCAACCACGGATGCGAGCGCGACGGGAACGATCGACCGCGCTCGGAATTCAAAGAGCAGAAGTTCGATCGCCAACAAAACGGCAGAAATCGGGCTGCCGAAAATCGCGGCCATACCCGCCGCCGCACCCGCGGCGAGCAGCGTCTTCCGCTCAGCCGCCGTCGTGCTCAAGGCCTGACCAATGACCGAGCCGAGCGCGCCACCGGTGGCGATGATCGGCCCTTCCGCACCAAACGGGCCGCCGGTGCCGATCGCAATGGCCGCGGAGATCGGTTTGAGAAACGTGATGCGCGCGGGAATCCGGCTATTGTTTTCCAAAACCTGTTCCATCGCTTCCGGAATGCCGTGGCCGCGGATCGCCTTCGATCCATAGCGCGCCATGAACCCCACCAGAATGCCGCCGATCACAGGCACGATAATCACGAGCAAACCGAGATGATTGCCCGCCGGCGAATTGAATGCCGTCGATACCGTCCCGTAAAAGGACAGATTCGTGACCAACCCAATCAAGTGGGTCAGGATCGGAGCAACGAAGCCCGCAAGAACGCCGAGCACAATGGCAATGGCGCAAACAACGGCGAGCGCGTGATGCGATGTAGGCGGCGGAGGCAAAGGAGACGACGAGGATTTCATGAATATCAGGCGACGAAAACGTCCGCTCGCGAGGAGAAAAAATCCCCACGCAGCCATCCGGGCGCACCGAAAAAGCGCAGAGCC
>Ga0207702_10000667_pt1 | contig 37297 bp, 42 predicted proteins | sample KBSCornC62_FD_184302 | JGI IMG/M metagenome (GOLD analysis project Ga0207702, IMG submission 184302) | Corn rhizosphere microbial communities from Kellogg Biological Station, Michigan, USA - KBS Corn C6-2 (SPAdes) (version 2) | ecosystem: Host-associated > Plants > Roots > Rhizosphere > Soil ... | reverse complement strand
ATCGCCGAGCTGGTTCTGTGGATCGGCTACCTCCAGTGGCACTTCCGGACTCGCGGCCGCGTTGCCCCGCCCGAGCCAATCATCAAGAACTTCCACAACATCGAGAACCATGACGCCGTGCTCGCCTACGACCGCACCGAGTCCGTGCTCGATGAGCAAGGCCAGCCCGTCACGCGCTGGGACGGACGCACGATGAAAAAGCATCCCGTCACCGGCGAAGACGTTCCCGATGAAACCGCGCGCGTCCCACTCCTGAGCTACGTGAACCCGCGCCCCTCCGACTGGCCGCAGGCGGATTTCATCGTCGGCAATCCGCCGTTCATTGGGAACAAGCGGATGCGTCAGGCGCTCGGCGACGGCTACGTGGAAACGCTGCGCGCTGCGTATCCGAGTGTGCCTGAGACGGCAGACTTCGTGATGTATTGGTGGGAAAAGGCCGCGCGAGTCGTGCGGGAAAATCGCGCGCTTCGTTTTGGCTTAATCACAACGAACTCGATAACGCAGACCTTCAATCGGCAAATCGTGCAGACGCACACCGAGTCGAAAGACAAAGTCCAGCCGCTCAATCTTACTTTCGCAATTCCTGATCATCCGTGGGTTGATACCGTTGACGGCGCAGCGGTTCGCGTCGCAATGACTGTCGGCGACACTGCGGGGCGCGGCGGGATTTTGCACATTATCACAAACGAGCGCAACTCCGAGAAAGACGGCGAGACGCCCGTTGAGATGCGGGAGGAGCGTGGCCACATCAACAGTGACCTGTCAACCGGAGCTGACGTCCCGAGCGCGATGCCACTTGATGCAAACTGCGGCATCTGCTTTCAAGGGATGAATCTTGTCGGCGAGGGCTTCCGATTGAACGCCGACGAAGTTCGGGCACTCGGTTTCAACACGGCGCAATTACCGTCTGTCGTTCGCCGTTATCAAAAAGGCCGCGAACTACTTCAGGGCGGCGATTCTGGCTGGGTAATTGATTGCTTCGGTTTCACCGCTGATGAGGTCCGCGACAAGTATCCAACTATCTACCAGCATTTACTGCTGCACGTTAAGCCAGAGCGGGATCACAACAACCGCGCGTCACGGAAGAAGAACTGGTGGCTCTTCGGTGAGCCGGTCGGAAAGCTGCGAACAGCGTTGCGAGGATTGAGACGCTATATCGCGACCGTCGAGACATCGAAGTTTAAGCCATTCGTTTTCCTCGAGCCGGACGTAATTCCAGATCACAAACTCTACGCGGTCGCGACTGATGATGCTTTCGTGGCGGGCATTCTTTCATCCCGCATCCACAGTGTTTGGGCGCTCAACGCAGGAGGAACTCTCGAAGACCGCCCGACTTGGACGAACACAACGTGTTTCCTTCCGTTCCCATTCCCCACCGCGACCGAAGCGCAGCAAACCCGCATCCGCGACCTCGCCGAGCGCCTCGACATCCACCGCAAACGCCAGCAAGCCCAGCACCCGAAGCTGACGCTAACCGACTGCTACAACGTCCTCGAAAAACTCCGCGCCGGCACCCCGCTCAACGCCAAAGAACAACTCACCCACGACCACGGCCTCGTCACCATCCTCCGCCAGCTCCACGACGATCTCGACGCCGCCGTCGCCGAAGCCTACGCCCTCCCGCCCGCCGCCAGCGACGAAGCCATCCTCACCCACCTCTGCGCGCTGAACGCCCAACGCGCCGCTGAAGAACGCACCGGTACCATCCGCTACCTCCGCCCCGCCTTTCAAAACCCAACGAGCAGCGCAACACAAACTCAGCTCGCGACCGGCGAAGCCGAAACCACCATCGCGCCGACCAAGCCCGCGGCGAAACTCGCGTGGCCGAAGTCCTTCGCCGAACAAGCCCTCGCCGTCCGCACCGCGCTCATCGCCTTCGCGGCACCCGCCGACGCTGCGACGCTGGCAAAGACCTTTAAGAGTGCCAAAGTCGACCGTATCGAAGACATTTTAGAGACGCTCGCCAGCCTCGGCCAAGCTCGCACGCTACGCGGAGGGAGATTCATGGCAACCTGAGGTACTGTGCGAACTTTTAAGTCGGAAACAAGTTTTTCGCACACGCGACTTGCCAATGCATCAGATATGTTGCATTGATCTGTGCGAACAAATGAAAACAAAGCGCACTTATAGCACGGCACCTCTTAGCGCGCTTCTTCCGCAGCTTGTAGAGGCCGGCCTGTCCGGCAACCGGCAGCGGCTGGAACTGCTCTCGCTTACCGCGATTCGCACCTTAAAGGGGGAATACCCGCAAGTCGCCAACGACCTCGGCACCCTTTTGTCCAAGTTCACCGCCAACAGTGCCGCGCTCCGCTGGCACACCGCTGAGCCGCCCCCGATTGATGCGGACGCGGGTCTCGCCTTGCTTCGAGTTCAGTCCGCGGACAATGCGCCTGAACCCATCTTGGAACCGGCAGTTCATGCCATCATTGCGCGTTTTCTGCGCGAGCGCGTGGAAGTCGAGCGGCTGCTGCGCGAAGGCTTCGCTCCACCGCGGACGCTGCTACTCAAGGGGCAGCCGGGGACGGGCAAGACGATGCTTGCTAGGTGGCTCGCCTTACAACTTGACATGCCGCTCGTGGTGCTCGACCTCGCAACCTCCATCTCCAGCTTTCTCGGCAAGACCGGCGCGAATCTCCGTCGGAGTCTCGACTACGCCCGGGCGACGCCTTGCGTGCTGCTGCTCGATGAATTCGATGCCATCGCTAAGCGGCGCGATGACTCGACGGAGGTCGGAGAGCTCAAGCGGATCGTAAACGTGTTGCTCAAGGAACTGGAGGAATGGCCTCTGCACTCCGTGCTTATCGCAGCGACGAACCACCCTGAACTTCTCGACCCGGCCATTAACCGCCGCTTCGACGTAGTGTTGGAGACACCGCTACCCGGCGAGACAGAGCGCGAAGCGATTCTCGTGCGGGCTTGCGGGCGATTTGCCGGTACGCTGCCAGCTGGTTTTCTCGCTGCCGTCGGGCGCATCCTCGTAGGCAGCAATGGTTCGGAACTCGACACGCTGGCGCAAGGTGTTGTGCGCCGCCATGTTGTGGAGCAAGCACCGCTCGGGTTCGCTTTCATCGAGGCCATCGCGCATCGGATGCCGGATATGTCGAAAGCCGAACTGGGACCGCTGACGAAGACGCTTAAGGAAATGACCGGCATGAGCGTTCGTGAAATCGCCGAGTTGCTCGGGAAAAGCTCATCCACCGTGCAGTATCACCTGACGAAGAAAGTCCCGACGCGAAAGAGCCGGAAGAAAAAGGATATACAACATGCCTGATGCACAACGCAGACTCATTCTCGCCAATGGCGAGCGATACGTAGCCCCGGTCGAGAAACGCTCGGGGTTCGGCCCTACTGAAATGCCGCGCAGCTATGGCGAGGCGCGCGACCTCGTGAAGCGCGAAGTGAGTACTGCCCTGGCGAAACTCGCAGCATTGCCCCCACGCAAGCGTTTCAAAGACGAAGCGGTGCTCTGCCTTCGCTTGCACCCGGACATGATTGCTAAGTCCTACGATCCGCAGGGTATCTTCGGCCTCGTGCGCGATTTGGAAAACGTCGGCTCACGCAACTTTCGCCTGCCGACCGCCGAGGTCGCGCAGACTAAGCGAATGAAAAAGCAGCTCGAGCAGGACATTCGCGAAGTCACCGGGCGCATGGTCTTCGTGCGGAGCAACGATGCGGGCTTCCGCCGACTGCTTAATGTGCTTGACCAGTCCGAGGGCGCATTGCCCAAGCCATTCCGTGAAGAGATCCAGCGCATCGAAAAATTCGACATGCTCGACGCGAACGAACAACTCCTGGGTTTTGATCCCGGATGGAAGGAGGGACGTGTAGAAGTCGTGCTGCATCCGTCGCGTCACTCAGAGGGCGAGCAAACGCTCTTCCTTAAGGAGCTCTTCCGCGGGCAAGGTGTGACGTGGGGAAGGCCCAACGTAGCCTACTACGACAATGGGCCGCTCTTCATTTCCTGTCACCTCAGCAGCAACGCCCTGCAAGCCCTCGCAGGGGCGAACCCACTCCGCACGGCGCACCCGCTCGTCTTTGGCGGCTTTGAAAACCTGCGGAACGCGCACACGTTCCCCGCGCCTCCGGCGCCAACCACGACGACGCGGTCGACGATCAAGGTCGGAATGTTCGACGGCGGCATTGACCCAAACCACCCTCTGCTCCGCGGATATGCGGAGCAGGACGAAGGACTCTCGATCAAAACACCCGCTGCGGTCGAGGGCATCGCCCACGGCACCGCCGTCGCTGGAGCCATGCTCTACGGGCCGCTGAACGATCGCGACGCCCAAACGCCGTTGCCCGCGCCTGCGGTGACAGTGGTGAGCATCCGTGCGCTGCCGACTTCCAATCCAGCCGACATTGACCTCTACGAATCCATCGACGTCATTGAGGCGGCAGTGCCTGCGCGCAAGGACATCAAGGTCTTCAACGTGAGCTTCGGTCCGCGCGGTCCCATTCTCGACGACATGATTTCTCGTTTCACCTTCGCGCTCGATCTGCTGGCCGTCGGTCACAAAGTCGCGTTTTGCGTGGCCGTGGGGAATGACGGCGATGCGGGATCGGGGCTGAACCGGATTCAAGCGCCGGCGGATTTGGTGAACGGTCTCGGCGTCGGCGCTTACACCGAACGAAAGAATGGGAAAGTTCACGCGCCATATTCATGCCAAGGCCCCGGTCGCGAGTGCGCAAAGCTCAAGCCGGATGTCGTGGCCTTCGGAGGCTGCGACCAACGGCCAATTCACCTCGTTGCGGTTGCTCCGGGAATCAAAGTATTGAGCGCCGGCACCAGCTTCGCATCACCGATCGTCGCGGCACTCGGTGGCCAGGCGGCGGAGGGCTTTGAACGCGGAACAGCGCTACTCGCCCGTGCTTTGCTCATTCATTCCGCCGAGCACCCGAACGAAGAACCGGACAATTTTCTCGGACACGGCATCGTCCCTCTGAATCTCGACGGGCTGCTAACTTGTGGTGAGAAGCAAGTCACGGTGGTTTTCCAGGGAGACATCGCCGCGAAGAAGATGGTGAAGCTCCCCGTAATGCTGCCTCCCAATGTGGTCGCGAGCGGCAAGGTGGCCGTGAAATGGACAGTGGCCACGTTGCCACCTGTCGCGCCGAATCATCCTTCCGATTACACAGCGATGTGCATCGAAGACACGTTCTACCCGAATAGCCTAATTTTCACTTACACACCCAAGCGCGATGCGCTCGGCGGAAAACCGCGCCGGCTGCATGTCGTTGAGGACGCCGCAGAAATTAGGACACTCATGGCCGAGGGCTGGAAAAAATCAGCGCTTCCGGTCTCGGAGTCTGGCAATCAATACCCATCAGAAAGCGAGCGACGGGTGCAATACAAGTGGGAGGCTATCGTGCGCCGCTCGAAATCGAAGCTAGCTACGTCGCTGCACGAACCATTTCTCGTTCTGCATGCCATCCCGCGGCACGGAGCCATCAACCGACTCGAATACGCAGCTATCGTGACAATATCAGCACCGAAGTTCGGCGGTGATCTTTACGACGCGGTGATCCGCCGCTTTACCGCCCTCCAACCAGTCCGCGTTCGCACAGAAGCCGAACTTCGCGTGCAGATTTAGGGCTCGAAGTATTTAACGTGATACTCCGCCTGGGGGTAGTTCTTGTGGCCCATGCTGCGGCTCTCCTTCCGAACAGCCGACTGATTACCCATCGCTAGTGACCGACGACTCCGTCATTATTTTCCCGGCCGAAGTGCCAATAATGATTTCGCCGACTTGTTCCTGTTATCGACCAAAAAAGCTTTTGAGCTTCTGCCAAAAACCATTTCCCGGTTTGTCGTCGGATTCAACTCCGACACCTGAGTCTTTAAAATCGGCAGTTTGATCCGATCCGTAGATTCGTGCCTTGGCACGGGAGTTTTGGTCGCGGCCTTCCGAAATCATTTCTTTTGTCATTTTCCCTGACCAACAAACTCGATTACGCGTTATCCAATAGTGAGATTCACAGGGAAAGCTCCAGTTACCTATCGAGGGAGAAAAGGAAACCGATGCACCATCAAAGCTGAGTGTCCAGTCCGTAGGAGAGAGCGGAGTGACAACTTCCTTGCCGCATCCGCAGCAACATTTGTGAGTGGCTGTTGCAAATTGGATCGAAATATAGACCGTGTCCTTTTCCAAGACATCCGGGATATATTCGACAAACTCGAATTTCAGAACTTTTTCGCGCTTCATGCCTGATCCTCATTGCTCAAATGATTGCCCGAGACTGTATAGACACTGTTATGCTCTTTTTCAAGATCATGGTAAAAGCCCATTAATTTCTTCCATTTGATTACAGCGAGTGTCGCATTCAGAGCGTTGAGGTCGGCAATTTGTATATTCAGCGAATACTCATTAATTTGATCACCGTCCGACAATGAGACGCGGTTGCCGATATGATCGCGCTTTTCATTCGTGCTTGTCGTGGTTCTCACCAGTCCCAGCAGGGAATCCTCGACCAATTGAATTCCCATGCCGGTATCCACGTATGGCAATCCCGCATCGTCCAAGGTTTGGAAGATAAGACGCTTTACCTTGCTCTTGTCGAGGCAGACGAAAACGAACGCCACGTTCCGGAGTTGATCTACGTTAGATTCGTCGATATTGACCGGATGAGGTATGATGTGCCGGTGAATATTAGTATACTTTTCGGCCAGATATTCGACTTTTGTTGATTGCTTTTTGAGGTCGTCAAGTGACGCTGCCCCAGGAAAGCGGAAGGCGTTATGTTGAAGAAAATTATCACCGTCGAATAGATGAATTTCCTTAATTGGCGCCTTGGATACAAGGTCTAAAACATAGGCTCCTGTTCCACCCAAACCTACAATGGCAATGCTAGGCATCTCCAATTTGGCTGAAACAATCCCAATCTCGGCCCGGCTGGATGCGGTATCAAGGTATTGGAAAACTGACTCGCTCTCATCGGCTACGATGGGGCGAAAATTGGTGGCTTTAATTTCCGGGTCGAGCGATTGGGCAGGCGTGGCAAGCATCGCAATATACGATGTTACCTTGTGATAATAATCTTTGTAACCACCCGCAGGTTTACTTGAAAATGAGTGCTGCGTGGCAAAACCAGGAGCGAGATTCTTGACGTCGCTGTTAAGAATAATTTTCGTTAAAGCGGCTCCATCCTTATCACATGGCAGATCGCCGGAAAAATGAATTACGTGATCGTTGGGCGTTTTGGTGACATCAGCAGCCAAGGTCAATTCGGAAACAAGCGTTCCGAACTTTACCTCTTTTTGTTGGTTCACGTAAGGCACGTCTCCGACAACGAGGTGATTCGACACGATACGCACGTCGAATCCCTCGTCGCGAAGCCTTCTTAAGTCAGCGCTACGACTTATCAGTTGCTGTGACATCGAAGATTGTCCCGTTTTTGATGGTAATGGCTTCCCCCGCTGCGAGGGTTCCTTCATGCCGCTTACCGGCCGCTTTGCGGAAGGTGACGGTAATCATGATGTTCGGACCCGTCGGCGGAGTCTCAAACGCCAATGCAACGATCTCGGCGAATGACAAGATGCGCTTTTGAACCACCTTTTTGCGGGCGTTCACGATAATGGCGAAGCCTTTGAAGGGTTCATTGGTGCTGTAGAAGTGCTCGTCCTCCTTGAGGTGGATTTCTTCGGTGTCGTTAAAAACGGGATCGTCTTCTCTGTCACCGTGGGTCTCCCGGTAAAGCTGATTTCCGACCGGAATCTTAGCAAGAGCGTAGAGCTCGGCACACTTGGTCGGATTTGGCGAGTGATAGTGCTGCCGGTCGATATGAATCCGGACTTGGTGTGGGCCGTGTTTGTGGTCCCCTTCTTCGTGTTTTGTTTCTTGGTTCATGGCATTGGTCTCTCTTCGTGACGTATTTTAGTGTTTGATGATCTTCGAGAGCGATTTCCCGCCCTCACGTTCCCGCAATGTGTCCAGGCGCATATCTCCGCGAACTCCTTTCGCGAAATCAGGGCCGTAGGTTTTGCGAAGGGTCTTGACGAGGGTATCGCCTCGCTTTTCGCGGATTTCGCCGTTTTCATCCCGGCACCGGTTATCCAGTCCGGACTGACATTGTTTGGTGTGTTTCGACATATTCTGCCTCCTCTGATCGTATTGTTTTTATTGTCGTTTCCGTCAAGTCTCAGCGCAAAAAAATGCACCTCCTGCCAGAAGCGTCTTATACGTATTGACGGAAACGTCAAAGTATGTCAAATGCTTTTTTATGAGCGATGTTTTCAGAGTGAGATTGAAGGAGATGCGAGAACGGCGAGGCTGGAGCCAGGTGGAACTGGCGAAGAAAGCCGCCCTGCAAGCCACAACAATTTCGCATTTTGAAACAGGCAGCAGGGCTCCCTCATTCGACAATCTACGGCGACTTGCTGATGCTTTGAACGTTTCAACGGACTATCTGATTGGTCGATCAGGGGAGCCGGCAATGGCGGGACCACAAACGGACAGCCTTTTTAGAGACTTGCACAAACTCACCGATGCCGATCTCGAAGCGATGCGCATGATGAAGGAGGCACTGCTAAAAAAGAATACGGGGGATACACAATGATCTCTAGCGTCCGCGAGCGTGAAATTCACCAATGTGCTCTGGAGACTGTAGCAAAGGCGGCCTTCAACGGCCTGCCCGTTGATCCAAGGAAAATTGCCAAGGATAAAGATATCGAATTGAAGCCTTGGAAACCAACCAAAGCTGGAATCTCCGGCTTTTTGATGAAGCAGCAAGATGCCTTTGGAATAGGGTATTCCACAGCAATTGAGAATGAGGGCTTTATCAATTTTACGATTGCACATGAATTAGGGCATTATTTCCTGGACGGCCATGTCGAAGCCTTACTGCAAAATGGAAGTGGAATACATTTCTCCGCCAGCGGATTTGTCTCGAATGATATACATGAGAGAGAAGCCGATGCCTTTGCGGCAGAATTGCTAATGCCTGAGCCGTTTTTTAAGGCAGAATTGCGGAAGAGCGGCTCGGGATTTTCCGCCATCGAGCGATTGTCGGGTCTCGGTCATACCTCCGTCGTAGCGACGGCAATTAGATTTGCAAAACTTGCCGATGATCCGCTTGCCGCGATTTTGAGCAGTGGAAATCAAGTCGAATGGTGTTTCTTATCCCCTGAATTGAAAGAATGTCGCGGGGTCTATCAGTTGGGAAAAAAGAGTTTTGTCCCATGCGGCTCGCCGACAGGAAAATTTAACCGCGATGGCGCGCGCGTGCTTGCTGGTGGTAAAGTAGAAGGTTCCTGCTCGTTGAAAGATTGGTTTGAGAGGGCACCGGATATTGAATTTCAGGAAGACGTAGTTGGCTTGGGACACTACGGAAAAACACTGACGGTTTTATTTACCGAAGAGGCTTTAGACGATAAAGACATGGAAGATGAAGGCGACGATGAAGATCGCGGATTACCGTCCTCGCGTTGGAATCAAAGATATTAATTATGAAAGACCGGGCTGTCCGCACGGAAGGAGCAGTTTGGACGCAAACCTGCGGTGGCAGTAGTCACGAAATGTCTCCGTCGCTTAACGGTTTCTATAGCGGCTTTTCCGAATACTTGAAATCCTGCACAACGAGCGGGAGCCGTCCATTACCGAGCAGGTCAGGGTTGCGGATGAAGAGGAACTCCGTCTGGAACTTCACCGGCTCGCGGAACTCCAACTGATTGACCGTGCCCGTCCGGACCAGGTTGCCCTCGGCCCGGACGCGGACGGTTTCAAACGACTTACCGGAGCCATCCTTGATTTGCCGAGTATCGAGGATGTCGATCTTGGTGACTTCGACCTTTTGGTGGATTTGCTTTTCCTTGAACTCGGGATTTTGCGCCCGATAGATCGAGGCGGCTTTCTGACGGGCCGGCTCCAGATACAGTCGTTTCAGGAGGTCGGGCAGATCGGGACCGACGGGATTACGCTGGAGGAGGGCCAGGCATGCGAGGCGGGCATGGTAGGCCTGGAGATTCCCGGCATCCTCGAAGCCAAGCAGCGGCGCATAGATGAGGGTTCCTCCCGGATCGAGGATGACGACCTTCTCATTCTGCTTCATCGCCAGAACGGTCACGTAAGGAGCCGCGATCGCGAATGCGGTCGCGAGCACGGCCAGCGCCATCCAGAAGCGGGCGGCGACGAGATTGTTGGTAATGGAAGTAATGGCAGAGAGTTTCATGGGAGTCAGGTGTTCCGGGTGGCGAGCGGAGAATCCACGGGTAGCGGCTGGGCCGTAGCCGCGTGAGAGTTGAAGGCAGCCCGCGCCGCATGGGGCGTGGCAATGCTGCCGGGATGGTGGGAAACCGTTCCCTTGTCATGATCCACCACGGCAAATGCATTGGGCGCGGTCTGGTACGCGACCATGGACTCATTGTCTGAGCTGACCACGCTATCGCTTCCTTCCGGAACGGGCGGTGGAGGCGGAACGTCACCCCCGCTCACCGCCCCGGAAACCTCGCTGGCGATCCGCATCGCGGTTCCCGCCGCTCCCCTCGCCGCCTCCGTCCCGGCCAGCACTCCCTGCGCGGCGGCCGAGCCGCCGAATGTCGCCACGGCCCCCGCCGCGCTCAATCCGGCACCCACGGCCAACCCCGCGGCCTGCATGGATCCCTGGACTCCTGCGTGCAATGCGGCGGTCGTGCCACTGATTCCCTTCATGATCGCCCCGGCGACGAATGGAACCGAGAGGTAGAAGAACACCGTGACGATCGAGGCAAACGCCATGATGAACGGGAAGAGCAGCCAGTTCTGAACGACGATGAAATTTTGCCCGGCCTGCACGAGCCCACCCGTCGTGATCGGCACGAAGAGCATGTCGCTGATGGCCACGATCACGATGTCCACGAGGCAGATCGCAACATGCCAGAGCAGCACCGTGAGCGACGTCACCCCGAACTGAATGCCGAGCGACTGCGTTGGGGTGAAGAACAGGAATCCAATGAGGAGGGGTGAAACCGCGACGAGCCCCGCGATCGCGAATTCCTGAAAGAAGCGGAGGACCATCAGCATGAATCGTCCGATGCCCTGAAAGAACATGCCGATCGCGGCGGGCACGATCTTACCGAGGTCCGTCCACGAATCGGATGGCTGGTTCTCGATGCGGGAGCGCAGGAGCTGCTCGAATTTCGCGTCTCTCGCACCGGTGAATTTCGAGCGAATTTCCACGAATGCCTTTTGCCCGCCATCCATCATCGCGGGGTAGCTCGCGAGCAGCCCGACAATGAGGATGACTTTGATCAGCGCGCCGAGAATCGCACGGGCGTCCGATCCCGCCCGCCATGCCATTTCTCCAATGCCGATGACGCAGAGCATGAAAGCGAACGGCATCATCAGCGTGCGGATTTCGAGGGCCGCGTTGTATAGGTTCGAGAGGGCCGGGATCATAAAAGAGAAATGGAGAGCGTCCCGCTCAGAATCCGGGAGGCAGGCTTTCGGTCGGGAGGCTGAGGTCAGGCAGGTTAGCCTCGGCCTGGGCGGCGAGCTTCGCCGACTGCCGATTGCGCTCCCGGCTGATTTCCTCGGCGGCGACCTCCTCCTCTTCGCGCCGGTTCTGATTCAGGGCGTGGAGGGATGCGAGCTGGCCGTTGGCCGTTTCCACCATGCTGTCGAGATCGCCGAGGGCCGTCTGCGCCGTGGCGAGCGAGCCTACGAGCTTCTGGACTTCCGCATCCGTCTTCGCTCCCTTCAACTGCGTGTTCAGCTCGGCGATCTGCCCCTTGAGGGTCGTCCGCTTGCTACGCGCCTCGAGCAATAGTTCCTCCAGCCGGGAATAGGCATTTTCCATCGCCCGGTACTGTTTCAAGGGATCGTTCGAATCCCGGAACGAAGCCGCTCCATCGAAAGGGACGGAGAGATTCTTCCATGCGGAAAGATCGATGGGCCGAAAAAGCTCCTGAATCGTCCCCGACAACTGCGCTCCCTGGGCCGCGATCCCGGCGAGATCGCTCAGCGTGTCCGCGATCCCGGAGTTCCGGAGATACCCGGAGAACACCCTGTTGTCGATGAGGCCGGCAACCGCCGCCGGATCGCCAATGGCCTGCTTCACCTGATTGGCCGTCTCCAACTGCTGCCGAACGGTGGTCAGCGTATTCGCCAGATCGTTCAGCTGCTCCGCCCATTTCGTCTGCTCCCAGGCATATTTCAACTGATCGAAGATATTCTTCTGAACGGCGGCCTGCTCGACGATGGGGTCGCTCACGACGTCGCCCACGCCAAGCACGGCGCGGGCGTGTGGCGCCGCAAGCGCGGCAAGTGATGCGGTAATGATCACGATCTTTTTCATGACGGTAGTTCCTCTGGGTTTGGGTGGGTTTACTCGTAAATCGGGATGGAAATATCGTAAGGGACGGTCTTGACCTTCGCGTTTGGGTCTGGAGTGACAGGCAGCCGATAGACCGTCAGACGAGGCCTTTCCCGCACAGGTTCCTCGCGCCTCTGCATATCCTGCAGGATCCAATACTGGCGCTTCACGGTATCGGCCGCGCCAGCCTCGTATCCCTTCTGGAATTGGCTTCGCGTCGCGCATGCCGGAAACAGGCACATCACGACGCCGCACCATGCGAATGCAGCAACGAGCCCCTTTCCCTTCCTACAAGAAACAAACGGAACAATGGTTTTCATGAGTGTCAGTGGTTGGGAGAAGCAAACGCGGCGGCCTCCGAAAGAATCCCGCTTACGGTGTCCTCGTGGTTGCGAAGCAGACGGCTTCGGCTGTCAAAGTCCTCTCCCGTCGAAGAAGAGCAGAAGAGCATTTCCGGAGAGACCCGGTTATGGATCGTCCCGCAACGCGGCTGTCGCACGTCCAAATGGTGATAGGACAAAGCCGCGTACTTGTTCCGCGGCGGAAGATGCTCCGGCAAAGGATACCGGGACACGGCCTCCTTCGTCGCGTCCGACAGATCGATATCCTTCGCGACATCCTCGATGTCCCGCCGGTCGTTCATGCGCGTGAAGAAGAACTGCTTTGCGTTACCGAAGACGATGGGCCGAATCGCCGACCGCTGGAACCGGCTGTACTGCTGAACGATCGAAATGATCCAGGTGGAGAACTTCGACAACTGCGCGTAGAACTCCGAAACGAGCTGCTCCCCACCGGGGATGTCGAGGGTTCGGGCCACCTCCTCGAAAACGACCCGTTTCCGCACGCCGCGCGGAAGCGTGATAATGTGCTGGCGTCCGTAGTTCGCGATGAGGAATCCCGCGAGTTCCTTCAACTGCCGGTTGCTCTCGGGGATATAGGTCAGGTCGAAATGAGCCACCCGGCCCGTGATCGAGAGCGTCGAGTGTCCGCACACGAGCCTCTGCTCGTTCCATGGCGCGAGCAAAGTCGCGAGGTGATTGATTTCATCGCGATCATGCTCCGGGAATGGCGCCACGAGCATCATCTGCTGAAGCATGTCGTGGGTCGGATGATCCTCTGGACGAAAGAACGCGAATGCCGCATTGCGAACATACCGCTCCGTGTCCGGCGATTTGAGAAACCGGGACACCTCCTGCGGAGTCGGCCTGGCGGCCAGCGATAGCCGCTCGTCCTCACTGACCGAGTGACGCAGCTCCGTCCACGCCTCCAGGAACGTCGCGGAAACCGGCAGGCGCTCCCTCTTGTAGGCGAGCGCGGCCATCGCCTGCCTCGCCACGGCGTCGCTCCGGCCGGCATCCTCCCCGATCCATTCCTCGAAGCGATCGGTATAAAGCTGCTCGATGTACTGGGTGATCTGGGCCAGCCGGAGGCTCCGCCTGTCCTCGTCGGCAGGGTGTCCGGCCATCTTGGCCACGAGCGCGGCGGCGGTGGAGATTTGGAGATTGGTCAACGGCGCGCCCTGCGTGTCGAAATAGTTCAGGCACAAGTCGCCGTCCGGCTGGATGACGATGGGCGTGGCTCCCAGAGCCTGCGTCCAGATCCCATAGGACAGCCCTTCCTCGACGATGAGCGAGAAATCATAATACGGATCCGTTTGCGAAAGCAGGTCGCACATGAAGGCCGATTTTCCAGCCCGCGTCATGCCGAGCAGAACCGCGAGCTGCGGCGTGCCGGAAACGAACGTGCGGACGCCGACGAGGTTCCGGTTACTCCCGTCGTAGAGAGCTTCGGCGTTCTCCAGATGTCCCGTGAACGTCGAGGAAAACGGCAGCATGTCGGCCAGCCACTCATCGAGGCCAGCATCGGCATGGTGCGTGTACTTTCCCCACACCCATCCCGGCCATGTCTGGAACCACATGTTCTTCGTGGTGGCCGCCGACGAGACATTCGACGTCCAGCACTGGGCATCCTCCATTTGGCCGAAGGCGGCCTCGATCTGCCGCGTCTTGGAAATCAGGCCCTCCTCGGTCCCATCCCAGACATGAACCACGTAGTCGTATTGAAGCGGCACGGTGTCTCCCTGCGCGAGCTGCCGGATGCGCTCCTCCTTGACCGCCTTCGCGGTCAGAAGCGAATGCCTGCCTTCCGCCGCGTAGTCTCCCCTCACCCGCTCGAGCGAGCGCTCGGCCCGGCCGATCTCCCTGCGAACATTCTGGGGATAGAGGTTGACCGTGATGGCGTAGTCCAGAAACGGGAGCGACGTCAGCGCCCAGAAGATTCCCCTTCGCGTGCGCTGCGGACGTCGTTTGAGAATGACGAGGTTGTGGTAATAGCCATCGGCGAAGAAACCGAACGTCCGCCCGGCCTGCGCTCCCTGATGCCAGCAATTTTGATGGATGGTTTCCTCCTCGCGGAACTGGCCGATCGGATCGTAGCCGTCGCGCCGGAGGTATGAGGGATTGAAGAAGGTCGCGTAGATACGGAACAAATCCTCGGTGGACATGGCCGCCACCCGGCATCCGTGCGGCTCGAACAATGAGGAGATCACGCGCCCGTGCTGCTCGAAGCCCTCGTTGCATTGGGCGAGAACGCGCCGGTAATGCTCGTCGAGAAGTTTCCGGTCCGCGCCCGCCGGAGGGTTCACCGGAATCCGCCGCGACAGGAACAGGACGAGCTTCTCCCGCCGAAGCCGTCCCTCCTGCATCGCCTGCCAATAGCGATTGAATCTCTCGTCCCGCGAAATCGCGGCCCATGATCCGGGCTCGCAGCGCTCGTCCGTGACCTTCTTGTATGCCAGCAATTCCGCACGGTAATCCGAATCCACCGACCAGCGGATTTGCGCGCGGGTGGATTCGTCCAAGCTGTGAAGAAACTGCCGGACGGCGGAATAGAAGCCGTCGAGCGCGTGCTCGCTCGCGTGGCGAAGATCCGGCACATCGAGCACAAACCCTTTGGAAACGAACCCTCGTTTGTCGAGATCGTTCCAGATAATGAGGTCGTGGGAGAACCACCCGTTAGGCGCTTGCATGAGAATCGAGCGGATTTCGGGGTTGGCGGACGGACGGCATCCAGCCGGAGCCGCACGCGAGGGTTTCCAGCAGATCCGTATCGAACGATCTCGGCCTGCCCTGCCTAAGCCCGAACACGTAGGCCGCCGTGAGAACGAGCGGCATCGCGCCCGCTCCGACGCTGAACGTCGGCGAATGACCGCGCGAGAGCATGAGCACGAGACCGACGCTCAAAAGGAGACCCACCAGAATGAACAGGATGTTCATTCCTTCGACGCCCCAGATCTTGCCATCGCTGTCGTCCCCGGCGTGGGTGGCCACGAGGTTCATTGTCCGACGCTGATCGTGGGCAGGCCGCCCGCGTTGAAGAGGGCTTCGGCGATCACGACGGCGAGGCCGAGAAGCATCCCGCCCACTATGGACATCTTGCCCATGTCCGCATTACCGCTGCGCACCTGCCAGCCGCCATGACCAATCACGACGACCGCGATGATGAAGAGGAATTTGGAGATGATACCGAGGCCCGCGGAGAGGGCTCCGTCCAGCGCAGCCGCGAAGATTAGTGAGTTCATACGAGCGGCACGGTAAGCGCGAAATGAAAAGCGGCTGCTCCCAGTCCGGAGCAGGTTATGAAACCCACGATGTAGGCTCCGAAGCGCGATGCCCTCGACATGTCGATCGCGTTGCAGAGCTGCTTCGCGCATCGGATGTAGTCGGGATAGAGGTCCTCGACTCCCACCCCGAGCGCGCGGGAGAGAAAGATCAGATCATCGTCGGAGACCCAGACGAGCCGCGCCTCGATCTTGGAAACCTTGACGCGCGTGACGTCCGCGCCGAGAAGCTGAAGTTTGATCGCCAGGTCGTTCTGTGACCAATTTCGCCTGCTGCGCAGTCGGCGAACTTCGGGACCGATGACATTGAGATTTCTCATAGCTTATGGCTTTGAGAACTCCGACATGCCGTCGGATGAAGCGTCAGAGGCTGTGTGAGGAGCGTGTCCCGATTAGTGATGAAGCGGTCGATATCGACCGTTCGTCACTGCGGATTTTGCCGCCGCAAAAGCTGCCGTATCCGGGCTGCGGAGCGGCGTCCGAGCTGAAGGGGAGCGGGAAATCCGGCGATTTCCACGGTGAGTTCATCGCGTCCGTTCATGACAACCTTCCGGACCGCCCCGATGTTGAGGATGACGGAACGATGGACGCGGACGAAGTGCTGCCCCGGCAGAATCCGCTCCCATTCCGACATGCTTCGCCTCATCAAGATCGAGCCGCCGTCCGTCAGATGCACCTTGGAATAATTCTCCTCGGCTTCGATGCCGGCAATCTCGGTAACGAATACCATGCGACAGGTGCTGTCCGATTTGAGAAATATCCTGTCATCCTCCGTCAGCGGTTCCGCCCGGACTGGCGGTGGCTGCCGAACGATACGCTGCAGCGAGTGCGCGAGCCGCTCTGGATGGACCGGTTTCACGAGGTAATCCACGGCATTGACCTCGAAAGCTCGCACCGCGAATTGGTCGTAGGCCGTCACGAAAATGATCGCGGGGATCGGATCGAGCTTCGGCAGTAGGTCGAATCCGTCGCCGTCGCGCATCTCGATATCGAGGAAAACCAAGTTGGGCCGAAGATCCATGCACAGCTTGGCAGCTGTCGCCACCGAACCCGCTTCGCCGACAACTTTGACGTTGGGATGGTCCAGCAACAGCTCCTGCAAAACCTCGCGGGCAGGAGTCTCATCATCGACAATGACTGCGCGCAATTCCGGCAAACTCATTCGGGAATCTCCACTTGGACCGTCACCCATCCGGCATCCTTCAAAATCCGCAGGCAGTCTCTTCCGGGATAGAGCAACGCCAACCGGCGGCGCAAATTTTCCAATCCGACTCCGCCAAATGGGCGCGGACGTGTCTCGTCCACCCATGTTCCGGTGTTGGCGACTTCGATGCGCAGCATTTGATGCTCCAGCCGCGAGACGGTCAGGCGCACTCGCAACGGCAACGGTGATGTCTTTCGTCCGTATTTGATGGCATTGTCCACCAAGGCCAGCATGAATACGCCCGGTACGAGCGCATCGCGAGCCGATTCATCCATCTGGCATTCGATTTCCAGCTCGTCCCGGAACCTCGCCTTTTCGATGGCGAGATAACCCTTCATCGCCTCGAATTCGCTTCCCAGCGGGACCCGATCACGGTCCCGATTGTCGAGCGAGTAACGAAGGTAATCGGCCAGTGCCTGCACGAGGTCTTTGAGCTGCTGCCCCGGACGGGAGATTTCCGCCCGCAGGGCATTGAGCGCATTCAAGATGAAATGCGGGTTCGTTTGCGAACGCAGCAACTGAAGCTCGGCCCGCTGCCGCTCAGTTTCCGCACGCGCGAGCTGCAACTCCCGATCCGACGCATCACGCATCGATCTGATTCCGAAATACAGCAGACTCCAGCACAAATAAACGCTCATGCAAAAATAGATCATCCGCAGCGCGTTCACCTGTCCGAACAATGCGGCATCCTCGAGAGCAATCCTGTGATCAAGCGCCAGCGAAAATCGAGCCACCACCCACCCTGCCAGCAAACTGACCACTCCAATCAGAAGCGCATTGCCGATCAGTGGCCAATGGCGTTCGTATGCCTTCCGGTAGATGGCTCGCATTCCGAACGTCAGCAGAAAGGCAAATCCATCCCGGACAAGCGTGGTAATGAGCGCGGCCCGAACACTTCCCAAGATGAGCACTTTCGAGGGAAACGACAAAACGAGATACCCGCCCCAGCCACCGAGTTGACACCGCCAGAATACGGGAATTCGCGCCCAAAAGGCGGTCCGCCGCCGTTCGTGTTCGATCCGAGACGCGGCTCCTTCCATGACTTATCAGCCGCGGCGGCTCCTTTTGCGGTGAACTTCCTCTCCGAAAACATCCGCCGGCGAAAGGTCGAGCCTTCGCAAAATACTCTCGACGCCCCGCAATGTCGCGGACTGATTCCCGTTGATCAGACGGTACAGTGTCGATTCGGCGATGCCCAGCTCCTTGGCAAGACTCGCATAGCTCCGCTTGCCACGCAGAGTCTTCAAAAAATCGGAGAATGCCTTATCCAGGCTGGGCATTCATCCAGCCAAGCAAGAAAATCATTCCGCATGCGGATGATCTTCCTCATACGGATGACACCTTCGATGGAAGCGTCACGTACGTCGGGGCTGCCGAACTGCTACGCCCAGGACGCTTTCTCTCAGCTCCATTTTGCGGTTTTACCCTCCTCTTCCAGAGGGTTATATTCGATCGGTGAATTCGCGACTCGCGACGGCCTGGTCTCAATCCTGTCCACTTGCTGGCCTGCGTTGAAGAAGGTTGCTCCACCGAAGAACCCGTGAAAGCTGCCAGAGGGCGTCCAACAAAATGAGGAAGCATTCTGTGAGCGGCTCAACGGAACCGGAGCCAGCCGAAGATGCGGATCTTCAGAAAATCCAGGATTGTGAAGTATAGAAGACACGCACCGGCGATCGTGACCAGCAGGCCCAGCCGGAGCGAGGGCATTATCAGATCACTTTGCGAGAGGATCACGGCGGCAAGGATGCCAAACGCGGAGCTGGCAATCAGTGGGAAGGCAGGTCGGGACGCCCAGAAATGTCCTCGCTCACGGAGCAGGTAGATTCCCGCCTGCGTACTGAAGATAACCGTCGTGAATGCTAGTGTTTGCAGATGTGGGGTGTCGAAATGCAGGACGTAGTCGCCGTACACAAAGACACCGAGGGAGAAGAAGAGCTTGCACCCGCCAATGATCGACGCCGCGATAAGGATTGCGCGAGTGTTCCAGCGAGTGGGCGTGTTGGAAATGCTCATGTGGTCCGCGGAAAGAGACATTGTCAGAAAATCGTTCAGGAACAGGACCAGCACCATCATGAGCGGCGTCATTGGCTTGTGCCCAGTGAGCAGGAAGCCGGCGGCGAGGAGGGCCATCAACTCGATCTTCTTGGCCAGCATGTTGAGGGTGTAGGTAATGATTTGCTGGAAGACCTGCCGGCTTTCACGAATGGCTGGGACAACGTCTCCCAAACCGGGCCGCGTAAGCACGATTGCCGCTGCGGCCTTGGCCACATCGGTCGCCGAGGCGACGGCTATCCCCGCTTCCGCCTGGCGTAGCGCCGGAGCGTCATTCACACCGTCGCCAACCATGGCGACAACCTGCCCAAGGCGTTGGAACGCGCGGATAATCCTGAACTTCTCCTGGGGTAAAATGCGCGCGAAGACACTATGCTTCAGTGCTTCGCCGCTCAATGTTCCGCGGAGATCTTCGAGAGGGCAGATGCTGGGGGGTATGCCGACCAGGCCGGCGACGTGGGCCGCCGTCAGCGCGTTGTCTCCCGTCACCATGACGACGCGCACGCCAGCCTCCTGGATCGCCGAGATAACAGCTGCCGAATTTTCCCGCAGCTCGTCCGCCAATCCGATAAGACCGAGGAATCGCCAGTGCTCCCCGTCCTCATTTGAGGCCACAGCAATAACCCGCTCACCAGTTCGGGCGATTGCGTCCGTCTGTGTTTGCCACACTGGCCGAGATATTCCATCGAACTTCGCAATCGCCGCCGGTGCACCTTTGATTGCATGGCAGAGGCCGCGGGCGGAACGGCTGGTGCCTTCTGCCCACTTGACCGCGGGATCAAAAGGTTTGAACTCGATACGAGACACCTCGGAGAAAGCGCATCCTCGTTGCTGTGCGGCCACAAGGATCGCCGCGTCCACCGGATCCTGTCCGGACGGATCGCTTGCGGTCGTCGCCGCCCGCAAGAGTTCTCCCTCTCCGCAACCCGGCGCGGCCCAGAGCGTTTGAACCGTGGCCTGGTTGCGGGTAAGGGTTCCAGTCTTGTCTGTGCATAGCACGGACATGGAGGCAATGTCGTGCAGCGCGCTCAATCGTGTAATGAGCACTCCGTGACGGGAAAGCCGCACCGACCCGATCGCCGCAGTGAGTGTGAAAGTGGCTGGCAACGCGACCGGAATGGATGCAAGCAAAAGCGCCAGCACCAACGGGAGCATGTGCCCTAACGAGATCCCCGAATGGTAAGCATAGCCGAGGACCACCACGATCATGGCCGCATTCACGACGAAAAGGTTGCGCACGACGGCGGTGACCTCGTGCTCCTGCCGATTCACCGACCTCGCTGTCTGCACCAACTCCGCAGTTTTCCCAAAAAATGTGTCTGCCGCTGTGCCGATTACTTCGCCGGCGGCGCCACCGCTTTGCACCACCGAGCCCGCATAGGCGACGCCTCCTCGCTCGATGGCGACGGCGGAGGATTCCCCCGTGAGCATCGATTGATCGGCAAAGATCAGTCCATTCTCGATTCTCACATCCGCAGGGACGATCTCCCCCTGTGCCAGGTGCGCCCAGTCGCCGGGAACCAGTTCCTCCGCGGAAATTGTAACCCATGCACCGTCGCGCCGAACTTTGGCGCGCACCTGCAATTGCCGCCGCAACAGCATGAGAACCTTCTGCGTGCGCTCTTCCTGCAGGAAGCTCAGGATCGCATTGAAGATCAACAGCCCAGCAATCACGGCAGCCTCGATGGCTTCCCCTAGAAAGAGCTGAATGATTATTGTGGCTTCGAGAAGCCATGGCACCGGGCTCCAAAACCGGCGCACGAACTCCCTGGCGGGGTGCGTCTTCTCTTCCGCGACAATATTTGGTCCGAATTGCTTCGTGCGCCTTTTCGCCTCTTCGGTGCTGAGCCCCGGAGGCATTTCGGAACTTTGGTTTGCGGCAGCGGACATCAGCGGGCGGCGCCGGTAGTCCGGGCGTCATATGATCGGTGGAACCTAGGATCGATGCGCTGCCCGCAAGAGATCGGGACGCTCCGCGAAGGATCCTTGCGAAGCCATGCCTCCAGGGAGCGCGTGTCTGATGCCGGTGTGATCATGACTTGAAGTGATCTCAACCCATAATACCCGCTCTTCAAGGATATGACGATCCCGTAACTGGGAAGACCAGCCCCGGGGCACGACGATTTCGTAGATATCCGGATGCGAGCACAGGTACGCGAGTAGCATCATACGATCAAGACGAGACCGCTCACGTGATAAGCTGCCCGACGAAAGCGACCGAGTCGCGCCTGTATCCAGCGCGAGCGAATTGCGCGAAAAACTCAGGCGATTTCCGAATGGTGCCCATTTTAGATCAGATCGAGACCCATTACAGGACGGCGGCCCTGACTAATGATCGTCGGCAGAGACTTTCCCAGAGCGTCCCCTTCATCGTGAACACAACGTCCTCGGGCCGATTTGCGTGCCCCCTCTCGTTCAGTAACCCGCACCGTGACGCCAAGGGATTCTATCCTTACGACAATGGAGTGGCGAACCGGGAAATCTAAGCGGAAAAACGGCGAATGGTGAAATCCCTCAAACCGCCACGAGACATTGCCTAAACTATTCCACGTATCGCTCCAGCACGGTCAGCAGCTCCGTAAGACGCTTTTCGCCGCTGGCTGGATCGGTCGCGTGCTCGATGCAGTGATGCAGGTGAGTGTTGATGAGTTTCTCCGAAAGAGACTTGATCGCCCGGCGGGCTGAGACGAGTTGAGCGAGAACCTCAGCGCAATCTCTGTCGGATTCGAGCATCTTTTCCACGCCATTCAGTTGGCCGACGATTTTTCGTAAGCGAGCTTTGAGAGCTTTCGTATCTGTCTCGGGATGATGATGGCTGTCAGATTTAGACACGTGGAGCCAGTTTGAAGGCATCGAGGACCAGAAGCAAGAATACGCTCGGCAAATAAGGGGTATGGGAGTATGCCCCATCAATGCCTTCCTTCAACGAATTGGTCAGCCAGGGCGCAGCCAATGCCTGGCTATTCATTCCGACCGCCATCCTGCTGGGCGTCCTGCACGGGCTGGAGCCTGGGCATTCGAAAACGATGATGGCGGCGTTCATTGTCGCGGTCCACGGCACGGTTGCCCAAGCGGTTCTTCTCGGCCTTTCCGCGGCGTTTTCGCATTCGCTGGTCATTTGGCTATTGGCGGCGATTGCCCTGCATTACGGCTCGCAGTGGAATGCGGAATCCACCGAGCCATATTTCCAAATGGCTTCCGGTGTCATCATCATCGCGCTGGCTGTCTGGATGTTTTGGCGGACGCGTCGCGAGGCAATCGCGGCAGCGGATCATTCTCACGGCCACGACCATAGCGCCGAGGGACTGCATGGCGGTCAATGGATCGCCACCGGGGATGGATTTGTCGAATTGACGGTCTTTGAAACGAATGTGCCTCCCCGCTTTCGGCTCTATTTCTACGATAGCGCCCGCAAGCCCAAGGCGGCCGCCGCCGACACTGTGGTCCTCACCACGATTCGATCAGGTGGCGAGAGCCAGTCGTTCGCCTTCGTGCCGCGAGAGGACTACTTGGAGGCGGAAACCGAACTTCCCGAGCCACGTAAATTCGAGGGAATCCTGGAAATCCGCCACGGTGATCACAGCCACGAATATGCCTTCGAGTTCAGCGAAGGTGACCACCATCATGAGGGTCTCGCTCTCTCCGACGGCAGTTATCAAGATGCCCACGAACGCGCCCATGCGTTGGATATTGTCCGGCGGTTCGGGAATCGAAACGTCACCACAGGACAGATCGTGATTTTCGGTCTGACCGGCGGCCTGCTTCCGTGCCCGGCGGCATTGACGATCCTTCTGGTGTGCCTGCAGCTCAAGCAATTCACGTTGGGTTTTGTCCTCGTTCTTTCATTCAGCTTCGGACTCGCCCTCACGATGGTCGCCACTGGAACCGCCGCGGCGTGGGGCGTCCGGCATGCCTCGAAGCACTTCAAGGGGTTCGGGGAATTCGCTCGGAAGGCTCCATATTTTTCGAGTGCGCTCCTGACCTGTGTCGGACTGTATATCGGCATCCAAGGCTGGCTACACTTGTAGTAGCCAGATAGGAATTATTATTAAACCGAATACCTCGATCAAACTGCGGCAATAGATTATCGGATCGGAGGAGCTGGAGACCAGGTCATTCTTGCGGTGGTACGCGGATGCATGGCGACCACAGTGCCTAGTTCGATTTTCATTCCCTTGCCGACCTGCGGTCAGCCCTTCCGACGTCAATCGTTCGTCTCGCGGCTTTGCGTCTGCCCGCTTCAAAAGCTTCCGGTAGTGCCGCTTTACGTACCCGGCGGGAGCAGCGAGTTTTCACGAGAACTGCTCCTTGCGATACTCTTAAATGTACCGCTCGCGCCGGTCGGTATTCGCTACCGATGCACCCAGCCCCTGGCAATCGGCCACGCCATGAGAATCCGGTATGGTACCTCCATTATTTGTAACAGATGCCTTCCGGAGAATCGCCAAAGGGGTGCCAGGATAGCATTGGCAACGCAGGCAACTCCGATCCCGCCCAGCATGTCGAATGGAAAGTGCAGGCCAAGAAACACTCGCGCCCAACCGACGATTGCGCCCAGCCCCAGCGTGAGCCAGCCAAGCAGGCGCACTCGACAGAGCACCAAGCAGAGGCCAATCGTCGCGAAAATGGTCTCGTGATCGCTAGGAAACGATGAATCGGCGACATGTTCAGCCCACGCGTGGCCGAGGCCGATTGCGAATGGTCGCGGCGCGACTTTCCTGCGTACCCCACAGCCACATGGCAGTCAGTAAAATGGGGACCAAATAGATAAGATCGTTGGCGATGATTGCGGTCGCGTCGATGATCCAGGATGGCGTGCCCACCTCGGCGTTGATTTTCAGAAACAGCGTTCGATTCAGTTCTTCCCAACCCATGCCATGAATTTCCCTGTCAGTAATTCGCAGATTTGCCGTGGCGCTCAGGAAGGCTGCCGCCGCAGCAAACCGAATGGCGTAACGCCCGGTATCCGCAGCCCGTCGTATTGCGAGAAAGCGACCTGCGGGGAATCGAATCCGTCGTTCTTCTCGCAAATCGTCCCATGACCCCCGTCGGCAAATACAATCCCGACTGGGCCATCCTGAAGCACGACGACACGGTGCTGTATCTTGTCCGCGAGACCAAGGGCACGAAGAACTTTGAGAAGCTGCGGAACAGCGAGGCGGAAAAAATCCGCTGTGGCCGCCGGCACTTCGAAGCACTGTCTGTTGACTTCGGGGTGGTGGTCACTGCAGCCGATCTGCCTTGATGCTTGTTTTGACACAAACTCATGGTAGTTTTTGTGTCAAAACGCAATGCCAAAGCATGCCACATCGACTGATAGCAAGGTTCTTGACCGCATTCGCAGTCATGGGCGGGGATGGGTTTTTACCCCAGCCCACTTGACCGATCTCGGTACACGCAATGCCATTGCCTCCGCGCTCAAACGCTTCAAGGCCGACGGTATCATCCGCCAACTCGCACGCGGTCTTTACGATTATCCGGTCCAGGATTCCATGCTCGGCACGGTCGCACCGTCCGCAGATGCCATCGCCCGCGCGCTGGCCGTGCGCGATGCGATTCGCCTCCAGCCTTCCGGAGCTTATGCCGCCAACGTGTTGGGTCTTTCCGAACAGGTACCGGCCCGAATCGCCTTTCTCACCGATGGACCGGCCCGGAAGGTGAAAATCGGCAAACGCGAGATTCTTCTCCAGCATACGACTCCACGCAACATGGCTACTGCAGGTCGCAAGAGCGGCACCCTCATACAGGCTCTGCGTTACCTCGGCCAAGATCAGGTGGACGAGAAAGTTCTCGCCACTATTCGCCGCCAGATTACAGACGAAGACGGCCCGAGCCTTCGCGACGATCTCCGCCATGCGCCGGCATGGATTGCGGATCTCCTGCGTCCATTTATCGCAACGTCATCGAAATCGTGAACGAGTTCCTCAAATTGCCTCCCGAGCGTCGTCTTTTCGCCTTCCAGCAGGTGGATGAAGCGATGGGGCTGCAAGCCGTGAGCGTCGAAAAGGACTTATGGGTGTGCTGGACGCTGCGGGGGCTTTTCACGATGCCCGGCATCGGTGAGCATCTCACCTTCAAGGGTGGAACCTCCCTGTCGAAGGCTTGGAAACTGATCCAGCGCTTTTCCGAGGACATCGACATTGTCGTGGACAAGGAAGTCCTTGGGGTCGGCGGAGACGCCGCGCCGGAAATGGCTCCCAGCAACAAGCAGCGCAAGGCGCGTCTCGAAGAACTAATGGACGCCTGCCGTGAATGGGTGCAGGGAACGCTGCAACCAGCTCTTGCCGCCCGCCTGCAAGCCGCCCTCGGCAAAACGGGATGGAAACTGGAAGTCGATCCCGACATGCCGGACGGCCAATGCCTGCTTTTTCATTATCCGTCCCTCTTCGCACCTGGGGCGGCTGGATACGTGCGCCCGGTGGTGAAGATCGAACTCGGCGCTCGCTCCGATGATTGGCCGCATGAAGAAAAATCCATCCTGCCCTATGTGATCGAGCATTTTCCCGCGCTCGACTCCAACGCAGCCTTCATGGTCCGTGTCATCACGGCTGAACGCACGTTTTGGGAAAAGGCTTGCCTGCTCCACGAGGAAACCTTCCGGCCCATGGACAAGCCACGGAAGCTCCGCATGGCCCGGCATTACTACGATCTCTGGTCACTGCTTGGCGCCGGCATTGGCGAGCGGGCAATGGCGGACATGGACTTGTTTCAGCGTGTCGCCGAACACCGGGAAATCTTTTTCCGGTTCTCGTGGGTGGACTACAGCTCACACAAGCCCGGCACTTTCCGCCTCGTCCCGCCCGACGAACACCTTGCAAAATGGCGAGCCGATTACGAGGAAATGCTCGGGCCAATGTTCTTGGCGAGACACCCAGCTTCGACGAAATGATAGCTGCGGCGGCGGGCTTCGAGAGTGCCTTCAATGCGATCTCAAGATAGGGCCGCGTTTGGTGTCCGCGAGTAGAGACCCACGGTCACAAATAGAGCCGATTCTTGTGACGGGATCATCTATCCCTCAATGGCAAGACGGTCCGACATCTGAGATAAAGCAATGGTACCGTTGACCGATGCGCCAGATTTGAGCGCATGGCGAATGGCATCGCCAATGAACTTCTGTACCGTCTTCTTCATTGGACGCGCGCCAAGTACCTTGTGAGTGCCGTGCCGCACGAGAAACTCGAAAACGTCGTCTGAAACCGTGAGGTCAAATCCCTTCTGCCGAAGACGGTCCAATTCCTCGGAAATGGCGAGTCGCCCAATTTCGCGTTGCGTTTCCGGGGAAAGTGGTTTGAAAACGATTTTCTCGTCAAACCTCCCAATAAGTTCCGGGCGGAAAAATCGGTGCAGTTCCGAGAGAACCGCCCGCTCCAAGGTCGCGAATGGCAATCGCGTCGGACGGAGAAGCTGCTGTGAGCCGATATTGCTCGTGCAGACAATGTAGAAGCCGGAAAGGTCGTAGGCGCGGTGATCGGCCATCGTGATGCGGGCCGCATCGAGCATCTGCAAAAAGAGATCCCAGATCAGCCGGTGCGCTTTCTCGATTTCATCGAAGAGGAGAACGCCCTGCCGATGTTCGGAGAGAATCCCGCCGAGCCTTCCGGATGCGCCGGATTCGTCGCCCATGAACAGCTTCACGCTGTCCAGGTGAAGGAACTCCGACATGTCGAATCGAAATACGGAATCGTCGCCAAAAAGGTATCGGGAAAACTCCAGCGTCAATTCCGTCTTCCCTACCCCAGTCGGCCCAAGAAAAAGAAACGAACCGAGCGGCTTGCCGGTGGGCTGCAAGCCAAGCTGGCCGCGCTCCAGCACGGAACAAACACGGGGAATGACGTGACCCTGGCCTTTGATCTTGGAAAATAGATGCAGTTCGAGGCCGGTCAGCTTTTCGACGATGGCGGAAGGGTTCATGTCTGGAGAGCGGTTTGTTTTCGGGATTTGCCGAGCCACTGACGCAGGCCGTAGTCCGGTCGGGATTCGGTGAACCACGCGGGGTATGTGCCGTCGGGATTGATCGGAGGGATGAACCGCTTGCGGAATGGCCTTTCGCAATGACGGACGATCGCCGTGAATTTCGGCAGCTTCCGTAACCGGTAGGGCTCGAAGAACGGTTTGATCTTTCGCTGGTAATTGTAGGAGCGCTTACCCGCCGACCATCCCCATGATTTTTCGATCACCTCGCGCTCACCGATGTTCTTTGACGCGACATCGGCGGAGTCGTGATTTGCAACCGTGAAGATCAATTCATTGCTCAAATTGAGCATGAGAACGTCCGCATGGCGTTTATCGAGCGCGCCATGAATAGACGTGTACGCTTGCGTTGCCAGCACGATTGTTGCACGCGCCTCGCGAATTACTCCGGCCGCCCGATGATCGGCGAAGGCCGACTCGGCGCCTGTAATGATCTCCTGCCCCTCATCCGCGAACAGGATCAGAAGATTGTCCTTTTCGCGCTCCTCGGCGGACTTGTCGAATCGGCTCAGGGCGTGAAAGTAGTACGACAGCTTGAGGATGGTATTGATGTAGAGCCGCTCACTCTGGAACTTCTGCGGCATGGCGATGCAGACGATTTTTCCCGCGTCGATTTCGGAAACGGAAAATGTCGGCTCATTCGCGCAGAAGACTTCGGAGATCTCCGGGTTCAGGAAGAATTCCAGATAGGTGCTTAGCGTGCCCTGGACACCTCCGAGTTGTTCGGGCGGCTGCTCGAGATAACTGCGGAAGGCATTGACGAGTTCGTGAGATCGCTGATCGCCCCGGTTCATCAGCGATTCAATCGCCGCGTTCGCATCCTCGGCGTTGAGCAAAAGTCGGTGAATGTTCGGAATGGTGACATATGCCTCCATGTGCCGGAGAATTTCGAACCCGGTCTGGATCGCAAGCTGCGCTCTAGTCGGGAAAAACGGGTTCCCTCCCCTCCCTCCGGTCAATGACACCGCTGTATCAACAATAACCTTCGCATACGTGGACGCCGGAACATCGGGATTGCCAGTCAGATTGATGGAATGCGGCGGACGCCAAAGCATGTCTCTTCCTACAGGCCGGGTTTGCAAGAGAACGAGGTCGTCACTGCGTCCAAAGTGCGCGGCCATCCTCACGAGGATCTCCCAGTACAGGCCCTTTTGATCGAGGCAGATGCCGCCCCAGTTCTTCACGTTCTGGAAAATCTGAAACGTGATCGCATTGATCGCGCACTGCGTCTTGCCACTTCCGGTTCTTCCAGTGATGAGCCAGCCGCGAACGAAATCCTCCATCGTCCACGAAAGGCCCCCAAGCCGAAGAACGATATTTCCGGAATCGTCCGACGCAAATAACGTCCATGCGCCGAATGCCAGGCACAACCCGATCACGAGCAACGAATGCGGTGGCGCGAGATAGAAGTATCCGGCCAACGAGCCGGCCAGACAAAGGATATAAAGGACGGTATCAAGGATTTTCATCGGCGGATCTGGGTTTCAGAATGGAAATCAGGAACTCGATCAGTCGGCGGTCCGGATCGGGAATGCTCTGGGTGTAGCCTTTGAAATTAACGATCGTAACCGCGGAACCATCCTCGAATTTCTGATGCGAAGCGCCGTCCACGTTGGCCGGACGGAAAACAAAGTTTTCGCACAGAACGAAATCAGAGTTGCTGGTTCTGTTGCCGCTGGCTGTGCGTGATGGAGCTTCGATTGGCATACGAATGGAATCCGTGGGTTTGCGAATAGCGTGCGTGGGCAGCGCGGTAGTCGTGTTTGATTCTGAAGAGGAGACTCTGCATTTCCCGCAGCGAGCGGCGGTGAACCGCGGCCGCTAGCTTCTCCACCGTTCTCGTGAGCTTCGGTTTGCGCCGTCCGAGCAGACGCGAGACATAATCCGCACTCTGCTTCGCGGTGAGAAATCGACGCTTGGCGGCAATGGCCGATTCGAGATTGCGGATGCTCTGATACGACTGCTGCAATCGGATGGCCTCGGCAGTCTGCGCGTTGCGGAGTGTATCGAGATGCGCGGCGTTGAGACGCGGGGCGAATACGATTCTGTCCGAATCCAGACGATGGGAGACGACGTGCTCGATTTCCTGCGGAGAACGGAGAATCTTATCCCATCGCCGGTTCTCCCGTTCGAACCACGAGCGAATTTGATCCATCTGGAGCTTGTGTCTGCCGCCTTTGAATCTCGACGTGCTGCACCCGACATAGCGACCGTTCGCCGTGCGCGGGCAAAGCGCGACGTGCGCGTGAAGGTGGGCGGTGTCGTGATGGAATCCGTAGGCGAATCCGATGGAATCGCCGGGATGAAATTTCTCGACGAAGCGCCGCATCACCTTTTTCAGGCTGGAATGCAAAACCTGATCGGGACTGATCCCAGCCGCCACGAGCGCATCGTGCTGCTCCGTCGACATCGAGAAGATGAGCCGGTGCGCGATCACGGGGCACTTGGCCTGCGACGGAAACTTCGCGAGATGGTGCTGCCAGGCTTCGGTGATGCGGCGCTTGCGCTCCGCATTGGAAAGCTGCTTTGGCGCGGTGCTGCCGCCATCGGCGTTGCGGCGAATTTCATTGTGCAGAAATCCACCCGCGTGAACCTGCCCGAGCGCTTCCTTGGAGGCGTAATCGGCGAAGCCCTTCAGCTTCCTGCCGATCTGCCGATCCATGTCGTCACGCTCGCGTAGCGAGACCTTCCGGCTGGAAGTCTCGTCGAGGTATTCCAAATCCAGTCGGCCGCGAGCGGTGGATTTGCGCGCGAAGATTTGGCCGTCCTTCATGTGAGCGAGTCGAGAATTTCCATGGCGTGATCGATTTTGCTTTCGATACGCGCGATGACGTCGGCGCGAAGGACATCCTTCGCGGAAATCGAGAATACGAGTGCCTCGAAGGTCTCGGGTTTGGTTTTGAAACCGAGCGCCTTGTGGATCGCGGCGAAGCGCGCCTGCGCCTCGGGGGTGATCTCCAAGTCAATGCGTGCGGTGCCGGTGGCGGGTCTGCGTGCCATAGATTTTCAGGCGGGTTGATTGCCGATCTTTCGAAAAGTGGTGACTCCCTCCGAAGCGTGCCTGACACGCGCAGGAGCTGCGGGAACATGAGCGCCAGCGGCCCGCCTGCACTTTTTCCGGGAAAAAGTGCTATCCTGCCGGTCGTTTGACTCCGGAAAACGGCCGCAAAGGTGAGAAAGCTCGCGGTGTCGGGCGAGGTTGCTGGAGGAGTCCCGGAGCCCGTGTCCGAGGACTCCGGCCGAGAAGTCGAGAGAGATCACGCCGCCGATTCGTCGCACCCGAAGCCGGGCCAGAGGAACGAGCGAGGACGCGACGAATGGGCGGGAGCTGCCAAGCATGCCGGCGGAGTTCAGCTGATTTGCTGCATCGGCGAGGACCGGCGGGACGAGAGGTCGCAGTCCTCGACGTCCGGAGCCGAGGCTGCAAATGAGCGCGCCACAGCCGCGAATGCGGAAAGGTGTCATGAGAAACGTCGTCTGGGCTGCGTGGGCAACCGTTGTGAAGACTCTGGGTACGGTTGGTCGTCGGAGATCACCGCCGCTGATTTGAGGGAGCACGGGAGCACAGCGAATGGCTCTTTCAAATGGGCGGCGACCGGGGCGCGGTCCGCCCTGAAAGGTAAGCTGGTTGGCCGGGGCCGTCAGCGGCTCCGGCCAACGAGCGAAATCAATGCTCGGGTGCTTCGTGTGGGAACGGCTCATAGTCCGATTCCCTGTTTGAGCGCCTGTCCATGCTGCTGCTGTGAAGCCGGGTTTGGACTGCGGGAAATCGGTCCTCGCGGAGTCTCTATGCCGCACGGAATAGCCGGCGCTTGGACGGTGGGCTCGCCCTGAAAGCTCAGGGTCGGTTCGCTGACGGCATCGGCCTGGCCCGGCGCGGGCCGAAGATAGAAACCCCTCTTGGTCGCTTCGAGGATCAATCCGGCTTCGCGGGCCGCCTCCACCTCGGCCCGGCTCATTACACCGGTCAGCTTGTCAAAAGGAATGGTGCGGGTGAAATCCCGTCCGCCGTTGCCCCAATTATCCAGCACTGTTGCGGAAACCTTGTTGACCTTTTGAATGATTGACCATCCGCCACGAGGCGACGCCCAGCACTTGCAGGCCCCTCCGACCTCCGGCTTGTTTTGGTCGGCCGCGATGCCGCCATCCGCAGCGAGCATCGCCCGCTCGTAGGAGAGGCGGTTGTCGTAGTGATTTAACCAGCGGTCGGCCCAGTCGATGATTTTTCGGTGGCCCTGAATGGCCTTGGCCGCGATTTCTTCCACCTTTGGCTGTGGATCGCAGCGGCCTCGAGTCGCATCCGAAAGGGATACTGGCCATGTTTTCCCGTCCGTGCGTTCGCAGGCGCTGAGAAAATTTCCGCGGTCATGATTGGCGATCCGCGCCGCCATTTCCATCGTGAGTTCTTCCCTGCTCCACGCCTTGATGAACCGCTCGGACTCGGCCTTTATGCGCTGCTTCTTCCGATGATCGGCTTCGATCTTTTTAATGCGCCGGGCGCGAACATCAGGCCGCTCCTTGTATTTCGCGGCTGCGATTGCGGCGTCGGCACGGGCCGTCCAGTATTTCGAGGTCTCCCAGTTTTTGATGCTCGTCCGCATTCCTTCATCGATTCGCGCTGCGTCTTTCCTGGCGCGGCGCTCGCTGTGATGGCCGACAAGAATCGGCTGCCCGAACGGAATATGCTCTACGATGGAATCCACGCGCTTGTGGGCTGCCTCGGCATCTTTGGCCCGGTTTTCACTGAAATTTTCGAAGCGCTCAGCCCGTTCTTCGGCGCGGCGGACAAGGGATTTGTCCTCGTCGCCGATCTCACCGCAAAGCTCCATGAGCAAGTCGGCCCGTCCCGGCGTCCACATGGGCGCGACGAAAAGCTGCTGCCGGGGCGCCCATGAAAATCCCGCCGCCTTGACGCGGGCGTAGGTCTCGGCATCGAGCCGCGTGCTCGAATAAAGGCGCAGCTTGTTGTCTTCGGGCGAATAAGTAGCGGCAAGAGTCGAGTCCATGCACCCGACCGTAGGACGGAATCGATCCTCCCCTGCTCCCAGCCAGGAGCATCATTGAGAATGTGAAAGCGGGGAAGCGCGGGGCTTGGGGATGCCTATTCCCGCGCCACGAGCTTCTTCCGAAACTCGTCCGCTTCTCTCCGGCGACGCATGGCCGAGTCCGCCGACAGAGTTTGCTCAATCTCAGTCGGTTGACCCAGGAATCGAAATTCGGAGCTCACCCGGTCAATCATCTTGGCGAGATCGGGCTTTTGATCCTTGCGAAGCAGATTTTGGAGATCTCCCACATCGTATTCATCGCCCCGCTCGATACGCTGTCGAAAGCGGGCGAAATCCAATCCCTCTCCCCTCACCAGCCAAAGTTTTAAAACGGCCAACGATCGAATCATGTCTTAATCGAGCGGGCGGCGGGAGATTTCCGCCAAATCGTAAAGGTCACGAATTTTGGAACGCTGGCTGGCAGCTCGGATTTTCTCGGCAATGACTTCCTCGACAGCCAGTGAGGGAATCGGCGCGGGATCGAACCCAAGGAACCGAAAATAACTTTGTTCGATCTGCGGCGCTTCGAGCACGGGGAGGATGGGCCGTTCGCGCATACTCACCTGGATTTTAATCTTCACCCCGGCCTTGTTCCCCTCATGCATACAAACCGGGTTGGCAGCGCAACCGTCGTCGGTAAGATACCAGTCTTTATCTTTGTCGAATCGGAAAGTGATCCCTCGATACGGCTGATCGAGCGTTTCCAGCAGTAGCAAGGTCAAATCATCCAGACTGATCTCGGATCGGCAGGTGAAATCGAGATCGGTCGAAAGTCGTCCACGAGAACCGAAAACCATTTTGCGTAGAAAGGTTCCTCCCTTGAAGGCCAGATGATCGGTCAAGCGCCGCTCGAAGAAAAGTTGAAGAAGATGAGTGAGAAGGACATCTACCTCTATGTTGCCAATGTCACGCACACCCGAAAGAGCGGCGCTTTGGCGCAGTTGGGTCGTGGTCAACATCAGGCGGAACCTCTCGATCGATGTGGAATGTCCGCGAGCAAACCGCCCTCCGTCGCATGAACAATGACACCCCATGCCGGCACGTATCCAATGTCACCCGCCCTACGGTTGTCCCTGCCCAAGACCGTCCGCACGGATGCAGGAATGGCGCCACGCATTCGTTGGCGGATATTTGTGGGCCATTCCCAGCCAATAAGATCGGCTAGAAATCCAAGTCTCTGCAAAAGAGCAGTCGATTTCATCCTCAGGGCAGCATCAGCCAATTCCTCCTGCGAAACGGAAGTCGATGCCCCATATACGATGCGGGTGATTTCTGCAGCGCCACCAGCCAAGTCGGGGCGGTCGATGCAGTCCACCACAGTTTTCGCCGGGGTGGAAATCGTGGCTTCGCGCCCGTAAACGTCGTACGTTGCGAACCCGAAAAACTTACGGGGAACGACTTTGACGAATCGGACCTCATCTCCTTCGACTAAGCGGGACGAGAATTGCCGAAGCGCCGCCACCGTTACCGCCATCGGCTTTTGAGTGGTCAATCCGTGAAATGATGCCGCCGACCACCAACCGACATAGGAGGATTCCACGATGGCGGATGCAATGGCCAGAGGATTGTTTTCCCCGAGGTTTTCCGGACCGTACTCTGGCGGCAAGAAGAGGTATCGCCCCCTTTTGAGCGGCGAAAGCCATCCCTTACGCTTCAAGTTGTGGATGACTTTTCGGGCGGTACTTTCCTTTCCAACTAGAGAAAGGACATCCGCGGCGGAAACTGCGCTACGCCCCTGTTCCCGAAACGACAAGGCTACCTTTGCCTCGTTGGGGCCAAGCGTCCGAAGATTTATTTGTGGTTCGTCACGCACCTTTCAGGGATCTTACGTGATACAAATAAATCGATAGTTGTGGCAATTCAAGAAGAAGATTGGGATGACCTCTCATACGTGGGACAGCGATTGCGGGAGATTTCTGGCATGACGGAACGCCTTCACGGACGCCATGAGATCGTCGTTCCAATCCTTACGGCGGGGACATTTCGAAGAAATTTTGAATCCCGCCCAGTCCACGGTGCCGTCCCAGGCTTTCTGCCAGCCACGTTCTCCAGCAATGTCATTATCGAGGGCCACAATGAACGACTGGTGGCGGTCATAGGACTGCGCCATGAGTTCATTCGGCACTATCGAGCCGCTGCAACTCGCGACGGCGAGGCGGTCATTCCGGCCCGCGAACAGGGTGTAATAGCTGAGCGCATCGATTGGAGACTCCACCGCGACAACCATGTCGGCCTTCACCAGATCACCGACGGAGAACCACGCCGTGAGCTTATCCCCAAGCGTGGGGCGGAAATGGGTTTCGTGACGGGTGTCTCGCAGGGTTGCCCCCACCACCTTCCCATGCTCGGTGCGATGCAGGAACACAATGCCGGGATTCGGCTGGTGGTTATTCGCGTAGATCGAGCCGCGCTCGTGCAATTCGTCCACGATGGCGGGTTCGATTCGACGGGTTTCGACGAGATATTCGCGCACCGCAGGCCAGCTCATTGTGCTTGGCACCGCGTATTTCGCCACCAGGTCCTCGAACGGTTTGCGCCGGTCCTCCGGGCTTTTCCCTGGAGGGAATGCCAAGCCAACTCCCGAGGGACGAAATCCTTCCGCCAGGACACGGCAGGTGGTCTGGAAGTCTCCGCCGCATAGGTGCATTTGGAGATCGATGGCTCCCGCACCGCCCACGCCCGCCTTGTTGTCGAACCATTTGTTTCCGGTGACAACAATGTTGTAGTGATCGCTTCGTGCGCGAAAACTGATCCCTTCCTGCCTGATCTCGAAGCCGTGCCAGCACAACAATTCCCTCAAGGAAATGTCGCGAACCTGGTCGACTGCCTCTCGCGTAATCGCACTCATCGCCAGTCACCAGCCGATGGAGTGACAAAAGTCGGACACAAGCTCGTCTACCGCAGCTTGCGGCGTACCGACCGTCGCGCCGAGTTCCTCGAGGGTGGCCGCGCCAAGCAAATCGGCCCGGACACAATATAGGACCACGGAAGCCCGGAGCCCTTTTTGCTCGACCGTGGCGGCTTCCGCGACCCAGCCGAATGTCCGGCTCAGGACCTCGCAGATGCGATGAAGCTGGTCTTCTTGCGTCGGGAGCGGTTCGAGATGATCCACCGGATGGCGTCGATCGGAGTAACGGATGTCATTTTCGATTTCTCGGAGCGTGTTCATACCCCGCGACTGTTACTCCACAAATGCCCAGCCCCTGCTCCGAGTCGGGAGCGGACTTCACCCCGCCCGACTTTCCCGGCTACAATCTCGTGAAACCGAAAATGCCCGCGCCAAGTACCATTGAACTCGCTTTCACAATTGCGGACGATGACAGTTGTTCCATAATCGAGTCACTTTGTCTTCCCGTCGATATAGACGGTGAGCGCTGGTGGAGCACTTCAAGCCCCAGTTTCGACGAGAATACGACCATGGTGGTCGCCCGGGCTACCAAGTCGCGCCCCGCACGGGGCGCGCGGATTGAAACATAGCCTCATTTCCAGGGCAGCCGTCCTGCTGTGTAAATTTTACGCCCTTGTAATTGTTTTTGCCCTGAGTTGGATGGGAAGACGCGGAGCCGTGACCAGCACCTTTCCTCCATGATGCTCGGTGGTCCGCCCGAGGAGCATCACAGGGGCAGTCGAACCGCGTTTTGCCACTCCACGACCTGCCAAATAAATTCGTCGTGGAGCAAAAGCGACCAAGCAGGGATTACAAAATTTTATCCCGCTGACTGTCGATTGATTGGAAGAGCTTTTTCATCCCAAGGTCGATGCGCGTCTTGACCGTGCCCAATGAGGCATGAGTGAGCATGGCGATCTCGCGGTGGCTTCGCCCTTCGAGAAACGATAGGGAGACTGCCTGGCGCTGGAAAAGGGGAAGCGGGCTCAGAATGCGCTCGATGACCTCACGGAAATCGGCCGTGCAAATATCGCTCCCGCCGTTTGGCCGGAAATGGAATTGGCTCTGCTGGCTCTCCAGCTCAAAACGGTCGGTCGCCCGGCGGTAGGCGCACAGCCTACGGATACGGTCGATCGCCCGGCGCCTCGCCAACATCTTGAGCCAGTTGGAAAGCTTTCCTTTGGTGGCATTGTAGGAGCCGATACGCTCCCATACCTGAATCAGTACTTCCTGAAGGATATCCTCACTCTCCGCGTAATCGTGAGTAACTTTCATGATAATCGAGATCAGGACCTGGCGATATCGCCGGTGAAGTGCAGCTAATGCCGATTCGTCATGTGCCTGCAGAGCCGTGGCCAGCGCATCGTCGGCGTCCGGTTCTGTCGTTTGTACGAGGGCTACCATTGAGACCATAGAATACTATGCGGGCTGATGGCCCGCCATGGGGTGAAGTGCTACTGCGATGGGTGCTCGCAACGACCTTTTGAAACCATGGCGGGCCGAAAATGACTGGGCCAGACTTGTCACCGGAGCGTTTTCGTTGGGAGCTTCCTAGCGCGATTCAATCTAGTAATTCCGCGTGGTTTGAGTTTCCACGGTAGGTGAGAAGGGATGGCTCGAGGTCGTCGTTTGCTCGGTAGTGGTCGTGGTACTGGTGCTGGCGGGCTCCCTCTTCGTGACGCTGACGCAACTGGAGAGGCTGCCGACGCCTCCGAGCGCCAGCAGGCAGATGATGGTTGTCTTCATAATTTCTGGTGTGGTTGTTATTGGGTGGATTCTGTGGTCGTCGTGGTCTTCTTTTCCTCGATGGTCGAGGCGGCGGGGGCGGCAACGGCCTTTCTTACGATGACTTTCGTGGCCACCATTTTGTCGCCGACCAGGGTGTAGTACACCGTCACGGGCAGGCCGGCTTTTACGGTTTCAATGGAGACGGGGTTGCCGGCTTCATCCACATAGGTGGTCGTTTTGCTGTAGCTGTAGGAGATCGGAGCCGGCGCAGCCTCGGTGCGAACCAGTATCGTATCCGCCCCAAAATTACTGATGGTGCCAACGGACGTAGTCGTGAGGGTCGGCGTCGTTTCCAATGTCTGCGCGAGCCCGACGTTCGCAGTCGTGAGCATCCCGGTAAGAAGAAGTGGTCTGAGTGATTTGCTGATTATGTCTTTCATCACCGCAACGATATGCCTGCGGCGGGAATATCCATATGGGGTGTAACCCGCCCGAGGCCTTCGCCC